>Ga0114129_10000049_pt1 | contig 102886 bp, 71 predicted proteins | sample RhiMetdeltSRZDD1_FD_80071 | JGI IMG/M metagenome (GOLD analysis project Ga0114129, IMG submission 80071) | Populus rhizosphere microbial communities from Tennessee, USA - Rhizosphere MetaG P. deltoides SRZDD1 (version 2) (version 2) | ecosystem: Host-associated > Plants > Roots > Rhizosphere >... | reverse complement strand
GTTCGGCATTGAGATGCAGGGATGATGGACGAACACAAGTTGGCGTCGGCCGAGCCGATGGATACAGGCACTCCGGTGGAAGCAGGCGAACCGGTTGTCGGCGGCGATGCCGTGGCCGGACCCCAGGCGCAGGCACAGGCCGCCCCTGCCAGCGTTACGGCCGCGCCCGCCGAGGCTCCGGTTTCAGCGGCGGTCGAGAAGTTCAGATCCTGCCGCTGGCGTGCGACACCGGAAGATGGCGAGTTCTGCACGCATCGCGATGTGCTGCCGTTCGCGGGCAAGGACGGCTTCGTCGCCGAGTCCTGGTGCCCGGACTGCGCGTTCTACAAGCTGCGCCGCACACCGAAGAAGCGCGAGCGGGTGGATTACACGTACTGACGCGGGTCAAGGGAAAAGGGAAAAGGCAGAAGGGAGAAACCCAAGTTTCTGCCTTTTGCCTTCTGCCTTCTGCCTTTCCACTATTCAGAGAATTCGCTCGCCAGCTCGGCCCACTCTCCATTCGGCGCGAGCTGCTGATACGAGCGCCAGTGCGGCTTGGCCTCGGTCGATTGGCCGGTCTTCTCCAGCGTGACTGCAAGATAGAAGTGCGCGTCGGGGTACTCGGGGTTGAGACCTACGGCCGAGCGATAGCAGTTCAGCGCCCGCCGGTAGCGGCCGAGATCGTGGTGAATGTTGCCGAGGTTGAAATGCGCCTCGAAGCATTCGGGATCGAGACCGATGGCGCGTTCGTAGAGCGCCTGGGCCTCGACCACTTCGTCGCGCGCGTAGTGGATGTTGGCCAGGTTGACGACTGCCGGCACCAGGTCGGGGTCGACGACCAGGGCCTTCCGATACGCGCCCGCCGCCTCCTCCATCTTCCGGCCATCCCCATCGTCGAGCCGGGAACCCTCCGCAAAGTACTTCGCGGCGAGCGCCCGCTGCGGGTCGCTTCCGGCGTAGGCCTCGAGCGACGCGTCGCATGACGCAGCCGCGCCGGGACTGATCGACGCCGCCACCGAGGCGGAGTGCTGTTCCTTGCGCGCCGAGAGCGAGACCACCTTCGCGCGCGGCGCGTCGCCACCGTGCCCGGGCTGAAAGTCGAGGGCCAGCTGCCCCTGGTGGGCGGCGAGCAGCGTGCGGAGAATGACCCGCAGCTGAATACCGTTCTCGAGATCTGCCGCGACCTGCTTGATCGTCAGCAAATCGGTGAACGAGAAGTGACGCTCGCCGCGGGGCGCGTTCGCGCGGATCAGCCCCCACTTCTCCAGATAGCGCAGATGATTGTCGGTGATCGAAGGGTAGAGGCTTCGAATGTCGCGAGAGGTATAGGGCCCGTGCGCCGCTGACGGGGACAACGTCATTGATGCGAAGATTAATGCCCCTGCGGTGAAAGTCAAGCTCTGATACCGGCCATACAATGAGCCACATGCTGCTCGCGGGCGACATCGGCGGAACGAAGACGCTGCTCGGTCTCTTCGAGCGGGGCGAGCCGAGACCGCAGCCGCTTCACGTCGACGAATTCATCACCCTCGATCACGACGGGCTCGAGTCCATCCTCACCACGTTCCTGGAGAAGCACGGCGTCCGTGTCAGCGAGCTCGAGGCGTCGTCGTTCGGCGTAGCCGGCGCGATAACGGACCAGGTTGCACAGCTGACCAACGTGCCCTGGCGCATCGACGCCGGCGAGATGATGCGCCACGGCTTCCGGCGCGTGTGGCTGCTCAACGACCTCGAAGCGATGGCTTATGCGATCCCGGTTCTCGCGGCCGACGAACTGGCGGTCCTGCAGGAGGGAGTCAAGATTTCCAGCGGCAACGTCGCGGTCATAGCCGCGGGGACCGGCCTTGGAGAAGGAATGCTCCTCAACATCGGCGGCCGGCTGGTGCCCGGACAGTCGGAAGGCGGCCATGCCGACTTTGCCGCGCGCACGCCGCGCGAGCTCGAGATGGTCGGCGCACTCACCCGCGTCTTCGGCCGGGTCAGCGCTGAACACATCCTCTCCGGACCAGGGCTCGTGAACGTCTACCGGTTCACGCACGACATCTTGAATGCCGAGGAGTCGGGGCTCGATGAAGAACGGGTCGGAGCCCCGGCCGTTATCCCCGTTCGCAACACCTGCCCGGCCGTCGGGCTCGTGAGCGATCCGTCCGAACTCCCGGCGCGGATTACGGCATCCGCGCTCGCAGGCAAGTGTCCGGATTGCATCGAAGCAGTCGACCTGTTCGTGTCGGCGTACGGTGCCGAGGCGGGCAACGTCGGCTTGCGCGTGGTCGCAACCGCGGGTGTCTACATCGGCGGCGGCATCGCGCCCCGGATCCTGCCCTTGCTCCAGAACGGCCGGTTCATCGCAGCGTTCCGAGCCAAGGCGCCGCTCGACGAGCTCGTCAGCCGAATGCCGGTCGCAGTGATCCTCAACAAGAGATCAGCGCTGCTCGGTGCCGCGGGGCACGCGAGTGACAATCGGTGAGTTTCCAGTCGCCAGTCGCCAGTCGCCAGTAGAAGCTCAAACCGGGAACTGGAAACTGGAAACTGACCAGCGTCAGCCTTAGAACCCCATTCCCTTCGTCTTCAACTTCACGCGCATCAGATAATCGTCCGCCGTCATGTACAGCGTGCGCCCGTCGTCTCCGAACGCGCAGTTGCTCGTGGCCTGACCGGTCATGATCGTTCCGAGGTGCTTCCCCTCCGGGGTGATGACGAGTACACCGCCGGGCCCGGTGGCGAAGAGATTGCCGGCAGTGTCGATCTTCATGCCGTCGGGCAATCCTCTGCGTGATTTACCGAGCGTGGTGACATCGAGAAGGATGCGGCTGTTCTCGATGGTGCCGTCGCTCTTCACGTCGAACACGCGCCAGATCGCAGCGTTCTGGTCCGACTGGGCCACGTAGAGCCGCCGCTCGTCGGGCGAGAAGGCAATCCCGTTGGGGCGCGTCATTTCCTTCGTGAGGAGTGTGACGGTGCCGTCCGGCGTACGGCGAAACACGCCTGCGTAGTTCATTTCGCGTTTCGGATCGTCCCACTGCTTCTCCATCCCGTAGGCCGGGTCGGTGAAGTAGATGTCGCCGTTGCTGCGAAACACCAGATCGTTCGGGCTGTTGAGCCGCGCCTCCTGATAGCGATCGGCCAGCGTCGTGAACTTCGGCTGGGGCTTCGAGAGCGGCGCGTCCATGCGTGCGATGCGGCGGTCGCCGTGCTGGGCGAGCACGAGGCGCCCTTGCCGGTCAACGGTCAGCCCATTCGATCCCACCTCGCCGCCGCGCTTCTCGGTGCCGGTGTAGCCGGACGGCATCAAATACAGCTTCGCGCCCTCACCTTCCTTCCAGCGATGAATCTGGTTCGGCGGGATGTCCGAGAACAGCAGGTAGCCGCCGTCCTTGATCCACACCGGCCCCTCGGTCCAGTCGTACCCACCCGCGAGGACTTCGATCACGGCGTCTGGCGCGACCAGCTGGTCGAGCGCGGGATCCAGACGTTCGATGCCCGGTGGTTTCGGAAAATTGTTCTGCGCGACCATCGTCTCCCCTACTGGCACCATGGCGGCCGCCGTTGCCGTCAGCGCGACCGGCGCGAGCAACACGATCCGCGAGCGCAAACGTGTCATCTGTTGGTCCTCCGCCAGCCTGCCGCGCCGAAGGCGCTTTAGCGCGCAGCCGGGCTTGCCGCGCCGAAGCGCTTAGTTAGTCAGCGCGAAGGCGGGCGGCCATTACTATAAGCCGAGGATGATGCCGAGAACCGCCGCGCTGCTGATCGTCGCCATGGCTGCCGCATCCGCCGCCTGTTCGAACGCTGCGCCGGGCACTTCGGCACCGCACGCGGACGCGCGTCCTTCGATTCTGCTGGTCACGCTCGACACCACCCGGGCGGACGCGATCGGTCCGGACGCGCAGGGCATCGAGACGCCTTCCTTCAACGCGCTGGCGGCGCGAGGACGGCGCTTCCGGCAGGCGTATGCGACCGTTCCCGAGACGCTTCCATCCCACACGTCGATCATGACCGGCCTCTATCCGGCTGGTCACGGCATTCACGAGAACGCGCGATATCTCGACCGGCGTCACCCCGTCCTCGCCGAGCGATTGAAGTCCGCCGGCTATCGGACCGCTGGCTTCGTGTCCTCATTCGTGCTGTCACAACGCTTCGGCCTCACGCGCGGGTTCGACGTCTTCGACGACGAGCCGCAGCAGGGCGCCAACGAACGGTCGGCTGCTGACACGACCGGACGGGCGCTCGCCTATCTCTCAGGCACCTCCGCGCAACCGCTCTTCCTGTGGGTGCACTACTTCGATCCGCACGCACCCTACACGCCGCCGGAGCCATTCCGCAGCCGTTACGCGTTCAAGCCATATCTCGGCGAGGTCGCTGCGATGGATCAGCAACTGGGACGGCTGGTTCAGGCTTTCGAGTCGACTGCGCCGGGGCCGCAGGCGATCGTCGTTGTCTCCGATCACGGCGAGGGGTTGGGCGATCACGGCGAGATACAGCACGGGAACCTTCTCTACCAGTCGACGATGCACGTGCCGCTCGTGCTGGTTGGCCCTGGCGTCCCGCCCGGACTGATCGATGCTCCGGTCAGCACACGGCGAGTCTTTCACACGTTGCTGGACTGGGCCGGCAGCGACGCGACGCTGAGCCTGCGCGGCACCGAACAGGAAGTCGTTCTCGGCGAAGCCATGAAGCCGTTCCTCGAATACGGCTGGCAGCCGCAGACGATGGCGGTCGCCGGACAGTTCAAGGCGATCGAGGCAGGAACGCTCGAAACTTACGATCTGGCGGCGGACCCGAAGGAATCGAAGAATCTCGGCGCGGGCGCAAATCTCCCGGCCGGCATGCGCAAGGCGCTGGACGACTATCCGGTGCCTTCCGTCAGCGCCGCCCGCACGCCAGACAACCTCGATGAAGACGCACGCAGGCGCCTGGCCAGCCTCGGGTACATCGGCGCCACGGCTCCGCCTGTGATCCGGCGCGATGCGCCTCGTCCTGGGGACATGGTGCGGCTCTTCGAGATCATCGACAAGGCGTCAGGACTCTTCGTTCAGGAACGGTACGCCGACGCGATCCCGCTGTTCGAGCGATTCCTCGCCGGCGATCCGGACAATCTCGACGCAACCCTCCGGCTGGCGACGTCACATTCATTGCTCGGGCACGAACAACCGGCCCTGGATGCGTTCAAACGTGCTTCGCGCATCGCTCCGCAGTCGATCGATGTTCGAACCTATCTGGCCCTCCACCACGCGCGCGGGCGGGAGTGGCAACGCGCCGCGCCGCTCCTGGAGCAAGTGCTCGCCGAGGCGCCCGAACGCCTGGTGGCCATCGACGCTCTTGCGGCAATTCGCGAACGGGAGGGCAATCGTGCCGCCGCGCTCGCGCTGCGCCAGAAAGCGCGAGCCTTGCGGTCTTTCACCCCCGCCGAACTGGTCCACCTTGGCGACCTCGCGATGAGCCTCCAGCAGACGTCCGTCGCGATCGAGGCTTTCGAGGGCGCGCGCGCGGCGAATGGGACGGCCGTCGATCGCGATCTCGAGCTCGGCGTGCTGTATCTGGCTGATCGCAAGCTTGACGCGGCTCGGACGGCACTGGACCGTGTCCCGCCCTCTCATCGCGCTTACCCGCTGGCGCTCTTCAAGCGAGCCCAGGTCAGCGTTCTCCTCAACGAGCCCGACCAGGCCGCCCGAATCGAGACAGCGCAACGCCACTCCGACAGCACCACTCGCGAGCTGATCCGCCGGGAGCGACTCTTCCGTTAGCAGGCCCGAGGTTTGCAGCCTCCGGATACCGGAGGTTGACGTGAGAATCACGCGCGTCGTCACCGTGCTCTGTGCGGCGATCGTCATGCCGGCGTGTGCGTCGCTCGAAGGCCTGCGGGCGTTCGTTCAGCCCCCGAAATTCAGCCAGACCGACCGGCCCGCCGAAATCCGCCTGACCGGACCGTCTGCCGACCGTCCATTCGGCGGCGCGACCGTTCGGCTGTGGACCGAGGTCAGCAATCCGAACCCGTTTGGGTTCACTCTCGGTACTCTGGATGGGACACTCTTCCTCGAAGGCACGCGCGCCGCGGACGCGGCTTTTCCCCTCGGGCTGCCGCTCGATCCCGGTCAGACGTCGGTCATCCCGATCGAGCTGTCGATCAGCTTTTCGGATCTGGCTTCTTTGTCGGACGTCGTCCGCCGCGCAGCGCGGCGCGAATCGGTCGAGTACCGCCTCGACGGGACGATCGGCGTGGACGCAGGCAGACTGGGACAGCCGGTCTTCGGTCCTATGACACTCGTGCGGGGGGATTTCCGGGGGACAAATCCCTAATCCCGATGGAAGTTGAAGTCAGAATCGCAGTCGCACTGCTATCTGGAACCGTCGTGGATCGAAGAAATTCCTGGCGACTCCGAACGCCGTGCCCGCATGCGCGTTCGGGTTGATGTTGTAGCCGGTCTGGCCGTTGAACACGTTGAACAGATCCGCGTCGAGCTGAAACCGCATGTGCGGGCCGACCCGGAAGTTCTGGATGTACTTGAGGTCGAGCTGTGCGTGCGGGTTCGTTCGCTTCGACCCTGCCGGTTCGGCGAACCGTGAGGTATCGCTGGTGTTGGTGGTCAGAGCGATGTACGGCTCGTAGCTCCAGATCTCCCACGGCTGGCCGGACTGCGCGAACGCGTAGGCGCCGACGGTCGCGTCCCACTTCAGCGAGTAATAGCCATACACCTTCAAGACGTGGCGGCGATCCCCTCGCATGTCGCCGTCGCGGAAGTCCCAGAGCTGACGGCCCGCGCCATCGCCGATGAACGACGAGCCGACGAACACGTTGGCGTCGTTCGCCGTCGTCGAGTTGTCCTGGTCGAAGTTGCCGTAGTAGTGGCTCCACGTGTAGGAGCCGCGGACGAACGCCCGGTCGCCGCGCCACTCGGACTCGACTGTCGCCTCATTGAACTTGGTATAGGCGCCGTCGAGCTCTGCGATCACGTAGGTCGATCCGCTGCCGATCTCCGCAAGGCGCTGCGTCAGATCTTCGATGTAATTCGCCGCAGCGACACTCGACGGCGTGTTGGCGGTCCGGAACGCGATCCGCGCGTTGTTGTTCGTGTCCTCCCAGAAGTGGGTGCCCTTCCGGTAGCGCCAGTACGCGCGCCCGGAGACGCGGTTGCCAAAACGCCGCGCCGTGCCGACGATCACTTCGTCGATTGTCCTCGGCGTCATCTCTTCGACGAACAACTTGCCAGAAGAAGACGCGACGTTGGTCGAGCCGAAGAGGACGCCGCTGGCATCGAAGTGCGCGTTGATCGTCGTGGCCAGGTTGCGGTCCCACGACGCTGCGCGCGGCAGCGAGCTGGCGGCCGGGTTGTAGGTCGCGTAGCTGCCGAAGACCGTGTCCTCACCGTTGTAGGCCCAGGTTGCCGCCAGCCGCGGCTGGATCATCTTGCTGAACGGGATGTCGTACATCTCGTACTGGACCCCGGGCCTGGCCACGAAGCCGGTCAGCGGCTTCGACGCGTCCTCTTGCAGACCCTGTCCGTAGAGCGAGTCGTTGCTCGCGAGCACCCCCGCGTTGAACGTCCAGTTGTTCCAGCGGATGGTGTCGTTCAGCTCGAAACTCTGCGACCTGTATTCGGAGTGAATCGTCGGCACCAGGCCGAGACCCTGCTGCTGGAAGGCAGCGGTGTAGAAGATCGGCGTATTGTTGAACGAGAGACGCCCGCCGGGAACCGTAATCGATCCCCAGCCGTTCGAGCTGCGAATCAGATTCTCTGCGTCCTTGTAGTACTGGTAGCCGGCGTGCAGGTCGTGCTTGATCGCGCCGCCGACAGAGAGGTTGTAGGCGAACTGCCCTGCATTCCGGAAGAAGTTGTCCTCATCGAACGTCGTCCCGTAGCCAACCGTGCCGCCGCCGACCTTTACCCCGTTCTCGACGTAGCCGTAGCGGTCGATCAGCGGCTGAACGAACTCGTTGAACGCGGCCTGGCCGGCAACCGGCGTCGGCACCGTCAGCAGACCGAGCTGATCGAGCCGGGTGACGTCCAGCCGTGTGCCCACCACCGTCGAGGCCGACAGGTTCGCGATGTTGTCGGGCCGTCCCTGCGTCTCGTTGACGTAGTCCGAGAACTTGACGCTGAAATGGCTCCGCGAATTGATCACCCACGACCCTTCGGCGGAGATGATCTTCTGCCATGCCTCGTTGCCGGTGCCGGTGGTCGCGGAAGCGGTCGACGCAAACAGGTCGCTGGTGTCGAGCCGGTGCGAGTCCCGGTAGCTGACATTGAGGAGAACCGAGCTGGTTGGCGTGAACGTCAGCTTCCCGAACCCTTCGTTGCGGACGCGTTCGTACTCGGGTAGTTCCCCATACTTGTTGGCCCGGTTGTCACGGGCGTTCTGCGGCCGGTAGTAGGACCCATAGAAGTTCAGTTTGTTCGGGATTACCGGGCCGCCGGCGTTCACCGTGAACCAGTTCCGATCCTGTTCGTAGCGGGACGCGCTGGTCCGCTGAAGCGCGGCCACCATATTGCTCGTGCTCAGCTGCCAGCTCAACTCGCCTGTGAAGCGATTGGTGCCCGACTTGCTGACCGAGTCGATGCTGAACCCGCCCGAGCGATCGAAGTCGACGGCGCGCGCGCCGCCGCGGACCGTGGTGACCTGGGCGATGTCGTGCGATGACGGTTCGGCGGAGAGCGTTCCGAAGAGCGGCAGCGTGACGTTGGCGCCGTCGAAGTTGTAGACGTTGTCCTGTCCGCTTCCGCCGGCGCTCGGCCCTCGGACCGCGTCCTGCGAATACTGGACACCGGGGATCAGCTTCAACAGATCGCGATATTCCTGGCCGACCGGCAGCGACATGATCTGCTCGTTCGAGACGCCGCTCTTGAGCGATGCGGACTCGCGCTCGATCAGCGAGACGGTCGCGGTCACGTTCACCGTCTCGGCCACGCCCTGAATCCCGAGCGACGCGTCCACGACCGTGTCCTGATTCAACTGCACCACGGCCTGGCGGGTCACGGTCTGCATGCCGGAGAGGGTGAAGGTGACCGTGAAGTTGCCCGGCGGCAGCGCCGGCAGCCGATATTCGCCGGTGGCTTCGGTGACCGTGACCCGCGGCGACGGGAGCACATCGGATCGCGCTTCGACCGTCACGCCCGGCAGCACTCCACCCGCCGTGTCGGTCACCCTCCCGCTCATCGCCCCTACCTGCTGCGCAGAAACCGGAACCACCCGGCACAGGAGCAAGAGGGAGAAGACAGCAGTACGCACACGTACACCAACCATCCACGGCCTCCAGGAGACTTGCAAAGTTCAAACGGACGAGCCGGGCGTGATTATATGTCGCGCAGGTATGATGCAGGCCATATGAAACGTCTCGTCGTGACCCTGATCACGTCGATGGCCGTGACGTCTGCCGGCTTCGCCCAGAACGGTGCTACGCGTTTCGACGCCATCCGCACCGTGCCGGAGAAGACAGCGTTCAAGGACACCAGCCGCTACACCGACGTCGTCGCCTTCCTGGAAGCGCTCGATCAGGCGTCCGATCGCGTCCACCTCACGGCCTTCGGCACGACCAACGAGAAGCGCACACTGCCGCTGGCGGTCATCGGCGCGCCGGACGCGAGCGCGGCTGCAGTCAAGCGGTCGGGGAAGCTGCGTGTCTACATCCAGGGCAACATCCACGGCGGCGAAGTCGAGGGCAAGGAGAGCGCCCAGATGCTGCTGCGGGACCTCGCGGCAGGGCGTCACGAGGACTGGCTGCAGTCGATGGCCTTCCTGATCGCGCCGATCTACAACGCCGACGGCAACGAACGATTCGCGCTGAACAACCGGGGGCCGCAGTATGGCCCGATCGGCGGCCAGGGCCAGCGCCCGAACGCGCAGGGTCTCGATCTGAATCGCGATCACATGAAGCTCGACTCTCCCGAAGCCCGCGCGGTGGCCAAATTGCTGACCGAGTACGACCCGCACGTCGCGCTGGACCTGCACACCACCAACGGCACACGGCACGCCTACCACCTCACCTACTCGCCCCCGCTCCATCCCGGCGCCGACCAGGGCATCGTCGATCTCCTGCGAAAGGAATGGTTTCCGGCGGTGACGAAGAACGTGCGCCAGAAGTACGGGTGGGAATACAGCTACTACGGCAATCTCGCGGGTGGCGGCCGGCGCGGGGCTGCGCCGGGCGAGGGGCCGCGGCGATGGGAAACCTTCGACCATCGCCCCCGCTTCAACAACAACTACATCGGCCTGCGCAACCGGTTCGCGCTGCTCAGCGAGGCGTACGCGTACCTCACGTTCGAGGATCGCATCCTCGCGACCAACCGCTTCATGGACGAAGCGCTGACCTTCGCCAACGCGAACGCGGATCGGATCAAGAAGGCCGTCGAGACCGCCGACAAACGCGGGCTCGCCGGCACGCAACTGCCCCTCCGCGCCGAGATGAAGAACAACGGGACGATAGAGGTCCTGATGGGTGAAGTGTCAGAAGAAAAGCACCCGGTGGACGGCCACATCATGAACCTGCGGAAGGACGTGAAGAAACCGGAGATGATGGCCGACTACCTGACTTTTGCAGGCCTCGAGCCGGAGCGCGTCCCCTCGGCGTATTTCATCCCGAAGCAGCTCTCCCAGGTTGTCGATCGCCTGCGCGCTCACGGCATCCAGCTCACGCCGGTGACAGGGGCGACAATCGTCTCAGTCGAGGAGTTCCGGATCGACAGCAGCACGACGGCGCCGACCGCCTTCCAGAACCACAACGAACGCACACTTACCGGCACGTGGACACAGTCGCGGCGCGAGCTGCCGGCCGGCACGCTCCGCGTCGAGATGACCCAACCCCTCGCGCGGCTCGCGTTCTATCTGATTGAGCCGCGGTCGGACGACGGGCTGGTTGATTGGAATTTGTTGGATGAGGCGTTGAAGGACGCGAAGGTATATCCAATTTCCAGGACGCGGAACTGACGATTGCGCGTCGGCAGCCGCGGTCTGCGGGCTGCGGACTACGTGCTTTCGCGTCCAAATGCCGCCGCGAACTCCCTCGCCCCTGCATGCCGCTTCTCCGGTGCCGTGGTGAGCGCAGTCTGGATAGCCGCTGCCGCACGTTCGGGAAGCGTGGGTTGGAGCTCGCGCGGATCGCGCGCCGTGCCTGTCAGCATCTTGCCGAGGAGTTCCGGGAGCGTGGCGCCGTCGAACGGGGTCGCGCCGGTCGCCATTTCGTAGAGCAGCACGCCGAGCGTGAAGACATCGGAACGGACATCGGCATTTCGGCCGGTGAACAGCTCCGGCGCAACATACCGTAGTTCCGCGTCCGCGAGTCCCATGCCGCGCAGCGTCTGCTCCTGCAACGTCCCGAGCAGATCCTGAGCGTCCCAGATGCCGGCGCTGGAGATCATGATGCGCTCGCCGTCCTCGTCGGTGGCCACGCGAATGATGTCGGGCGACAGCCCGCACAGCAGGCCCTTGCGCCGGTGGAGCACGTGCGCGGCTTCGAGCAGTTGACCGGCGAAGCGCGAAAGGCGCGGCCAGGGCAGCGGACCGCCTTCGGTCAGCAACTGGCGCATGCTGGGCCCTTCGATGAAGTCGGTGACCACGTAGACGAGGTTGCCTTCTTCACCGTAGTCGCGGACGTGCAAGATCGACGGGTGGGCCACCTGCATGGCGCGCGCCTCGTGCAGGAACCGCTCGCGGGCCGCGTCGTCCCGATCGGTCACTCCGCGCAGGATGCGGATGGCAACCGGGTGTCCGAGCGCCCGGTGAACGCCGCGGTGAACCGTGCTGCCCAGGCGGCCCGGCCCCAGGACCTCCCCGATCTCATAGGTTCCGAGCAGTCCCCCGGCAGCTCCGATCGGAAGGCGGCCCGAGCTCTCGGTCACACCGACCGCGGCCGGCCCAGCCATCGCGCGTCCGAGCGCAGCCATGTCGGGCCAGCGATCCTCGGGATCTTTGGCCAGCGCACGCGATACGGCCACGTCGAGCCACGGTGGCAGGCCCGGGCAGACGCTGCTCGGGAGCGGGGCCGGCCGGTTCAGGTGCGCGGCCACTACCGCCATCGCATCCCCGCCCTCGAATGGCAGCCGGCCGGTTGCGAGCTCGAAGATCACGACGCCCATCGAGTACACGTCCGAACGGGCATCGACCGCTCCTCCGGTCAACTGCTCCGGCGACGCGTAGGCCACCGTGCCGATGAACTGCTGTGACCCGGTCAGCCGGCGCTCGTCTCCCTGGTGCCTGACCGTCGCCACCCCGAAGTCGACGACCTTGTGAACGCGTCCATCTCCGAAGTCGTGCGCAACGATGTTCGCCGGCTTGAGATCGCGATGGATGATGCCGCGCGCATGCGCGAGCGCGAGCGCCGAGCACACCGGCGGGATGATCCGCTGGAGCTCGGCCACCGGGAAGCGGCGCTTCTCGGCGAGCTCGTCTTTCAGGCTGGGGCCGCTCAACAGCTCCATGACCAGGAACGGCCGCTGCGGATCGTCAGCGTTGTAGTCGAGGATCGAAACGATATTGGGATGCCGCAGCTGGGCGCAGGCGCGGCTCTCGCGCACGAACCGCTCGAGCGGCGCCGGCCCTTCCTGATCCGCGAGGATTACCTTGATGGCGACGTCGTCCCCGAGCAGCACCCGGCGCGCGAGATACACCGCTCCCATCCCGCCCTCCGCGAGGGGCGCGAGGATCTCATAGCGACCATCGAGGAGCTGGCCTACGGAGAGCACAGGTGATCATTGCCAAAATTGCCAAGATTGCCAAAAGTGCCAAGATTCTTGGCGTGATTCGCGGGACTTGACCACGCTTCGAGGCCGCGCAAAATGCGAGTTGCCTAGAAGGTTTTCAATTTTGGCAATCTTGGCAATTTTGGCAATTTTGGCAATGAGGAGGGCGTCACCGAAAGATCCTGCCTATCCGCTTTCCGAGCCCCGAGAAGAACCCCTCCATTACCCGCCGCACACGCTGCTTGATGGTGCCCTGGTGGATGGGACACAGGCGTCCGGGCACCTGATCGCCATCCTTGAAGTACTCGTTGTAGATGGGACAGCCCTCAACCGGCCTGAGGTACGAGATGCGGCAGATCGGCTCCTCGTGGAGACCGGACGGCACCACAAACCCCTCCCCCGGGTGTGAACGCAGGGCCTGGCGCATGAAGTCGCTCCAGATCGGCAACGCGTACTTCGACCCGTACGCTTCGCGCCCGATCGTCTGCGGCTGATCGAAGCCGACCCAGACTCCCGCGACAATCGAGGACGAGAAGCCGACGAACCAGGCGTCCTTGAAGTCGTCGGTGGTGCCGGTCTTTCCCCCGATTGGTGCGCGGATGCCCCATTGCCGGGCCGCTGTGCCGGTGCCGCGGTCGACGACGTCGGCGAGCATCGAGACCATCTGATAGGCCACTTCCGGAGAGATCACGCGCTCCGCCCTTGGCGTGTCCTCGAAGACCGTGACGCCGTCTGCGTCGGTCACGCTGAGGATCCCGCGCGGCCGCACCGCCAGGCCACCGTTTGGAAACGCCGCAAACGCCGCCGTCAATTCCAGCGGCGTGACCAGGCCGGTCCCGAGCGAGAGCGAGGGGACGTCGGGCAGATCGTGCAGTCCGACGTCCGAGGCCAGTTTCAAGACCGGACGCGACCCGACGCGTTGCTGGAGCACGCTGGCGGCGCGGTTGTTGGATTCAAGCAGCGCGGCACGGAGCGTCAGGGCATCGGGCGTCGTGCCGTCGGCATTGCGGGGAGACCACTCGTCAGGTCCCTGTGGTGCAACATTGGCGAGCCCTTCGAGCACCGAGACCGGCGAGTACCCACGCTCGAGCGCGGCCGCGAAGAGCAACGGCTTGAACGCGGATCCCGGCTGCCGCCGGCTGCGCGTCCCGCGATTGAACTGCGATTGCCGGAAGTCCCGTCCGCCGACGACGGCCAGGATGTTTCCGGTCACCGGATCCAGTGCCACCAGCGCGGCCTGCAGATCCGGCTTGCCGAACCGCCGCAGGCCGTCGGCGACCGCCCGCTCGCCGATCGTCTGGAGCTCCTGGCTGAATGTCGTCCGCACGTCCCAGTCGGGCGGATGGTCGCCGCCGAACTCGTCGCGGAAGCGCTGACGCAGAAATTCCTTGGCATAGCCGGCCCCCGCATCGACCGAGCCCGGGTAAGGACGGATCCGTATCTTCGCGTGCAGCGCCGTCTCTTCCTGACCGGCGGTAATGAAGCCCTCTTGCCGCATCCGCGAGAGGACCACGTGGCTGCGCTCGATGGCGCCATCGAGATTGGTCCACGGCGACAGGCCCGCAGGCGATCGCGCGAGCCCGGCGATCAGGGCACTCTCGGCGAGCGTCAACTGCTTTGCCGGCTTTCCGAACAAGTGCCGCGACATCGTCTCGACACCGTAGACGCCGGCACTGAGATAAATCCGGTTCAGATACAGCTCGAGGATCTGCGTCTTCGACAGGAGCGCATCGATCATCACCGCGAGGACCGCTTCGCGTGCCTTGCGCCCGTACGAGCGCTTCGTCGACAGGAAGAGCGTACGGGCGAGTTGTTGCGTCAGCGTGCTGCCGCCTTCGACGGTGCCCGGCGAGCGGAGATTGCGCACGACCGCCCTCCCGAGCGCGATCGGATCGACGCCGGGATGCCGGTAGAACCGGTGATCCTCGATCGCGATGAAGGCGCTCTGGAGATGGACGGGGATGTCCGCCAGCGGCACGTCCTGGTGGTGCTCGTCCATCCGGAACCACTTGCGGCCGTCGGCGGACAGGAACCAGGTGTCGCCAACGCCCCGCGTGAGCCGGTGCACCGCGTAGCCCTGCCTGAACAGCCACGTCATGGCCACGGCAGTGGTGATGACGAGCCCGACGAAAATCGCGCCGAACACGCGATCGCGGACCCGCCGCGACCACAGGTTCACGGTCATCCGCTCAAATCCCCCGCCGCCGGTGGAGAACGAGCGACAGCACCATGTAATAGACCGGGAAGTGAAGCGACACGATCAACAGCAGGCGCGGGACTTCCGGCATCATCCAGATGATGGCGACGACCATCACCGCCCAGACCAGGCCGAGCACGGTCGTGAGACCGCGGAGCACCGGCGTGCGGGAGGGGTAGACATAACCGATTCGGACGAACACCAACGCGCTCAGGACCAGCAGGATTGCCCCGTTGACCGGCCGCGGCAGGCCGGCCGCATAGAGGTATACAGCCACGATATTCCAGTAAGACGGAAACCCGGTGAAAAAGTGGTCATCCGCCTTCGCGTCCGTCGACGCAAACCCGTACGCGCTGCTCAGCAGCACGACCGCCGCAACGCCCGCCTCCCAGCCGGCGGGCAGGCTACCGGCGGAATAAAGAACGAAGAGCGGCGCGACCACGTAGGTCAGGTAGTCGACGATATCGTCCAGGCGGGCGCCATCGAAGCCGGGCGTTCGTTCCTTGACGCGTGCGGCGCGGGCGAGGACGCCGTCACTCGCGTCGATCGCGGTCGCAACGACCAGCCAGAGAAACGCCAGACGGTAGTTGTGCTCGGTGGTGGCGAGGAGCGCGCCGAACCCGCAGACAGCACCAGCCGCGGTGTAGGCGTGGACTGCCCAGGCGGCCGCTTTTTGCAGAGGTGTCGGCATTCGAAGCTGGTTGAATGAGTCTCGACCTGAACAATTACCGTTTTGCATTTACAGGATGGGTCGGCTCGGTATAGAATTTTGTCACTCCAATCCCCAGCGGAGCCAAACAACCATCTGAACCTGCCGCCTTTCTGCCTGCAGTGGCGAGGGTTTGTCCGTAACAGGCGAATTCTCCTGCGGAGCGTCCAGGACCGGCATTTTCTGAAACGGGATTTCGATCTGTGGCTCTACCACCACGTTTCCGCCGTCCGGGTTTTCTCATCGCCCTCGCGGCGGCGCTTCTGCTGACGGCAGCATCGGCTGGCGTCTACTTGATGGAGCGGCCGGCTGCCCCTCGGCAGATGCCGTTCTCCGAGTTCATCCAGCGCGTGGAGTCGGGGAGCGTGACCGCAGTCAATTTCGGCGAGCGCGAGATCCTCGTGACGTTCCGCGACGGCGCCACGGCTGCCACCGTTGCTCCGCCCGAGTTCTCGCGCAACTCCTCCTTCATCAGCGACCTCGTCCGCCGCGACGTCCGGGTGGAGGTTACGCCGACATCCGATCCCACCTCCCTCAGCTGGAGCGCTCTCGCGGTGGCAGCAGCCTTCTTCGCGCTGCTCGGGTTCACGGTTTATCGGACCACCGCCGGCAAGATTCCTTCCATCGGATCGCGGACCCGACTGGCGGATCGCAGCGCCAATGTCGTCACGTTCCAGGACGTGGCCGGCGTGGACGAGGCGAAACACGAGGTCAAGGAGATCGTCGACTTCCTCCGCGAGCCGGAGCGGTTCGCCGCGGTCGGCGGCCGGATTCCGAAGGGCATCCTGCTGGTTGGACCTCCGGGGACCGGAAAAACGCTGCTGGCCCGCTCGATCGCCGGCGAAGCCGGGGTTCCCTTCCTGTTCGCGAGCGGCTCCGACTTCGTCGAGATGTACGCCGGCGTCGGCGCCGCGCGCGTGCGCAAGCTCTTTCGGGACGCCAAGCGTCACGGTTCCTGCATCATCTTCATCGACGAGCTCGACGCCGTCGGGCGCAGCCGCGGCGGCAACTCCCTGAGCCACGAGGAGCGCGAACAGACGCTGAATCAGCTGCTCGTCGAGATGGATGGCTTCGAGGGGCACCAGGGCATCGTGATCATCGCCGCGACCAACCGTCAGGACATCCTGGATCCGGCGCTGCTCCGACCGGGCCGGTTCGATCGTCAGGTCACCGTCGGCAACCCCGATCTCCGCGGCCGCGAGGCGATCCTCCGCGTTCACGCCCGCAAGATCAGCATGGATCCGACCGTGGATCTTCGATCGATCGCGCGCGGCACGCCGGGCTTCTCCGGCGCCGATCTCGCGAACCTGGTCAACGAGGCGGCACTCTTCGCCGGCCGCGCCAGCCGCACGGTCGTGACCAATGCCGACATGCACGAGGCGCGCGACAAGGTGCTGATGGGCGTCGAGCGGCGGTCAGTCACCCTCAGCGAGCTCGATCGCGTGAACTGCGCCTATCACGAGGCGGGCCACGCCGTCGTTGCGGCGCTCCTGCCCCAGGCCGATCCGCTGCACAAGGTCACGATCATCCCGCGCGGCCGGGCCATGGGCGTCACCATGCAGCTGCCCGAAGCGGATCGTCACACCTACACCAAGGGCTATCTCGAAACGCAGGTCGCCGTCCTGATGGGCGGCCGCGTGGCCGAGGAGCTGTTCATGAATCACATGACCAGCGGCGCCTCGAACGACATCGAGCGCGCCACCGACATCGCCCAGCATATGGTGTGCGAGTGGGGCATGTCGGAGCTCGGGCCGCTCGCCTTCCGGAAACCCGGCAACGCCTACGAATCCGATCGCCCCCACGTCGTCAGCGAGGCCACCGCCCAGCGGGTGGATGAGGAAATCCACAAGATCGTGATGAACGGCTACGACCACGCCAGGTGGATCATCGAGAAGAACCGCACCGCCGTCGAGATGATGGCCAGGGAGCTGCTCGATGTCGAGTCGCTGGAAGCAGACGAGTTGAAGGCGCTGATCGCTCGCGCCGGGGCGAGCCTGACCTAGCCTTCTCCCTTCTCCCTTCTCCCTTCTGCCTTCTGCCTTTTCCCTTGACTCGTTACATCTAGCCCCCTCTCAGTCGGCATTCAGCGCTTCCGACGGTCGAATGCGGAGCGCTCGTCGCGCCGGCAGCCACCCGGCCACTCCGCCCGCGAGTGCCAGGATCAGGAAAATCGAAGCCGGCATCAACACTCCGGCGTCGGGGATGCTGATTAGCAAGACCGATCGCAGCTGAAGGACCAGTACGCCGAGCGCGGTGCCGAAGAGTCCGCCGATCGCGAGATGGACGAACGCTCCCCCGGTGATCGTTCTGAGAATCTGCACGCTCCTCGCCCCGAGCGCAACCCGAATACCAATCTCGCGGGTACGCCGCGTCACCATGAACGACAGCAGCGCGTAGATGCCGACGATCGACAGCAGGAGCGCCATGCCGCCCATCACGGTCAGCGCGAGGGAGACGCCGGAGAGAAACGCGCGCTCTTCCTGACCCGCGCTCTCGAGCGTCTGGAATTCCTCCAACTGGACGTCCGGATTGAGAGTCGCCACCGCAGCGCGCAGCTGCGGCACGAGCTTGAGCGGATCGGTCGTCGTTCGCACGGCGAGGAAGTAGAGGAACTCATCACGCACCGGCGTGTAGAAGCCGGCCGCGAGGGACGCATTCGCCACGCTCAGTCCGAGATCAGGAACCACGCCGACGATCTCGCGCCAGGGTTCGTGCGTGCCGTCCTCGCGCGGCTCCTCGATCCGGATGCGGCGGCCGATCGGATTGCGACCGCCGAGAAACTTGCGGGCGAACGGCTCGTTGACGACAGCGACAGCCGCCGCCCCGTCGACAAAATCAGCGGCCGTGAACAGGCGGCCCGACAACGTGCGCGCGCCGATGGTCTCGAGAAACCCGGGACCAACCGGGTGCGACGGCGCCGGCATCGCCGCCTGCACCGGTTCATCACCGATCGCTTCGACGGCCGTGGGCCGCGGCATCGGATAGATCCTGGGCAGGCTCCGGCTGGCGCCGGCCGCGACGACACCAGGAATTGCCGCGGCGGCTTCGACGACCTTGTCTCGCCATTCCGCGGACTCGATTTGCCCGAACTGCGCGGTCAACACCTGGTTCTTTGGAAGGGCCGGAATCTCGTTCATGTACGAATCGAACGCGCGCGCCATCGTCACCGCGCCGTTGAGCAATCCGACCGACAGCGTAATTTCGACGACGAGCAGCGCGGCGCCGACCCGGCCGAACCCGCCGGAGGCAAATCCCCGGCCGGCTTGCAGCGTGTTGCGAAGATCGTGTCGCGTCACGCGCAGGGCGGGCCAGAGGCCCGCCACGGCACTGACGAGCAAGGCCAGAAACGCGACAAAGGCGACGATGCGCCACGTCAGATCGAGCCTGACCCAGAACGGGATGTCACTCAGATAGGCACTGGCGACATACCGCATCACCGCGAAGGCGCTCGTTGCCCCGATCGCAGTCGCGATCGAACCCAGCAGCAAGGTCTCGACGAACAGCTGCCCCACCACCCGGGCCCGCGTCGCGCCAAGGGCGGATCTGACGGCGAGCTCCGGTGCTCTCGACCATGTCCGCGCGAAGACCAGGGTCGAGACGTTGCTCGCCACGACGAGCAATACCATCACCAGCGCGAAGACCATGGCGCTCGCGGCGAGACTGGCCCCTTCCGCGTCACCAGTAAACGGGCGCACGATGACGTGCGCGATCTGTCCCGGTTCATCCCTCACCGGGAACTGGTGCGACAACTCGGTCAACTCAGTGGTAGCGGTTTCAAACGAGACGCCGCGGCGGATCACACCGAAGACGCGGATACCCGGCGGCGCCTGTCCCGCCGCGCCGCCTGGCGTCGACTCGTCCAGAGGCAACCACAGCTCGCCCGAATCCGGGAAGCGAAACGAATCCGGCATGATGCCGATGACGGTGCGTGGTTGGCCGCCGATTGTGAGCTGACGGCCGATCAGGCCCGGATCGCCACTGTAGCGCCGGCGCCACAGGCTTTCACGAACCAGGACGACGCGTTCGGCGCCAGGTTCGCCGTCGGCAGCAATCAATGTCCTCCCGGACAGCGGGGAGGCTTCGATCCATTTCATCCATCCCGGCGTGATGAACGCGCCATCCACCGACTCCACATCACCCGGACCGTGCGCGAGCGTGAACGAACGGGCCTGGATCGCGCCCACGTATTCGAAGCTGGCCGCCCGATCGCGGAACGAGCGGTAGCGTTCGGTATCCGGAGCGCCGCGATTGCCTTCACGATCGACCGCGTAAATGCGCGCAAAGCGATCGCCGGCCTGATAGGGAAGCCGTCCATTGAGGAGTTCGTCACGGAACGTGAACCCGATGGTTGCCACGCAGATGCCGGTGGCGAGCGCCAGGATTACCGTGAACGACAGGACCGGCTGCTTGAGGATCAGCCGCAAACCAAGGCGGAACTCACCCGCCGAAATCACCCCGCTCATCTCAGTCACTTACGGATGCGCCACAGGCCGCGTTCCTGGCCGAATGCGCTTCACCGCACGACCGTGCAATTGTCCAGGTGGACGTATTGATAGGCCCAGTCGTCCACGCTGCACCTGAAGCGAAACTGCGCGCCTTCGTTGATCCCGCTGACGTCACTGAGCTGCCGAAACAGCAGGACCAAGGCTCTGGGCTGGTAGCCGTCGGGCACGTGAATGGCGGCGCCGCCGTCGCTCATCTGGATCAAAGTGCCTCGAAGCCCTTCGAGGACCACCGTCCGGCCCTTGTACCGTGCGAGCGTTCCCTTTTCATCCTTCAGGAACTCTCGGTAGAGCGCGGGGGCAGAGAGCAGCGGACCCTCGTCAGGCTTCGGAGACGCAGGTTTGGGCTTTCCGTCGCGCGTCATCCGCGCCCGATGGAACACCGCCTCGCTGCCCTGCCAGTTCCTCGGCAGATCGATTGCCAGCTCGTTGCTCGAGGGCGTGCTCCAGTTGAACGCGCTGCGACCCAGCTTCTCCAGCTCGATGACGCCCTGGCCAGCCGGACTGAAGTTGCCGGACACCCGACCGCTGCTCGCAGAGGAACGGCATGGGTAGGTGCTGTAGCCATACGCACCAACGGAGGGCACGCACGTGTACTCGCCCCATTGGCCGCGGAAGCTGCCGTCGCTCGCGACGTCGATGTTGAGGTAGAACTCGGCGCGGGTGACGACCGGGTGGAGGGGACTGATATAGGTCTCGTTCCTGACCGACTGCCAGTTCCCTGCCGGCGCTATCTGCTGTCCGGCCAGCGCGGCGACCGCGGTCGCGATGGACACGGTGACGACCAACAGGCGAGCCATCTCACACCTCCGATCCGTGAGGACTTCACAGGCGCAGACATTACCACCCGCCGGTTCTCAGGGAACACATTCACAAGCAGGGCCGATGTCACCCCAGAGTCGCAAGCTCGCTCGCCGCAACGGCCGGATTGGAATAGCGCAGCCGATAACAGCTCTGGCGACGCAACCTTCAACCTGACGAGATCATCCTTGACTCTGGCGCTCACCGCGAGCAGACGGTCCGAAGCGCGCGCGAGCAGCCGCTCGGCGCACCGCGCCAGCCGGGTTTTGACCGCGCCGTAGTGTCCTTCGAGAACGTGCCCGTGATAAACGTGCACCACGACCGGTGAGCCTTCGAGGCGGGCGGCCAGACGTCCGACGATTCCCGCCTTGGTCGTGTGGGTCTCCACGATGTCAGGCCGGACATCGCGGATCATCCGGCGAATCCTCGCCAGGGCCCACACGTCCGCCGGGCCCAGGCGACTCGTGCCCACCATTTCCGGCACCAGGGTCAACCGGACGCCCTGCCCCTCGACGAAGGATCGCATCGAGCCCTCGCGGGCGCCTTCCCGTCCCGCCGCGAGCCACTGCTCGTACCGGTCCGAATCGAGCGCCTGGGAGAGCGCGGTCAGGTGCCTGGCCGGACCACCGGTGTTCAGCCGCGTGACGATTCGAAGTATCCGCACTCGGCCCACGTCCCCCCCAATCAGAGAGCTCGAGGACTGCAGGATGATCCGCCAGCTTTTGCGTCCCGCACAAGTCGCGGGACGCCCCGACGCCCTGAACGGCTTCAGCAAGGGTCGCGCTGGTTGTTCCACCCGACTCGTCAGGCCCGAGACTACAATGTGCTGCCAGAGTGGCGGTCTTCTCGCGCGCCTTCCGTTTTCTTCGCCGTCTCTCCGGAGACGTCCGCGACGCTACTCCTGTCTCGCCAACCGACTTCCTCGGCGAGTGCCCCCGCTGCGGGCGCTGCAGTGACGCCAGCGTGCGCGAGTGTCCTGTAGACGGCTCCCCGATCAAGCGGTCGTCCAGCATGCCGCTCGTCCTCGACGGCAGGTACCGATTCGAACGACTGATCGGACGCGGCGGCATGGGATCGGTCTACCGGACGCGCGATCTCACGCTCGACAGACAGGTTGCGATCAAAGTCATCCGTCCCGAGCTGATTCGGGATGCCGCCGCCCACGAACGGCTGCGGAAGGAAGCGCAGATGCTCGCGCGGCTGCACCACCCTTCGATCGTCGCGGTCTACGACTACGGCACACTCGAAGATCGGTCGCCCTACCTGGTGATGGAACTGGTGAAGGGGAACGATCTGCGGCACGAGCTGGTCAGTGAAGGGCGCCTCGAGCCGGCGCGGGCGTGCCGGATCCTGTCGGCGATCTGTGGCGCGATGGCCGCGGCGCACGACGAGGGTGTGCTGCACTGCGACCTGAAGCCGGAAAACGTCCTGCTGCCGGACGAAGGGGTGGAAGCGAAGGTATTGGACTTCGGCGTCGCGCAGGCGATCGGCGCAGCGACCGGGGCTCGGTCCAGGACGGATCGCGAGAGCCGCGTCGGAGCCGCCACGGTCGAAGAGCCCATCATCGGCACGCCGGCGTACATGGCGCCCGAACAGCTGCGCGGCGATCCGCCTGACGCCCGCACCGACGTGTTCAGTCTCGGGGTGATCGCGTACGAAATGCTGGTCGGCGACCTGCCGTTCGGCGCCGGCTCGGTCGGCGAGGTCGTGCTCGCCCAGGCGCGCGGCGTCCCTCTCGATCGCGTCGAGACGCTGCCCGCGTCCCTCAGGCGAGCGGTCAAAGAGGCGCTCGCGCTGGACGCTGACAGGCGTCCGCCCTCACCACAAGCGCTCGCGTATTTGATTGGCGCTGCGACAGGGGCGCTCTAGCGGTCGACTCGCGCCGCGGCTGGCTGCTAGCCCGCGGAGAGTCGCTTCTCGATTTCGGCGATGGCTGCCTGAATCTGCTGCTTTCGGACCGGATGCACCGTGGTGGCGGCCTGGCGCTCGAGCTCGGCCTTGGCCAACCGTAACGATTCCAGCTCCCTTACCCTATCCGGATTGATGGCCGGCTGTGCTGCGCCGCGACGCTTGCGTTCCGACTCTCGTTCCTCGATCCGTTCCTGAATACGCGCATCCGCGTCCACAAGTCCTTCACCCGAATCACCCATACCTTCAAGCCTACAATAATCAGGTGCCGCGCGCAGACGTTTTGACGCTATTTCACCCGGCGGCCGCGGAATGGTTCCGCGCGTCGTTCGAGGCACCGACGCCCCCGCAGACCCAGGGCTGGCCCGCGATCGCGCGGGGCGAGTCCACCCTGATTCTCGCGCCCACCGGCAGCGGCAAGACGCTCACGGCCTTTCTGTGGTGCATCAATCGGCTCATGTTCGAGCCGCCCCGGACGCCGGAGTCGCGCTGCCGGGTGCTGTACATCTCGCCGCTGAAAGCGCTGGCGGTCGACATCGAACGCAACCTCCGCGCACCCCTCGCCGGGATCGCCAACCGCGCCGCGGCGCGCGGCGACGCCCACCGGGCGCCGACGATCGCCGTCCGCACCGGGGACACACCCGCGACCGAGCGGGCGCGCTTCCAGCGTGATCCCGCCGACATCCTGATCACGACACCAGAGTCGCTCTATCTGATGCTGACATCGAACGTGCGCGAGGCGCTTCGATCGGTCGACACCGTCATCATCGACGAGATCCACGCGCTGGTACCAACCAAGCGCGGCGCGCACCTCTCGTTGTCGCTGGAGCGACTCGAGGAGATCACCGACCGAGTGCAGCGGATCGGTCTCTCGGCGACACAGCGGCCGCTCGATGAAGTCGCCAGGTTTCTGGGAGGGGTCCGCCTTCGCGCCGGTGCAACCGCCCGCGCCACGGCGAGATTGCCGCTCGACATCGAAGGCGGCAAGCGGAGGCGGACCAAGATTGCCAAAATTGGAAAGGCGGAGGGCAAGAAGAAAGACTCGGGTGAAATCACCGCTCCTGACGCCGTCATTCACGACGAGTTCGCCGCGCCCGGGCACTCCATCGAGTACCGCCCCGTAACGATCGTCGACACCTCCGAGAAGAAACGGCTCGACCTGCGCATCGAAGTACCGGTCGAGGACCTGGCTCGAATGGGTCAGGCCGACGAAATTCCCAGCGGGCCCGCATCTTCGACTGGCAACCGCGCCTCGATCTGGACCGCCATTCATCCTCGCCTGCTGGAACTGGTGCAGGCGCATCGATCCACGCTGATCTTCGTCAACAGCCGGCGGATCGCCGAGCGGCTCGCCGCTGCGTTGAACGAGCTGGCGGGTGAGGTTCTGGTGCGCTCGCATCACGGCTCGCTGGCGCGGCCGCAGCGGATCGAGGTCGAGGATCGGTTGAAGGCCGGCCAGATTCGCGGTCTCGTGGCCACCTCGTCGCTCGAACTCGGCATCGACATGGGAGCCATCGATCTGGTCATCCAGATTGAAGCGCCGCCGTCGGTCGCGAGCGGTCTCCAGCGGATCGGCCGGGCCGGCCACACTATCGGCGCGGCCAGTCGCGGCATCATCGTGCCGAAGTACCGCGGCGACCTGGTTGCGTGCGCGGCGGTGACCCGGGCGATGCGGGAATCCCGGATCGAATCGAGCCGCTATCCTCGGAATCCGCTCGACGTCCTGGCGCAGCAGATTGTCGCCATGGTGTCGGTGGACGACTGGGAGGTCGACGCGCTGTTTGGAGCGATTCGACGCGCTGCTCCGTTCGCGGAGCTCGCACGCGGGATCTATGAGGGCGTGCTGGACATGCTGTCCGGGCGCTATCCGTCCGACGAGTTCGCCGATCTTCGCCCACGGATCACCTGGGACCGCCTGGCGAATTCGCTGACCGCCCGCGAAGGCTCGAAGCGGGTGGCCGTGATCAATGGCGGAACGATCCCCGATCGCGGGCTCTACGGAGTCTTCCTGCTCGGCGAGCGCGGCCCCGGTGCGCGCGTCGGCGAGCTGGACGAAGAGATGGTGTTCGAGAGCCGGGTCGGCGAGACGTTCCTGCTCGGCGCCTCGACCTGGCGGATCGAGGAGCTCACGCACGATCGCGTGCTGGTGACACCGGCGCCCGGTGAGCCGGGCAAGATGCCGTTCTGGAAGGCGGATGCGGCGGGCCGCCCGCTCGAGCTGGGCACCTACATCGGCGAGATGGTCCGCACCCTCCGGCAGCTCCCGCCGGCGAGCGCGGTTCAGCGGCTGGTGGAACATCATGATCTCGACGCGCGCGCGGCCGAGAACCTGATGCGATATCTCGCCGACCAGGCCGCGGCTGCGGGTGTCGTCCCCGACGACCGCACGATTCTGGTCGAACGCTGCCGCGACGAGCTCGGCGACTGGCGCATCTGCGTGCTGACGCCCTTCGGCGGACGCATTCACGCTCCGTGGTCGATGGCGGTGGTCGAGCGCGCGCGGGCCGAAACCGGGCTCGACGTCGAGACGATGTGGACCGACGACGGGTTCGTGGTGCGTTTCCCGGAGACGGAGACGCCGCCCGACACGCGGTTGATCCTGCCGGCCGCCGATGACGTCGAAGACCTCGTCCTGCGACAGCTTGGCGCCTCGGCGATGTTCGCGGCGAAGTTCCGCGAAGCGGCGGGGCGGGCGCTGCTGCTGCCGAAACGGCGTCCGGGCGGACGCAGTCCGCTGTGGCAGCAGCGCAAGCGCGCCGCCGATCTGCTGGCAGTGGCGGCGCGATTTGGTTCGTTCCCGATGCTGCTGGAGGCGTACCGCGAGTGCCTGCGGGATGTCTTCGACATACCGGCGCTGGTGGCCACGCTGCGCCGCATCGAAGGACGCGAGATCAAGGCCGTCACCATCGATTCGACGATGCCGTCGCCGTTCGCGTCGGCGCTGCTGTTCGGATACGTGGCCAACTATATCTACGATGGCGACGCGCCGCTCGCCGAGCGGCGCGCGCAGGCCCTGGCCATCGATCAGAACCAGCTGCGCGAGCTGCTCGGCGAGGCCGAGTTGCGTGAGCTGCTCGACGGAGACGCGCTCGCCCAGGTGGAGGCGCAGTTGCAGCACCTCGACGCCACGCACCAGGCGCGCAGCATCGACGGTCTGCACGATCTGCTGCTCCGGCTCGGCGATCTGACGGCTGAGGAGCTGCGGGCACGCAGCCGGATCGAGACGGAACCGTCGACGGCCGCGCTGGTGAAAGCGAGAAGAGCGATTGCGGTCAACGTCGCCGGGGCGCAGCGATATCTCCCCGTCGAGTACGCGGGACGATACCGCGATGCGCTGGGCGTGCCGCTGCCGGTCGGTCTGCCGGACTCGCTGCTTCAGCCGGTTCCAAATGCAGGGATCGATCTGGCACGCCGTTACGCGCGCACGCATGGCCCGTTTACGACCGACGATTTCGCCAGACGATACGGCCTGGGCCGCGCCACCGCCGAGCTGCTGCTGAAGGAAGTGGCCGCATCGGGCCGCCTGCTCGAAGGGGAATTCCGTCCGGGCGGCAGCAGCCGCGAGTGGTGCGATGCCGAGGTGCTGCAATCCGTGCGGCGGCGGTCGCTCGCGAAGCTGCGCAAGGAAGTCGAACCGGTGGATCCGCCCGTACTGGGCCGCCTGATCACATCGTGGCAGGGAGTGGTGCGACGCCGCAGCGGACTCGACGCTCTCCTCGACGCCATCGAGAATCTCCAGGGCGCGCCGCTTCCCGCTTCCATCTTCGAGTCCGAAATCCTGGCGGCGCGGATCGACGGCTACAATCCGTCTGACCTCGATGCGCTGACCGCAGGAGGTGAGATCGTCTGGTGCGGCGTCGAGCCTCTCGGCGATCGAGACGGTCGCATTGCCCTCTATCTCACAGATCACTTCGGACGCCTGCGGCGCGATCTGCCAGCCCCGGAGCTGTCGCCCCGCGAGCGGGCCATCGTCGCGCACCTCGCCGAGAACGGCGCCTCGTTTTTCGGCGATCTACATCGGGCGGCTGGCGAGGGCTACCCCGCCGAGACCGTCGAGGCGTTGTGGGATCTGGTATGGAAAGGACAGATCACCAACGATACCTTCCACGCACTGCGCGCCTTCACGCGGCCGCCGCAGCGGCAGCGTCGCCGTGGCGTGCCACTGCCGCCACGGACCTTTCGAAGCAGGCGGGTTGCTCCGCCCTCGGCGGAGGGGCGATGGTCGCTCGTTGCCAGCCGTGGTGGGGTTCGCGTCTCGCCGACCGAGTGGTCAACCGCCACGGCGCAACAGCTGTTGTCACGGTATGGTGTGGTGACTCGCGACGTCGCGGCGGCCGAGGGAATCAGCGGCGGGTTCAGCGCGGTGTATGACGTGCTGAAGGCGCTCGAGGACGCGGGGCGGATCCGGCGGGGCTATTTCGTCGGCGGCGTCGGGGCAACACAGTTCGCGCTGCCTTCGGCGCTCGATCTACTCCGATCCCTGCGAGAGCCACCAGACGACGCCGAGGTCGTCGCGCTGGCGGCGACCGATCCGGGCAACCCTTACGGGACCCTGCTGCCATGGCCGTCTGATCCCGAGCGGACGGACGCCGGCCGTCGAACGATCCGCACCGTCGGGTCGCTCGTGATTCTGGTGAACGGCGCACTGGGCGCATATCTCAGCCGCGGCGCACGGCAGCTGCAGGTGTTCCTCCCCGACGACGAGCCGGCACGGTCGACGGTTGCCAGGGCAGTGGCCGGGCGCCTCGCGGAGATTGCCCGGGCCGGGGGGCTGCTGATCGCCGAGGTCAACGGCATGCCGTCGGCCGAGCAGCCGATTGCGGCGTACCTGGTCAGCGCCGGCTTCGTTCCTTCGGCCATGGGGTTCATGATGCGGCGCGCTCCTGCGGCCGTCCCGAGCTTCACACTCGATCTGAGCGGCGAAGACGAAGCGGAACCCCCGGACGACGAGGAGACGCTGGCGCCGGGAACGACGAAGCGGCATGCCTGAAGGCGACACGATTTTTCGGGCGGCTCGCACGCTCCATCGCGCGCTTGCCGGAAAGCCGGTCGTCCACTTCGAATCGGTGTTCCCCGCGCTCACGCGTGTGCATGTCGATACGCCGCTGACCTCCCAGACCATCGAAAGCGTCTCGGCCTCCGGCAAGCACCTGCTCATGCGATTCTCGGGTGGACTGGTGCTGCGCACCCACATGCGCATGAACGGGAGCTGGCATATCTATCGTCCGCATGAAAGCTGGCAGCGACCGCGACGGGACATGCGGATCGTGGTCGCGACGAGCGACTTCGTCGCGGTGGGGTTCAATATCCCGGTGGCGGAGTTCTTTCCCGCGCGTCACCTCGCACGGCACGAGGTGCTCCGCCGGCTCGGACCGGATCTGTTGTCCGAAGACTTCGACGAGGAGGAAGCCCTGCGGCGGATCCAGGCTCGTCCCGCTGAAACGATTGCCGACGTCCTGCTCGACCAGCGGGTCATCGCGGGCATCGGCAACGTCTACAAATCCGAGGTGCTGTTCGCCTGCCGCATCAAGCCATTCGTCAGGGTGGGCGATCTGAATCTCGACGCGCTGAAGTGCCTGGTCGCGACCGCCCGGCGCCTGCTGCTCGCGAATGCCCACTCCTCGGTCGCACCGATGACGACCTACACCGGCTACCGGCGCACGACGGGGCGCGATAACCCGGGTGAACGATTATGGGTCTACAGTCGTGCCGGTCACCCCTGCCGACGCTGCGGCGCGACGGTGAAGATCGACAAACGCGGCACGGATGCGAGGCTGACCTACTGGTGTCCGTCGTGCCAGCAATGATGATCATCGGCGTGTCGCCTCTGTTCCTCATCATCTGGCTCGCGCTTCTCATCGGGCTTCTTGCCGCCGCCGCGGCGCTCTACGGGCACTACCTGGTGCTCCCGGGCTGGCTCACGGGTCCCGAGATCTGCCAACTGGAGGACGGCGGCTGCCAGGTACTGTTTCGAACGCCCCGCGCGCGGCTGCTCGGCGTGCCGAACGCCGCACTCGGGATTCTTCTGTATGTGATCCTCGCCGCGGGCCTGGTCGCGGGCGCGCCGGTTCTCTTGCTCTGGCTGCTCACCTGGCCGGCGGTCGCGATGAGTGCGTTTCTCGGCTACGGCCTGATCGTGAATCACCGGCAGTGCCGGATCTGCTGGACGGGGCATGTCGCCAATGCCGTGCTGTTTCTGGCGCTCGGAGTGAGGGCGCTCAGTGGATAAGGGGGTTTGTCGCGCGACTCTGTCAGCATTGATCACTTTGTTTCGCGGGGCCCCACCCCCATGGCTGCCTAGCTGCCATACCACGCCCGCGTCAGCATCCACGCGATCACGACCGCGCCGCCGAGCGCCAGCACCGCGAGGACCACGCCGGCCCCCATGCTCCAGACCGCTGACCGCCGGCACGCCCACCACATGAAGCGGGACACCACCGCCGTCAGCAGCGCCGCTCCGACGACCACCAGCGCGCCGCTCAGCATTCTCACCGGATTGTAGGGCGGGCCCGAACTCTTCGACTGAGAACCATCAACGGCCGGACCGCGGGCTGCAGACCGCGAGCTTGCCATATACGGCCAAAAGCTATATTGTCTCGCCATATATGGCGGCACACACCGAACTGAAGCGCGGCAGCGCGGACCTGATGATCCTGGCGGTCCTCGAGGAACGGCAGCGGCATGGCTACGAGATCGCCCGGCTGATCGACGATCGGTCCGGCGGCGTCCTCCGGTTCCATGTCGGCTCGCTCTATCCCATGCTCTACCGCATGGAACGGCGCGGCTGGATCGACGGACGATGGCTGGAAAAGGCCGGGCAGCGCCGCCGGCGCTACTACAAGCTCTCGCCGGCCGGCCGGAAGGTGCTGCTCGAGCAGCGCGCCAGCTGGCATGAGCTGCTCAGCGCGCTCCAGCGGGTCGCGCGGATCGATCCGATTGGTTAGCTCACCATGGACTTCCGCCGCCACGTCCGCGACCACCTGCTGCCGCTCACCATCGCGCGGGAGCCCGAGATCGTCGACGAGCTCGCGCAGCACCTGCAGGACCTCTACGACGAAGCCATCGCGTCGGGGACGCCGCACGACGACGCGGTGGCGCGCGCGCTCGCGGCACTGCCCGATGAGCGTGCGCAGCTCTCCCACGACCTGGAAACCGCCAGCCGATCGCTGCCCGCCCTGATCGTGGACCGCTGGCAGCGCGCCGATCTGGACACGCCGTCCCGTTCCGCAAAGTTCACCATGCTCACCGACCTGAAACGCGATCTCCGCTACGCGCTCCGCATGCTTGCGGCGGCACCGACCTTCACTGCCATCATTGTCATCACGCTGGCGCTCGGTGTCGGCGCCAACACGCTGATTTTCACGGCCATCGACGCGATCCTGCTGCGCAACGCCGGCATCACGGATACCGGCACGCTCACGAGCGTCTACAACGCCAGCACCGATGGGACGGTGCGCTTCTCCACCGTCTCGTTTCCCGACTACGCGGACCTGCGCGATGCAGCGATCTATGAGGACATCGCCGCCTACAGCGGGATCTCCCTCTCGCTCGACACCGGCGCCGAGACCGAATCGGTGGTCGGCGAGTTAGTCACCGGCAATTACTTCCGCGTGCTCGGCACGGCGCCGGCGCTCGGCCGGACCTTCCTGCCGGATGAAGATCGCCGCGGCTCACCCGCGCACGTCGCCGTCGTCTCATTCCGGTTCTGGCAGACTCGGCTGGCGGGAACACCGGCCGCGATCGGTCGAGAGATTCACCTGAACGGCGCACCCTACGTCCTCATCGGGGTGGCGCCGCCGCGGTTCGTTGGCGCGACAGTGGGCCGGGCCCCGGATGTCTGGGTGCCGATGGCGCTCCAACAGGAAGTCCGGCCGCCGACAGCCGGCCTGCGCCGGGCCCTCGGAGGCAGCGACCTTCTCGGTCAGCGTGGTCCTCGATGGCTCAGCATGGTTGCGCGCATCAAACCCGGGACGACCGCGGCCCAGCGGGCTGCCGCCCTCGATGTGCTCGCGCGCCGCCTGCAGGCCGAGTATCCGCAAACGAACCGGCCGCGTACGTTCAACGCTGTACCGCTCGGCGAGGGCCCGGGAGTACGCACTTCGTCGCGGCCGCTGCTGTACATGCTGGCCGCTTCGGTGGTCCTCGTGTTGCTCATCGCATGCGCAAACGTGACCAGCCTGCTCGTGGCGCGTTCCGTTTCACGCCGCCGGGAAACAGCCGTGCGCGCGGCAGTGGGCGCGGGCACGGGACGACTGGTGCGCCAGTGGCTCACCGAATCTGTTCTGCTGGCCATCATCGGTGGACTGTGTGGCCTGCTGCTGGCTCGCTGGGGAGCGCCAATCCTCTATCTTGCCGGGGTCCCGCCGGAGATTGATCTTGCTGTGAATGTTCGTGTACTTCTCTTTGCCCTCGGTGTCGCGGCAGCAAGCGGCGTGATCTCAGGGCTGGCGCCGGTCCTTGACACGCTCCGCAGTGACACTATTGCGGCGTTGCGCGACGAGGGAGGCGCGGTCGCGACCGGGATCCGTGCGGAGCGCTGGCGGCGGGTGTTCGTCGTGTTCCAGGTGGCGGTGAGCCTGATGCTGCTGGTGGGCGCGGGGCTGTTCCTCCGAACGCTGCAGAACGCATATGCCGTCGATCTCGGCTATCGGATCGATTCGACGATGGTCGCGGACATCAATCTGGACGTGCGCGGATACAGTCAAGAGGCGGGCGGCGAGGTGTACCGGCAGGTCCTCGAACGGCTTCGGTCAGCCCCTGGCGTGGCGGCCGCAGGCGCGGCGCGCGTCACCGTCCTCAGCGGCGGGGCGCGGACAGTCTCGGTCAGCCTCGATGGTCAGCGGATTCGCGAAGATCTCGGCAACAACCTCGATGTGCGCCTGAACGTCATCAGCGACGGGTATCTCCAGGCGCTTGGCATCCCGCTGCTCCGCGGCCGCGACTTCACGCCTGGAGATGGACCCGCCTCGATGCGCGTCGCCATCGTCAGCCAGTCGCTGGCGGCCCGGCTCTGGCCGGGACAGGATGCGATCGGCCGCGCGATCGGCGACGGCGTCACCACTAGGACGGTGGTCGGGATCGTGCCCGATACCGTGTATCGCGATGCCCTCGAGCGCGAGGCTCCGCCCTTTTTTTACGTGCCACTTGCCCAGAACTATGAAGGCGGCGTGGGACTGCACGTGCGCAGCCGAGAGGGGGACCCGCTGGCGCTGCTGTCCGCGATTCGTGCCGCCGTGCGCGACGTCGATCCACGCATCGCCGTGTCACGCCCGCAGCGGCTCCGCGACGTGTTCGATCAGTCGATTTCGAGCCAGCGCATGATGGCAACACTCGTCAGCCTCTTCGGCGCGCTGGCCCTGCTGCTCGCCACGGTCGGCCTCTACGGCATCATGGAGCACGCGGCCGCCCAGCGCCGCGCCGAGATTGGTCTCCGCCTCGCGCTGGGCGCCGTCCCAGGCTCCATCTTCAGCTTGATCCTTGGCGACGGTCTGCGCCTGGTCGCGATTGGCACCGCGATCGGACTCACGGCCGCCTTTGCGACAACGCGTTTCCTTCAGACACTGCTTTTCGGGGTCGATCCAATCGATTTGACGACATTCGCTGCTGTGAGCGTGGTCCTCGCCGCGACCGCGGCACTCGCGTGCTTCGTGCCGGCCCGCCGCGCGATGAGCGTGGATCCAGCCGTGGCGCTGCGGGGAAAATAGAGAGCCGACTGTTTCTCCTAGCCACCCGGCACCGGGAAAGGATCGTGAAGCGTGCAGATCTCCGGCGGGATGCTGCCGATCGGGAAGAGATCCTCGTAGACGTTCGGTTCCGGCGGCACATCACTGATGGTCAAGACCGGTTCCCCTGGGAGTACCGCGACATCGAGCACGTGCTCGTCGCAACGGGGGCCGGCGCGCATTCCGCTCAGCCTGCAGATCCTGACCTTCTCGACATCCTCCGGCATCCGGTACCAATCGGGCTTTGCGCCTTTCGTGGCCGCGGTCATGAAGCGTGCCCAGGCCGGCACGGCGACCGTGCCGCCAAACCCGTCGCGCATGATTGGCGCAGGCTGATCCAGCCCGAACCACACGCCCGTCAGGAGATGCGGCGTGTAGCCGATGAACCAGGAGTCCGCGTAGTCGTCGGTGGTTCCGGTCTTTCCGCCCGCCGGCAGCTTGAAGCCCGCCGTGCGGGCGCGCGTGGCGGTGCCGCTCGACACGACGTCCGAAAGCATGCTGGACATCAGGTAGGCGGTGGTCGGGCTGATGGCCTGGACGTGACGCTCCTCGCCGAACCACACCGTTCGCCCGGCGTTGTCCTCGATGCGGAGGATCAGGTGCGGCGACGCCACCCGCCCTTTATTCGCGAACGCACTGTAGGCGGCGGTCAGCTCCAGCAGCGTGACCTCGCCCGTACCGAGCGCGAGCGAGGGCACCACCGGCAGCTGCGACTCGATGCCCAGGCGTTGCGCGTAGTAGATCGCCGTCGTCACCCCGACCTGCTGAAGCAACTGCGCCGCGGCCCGGTTGCTCGAGACCTTGAGCGCCCGACGCAGGGTGTACTCGTCGCGTTCGTGCTCGCCGTTCGGAAGCCAGGGGTCTGCGCCGTCGATCGGCCGATCCAGTTCCCTGAGCAGGGTCCCGGGCGCAAAGCCACGCTCGAGCGCCGCCGCATAGATGATCGGCTTGAACGCCGATCCCGCCTGCCGCCGCGCCTGGATGGCACGGTTGAAGCTGCTCTCGCGGAAGTCGCGTCCGCCGACAATCGCATAAACGTCGCCTGACTCCGGACTCATCGCCACCAGGCTGCCCTGGAGATCGCGGGCGCCGGTGCGGGCGGTGGCGATCTGTTCGATCCGCCTGGCGATTGCCCGTTCGGCCTCGACCTGGAGATCGGGATCGTAGGTCGAGTAAACACGCAGGCCGCCGCGGAGCACGCGATCGGCTCCGAACATCTGGAACAGCTGCCGACGCAGTTCTTCCTGAAAGTACAGTCCGATTCCGTCGTTGGCGGCACTCATGCCTGCGCTGGCGCTCTTGTGCGACCCGTCCGGAACAGCAGTCGCGACCGCCGCCTGGAAATCAGCGGCCGCGATCCGCCCCTGATTCCGCATCAAGGCCAGCACGAGGTTGCGGCGCTTCGTCGCCCGTTCACGAGAGACGCAGGGCGCGTCCACCGACGGCGATCGGACGAGTGCCGCGAGCAGCGCGGCGTCCGCAAGCCTCAGGTCGGCCGCCGACTTGCCGAAGTATCCACGCGATGCCGCTTCGACGCCGTAGTAGCCCTCGCCGAAGTAGACCGTGTTGAGATATTCCTCGAGGATCCGATGTTTCGAATACCGCTCTTCGAGACGTGCCGCCACGAGCACTTCCCGGATCTTGCGTTCGTAGGTTTTCACCGACGACAACTGTGCGGCGCGAGCGAGCTGCTGCGTGATCGTGCTGCCGCCCTCGACGATCCGGCCGGCTCGCAGGTTCCGCCACGCGGCGCCGGCGATGCGCAGCGGATCGATGCCGTAATGCTCGAAGAAGCGGCGATCCTCGACGGCCAGGATCGCATCGATCATGGATGGCGATACGCGCTCGAGCGGAACAGAGATGCGCTGCTCGACGAAGAAGCTGAACGCCGGCTTGCCGTGCCGGTCGAAGACGATGGTCGACTGGGGCCGGGGAGCGATGCTCGTCAGAGCGCTGGCGCGGTCGAGCTCAGTTGCAATCGAGGCGGTGAAGACGGCGACTCGCCACGCGGCAATTGACGCCGCGCATGCGAGTAGACCTGCCGTCGTCACCAGCCCCCATCGCCGCATCCCTCCTCCACCCCCAACGCTGAATCAGCAACGGCGATGCCACGTGGGTCAGGGGCAGGAATAACCACTGATTCCGTGAAGTTGTCGATCCCTGTCCGGTTGGAGTGTGTATTCGGGTTCACACCCGGTTCCTGAGCATCAGCTCCCTCGGATGCGGCTCGAGATAGGTTTGGCCCAGAAGGTACGAGACATCGTGGTGCCGCGCGTGGTGGCGTACCAGCGTGAGCGGGACGACAAGCGGAACGAGACCCCGACGGTATTCGTCGATGGTCGCCGCCAGTTCCTGCCTCGACGGACCCTCCAGGCGTTTCTTGAGATGTCCGGCCATGTGCATCAGCACGTTGGCGTGCCGCCGCGGCGTCGCGATCACGGTCAGCGCCCGCATGAAACCTGCCTCGTAGTCGGATCGCAGCGCAGGCCGGGCCACGGCTGCCGCAGACGCGACCAGCCGGCCGAGCTCGCGGTAAGCGGCGGTCGTATGAGACAACAGCGACATCTTGTGCGACGTGTGGAACTGGACGAGGCCGCCGACGCTCCATCGTCCGGAGAAGAACCGCCGCAGCCGCTGATAGGCAAAAACGCGCTCGATGAAGTTCTCCCGCAGGCGCGGATCCGAGAGCCGACCTTCCTCCTCCACCGGCAGGTGTGGAAAGCGCTGCAACAACGCCTCGGCAAAGATCCCTCGGCCGGTGCGTTGCGGTACGCCGGAGGCGTCGAACACCTTGACCCGCTCCATTCCACAACTCGGCGAGTCTTTCTTCAACACGTACCCGGAGAGGTTCTCACGTTCAAGTTCCCTCAGCCGTTGACGTGCCCAGGCCGACATCGCATCCGTGTGATCGATGTCGGTTCGTGTCGTGACCATGCGGATGGCGCCATCGTCGCGGCGCTCCAGCCTGAGTGTTTCGCGCGGCGTGCCCATCCCGACCTCGACTTCCGGGCACACGCGGACCCAGCGCACGTGGGGCGACAGGATGTCAGTGAGAAAGGCGTCGCGCTTATGTCCGCCGTCGAAGCGAACCTGGTCGCCGAGAAGGCAGGCCGAGATGCCCAGCCCCGGCCGATCGTCAGTCTCCGGATCCACCTGACCCAGGCCCGGGAACCACGGCGGTCACCATGATCTCGACGAGTCCATCCCCGGCTACGAGCGGCGTCACGACGGTGGCACGCGCAGGGAAATCGCCGCCGAAGAACGCGCGATACTCGCCGTTCATGGTGCCGAACGACGCGGCGTCCGTGATGTACACGAGCGCATCGACGACATCGCTGCGCGACGCACCGGCGTCACGGAGCGTCGCGTCGATCCTGGAGAGAGTCAGGCGCGTCTGTGCGGCGACGTCGCCGACGGTATCCGCAGTGTTGCCGAGCATGCCCGAAACGAACACGTGCCGGCCGGCGCAAATCGCCGGACTGAGCGGCAGCCCGGACGGCGGCGCCCCGATCGCCTGACGCGCGGCAGAGGAAGCCACGAACGTGATCTCCACGACCGCTTCGGGTCCGGCAAGGCCCGACTGCACGGTCGCGCGCACGGGCGGCGCATCCGGGAAGCACTCGCGGTAGACCTCGTTCATCGCTGCAAAGTCAACCGCGCGGGTGAGATAGATTTTCGCGCTGACCACGTTGCGGAACGTCAGCCCCGCCGCCGCGAGCAACTCGCCCGCGTTTTCCATGATCGTCCGCGTCTGCACTCGCACGTCGCCGCCAACGAAGGTGTTGTCGCTTCCCCGCCTCGCCACCAGTCCCGACAGGAATACCGTTTCGCCGGTGCGAATTGCGTAGCTGTAAGGGTTGGGGGACTTCTTCCAGCCGGCCGGCAGCAGCACGGCGCGCTCGCTGCCGCGCGGGACTGCCACCATGGAGATCTCGACACGGGCGTCCGGCACGACCAGGGTCGTGATCACGGTCGTCCTCGTAGGTGGATCACCGGGCCAGAACGCCCGGTACGCCTGGTTCATCGCCTGGAAGTCGGACGCCGAGGTCAGGTAGACCATCACGGCGACCACGTCGTCGAGAGAGGAGCCTGCGGCGTGCAGCACGTCCCGCATTCGCTCGAGCGTGCGCCGGGTCTCGCTGCCAGCGTCTGAAGCTGATGAATCGTCGGTATCCCCGGCGAGCGTGCCGGACAGGTAGATGAAGCCGCCTGCCTTCACCGCTACGCTGTATGGATTCTCCGGGGGCGCGCCGAAGGAAATGATTTGCTTGTGCGAGCTCTGCATCGTTCGTCGGTAGCGACGTTACCACTTCTTCTTGAGCAGCCGCCACCAGGTTGACGTCTCGATGCCGAGCCAGTCCCACCACCGGTCGAGCGCCAGCCGGTTGCCCGCCAGTACCAGGTCACGTGTAACCCCGTTGGGCGGAGGCGCCAGGGCGGCGAGACGATCGTAGACGCGCTCTCGCTCCTCGCGCGACCCGCGGGTCAGCAGGTGCCACAAGGTCAGCGCATCCCGGCGGCGCGCAGTCGAGAGCACGAGGTCGAGCGAAGCGGCACGCCGGGGATCCGTGGATGGCGCAAAGTCGAGGACCATCAGCGCCTCACCGTACCCCGACGGAGCATCTTCGTAGCGCGGGGTGCCAGGTCCTCGATCCGTTCGCGTCGGGCACACCGCTCCTTCCGGAATGTAAGTGGCGCGGCCGTCACGTTCCAGACCCACCCACCCGTGCGTGACCCGCAGCATGCCGTCGCCGCGCGCATCGACCTGCAGCGTGTAGGCGCAGCCGAGATCGATCGCCGTCGCTGCCTGCGTCGCTACGAAGAACAGCTTGGGAGGAGCCCAGATCCGCGCGTGAATGATCCCGCGATCGAGCGCCATGTGATGCTCGCGGGCATTCGCCACCAGTTGCAGCCGCGTGTTCGGCTCGACCTCCACGCTTCCGATCCCGCCGACGGCGATCCTCGCTCGTGAGGCGTTGTCCGTTTCGAGCCATTCGCCGCGGCTCATCCGGGCGCGATTGGCCACCACCCGTCCATCGACCGCGGGTGCACCCGCGAGGCTGCTCACCTGCCACGCGCTGCTCCGGAACACAAATGCGAGCCAGGCGCCTCCGGCGATCAGCACCAGCGCCGCCGCGGCCGCGAGCCAGCGACCAGTGATCCACGCGCGCGGGCGAGTCCCCGGTTCTCGCGCCGGCAGCCGCGGAAGCGAGCCGCGATGGCGCAGCGGCCGAAGCGTGTTCTCGAGACGGACGATCGCCTCGTCCGGCACGCCCGTGCCGTCCCACAGGTAATCGTTCCGCGCCTCGGGGTCCTGGTCGGTCATCGTTCCAGCTTTTCCCGCAGCATCTTCATGCCGCGGTGAAGGTTGACGCGCACCGAAGCCGCGGTCAGACCGGTGCGCTTCGCAATCTCCGGTCCGGTCATCCCCTCGACGAGCCGCAGCACGAGAGTCTCCCGATACGCCTCAGGCAGCGATCGGATCATGTCGAGCAGACGAGCGGCGTCGGCCCGTTCTGCCGTCGCATCATGCGCCGGCAGATCAGCCGGCAGCTCGACCGCGTCCGGCGCGTGCCGGTGAAAATCCACCGCCCGGTTACGCGCAATCATCGCCAACCAGCCGCCAAACGCCGAGGGCTCCCGGAGGCTGGAGAGCCGGTTCCACGCGGTGAGGAAGACGTCCTGCACGAGATCGTCGACATCGATCCTCGGCACGCGCGCCAGGAGGAGCCCGTGAATCATCCGCGCATAACGCTCGTAGAGCTCTCCGAACGCAGACTCGTCTCCCCGCTGCGCCGCCTTCGCCAGCCTGCCGTCGTCGGCCGCATGCGCCGGCGAAAAGCGAACCGTGGTCATCGCTGAGGTGCGAGGCGATACAAACGGCAGCACCTGCAGCCTCTCGGCGCGAGTGTCCACACAGGGGAAGACGCACTCACCGGGGAGACGTTAACGGGCATCGGTGCGGAGCATAGCTGATCAAGGTCGGGGGTTCGGGGGCTCGGGGGTTCGGGAGGCTGGTGGTACCAAGAGGGAACCAGCCGCTTGGATTTGCCGGGTGCCTTTTGAACACCACCGTCTTTCCGAACCGCCGAGCCGCCGAGCCCCCGAGCCCCGAGCCCCGAGCCCCTCGGCACTCAGTAATGCCGCGGCAAATAAATCGAGAACGTCGTCCCCTGCTTCTCCGCGCTTGCGACATAAATCCCGCCGCCGCTCTGTTTGACGATGCCGTAGATGGTCGCGAGGCCGAGGCCGGTGCCCTTGCCCTGTTCCTTGGTCGTGAAGAACGGCTCGAAGACATGGGTGCGGACGTCCTCCGGCATGCCGACGCCAGTGTCGGTCACGGTGAGCAACACGTAGTCTCCCGGCTTGAGCCCGGGGAAATCCGGCGAGGGCTCAGACAGGCTGCGATTCCCCGTGCGAACCACCAGCGACCCTCCTTCGGGCATCGCGTCACGGGCGTTGCCCGCCAGGTTCATCATGACCTGCTCGATCTGCCCGCGGTCGGCGCGTACCGGCCAGAGCCCTGCGGCGGGCTCGAAAAGCACCTGAACGTCGGTGCCAATCATCCGTTCGAGCATGTTCTGCACGGCCGCGATCACGATGTTCAGGTCGAGGACCTGCAGCTGCAGCATCTGCTGGCGGCTGAATGCCAGGAGTTGACGCGTGAGATTGGCGGCGCGCTGGGCCAGCAGACGGATCTCTTCGACGTCGCTGCGGCGCTGATCGCCCGGGTCGAGGTCGCTCAGCAGCAGATCGGCGTAGCCATAGATCGCGGTGAGGATGTTGTTGAAGTCGTGGGCGATGCCGCCGGCCAGCCGTCCGATGGCATCCATTTTCTGAACCTGCCGGAGCTTGGCCTCGGTTTCCTTCAACTCCTCCTCGGCACGCACCCGCTCGGTGACATCCCGCGCGTTGATGATCAGGCCGTCCCGCGAATCCGAGCTCAGGTTCCGTCCGAGCGCTTCGAGGTCGCGCCAGGAGCCGTTCTTGTGGCGGATCCTGAACGGCAGCACCGGGTCGTCGTTGTATTGAATCGCAGGCCACGTCGCCAGGAGCTCGTGAGCGCGCGGCCGATCCACAGGATGAACGAGCTCCAGCACGTTGCTGCCGATCAGCTCTGCGGGTGAATAGCCCAGGACGCGCTGCGTTGCCGGACTCTGATACAGGATGACGCCGTCGGGCGCGAGCAGGACGACCATGTCATGCGCGTGCTCGATCAGCGCGCGGAAGTGCTGTTCGCGGTGAGCGAGCTCCGCCTGGAAGCCCGCCCTCTCGACGGCATACCGCAGGACTCGCGAGAGATATTTGGTGTCGCTGTCGCTCTTGACGAGATAGTCCTGGGCCCCGTGTTGAACGGCCGCCACGCCGAGATCCGGCTCCTCCGCCGCGGTCATCACCACGATCGGCAGCCCCGGGATCTCGGCTAACGCGCGATCGATCGTCTGGAGCCCGCGACTGTCGGGCAGATCGAGGTTCAGCAGAACGGCGTCGAAGCTCGACTCGCCCAGATGCGCTATCGCCTCCGTCAGCGTCCGGCACTGCGCCACCTCGATCGGGGGCCTGGCTGCCGCGAGCGCCTTACGCAGCATTGCCGAATTGGTCTCGTCGTCTTCGACGAGCAGCACGCGGATGGAGTCGTGTTCGTCTGATCTCACGGGAACCGGATGGTTATTGTAAGTAGATCCGCGGTCCGCAGCCCGCAGTCCGCAGTCCGGGATATCGAGCCACTGCACGATCGGAGCCCGGGGCTGTCGGAACCCGGACTGCGGGCCGCGGACTGCGGACTGCGAGTGTAGAGGAGGTATATTCAACCCCGTTCCGCCACTTTCATGAGCATCGGAGGATCGATGGAGAAGCGTTCTGACGGGCCGTCGCGTGCCGCGCGCCGCCGATTTCTGAAGACCGTGCCCGCGGCCGTCGCCGCCGGCATCGCCGGACCCGCACTCGCGCGCCAGGCGCAGGAGACGCAGCGCATCGACAAGGCCACGCTCGAATGTGGTGAGCGGATCATGGGAATCGACTTCTCCGACGCCGAGCAGCAGGCGGCGCTCTCTGGTGTCAACACCAACCTGGCCAACTTCGAGCGGCTGCGCGGCTTCCAGATTCCGCCCGAGATCGAACCGCCGCTGACGTTCAGGCCGTACCTGCCAGGGAAGAAACCGAAAGCCGGTGCGACACCCAATGGCAGGATCAAGCTCGCGGGGTCCGCTATACCCGGACCGCGGCGGACATCCGTGGACGATCTCGCCTTCCTGCCGGTGACGACGTTGTCGACGCTGGTCCGGAAGCGTGAGGTTTCATCCACCGAGCTCACGCGCATGTATCTCGCGCGGCTGAAGAAGCACGGGCCCGCCCTCAACTGCGTCGTCACGCTCACCGAGGATCTCGCACTGGGGCAGGCCGCGCAGGCAGACAAGGAGATCAAGGCCGGGCGGTACCGGGGGCCCCTGCACGGGATCCCCTGGGGCGCAAAAGATCTCTTCGCGACGAAAGGTATTCTCACGACCTGGGGGGCGGCGCCTTACCAGAATCAGGTCTTCGACTACGACGCGACCGTCGTGGAGCGCCTCCGGGACGCCGGCGCGGTGCTGGCAGCCAAACTGTCGCTCGGCGCGCTCGCGCAGGGAGACAACTGGTTCCGCGGCCAGACGAAGAATCCGTGGAACGGTCGCGGCTCGAGTGGATCATCCGCAGGCCCGGGATCGGCGACCGCGGCAGGGCTCGTGGGCTTCTCCCTGGGGACGGAGACACGCGGCTCGATCATCTCGCCGTCGGCGGTGAACGGCGTCGTCGGCCTCAGGCCGACCTACGGCCGCGTGAGCCGGCACGGCGCCATGGCCTTGAGCTGGACGATGGACAAGATCGGGCCGATGTGCCGGTCGGTCGAGGACTGCGCGCTCGTGTTCAACGCGATCTACGGCCCTGATGGGCGGGACGACTCCGTGATTGACGCGCCGTTCGAATGGAACCCCGAGGTCCCGTTGTCGAAGCTCAGGATCGGCTACGTCAAGACCGAGTTCGAGCTGCAGCCGGCGGATGGTCGCGGCGGCGGGAGGGGCGACGCGGGCGGCCGCGGGCGTGGTGGGCTCACCCCCGAGCAGCAGCGCGCGCAGGACGAGGCGCGCCTGAAGATCCTGAACGAGGTGCTCGAGGTCTATCGGAAAGCCGGGGCGGCGATTCAGCCGATCGACGTTCCCGGACTCGACATCACCGCTGCGCTCAACTTCATTTTGAGCGTCGAGGCCGCCGCTGCGTTCGACGATCTCACGCGCAGCAAGGACATCAGCGATCCATCACTGAACACGTGGCCGAACACGTTCCGGACGAGCCGCTACGTCCCGGCCGTCGAATACATCCGCGCGCAACGTGCGCGAGCGGTCGTGATGCGGGAGATGGACAAGCTGATGTCGCAGTACGACGCCTTCATCTCGCCCACTGGCAGCCGCAGCCTGAGTCTCACGAACCTGACCGGCCACCCGGCGATCGCCCTGCGCGCGGGGTTCCTCGAGGATGCGCCCGTCGATTTCATGATTACCGGACGGCTCTACGACGAAGGCACGCTCATGCGGGTCGCGCTCGCGCACGAACAAGCCACGAAGTGGCACGAGCGAGTCCCGAAGCTCTAGTCGCTGGTCCAGAATCCCGCGTCCAGCGACTAGCGACTGCTGCGTCTTTCGTTCTTGACGAGGGCGGAGAGCACCCTGCCCTGCTCGTAATCCCCGAGACCTTCGGAGGCGTCGATGTAGGCGTCCCGCGCTTCGCGGCTCAGGGTGTGGTTCGAGGCCACGGCCAGCAGCACCTGCGATCGTTCGAAATTCGAGGAAACCCCCCTCGTCGAGCGCACGAGTTCGAGCACCGTTTCGTCCGACAGATCCGTCCGCTTCGCCAGGGCCTGCAGCACCCGGCCGCGTTCGAACGCTGAGTTGATCGTGGAGGCCGCGCGGAAGAACGGGGTGCGGAGCGTCCCTTCGATCGGGCCGCTCTTCACGAACTGCAGCAGCACGTTCGCGATCTCGAAGTCTGAACCGATCGCGGCGGACGAGTCCAGCCCCCCCGCGCGCGCCTCGGGCGACAGGTCACTGCGCTGGAACAGCGTCTGCAATACCCGGCCGTGCTCGAAGGAGCTGCTGACGGTCGCGAGCGCCTTGAAGAACGGCGCGCGCACCGTGGCGTCGATCGGCTGCTGCCGGGCAAACTGGACGAGGAGCGAGGCCTCCTCGAAATCGGAGTCGATCGACGTGCTCGTCTCCAGCAGCCCCGCGGCCAGCGGCGAGGGGATCACGCCTCCCTGAAGCACTGATGACAGCACGCGGCGCAGCTCGAAATCGGACTGGATCGACCTGGCCGCGTCCAGATAGGCGCGGCGCGTGGCGTCGTCCGTGATCTGCTTGTTGCTGGACATCAGGAACGACGCCAGCTCGAAGTCGGAATCGATCTCGGCTCCTGCCTGGGTGAAGGCACGCTGCGCGTCTGCAGCGCTCAACCCCGGAGTCTTCATCAGCTCCTTCAAGTAGACATGTTTGGCCCAGCTGCCATCGATCCGGGAAATCTCGGCAAGGACTCCGGTCACGCCGCCCGACTTGTAGATCCGGGCGACCCTCGCCGGTGCGCCGATCCCGCTCTGCCTGATGAACCGCGGCAGCACGCCCGCCAGCCACTTCCGGCCTTCCGGCTCGAACGGCTGCTCTTTCAAGCCTACCCAGAACCGGCGCTGGATGTTTCCCGATCCGTCCGCGGTGAACTCGACCGACGTATTCGCGCTCAACCAACGGCGGCCATCCCGGATCCGCAACATGGCGCCGGGGCTCATTCGGGCGACGTCGGTGTCGTCGTTGTTGAAATCGATCTCACCCCGATAGTTGATCTCGAGCTTCTGACCGTTATCCGACCAGACGAAATTGCCGCTCGACTCGCGAGTGCTCGCGGCCTGCTCGGACGAGGCTTTGGTGCTGGCGACAACTGGCGAAGCCGAAGCCGCCGCCGGGACAGCGGCAATCGCCGGCCGCGGCGTGGTTGCCATCGCGGAAGCCATGGCCTCCAACGTCGTGGCGGGAGGTGCAACCGCAGCACTGACTGCCTCCACGGCGCGGGTAGTTGCCATGTCCGCATCGCCTCCGGGCGCTGCTCCAACCTGGGGCACAGCGGGCGCGGCATGAACAGGCCTGGTCGAGGCAACGGCTGCAGACGCCGCCAGGGACGGCGTGCCGGCCACTGCTGGCGCCGGCGGAGCGGGTGTCGATGCATGAATCTGATCCGGCTCGACCTGGCTGATTTCGAGCTGACCAGCGCCCCGCGCATCGGTGTTGACCGCGCTGACCGACAGAGCGGCGACGACGAGCAGCGCCACTCCTGCCGCCAGCCAGCCGGGCGCGCCTCCGGCATGCGACGGGGCACCCAGCACGCGCTTGACACGCTGCAGCAGCGACCCGCCGCTCGCGGCGAGCGCGAGCTGTCCGCTCGACGTTCGCAACCCTTCGAGCTCCGCGAGCGCCGCGGCATACGCCACCGGGTCGCCACACAGGCTCACCGCGAGATCATCGCAACAATTCTCGCGCTCGACTCGAATGCGATGCGACACCCACCACACCGCCGGGTGGTAGAAGAGGAGGGTTTCCACGACCGTCTGCAGCAGGTTGACCACGTAGTCGTGTCGGCGGATGTGGGCGAGCTCGTGGGCGAGAATGGCTTCGACCTGGCGCGGCGTCAGCCCGGCCAGCACGCTCACCGGCAGCAGGACGACCGGCGAGAGCCACCCGATCACGGTCGGAACATCGACGCTCCTCGACTCGAGGAAGCGCACGGCCCGGCCGATGTGGAGGCGCCGCATCAATCGCCGGCCCAGCGCTTCGAGCCTTTCGTTCACGGGCTGCGCCTCGTGAGACTTCATACGCTGGGCCCACATCCAGCCGCTCAGCAGCCGGAGCGTGAGCATCGCGACACCGGCGAGCCACACGCTCACCAGCATCGGCAGCCAATCCTGGATCGGCCAGGGTATGGGCGCGGCCGTCATTGAAGGCAGGGCCTGAAGGCCCTGCCTTGCCGACACCGTATCGATTGGAGCCGTGTCTCTCGACTCGGGTAGGGCAGGGCCTTCAGGCCCCGTCGGTTCAACGACCACTTTAAGACCCTGTGCCGAGGTCACATCGCTCGACACCAGTATCTGAATCGTCGTCACCACCGGCATGGTCAGCATCAGGGCGAGCGCGACGGACGACACCACGTAGCGCACATCGGCCGCGCTGCGGCGCAGGATCGCCAGGAGTGCGGCGGTCATCAGCCCGACCAGCGCGCCTTGCCAGACGAACTGGAGCAGCGCCCAGCCCAGTGCCTGGGCGACCGGTTGCCGGAACACGTCATCAATCGCGATCATCGCGAGCCTCCCGGCGTGCTTCGATCAGTTTCCGGATTTCCCCGAGCTCTTCTGGCGTGGCCCGCCTGGCGTTGAGCGCCTGCATGACCAGCTTCGACGCCGAACCGCCGAACGCGCGATCCAGCAGATCCCGCACGAGCTGCCGTTGCGTCTGCTCCTCGCTGAGCCGCGGCGTGAACACGTGGGTGCGATCGGTGTCGTCGCGCCGGACCAGCCCCTTCTCGGTCATGATCTGGAGCAGCTTCAGCGCGGTGGTGTACGCGGTCTGGCCGACCCGGGCGACCAGAACCTCGTGCACCTGCCGGACGGTGCTTGGACCGCGCTCCCAAAGCACCCGCAGGATAGCCAGCTCCGCATCGGTCGGACGCGGAGCAGAAGCGTTCTTCGACATGCCCGCCACTATCTACGAACTGTTTCGTATATGTCAACGAAAACCTTCGTAGGCCGATGCGGCCTTATAATCCCGGGTTTAGACGATTCGGAACGTCAGAAGTTCAGCCGACGCAGCAGAAGGAGCACTCTTGCAACCTGGAACATACGCGCATTTCGAGACGACCGAGGGCAAGTTCACCATCCGGCTCTTCGACAAGGAAGCACCGAACACGGTCGCGAATTTCGTCGGGCTGGCCGAGGGAACGAAGGAGTGGACCGATCCCGGGAGCGGCCAGAAGGGCAAGGGGCCGTATTACGACGGAGTCATCTTTCACCGGGTGATAAGCGGGTTCATGATTCAGGGCGGTGACCGTCTCGGCCAGGGGACTGGCGGGCCCGGCTACAAGTTCGGCGACGAGTTCCACCCGTCGCTCCGTCACAGCAAGGCGGGGATCCTGTCGATGGCGAACGCCGGTCCCAACACCAACGGCAGCCAGTTCTTCATCACGCTCGGCCCGACGCCGCATCTCGACAATCGGCATTCGGTGTTCGGTGAAGTGGTCGAAGGCCTCGACGTCGTGAAACGGATTGGCGCGGTGCCGACGGGCCGCCAGGATCGACCGGTCACGCCGGTCGTGATGAACAAGGTCACGATCGAACGGGTCGCCTGATGACGAACGATCGGCCGGTCGACGCGCTGCTGCCGGTCGTTTACGAGGAGTTGCGGCGGCTGGCCGCCTCCTATCTGCGGCGGGAACGACCCGGCCAGACGCTGCAACCGACGGCGCTCGTTCACGAAGCCTATCTCCGGCTGATGAAGGATCGGCCCGAGCGCTGGCAGAACCGCGCGCATTTCTGCGCCATCGCCGCGCATTCGATGCGGCAGATCCTGATCGAGCGCGCGCGCGCCCGCGGCGCGCAGAAGCGCGGCGGGGCGCAGCCTCGCGTGACCCTAGATGAAGGGCTGGTCGGCGGCGAATCACCGTCATTCGATCTCGTCGCATTGGACGAGGCGCTCGGCCGGCTCGAACAGATCGACGCCGAGCAGGCGCGCCTCGTGGAGCTGCGCTTCTTCGGCGGCCTCACGATCGAGGAAACGGCCGAAGCCATGAACATCTCCCCCGCCACCGTCAAGCGGCACTGGACGATGGCGCGCGCGTGGCTGGCGCGAGAGCTCGCGGGAGACCGACCCGTGTGACGCCCGAACGCTGGCGGCAGATCAACGATCTCTTCCACCGGGTCACGGAGCTGGATATCGCGGCGCGCGAAGAGCTCCTCACCCGTACCGCGCAGACTGACGCCGAGCTCGCAGCGGAGGTCCGTTCCCTGCTCGCCGCTCACAAACCGGAGGACGGGTTCCTCGAGCAGCCGGCATGGGCGGTTGCGCCGACGCTGGCCTTCGACGAACCGCTCGCCCGCGCCGGCGCGATGGTCGGTCCCTACCGAATCATCAAGGAGATCGGCCGCGGCGGCATGGGCGTGGTGTACGAGGCGGAAGACACCCGGCTGCGCCGATCGGTCGCGCTGAAGGCACTGCCATCCGAGTACACGACAGACCCTGTCCGCCGCGAGCGGCTCACGCGTGAAGCGCGTGCGGCCGCAGCCCTCACGCATCCTTCAATCGCGACAATTTTCGCGCTCGACGAGCTCGACGGGGCGCTCTATCTGGTCTCGGAGCTGGTCCGCGGCGAGACGCTGCGGGAGGAGCTCGGACGGGGCCCGATCGCCGGCGAGCGGCTCCTCCCGACGCTGATCGATCTGGCCGGCGGTCTGGCCGCCGCGCACGACGCGGGCATCGTTCACCGCGACTTCAAACCCGATAACATCGTCCGCTGCACCGATGGCCGGGTGAAAATCCTCGACTTCGGGCTCGCGCGCGCGCCGGCGAGCGACCCCCGGCTGACCCAGGATGGAACCGCGCTGGGCACGCCCGGATATATGCCCCCCGAGCAGCTGGCCGGCCAGGACGTCGACGCCCGGACCGACGTCTTCGCGTTCGGGGTCGTCGCCTGGGAGCTCGCGACCGGGACCCATCCCTTCGGCGCAAGCGCCGCCCAGATGCTCGAGCATCTTCTCGAAGGGCGCGCCGTAACCGCGACCGCGGTAACCCTGCCAATCCCGGCGCTGGAACCGATCCTGCGCCGGTGTCTTCGCCGCGATCTGTCGGAGCGATACCCCTCGGCGGGGCCGGTGCTGCAGGATCTCCAGGCGCTTCGTCTCACGGGAGCACAGCCAGTCGCGACGCCGCCGCGGCCGCTCGAAACCAATCCGGCAACGGCGCTCGGCTGGTGGCGGGTGCATCAAGCCGTGCTTGCGGTCGTGATTGCCTCGATGCCGGTGGCCACCTGGTTCGTGCGCCGGTGGAATCCCCAGATGGGATCGTGGCTGTTTCTCGTCGTACTGGCCCTTGCCACCATCTCGGTCGCGACGCGGCTCAACCTGCTCTTCACTTCACGGGTGAACCTCCCCCACTTGCGCGATCAGCGCCGCCGTGTCTATCCCGTCATGGCCGGCGCGGAAGCCATCCTTGGCGTGTTACTGCTCGCGTCAGCCGCGCTCGTCGCCGGCGACACCGACGCGCTGGCGTCGGTGCTCGTGACGCTCGCCGTCGCTACCATGGCATCGCTCGGAGTGATCGAACCGGCGACGACGGCCGCGGCGCGGATTGATGCGGATGAGGGTCGCTAGAGGCGGTCAGCCAGGAGCGCGACGCTCAGCGCGTATGTGTGCGCGCAGTTGTAGTCCAGCAGCGCGTCGTAGTTGTCGTACACGAGGAACGCGCGCGAGTCGTCTCTGACGAGAGATGCATTGAGGGCGCTGGCGGGAAGGGGCTGACGGGTCACGGTCTTCAACCCGAGCTTCCGCCAGGCGGTCAGCGGCTGCGGCAGCGACATCTCACGCCGCGCCCGGCACCCTTCTGTGCGGCGTGGAAGATCTTCCAGTCTGGCCTTCGCCTCGGCCGGGATGATCACCTCACGTCCCCACAGCTGGCCCGTCTTCCACCCTCGCTGCTGCAGGTAGTAGGCGACCGAGGCGAACACGTCGGGCGCAGAGGACCAGATGTCGCGGCGGCCGTCGCCATCGAAGTCCTGTGCGTATCGCAGATAGCTCGACGGCATGAACTGGGGCTGCCCGAGCGCGCCGGCCCACGATCCTCTCAGGCGTTCCAGCTCGATATCGCCGCGGTTCACGATCTCGAGCGCGTTGAGGAGCTCGGCCCGGAACATCGCGCCCCGCCTGGCGTCGTAGGCCAGGGTCGCCAGCGTCGGGATGGTGGGACGGACGCCGGCGAACCGGCCAAAGTTGGATTCCAGTCCCCAGACCGAGATGAGCAGGCGTGGATCGATGCCGTAGGTCCTGCCAACGCGCGTGACCAGCGCGTGATGCTTCTTGTACATCGTGCGCGCGGTCCGCAGCGTTGCAGGTATCAGCCGCCGTTTCAGATAGGCGTCGAGGGTGTAGGTGAATTCGGCCTGCGAGCGATCGCGTTCGAGGATCTGCGCGACCGGCTCGATGCCGGTGAGCGCCTGATCGAGCACCTCGGCCCGGATACCGCGGGTTTCAGCTTCGGTCCGAAGCTCGGACAGCCAGACGTCGAAGGGCGGGAGGGGTGGAGGCAGGGCCTCAACAGGGGGAATTGCGGCCGGCTGCTGCGCGGCAGCCCCGCGGATAATCAGGAGCAGCGCCAACGCAACCAGCCGAAACCTCATCCATCGATTGTACTGAACAGTAATCAGTTTCCAGGTGCCAGTTTCCGGCAATCAGCTGGCACCGGCATCGGAGTCACCGCGACTTGCGCAGGCCGGGTGGAGTGGCTGCCGCGTGCGCGCCGGTCGAGGCACGCAGCAATTTCAGAAACACATCGGTGTTCTCGAAGACACCGGTGAATTGCCACGCCCCCGGACCGTCCGCCGACAGCGGCACGTCCGACGCGGTGTGGCCGGTGATCACGTGTGGTTCCGGTGCGGTGTCGGCCGGGCAGCCGTCCGCCGCCGGGCACGGCGTGGCGCCATTCTCGATCGTTCCACCAACCAGAAACCCGGGGATAGCTTTTCCCGCAACCGTCTTGTTATCGGACGAGGGGGACGAGCTGTCGCGATCGGGGTTGGCCACGCCGACGCCGTCCTTCAACACGCCGGCCTCGAGCTGCAGACGATTCGAGACCCAGTTCTCGTAATGATCGGGACCCGCGGCCCAGCCAAGCAGGAGCTTCCGGGAGGGATCAGGATCGGTCGGGAAGCCGCGATCGTCGACAACGTAGTTCGGAAACAGTTGCAGCTCCTGATCGGCCTTGAAACGGAACACGGCCGCATAGTCGCGGACGCCGCGGCCGAGAGTCGCCGGTACGTAGCGATCGTTGCCGACGCCGATGAGGCCCAGCCCGCCAGTCTCATGATCGCCGGTGACAATCACGAGCGTATCGTTGTCGGGGTTCGCATCGCCGTTGGTCCGCGCCGCGAAATCGAGGGCGACCTGCACCGCCCGATCGAACTCGATCACGTCCCAGATCATCCGCTCGCCATCGGCCGCATGCGCGCGCTTGTCAATCGACGCTCCTTCGATCATCAGGTAAAAGCCGGAAGGGGAATGTGCCGACAGCGAGTGCAGCGCGAGCTTTGCCATGTCCTCGAGCATGGGCAGGTTGCGCGCCGCCGCGTTGGCGGGCCGGGCGAGCTCGTCGCTGTAGCGTCCGGCCCCGACCTTGTCGAACGCGACCGGCAGGTGTGCGTTGTGGAAGAGTCCCAGGAGCCGGCGGGGCGGCGCGCCCGCGAGCGCCTGCGAGACGCCGCCGGCATCGGTCAGCAGCGAGTACCCCGCCTTCACGAACTCTTCGCGCAGCCGTCGTGAGTCGGCGCGCTCGCCGCCGGCGGTCGAGGGCATGAAGTACCGGCTGCCACCGCCCATCAGCACCGCCAGCCCGTTGGTCTCGCGCTCGTCCAGGAACTGCGCCGCGATCCCGGCCCCGGCATTGCGATCCGACGTGTGCACCGCGTTGGCCGCCGGCGTGGAGTCGGTGACGTCGGCCGTGGTCACGATGCCGACATTGAACCCGGGACCCCTGGTGCGCCTGAGCAGCTCACCGAGGTATTCGATGCGCGGGTTGTCGAACGGATCCGGCGTGTTGTCCGGGAAGACTCCTTCCTGGTTGTTGTTGCTCTTCTGACCGGTGACGTAACCGGCCATACCTGGCGATGAATCGGTGATCGCCGCATTGAGCGACGCCGTCATGACCATCCCGGTCACGCCCATCGTATCCATCGCGAGTCTCCCGGCAGCCTTGCCGTTGCGGAGACCGCGCGAGACGATCCGTGCCGCCGTCCTGTGCGCTGCACCGAGGCCGTCGCCGAGCAGCAAGATGATGTTGCGGGCCCGCGGTGCGCCCGATGCCCCACCCGTCCAGGGCTCCACCGTCAGGCGTGACCGCGCCGAGGTGCCGTCGGCGGTGCGCGCCTCGATCATGAGTGTTCCGGCCGCCGGGACGCTGTAGCGACGGATGAGAAAATTGGTCGTGTTGCGGAAGGCCGGCGCAGCACGGTCGCGAGCCGCGATGTTGCTGCCGGCAGCCCCCGTGCCCCCCGCGCCGCGCTCCCCGTCAGGTCCGGCTTCGAGCAGATTCTGCGACGTGATGTCGCGTCCGTTGACGAGGACTACGAGCTTGCGCGGCAAGTCACCGCCGGTCGAATCGCTCTCTGCCTCCACTCGGATGTCGAATTGCTGGCCGGCCGCGATCACCCCGCCGTCGGGCGGCATGATCCGGATGTGAGTGGCCGCACTGGCGGGCACGATCCCAATCCCCGACAGCAGGGCCATTCCGACCGTCAAAACCAGCCCCGCCAGGCGCGCAAACCGTGTCATGACCGAATGATAGTGCCGGGGGCCGGTTTCGTAATCGGCGCCCGATTTTGAAAGCCGCTTCCGCGGCCTGCCTGTTCGCGACCTCGGAAACGAAGCGTCGAGTGCGCCAAATTCGACGGCTCGTCCCACGCCGCGGACGGTACGTCGCTTGCGCACGCAACGCGTACCGCTCCCTCCATCATGCAGACGATCACCGAGCACCCGCTCGTCGTGGCCGCGTCACTGGCGCTGCTGCCGGCCGTCATCACCTGGCTGACCGGGCGCGGCCTGGCGACACGTGTCGACGACAGGTCTCTCCCCGAGCGTCTCCATTTCCATCAGCAGCGGACCGGCGTGGCAATGGGGATCGCGATGGTCGCGATTGGGGTCATCTCACCCGCAGCGCTGCTCTGGGCGGTGCCGCTGCTGTTCACCACGGTCCTCCTGGTTGGTTATCCCATTCGCCGCACCCTGTTCGAGGAGACCTGGTCGGCGGGCGCCTACCTGTCGTTTTTCTACCGCCTGATCTTCGGCATCTTCGGCTTCTGGATGGTGCTCGCGGCGCTGCCATTCCTCGCGGCGCTGGCAGGAACAGACGACTGGCTCGTCGGCGCAGTGATGGCTGCGGTGCTCGTCTTGTGGGAACGTCATTACGCCGGCGTCGTCCGCGTGTGCCTCCGCGCCGTGCCTCTCGAGGACGGGCCCATTCGGGACCGCTGCAGCGCGCTCGTCCAGGCGTTCGGGCTGCCGCACCCGGAATTCGTGCGCGTTGATGTTCGTGGCGGGCTCGTGGCCAACGCGCTCGCGTTGCCCTCCCTTCGAGGCAACGCCGTCGTCTTCACCGACACGCTGCTCACGCGGTTCAGCCTCGAGGAGGTCGCCGCGATCTGCGCCCACGAGCTGGCGCATTTCGAGTACTTCACTCCGGTCCGGCTGCGACGGCTTCGCGCGGTCACACTGACATTGATTCTGACCGCGGTGTTGATCGCGCCTCTGGCGCGTCTCGCCGGGATGGCCGGCTCGACCCTGCCTCCACTCATCTGGTTCGGTGCGCTGGCGACCGCGCTGGCGACGCGAGCGAAGGGCAAGCAGCGGCAGGAAACGGTGTGCGATCTGCGAGCGGCCGAAGTGATTGGCGGCGGCGAACCGCTGATCTCCGCGTTGACGAGGATCTACACGCTTGGGAGGATGCCTCGCCGGATCGATGGCCGGCGGGAGCAGTCCGGTTCTCACCCGAGCCTGGCCCGCCGGATCCGCGACATCCGGAAAGCGGCCGGAACCGCGCCGGTTCCCTTGATCGCGGCGGTTACCATCTCGAGCAGCGATGGCCTCGTGACGGTAACGTTCGAGCAGGATGCGTTGCGCTGGGTCGAACAGGCCGGCCTGACCCAGGTCCTCGACTACGAGCACCTCACCGAGCTCCGGCTGGAGCCGCACGGCCGCCGCGGTCCGCGGCTGCGCGCCTGCAGCCTGGCCGCGCGACGATGGGAAATGCCGGTCGCACCAGGCGACGTCGGCAGACTGCAGGACGTGCTCGATCGCGTCGACGGGCGGCTCGCGGACATACCTGCGCCGCGCGCGCTCCCTGTCGGCATAGGGCGCCTCTTCGTGCTGTTCACATCAGTTCTGGCACTGTCACTCGGCCAGATTGCCGTGTCGGTGATCGCGCTGCTCGCGTGGATCGCTCCCGCGACGCCGCTGCTGGCTGCGGCCGGCGTGGCGGCCATCGGCGCGGCCGCTCTCGGCGTCCGGGATCACCCGGGGTCGAGCATGACGAGCCTGGCATTGATGATCACGTCGGCCGGCCTCGTCTTGATCTGGCTGGCGCGGGAGGCCCGCCGCCAGCAGACCCGCAAGCCAGGTCCACTGATCGCCGTGCTCGGGGCGATGGCTCTGGTGCTGTTCGCGTCGCTGACACTCGGCGGGTTGCATCCGATTCACCTTCACATGGCGGCCCGCGGCGCACCCGCCGTCATCATCGTCTGGCTGGCGCTGGCCGCTGCCCTGGCGTGCTCACCGAAGCGCGGAGTCAAGGTCGCCGGCCTGTCAGCGGCCGCCGTGCCGATCGCCGCCACACTGATCGCGTCGGAGACCTTCCTCGATAGGTTCGGCGACGACCCATTCCTGGTCGAGAGCCGAAGACTGCGCTGGGCGGTCGTCGACCCGGACCGGGCCGAGGAGTTTCCCATTCCGCAGACCACATCAGGAGTTCAGCTGTCCCCGAGCGGACTCCGGATCGCCGCGCTCCAGCAGTCGGAGTCGGAAGACGAAACACCGACGTTCCAGGTGGGAGCGGCAGGTGGAGGGCTGAGCGCGTTGTCGGGCGACGATCTGCAGTTCGTCGATGATCACACTCTGGTGATCATGACCACCCAGGACCTCGGCGTCATGCTTCGACAGGTGCGGATCGAGCCGCCCCACCAAGAGTTGTGGCGGCAGCTTGTACCACACGTGTATCGCGGCACGCTGTCAATCGTGCGCCGCACGGGTGAATGGCGGTTGAACGGCTTCGATCGTGAAGAAGCGATCGTCCACGCCGAGGGAATGATCGGCACCAGCGACCTGCGCGAGCGACGCTGGCCCGCCGGCTACACGCGAGATGCGTGGATAGAGGCCGTCAGTACCGATGGCGGGGATCCGCTCGTGGTCGAAACCTCGTACAACAACGGCCTGTTCGAGTACCTGCCCAGCCGCGTCTGGGCGCTGGGTCTCCTGCTCAACGCGGGCAACCAGCAATCGAAGTACTGGTCAATCGGCGAGAACGGCGTCAGACCATTGGGCAGCTCGCGCCTCGGCGCCAGCTGCACGTCGGGCCTCGATGCCGGAGCGCTCGCCTGTTCGGTCTACGACGGCACCCGTACGCGCTTCTTCCGGCTGGCCGCAGACACCGGTGCCGTGACCGGGCTCGGCTGGCTCGACGGCCGGTTCATCGGCAACGGCGAGGCCGTGGATGGATGGCGGACAGGCTGGATCGGATCGACTGCCGTCGCGATCGACCTGTTCAACGGGCGTGTCCTGCGGGTGCCGCGGAGCGAGGGGGCGGTTGGTCAGCTCGCGGTCTCGGGCAAACGGCTGGCCGCCATCGTCTTCGATGGCGGCAGCAGTCATTTGAGAATCTACGAGATCGATCCCGTTGATGACGAGGACGGCCGGCGCGCGGAGATCGGGGGCTCGTGGGTTCGGCGGTTCGGCGGTTCGGGACGGCACTGGCCTGATCGCTAATTGGAATGCGCCAAGTGCTTTCCGAGCCCCCGAGCCCCGAGCCCCCGAACCCCGACTAGCTATTTCTTAAGCGTCGTCCCGACCAGCTCCGCCACCGCACCCAGCGTCGTCTGCGCCGCGTTCAACCCGAGCCGGAAGTCGGCATCGCTGAACGTTGCATAGACGTCGGTCGGCTGGTGCCAGTGCGGATCCCAGCCGCCGCCAATCTGCGCGCCCCGCTCGTTCTCCCGGAGGCTGATCGAGGGAATGATGTCCATGAACGGCGTCGAGTCCGTGTTGGTCATGTGCGGACCCACCGCCGCTGGATAGTCCGTCGCATATTTCTCGTTGGCGGCCTTGACGAGCCACGCCAGCTTCTGCGATTCGGCGGTCAGCTTCGAGCTCGTTTGAAACTCGATGTTGACGTCGGCTTCGCGGCGCTGCTCCGGGCTGACCTTGCCGTCCGGCCCTGGCATGCCGTGATCGAACATCATCATGTCGTGCTGAATCAGGCCGAGCCACTTCGGCTCCGGGTACTTGCCTGATCCGGCTGGATCCTCCTTGCCCTGGAGCGCCTGCCGCTGCGCAACGTACGCGCGGGCGCCGTTCAGGCCCGTCTCTTCGTTGTTCCAGAGGACGAAACGGATGCTGCGATCCGTCTGCACGTCGGCGTTGCCGAAGATGCGCGCCAGCTCCATGACGATGGCGGTTCCCGAGCCATCGTCGTTCGCCGCTTCTCCCCACCCGATGCCGTCCATGTGCGCGCCGATGATGTACATCTCGCCGGGTGTCTTGCTGCCGACCTTGGTGCAATGGACCTGTTCACGCGGTCCGTCGGTCGCGGGCTGCGAATTGAGCGCCCGCAGCTTCTCGTCGGGCTGAGCCGCCGGATCGTTGTTCACGCCGGTGCGCGCCGTGGTCCCGAAAATCGTGCTCCCTCCCTGACCGGGCCGCTTGTTCCCGGTGCCGCCACGGCCGCGTCCGCGGCCGGCTCCCGCGCCGCGCGGCGGGGTGACGTACTCATACTTGATGCGATCGGTGGGACAACCGTAGCTCTCGAGCTGCGCTTCGATCCAGTCCACCGCCGCGCGGTTGCGATCCGTTCCCTGACGTCGATCGCCGAACTGTGTCAGTCCCTTGATTGTGGCTTTGTACTTTTCGAGATCGAGCCTCGCGACCAGCGCCTGCGCCGTTTCGTCAGGCACCGGCGGCCGGATCGGCTGCTCCGATCCCGTCTGCCCGGGCTCCTGCTGTGCCCCGTCCTGGAATCCACCGGGTACGACCGACAAAGCGACGGCAACAACACCAACCCACAGGACTCTCCCCATCCATCACTCCACGCAGCAAAGCAAAATTTGATTGTATCGTGCGGCGCGCGACCACCCATCGGGGTGACTTCCGACGACCCATCGGGGTGTGGCTTCCAGTACTAATTCAGTAACCGGTCAGAACACCCGAAACGCCAGGACCGCGATCAGCGTCGGCATCAACGCGCCCAGGAACAGATACAGCGGGGCGACCGCGCCGGAGAAGAATCGGCTCAGCAGCGCCTGCCCCGCCGGGTTCGGGGCGTTGGCAATCACCGTGAGCCCGCCACCGGTCACTGCTCCCTCGACAACCGCGACTTTCAAGCGATCGTCGAGGTTCGGCACGAGCGTGGCCAGGTAGGTAATCAGCGCGTTGTCGTTGAACGCCGTCAGAAAGGTCGCACCGAAAAACAGGCCACGTTCGGACAGGCTCGAGAGCACCGGCGCGATCCACCAGCCCTGCAGGGTTCCGTGGATCACGAGGCCGGCGAGGAAAAAGCCGACGAGCAGAGGCACCCGAAGATCTATTCGCGATTGATGGGCGGCGGTGGCACGCGCGAACCCGAGAAAGAAGAGAAAACCCGCCAGGAAGAGCGCCGGGTAGTGGGACGTCAGGACCGTCCACGTGAGGAACAGGATGTGAACCGCCGTGATCCATGCCGGAATCGGCGATAGGGGCAGGTTCACGACGCCATCGGCGTCCTCGTCGGCGCGATCGATGTCCGGCTGTGACGGGCGCAACGCGAGATCGCGAAGCTCCCGGCGAAAGAACAGGAAGTAGATCAGGGTGGAGGCGACAATCGCCATGACCGCACGCCCGCCGAAATGCCCGAGCATGAACGGCGTGCCCCATTCCCAATGCCTGGCGACCATCAGCACCGGCGGCGCCGCAAAGTGCGTGAGCGTGCCGCCAATCGAGACGTTCACGAACAGCAGTCCGAGCGTGGCGTACTTCAGGGCCGATCCTGGATTGAGATCGTAGAACTGGCGGCCCAGGAGCAGCGCCCCAATCGTCATCGCGGCCGGCTCGGTGATGAACGAGCCGAGCAGCGGCGCGAGCGTCAGGATCGTGAGCCACCACGCGGCTGGCGTGTTGCCTCCGATCTTTGCGATCGTTCCCAGCCCGTTCTCGGCCAGCACGACAATCGGCCGGGTGGCGGCCAGGGCCATGATCACGACGACGAACAACGGCTCGGTGTAGTTGACCGTGTCGTTGACGTAGTGCGCGGCGGTCGCCCATCCAAATCGTGTAACGATCAAGGCCATCAGCACAATCGCCCACAACCCGAACACCACCTCCACCTCGCCCAGGAAGTGCAGCAGCTCGGCGGCGACGCTCGGATGCGCCGGCTTGCCGGCCGCAGCGGCCCTCGCCTGATGCCGCTGCTGAAGCGCGTGCGCCAGAATCGTGAACCGCGCGGCCGCGAACGTGTGCACGATCGCCAGCAGGAAAATCACCGTGGCAATCAGGTTGAAGGGTTCGATCTCGATGCGGGCCGCAAGCGTCGCCAGCAACCCTTCGGCGGCAGGCGGTGGATAGTCTGAAAGAGGAAGCGGGAACGGTGCCGTCACGCGGCCTTGACCCCGAGCCCCGCCGATGACCGCTCGGTCAACGCGCTGGCGCCCAGGAGCACGACGCCGATCCAGATGGCATCGGCGACCAGCAAGTGCGTCAGCTGCAGCCATACCGGTGCGAGCAGGATCACGTTGAGCAATCCCAGTGCGACCTGCGCGATCACCAGGGTCGAAACGAGCCGCGCGGTGCGGCGATCGCCAGCGGAGCCGGCGCGGGCGAGCCTGGCCGCGCAGGTCAACACGACTAGACCAGCGGTCACGGCGAGCATCGGGTGAAGGATCCGCAGCCTGATCAGGAAATGCGAGGTGGCCGAGAGATCGGCCCACAACGCGTCCGTCAACCGGCTCGACGGAAACAACGTGTCGCCAAGCGCAGCGACGGCGCCGCTGCCGCCTGCGATCAGAAGGGCGACACACGCGGCGGACAGGATCGCGGCCTGGCGGCCGCGCTGTGCCGCAAACGGCACGCCGACCGAGACCCACCAGGCCGTCAGTGTCAGCGCCGCCAGCAGCAGGAACGTGTTGAGCAGATGGACCCCGACGAACATCGCCCGCGCGATCGTCGCGTTGTCGGCCACCAGCTCGAACAGCACCAGTCCCGCGCCGATCGCAGCCTCGGTCAAAATCAGGATCGCGGACAGGACCGCTCCAAGGCGGGCGGGATGACGGGAAGGACAGGCCCGGAAAATCCAGATCACCAGCACAGCAATCGCAATCAAGGCCAGCCCGCTCGAGAGACGGTGAGAAAACTCAATCAGCGTGGCCAGCTGCGGCGCACGCGGGACCACCTCGCCGTTGCAGAGCGGCCAGTGATTCCCGCACCCCGCCCCTGACCCCGTCGCGCGCACATACGCTCCCCAGAGAATCACCGCGACGTTGTAGGCCAGAACGAACCACGCAAACCGCACCAGAGAGGGGCGCATCAGGGAATGATACTCGGGGGCTCGGGGGCTCGGGGGCTCGGGGGTTCTGGGGCTCGCGGTTCGGCCGAGCCTGCGTCACCGTCGCGTGCAGACGCAGCCTGCCGCGCCGTAGCGCGAAGCGCGAAGGCGGTCGAAGGCGGGCGGAGGCGGGGCACCTCTGGACTAGCGACTAGCGATTTGGGACTATCTGGCACCCATGCGGCGAGAGACCATCGAGCATCTCTTCTACGGTCGCCCTGAACAACAGCGGCGCTTCACCCAGGACTTCCCCGTACTCCCGGACGTGTGGATCGAGTACGGCAGGGAACCGAAGGCACGGATCGAGGTGCTGCTGACGCCCCACAACGAGTCCGATGCGCCGACGGTGGCGCGCGTGCTCCGCGAGCGGCTGGCGGCGGACGCACATGCGACCGGGTCCACGGGAGGACATGTTCTCTACAACGAGTCCGTGGTGATGGCCGCGCTGACGTTCCCGCAGCTGCTGCGCTGCACGCTGCCGCTGACGGCCTGGTGGCAGCGGGCAGTCGCCCCGGCACATGCGACCTGGACGCGTCCCGCGCTGGAGCTGCTGGCGCAGCGTCTCGCCGAGTTCAGACCGGGGGACCCAGTCATAACCACGGATCCCCGTCTGATCCTGAAACTGATCCGCATCGTCGGCGCGATTGAGCTCGAACGGCAGGGAGCGCAGCCTGAGGACGTGAAACTGGACGGCGCACCGTCTCCCAGCGAGGTCGCGGCATTCGCATCCCTGTTCGACCAGCTCCCCGAGCCAGGGGACGACAGCGGCATCCTGTGGAGCATCAGTCTCAACCGGCGGGCGAGCACCAGCGTCTGGCGTTCGCGCTTGACGGTCAAGGCGGACGCGGCCGCGCGGTTGTTCGAGGCCAAGAGCGCCGGCATCCGCTGGGCGGTCCTCGACACCGGCATCGATGCGACCCACCCGGCGTTCGCGAGGCGCGACGCTTCTGGCACGAGGACGAATACGGCACGGCGAGGCCCGGCGCAGCAAGTCGACGAGTTGAACAGCCGGATCATTCGCACCTTCAATTTCCTGTGCATCAAGGAGCTGCTGAACCCGGACGCGGAGCTCCCGGGCGCCGGCAACACGACGCCAGGATCCGCTGAAGATGGCGCGCTTGCGGAACAGCGGGTGCAGCTGCGCAACAGCCTCCGGCGTGGCCGTTCGATCGACTGGGATCTGCTCGAGCCGTTCCTGCGGGTGCCGCATACGCGGGCGGGATACGTGAAGCCCCAGCACGATGCGCACGGTACTCACGTGGCCGGCATCCTGGCCGCGAACTGGCCCGAGGCGACCGATACCACACCGATGCGCGAGCCGATTCTCGGCGTCTGCCCCGATCTAGAGCTTTACGATCTGCGCGTATTGCCGGACAATCCGGATGACCAGGCAGACGAGTTCACCGTGATCGCGGCGCTTCAGTTCGTACGGCACATGAATGCGCACAAGGACCTGATGGTCGTCCACGGCGTGAACCTGAGCCTGTCGGTGCCCCACGACGTGGCCAACTATGCCTGCGGTCGCACCCCGGTCTGCGAGGAGTGCGAACGGGTCGTGGCTGCGGGGGTCGTGGTGGTGACCGCGGCCGGCAACCGCGGATTCAACAAGTCGGCGGAGGCGACCGACGGTGCCATCGGGGACTACCGCTACATCTCGATCACGGATCCCGGCAATGCCGATGCCGTCATCACCGTCGGCTCGACTCACCGGATGATGCCGCACAACTATGGTGTTTCGTATTTCTCCAGCCGCGGTCCGACCGGCGACGGGCGCACCAAGCCGGACCTCGTCGCTCCGGGCGAGCGGATCGAGTCCTGTTCCCTGAATAATTACGTGGAAACGATGGACGGCACCAGCATGGCCGCCCCGCATGTCAGCGGCGCGGCCGCTCTGCTCATGAGCCGACACCGGGAGCTCATCGGCCAGCCACGCCGCATCAAGGAAATCCTCTGCACGACAGCCACCGATCTCGGCCGAGAACGGCGCTTCCAGGGTGCCGGGATGGTGGATGTGCTGCGGGCGCTTCAGTCGGTCTGACCAACATGCTCACCATCGAAGCCCTTCAAGCCAACGACGGCGACTGCCTGCTGCTGCACTATGAGCGCGACAACGCGGCTCCCGTCCGAATTCTCATCGATGGCGGGTCGCGCGGCGTCTATTCGAACGTCCTGCGCCGCAGAATCGACGAGCTGCGCCGCGGCGAGGCACTCGCTCTCCGCATGGTGATGGTGAGCCACATCGACGCGGATCACATTACCGGACTGATCGATCTCTTTCATGACCTGGAGCGGGCGCAGGAGAATGGCGAGGATCCCTTCTGCACCATCCGGACGCTCTGGCACAACTCGTTCGAACGGATTCACAAGGGCAAGGCCGCGACAGTGCAATCGGCAGTCGTGAGCGCGACACTGGGCGGGGTCGTGGCGTCGGGACTGGAGGGCAAAGCCGCGGCGGTCGTGGCCAGCGTCCGACAGGGCAATCAGCTTCGTGACGCGGCCGAGCGCCTGGCGGTTCCGATCAACGAAGGCGCGATCGATCCGCTGGTGCGAGCTCCTGACGCAGGCGTCAGGCGGATCCGGATCGCGCCCGGACTTCAGTTCTCAGTCCTGGGGCCGCGCGAAGAACAGCTGCGCCGCCTCGACGAGGAATGGGGTAAGTCCAAAGACTCCAATCCCGCCAATCCCGCCGCACAGGCGGCTGACTACCTGAACCGGACGGTGCCTAATCTATCGAGCATCGTTGTCCTGCTCGAAGCATCCCGAGGCCAGGGCGCCGCGCCGGTGCGGGTCCTGCTCACGGGCGACGCGGGCGGCGATCACATCCTGGAATCGCTCGATGCCACCGGGCTCGGGGCCGGCGGCCGCATTCACGTGGACGTCCTCAAGGTGCAGCACCACGGCAGCAATCACAGCACGACGCAGGACTTCTTCGAACGCGTCACCGCGGATCGGTACGTCATCTCGGGGAACGGCAAGCACGGCATTCCCCATGAAGACACGCTGAAGTGGCTCTCGGCGGCACGTCGGGACAAGCCCTACGATGTCTACCTGACCAACCGCGATGGTGACGACGGGCTGAAAGAGATGTTCGACGGCTTCCTCGCAGCCGAATCGGCGGCGCAGCCCAGGCACCGGTACCACTTCCGCGATTCGGGCGCGTTGTCTATTTCGACGACGCTTCGGTAGCGATTCTCGACCTCGCCGATCATTGTCCGGCGGCATGAAGCCGCCGAAGCATGTCGGGGCGAAGGCGCCACTTGCGGCCCTCTTTCATCCAGAAGCGCTTGAGCGATCCGCGCATGGCCGCCTGCTGGCGCTCGCGCCTGGCGTCGCTGTCGAAGCGTTTGTAGATCGAATACCGGACCTGACCGCCGGGGTCCACGATCACCGTGCACCCGCCGTTCATCTCGAACAGCATGCCATCGCGGCTGACCGTACACGACTGCGTCACCTCGCCGACGAGATCGAACGCGATCCGTCCGTCCGGCGCGACGCGCCTCGTGACCCGCACCGACTGCACGATCGCCGGCGAGGCATAGGTCACGCCCTTCGGGAGTTTGCCCGGGGCAATCAGCCGGAAGCAGTCGGCGTGCGCCGGGTCGGTCACGAACCGGCCCAGCGCGCGTGCCTGCCGATCGAGCTCCGCCACATCAGCCGGCTGGCCCGGCTCCCCTCCGAACCGCAGCTGGCTGAACGCGAGCTCGGGAATCGCCAGATCCCTCGGTGGAGGCTGCCACCGCATCGCGTCCTCGGTCAGGAACTGCACGTGATCCGGGACGATCCCCCGCCGCCGGAACGATCGCATGATCGCTTCGCGACAGCCCCACTTGTCGGTCCGTTCCAGATCCCCATCCGCGGTGATCAGCGCTCTCAGGTACTCGCCAAATTCCATGTCTGCCGGCGGACAGTAGTCGACCGCCCGGATGCAGATATTGAGGAACTGCGCGGCGACCTCGCTCGCCTGCTCGGCGATCGCCTTCACCAGCGCGTCGCTCAGGGCCGCCTGCCCGACGGTATGCGGATCGATTCCGGCAATCCGGAACAGCCGTTCGCACTTCCGGCGCACCACCGTGACGAATGCCTCGAACACCGCCGACACCAGCACCGACCCGAGGGCGTGCGGCTCGAGCTCCGGGTCGTACGGCGTCGGCGCATTGTCGTCGGACGGCAGCACGTCGGAATCGAACGCGGCGATGCCGGCCACGTCGACACCAGAGCGAAGCGCGTTGGCCTTGCCCGATTTGGCGCGGGCATACCCGAATTCTCGCGCGATGTCGGTCACCAGGGAGCCACGCATCAACGTCCCGCGCGACTCTCGAATCGCACGCTCGACGACGTCGGCGTAGGTGAAATGAAGGAACAGCGCGACCAGATCCGCAAAGCCTTCGTGGAAGGCGGGCACGTCGACGTTCGTCGGCTCCATGAACGAGGATCGCAGGGCATCGAGGAGCGCATGCGTCGTCTCGTGGGCGATGACGTCGTGGCTGAGCGCCGTGGAAATCAGACCACCCGTGACGGTGAAGCCCGCGGCGCGGCGGCCGGCCTTGAAGTAGCCGAACGACAGGTCGCCTGCTTCGCGGCTGTAGCCGGCATTCGCGCCCGGGATGAAGGGACGTACCTTCAGCCGGAGCGGCCCGTCGGGACTCGCCGTTACCGCCCAGGCGATTTCGCGCCCCAGCGCGCGCTTGAATGCGGCATACGTCAGGCTCGCCACTGCATAGACCATCTGCAGATGGAACCGGCCGTTGGCGGGGCTGGGCGAGAGCCCGCTCGACAGCAGCAGGAAGGGATCGTCGAGATCCAGCAGCTCCGCGGCCAGCTCTCTCGGCGCCCCGTCGCACGTCACTTCGAAGAGCGAGCCGATGGGTCCGCGCTCCAGCTTTTCGTACGGCACCTGGACGACGGCGACTCCCCCCAGGCGGTCCGACACTGAAGGATCGAGCGTGTAGATTCGCAGCGGTCGATAGAGCGGCGCGCGAGGATCGCGGGCCGGCGGCTTCAATCGCGCCTGCAGGGTGACCCGGTCGCTGATCTCGAAGGCAGTGGTTGGCGGTGATTGAGGCGCTGGTGCAGGCGCGGGTTGATCCTCTTTGCTGCCTTTACGTTTGGCCATAGTCGTCTTCTGGATGAACGGGAGATCAGGAAGAAGATTTTCTTACAGGAGGGATAGGAGATAAGGAGGATCAGTTCTCTGTAAGGAATCTTCTGCCTGTGGCTAAAGGGACAGCTTGACCAGCAGCCGATCGGGCGACTGCTCGATCACCTTGAGACGCACGATGCCCCCATTGTCACGAACAACCAGGTCATCGCCGTCCTCGGTCCATCGCGCCGCGATCGGCGCCGGGCGATCGTCCGGGCCGCCCTTCCAGATCGTCGCCGCGCCGCCGCCGCGGAACTCCACGCGCTCCCGTGGCCGGCGTGACAGGGGAATGTCCGCGTTCTCCGGCCTGAACACCGCCCCTGCGGCGGTGTCCTCCTCGAAGACGTGAACCCAGACGCCGCGAGGCGGCGCGTCAGCCATCCCGGCTCTATAGAAGTCCGGCTCGCGCGGTCTCGAGCGCCGTCCGCATCCGGAGCACCTGCTGGGTCGTGAACATCACCATCACCGCATCGTCCACGTAATCCATGTAGTTCATGAACATGTCGCCGTTCGGTCCGTTGTTGCAGGTGACGACGGGGAACGTCGGAGCGCCGTAATTCGGACCGGCGCAGTTCGGTGTGTCCGCGACCATGTCCGATCCGCTGCAGTCGGGCGTGTCGCCCCAGATGTGGCGCAGGTTCAGGTAATGACCGACTTCATGAGTGGCCGTCCGGCCCTTGTTGAATGGCGCCTTCGCCGTGCCGGTGGTGCCGAAGGCGCGATAGTTGATGACCACGCCATCGGTCGCGACCGGCCCGCCCGGAAACTGCGCGTAGCCGAGCAGTCCGCCGGAGAGGGCACAGACCCACAGGTTCATGTGCGTCTTCGGGTCGAACGGGGCAATCCCGCCGCTGCTGCTCCGCTTCACCCCGTCGTCGTGCGTGAACGACGCCTGCGAGGTGCGAGTGCGCGTGACCTTTACGAGCTTGAACTGGACGCGGGTGTCCGACACCAGGCCTTTCCAGGGATCGGGCGTCTGCGACCGATCGGGATTGGTGCCACGGAAGTCCTTGTTCATAGCGGCGATCTGGCTGTTGATCTGGGCCGTCGAAATGTTCTGTTCCTCGTTGTTGTGAACGACGTGCACCACGGTCTTGATCGTGACGATCTTCGCCTTCGAGATGTCCTCGCCGGTCTCGCGCCGTTTCGTGGTCGCTCCTTCCAGCCGCATCTGGCTGGCGCGGAACGACGGGAACCGCTCGAGCAGCATCATGTGCGCGGCCATCGCGCCGCACATCCGTCGCAGGGGCTGCTCCTCTGCGTCCGACCTGGCCTGTCTCTTCGCCATGACTCCTCCCTGACGACTGCGGCCGTGCCGCCGTGGCGCAGCCGGAAGACGAGACACTTCTGGGTTGCGGTGCAGCGGAGCCTAGCCGACTGGCATCGGCACACGCAACAAGCAAACCGTTACTGATGAGCCTGTGTGCTCCCGTCGAGTGCAAAACCGCGAAGACCGAGCCTGTCTCGCCGTAGCGCGAAGCGCGAAGGCGGATAGAATGTCGCGCACCAACGCTGACCACCACGCCTACGCCGCTCAGAGGTTCGCTATGCCGTTTGACGCGATCTTCCAGCCGATCACGTTTCGCAACCTGACGATCAAGAACCGCATCTTCCGGTCCAATATCTCCGGACGATTCGACAACTACGACGGTTCCGGGAACCGCACGCGGATCAACTGGGAAACGAAGTTCGCCCGGGGCGGCGTCGGCGCCATCGTGTCGTCGTTCGTACCAGTGCACCTGCGCGGCCGGATCGTTCCGAACTACGCGATGATCGATCACGACCGCCACATCCCGTTCTGGCGCGAGCTCGGAAAGGCGGTTCACGAGTACGACTGCAGGTTCCTCATGCAGCTCAGTCACGGCGGACGCCAGCGCGAGATCCCCGGCATCGAGTACGCGACCGGCTTGAGCTCCACCGACAAGCCCGATCCCACACACGGGTTCCGCTGCGAGCGGGCGACGATTCCGCAGATCAAGGAAATCGCTGAGGCGTTTGCCGAAGGGGCGCGCCGCGCGCGCGAAGCGGGGCTCGACGGCGTCGAGCTCCACGGCGCCAACGGCTACTTGATCACGCAGTTCCTGAGCTCGGCGATTAACGACCGCAAGGACGAGTACGGCGGATCTCTCGAGAATCGCGCCCGGTTCGTCCTCGACATCGTGCGGGCGATCCGGGCGAAGGTCGGCAGGGACTTCCACCTGCAGATGAAGATCAGCGCAGAGGATCACAACGACGCGATCGCATTCTTCGGAAAAGGGCCGTCCGGTAATACCGTCGAAGATGCGATACAGGTCTGCAAGTGGCTGGTCGAAGCGGGCGTGGACGCCATCCACGTGTCCACCGGGAGCTTCTTCCCGCATCCACGCAATCCCGCAGGCATCGACCTCCCGGTCGAGGAACTGGTGCTCACCTACGACGCGATGATCTCCGGCGGCGATGCGGCCTATCGCACATACAACCTCTTCCGGACGCTTCCGGGACTGGCGCGGCGCCAGTGGAACGAGGCAGCGCCGAAACCGCACGAAATCGAAGGGGCCAACCTCGCGAACGCGCGCCGCATCAAGGCGGCGGTGGATGTCCCCGTCATCTGCACCGGGGGCTTCCAGACCGCATCGGTCATCGCCGCGGCGATCGAGCGGGGCGACTGCGACATGGTGTCGATCGGCCGTCCGCTCGTCGCCAACAACGACCTCGTACACGTCTGGGCCCGGGGCCAGGACCGCGCCGACGAACCGTGCACCTATTGCAACCGGTGCCTGGCCAACGTCATCGAGCATCCACTGGGCTGCTACGAGGAGAAGCGCTTCCCGAACCGCGAGGCGATGCTCGCCCAGGTGATGTCCGTCTTCGATCCGCCGCCGTATCCGCCGCCGGCGCCACGGCCGCCGGGCCCGGAGTCTCGTGCCACAGATCACACGAGCTTCGGAGTCGGCGACGAGACATCGAGCGAGTTCACCGAACGAATCGGCGGCCTCGTGCGCGATCGCCAGTGGCACCAGTTGCCACGTCTCCTCGCCATGGGAAGGCTGATCGAAATCCGCAACGAGCTGCGGGAGAAGAACCTGCACGACACTGAAGAGCCGCCTCTGGAGAAACGGCCGGTGCCGGGCACCGTAGATCCCGACATTCGCGAGGTCCGATCACCCGACGGCACCAACAACGACCTGCAGTACCCGCGCATGGGAGCGGCGGGATGCCGCTTCGGGCGCAACGTACCCCTCGAGCACACCAGGCCCGATACCGCCAACCTGCTCGTGCCCAACCCCCGGACGGTCAGCCGCGAGCTGATGACACGGGAGAAGTTCCAGCCGGCGACCATCCTGAACCTGCTGGCGGCTGCATGGATCCAGTTCATGGTCCACGACTGGTTCGTGCACAAGCGGTCCAAAACCGATTTCATCGACATCCCCACCGCCGCGGGCGACGATTGGGGCGCACCCTCGGTACACGTTCCGTGCTCCATCCCGGAACCGGCGCCCGCGGGATCGACACGGCCCCCTGCTTACAGCAATCTGAACAGCCACTGGTGGGACGCGTCCCAGATTTACGGGTCCGACCGCGACATGGCGGGCAAGCTGCGCACGAATTCCCACGGGAAGCTGCGCATCGAGCCGACCGGCCTGCTGCCGATCGATCCCGAGACCGGCGTGCACTTCAGCGGGTTCACCGACAACTGGTGGATCGGGCTCGCGATGCTGCACACGCTCTTCACGCTCGAGCACAACTATCTCTGCGACCTGCTGTCGTCCCAGCACCCGCAGTGGACCGACGAGCAGCTGTATCGCAAGGCCAGGCTGATCAACTCGGCATTGATGGCGAAGATCCACACGGTCGAATGGACCCCGGCGATTGTGCCGCACCCCATCATCAGGACCGCGATGAACGTCAACTGGTCTGGGCTCGCAGGCGAGGAGCTGCAGGACGCGATCAAGTTCCTCGACGACAAGGAGCTGCTCGGCGGCATCGTCGGCTCGCACGCCGACCACCACACCGCCCCATATTCGCTGACCGAGGAGTTCGTCTCGGTCTATCGCATGCACCCGCTGATGCCGGATGACTACGCGTTTCACTCGTCGGTCACCGGCAAACTCCTCGAGAACCGGCGGCTCGACGAGATCGCCGGCAAGCGCACGCCGGCGATCGCCGAGCGCCTGACGATGCCGGATTTGTTTTATTCGTTCGGCACCTGTCATCCGGGCGCGGTGACGCTCCACAACTACCCGCGCCACCTCCAGAACCTCACGCGCGACGACGGGGAACGGCTCGATCTGGCCGCAGTGGACGTCCTGCGCGACCGCGAACGCGGCGTGCCCCGCTACAACGCCTTCCGGCGCCTGTTCCACAAGCCGCCGCTCAAGTCGTTCGACGAGTTGACGGACAACCCCACGTGGCGGAAGCAGTTCAAGCAGGTCTACAACGGCGATCTCGAGAAGGTGGATCTGATGGCAGGGCTCTACGCGGAACCGCTGCCGGAAGGCTTCGGCTTCAGCGAGACGGCGTTCCGCGTCTTCATCCTGATGGCATCACGCCGGCTCAAGAGCGATCGGTTCTTCACCGACGATTTCCGGCCGGAGATTTACACGGAGTTCGGCATCGACTTCCTGCGGAAGAACACGATGCTCGACGTGCTCCGGCGCCACTACCCGCAGATCGCGCCGGCGCTCGAGGGCGTGCAGAATGCGTTCGCGCCGTGGAAGAAGATCGGCGGCGCCTAGTCGCGCCACGGGCGCGCCCACCGAGCCGAGCGGGGCCGCGGGCCCCGCGAGTGACGGTGTAGGGGAGTCCGAGGGGCGAAGCCCCTCGGATCTAGTTAGTTCTGCCCGCCGATCGCGATGCGGAGGCGTGTAGGCGCCGGTACCGTCGTCGTCGCCCGCCCGACCCCGAAGGTCGCCATCAGGGGACGATGATCTGAGGGTGAGAGGCCGGCGGCGTCGCGGGTGTCGAACACCCGGGCGCCTTGCAGGGCGAGTTGCGTGGCCGCCTTCGCAAACCAGACGTAGTCGATGCGGCCGGTGCGTGTGTTGCCGGCCTCGTTGCCGGCATACGCGACACTCGTGCTCTGGGCCTTCGCCATTGCCCACGCATCGTAGGCAAAAGCCGTCATGGTGGCGACTTCAGCCGACGTTGGGGTCATGTTGAAGTCCCCCGCGATGATGTGCTGCTGCGAGAAGGTCGACACCCAGGCCTTCAGCTCGTTCATCTGCGTGACGCGGCGACTGGCCGAGTCCGCATCGAGATGGGTCGAGAAGATGTTGACGGTCACGCCATTCACGACAACCTGCGCCCGCGCCACCGAGCGTGAGTAGCTGAGGAGTGTCCGATCGGAGGCCGCGAGAGGGAACGTCGTGAGAATCAGGTTTCCCTGGCCGTTTACCGCACCGTCGCGCTGCGCGAACGTGTAATGCCAGGTCTTCCCCGTCGCCGCCTGCAACATCGCGGCATATCGCGCGGGCTGGTCTTCGTTTCCCCAGCTCGTGAACTTCTCGACCTCGTTGAGCGATACGACATTGGCGCCGGAGCTGGCGATCCAGGGAACGAACCGGTCGATGTTGTAGACACCATCCGACCCGACGCCGTGGTGAGTGTTCCAGTCGAGCACCTTCAGCGTTGCGGCATTCTGCGCGTCGATGGTGCGACCGACACAAAGGACAGCCGCCACGACTACGATTGCCAGCCGCGCCACCGAGACGTCTCGACTTCGCATTCGACCCTCCAGCTCGCCTCAGCGATTTCGTGCACACGCCGGGGCTCCGCTGTTCCAGTTAATGGATCAGCTCGAAGGGAGCCTTGGCCGTGATGTATCGCAGGATTGACAGCGGGATTCGACCCCAGCCGCCAAGTTCCTTTACGCAAGAGTCAGACCAGACGCACTGTAGGCGGATAGTCCCGTAAAAACGTCGGCTGTCAGCCTCAGCTCAACTGCAGCATTGTTCTTGAACCGAGCCGTTTTGTACTACTTACACGCCGGTGCGGTGCGTCACTACGCGACGAGGACGACATCGAGGGTCCGAGGGCCGTGCACGCCGCGAATCCGTGTCATCTCGATGTCCGCGGTGGCGGAAGGTCCCGACACTGTCGTCACGAGTGCGGGCTCCAGGGCCGCCAGTCGGCGGATCGCCTCGGGGACGGTCTGAACGATCTGATCCCCACGAACGACGCAGAGGTGGTAATCGGGGATCAGCGTCAGCGCGCGGCGGCCTTCCCCGGCGGCGTGCCGCAGCACGATCGTTCCCGTGTTCGCGATCGCCAGCGAGCACGCGGTCAGGACGCCGTCACACCCATTGAGATCCGAGTACGACAACCCCTCGTCCGGTCTGAATTCCGCGGCGGGCGGGAGCCAATCGCGGTCGATATCCGATGGAACAACGAGATGCTTCCTGCCCCGCGCGAGCAGGGCCGCCGCGATAGTGCCGGGCAGGTCTGGCGGATCGCAGCGATGAACGCCGACCTGGTAGTGCTGCAGCCGATCGACCAGCAGGGCGACGCACGCCTCGAAGGTCAGGATCCCTGAATCGCGATAGTCGCGGGGGATGCGGCGATACCCAGCCTCGGACGGTTCGCTTCTCTCGCCGAGGATGTCGCGGATTCGGCCAAGGATCAGGCTCCGCGCGGCCGGAGTTGAAGGATGGGCGCTCATGCGCGCGGTGCTCCCCGCGCGGCCCACCATTGCCGGAACGACTGCCGGGGCATCGCGGGCAGGTCACGAGTGCTGGTCCAGGCGGCCATCGGACCGGGCGCCGTCCTGACATACCCGTCCCGTTCGAATGGCCGCTGCAGGAATCGCCCGATGGTCTGGGCGCATCTGAACCATCGGGGATCCGCGAACGCCAGCGCGGCCCCCTTCATCGCCAGCCGCTCGAGGTACGGGCCCTGCTCCTCGACGATCCGCCGCCGCAGATGGATGAGGATCTCCGGGATATTGATCTTGACGGGACACACTTCGTAGCAGGCGCCGCACAGCGAAGAGGCGTACGGCAGCGACTGCGAGTGCTCCATCCCCTGGAGCTGCGGCGTGAGAATCGCGCCGATCGGACCACTGTAGATCGATCCGTAGGCGTGGCCGCCGGTTTGCCGGTACACCGGGCAGGCATTGAGGCACGCCGCGCACCGGATGCAGTGCAGCGTTTCACGCGCCTGTGCATCTGCCAGCACCCTGGTCCGGCCGTTGTCGAGCAGCACGATGTGGAATTCCCGCGGACCGTCTCCGGGAGTGATCCCGGTCCACAGCGTGTTGTACGGATTCATCCGTTCGCCGGTCGCCGACCGCGGCAGCAACTGAAGGAACACCTCGAGATCCTGGAAGGTGGGCACCACCTTCTCGATCCCGGCCATCGTGATCAGCACCCTGGGAAGGGTCAGGCACATCCGCGCGTTGCCCTCCGATTCGACCACGCAGACGCCGCCGGTATCCGCAACCAGGAAGTTGGCGCCGCTGAACCCGACGGGAACGCGCAGGAACTTCTCGCGGAGGAACCCCCTCGCTGCCGTGGTCAGATCCTCCGGCTCACGGCCAAGCTCCGTCAGGTGCATGCCGCGCAGGAAGATCTCGCGAATCTCCGCACGGTTGCGATGGAGGGCGGGCACGACGATGTGCGAGGGGCGATCGTTGCCGAGCTGGATGATCAGGTCGGCGAGATCGGTTTCGTAGGGCGCAATCCCGACCGCTTCGAGCGCCCGATTCAACCGGGTCTCGTCCGACGTCATCGTCTTGACCTTGATGACCTCGGACTGGCCGTGCGCCCGGATGATGTCGATGACGATCCGGTTCGCTTCGTCGGCGTCGGCTGCCCAGTGAACCTGACCACCGGCGCGCGTGCAGTTCTCCTCGAACCGGGTCAGGTAGGTGTCGAGGTGCTCGAGGACGTGCGCCTTGATGCGGCTTCCGGCGTCCCGAAGCGCCTGCCAGTCGTCCATCTCCGCCACGACGAGGCCGCGCTTGCCACGGATGATGTCTGTTGCATGACGGACGTTACGCCGCAGCTGGGTATTGGCCAGCGCGCTCCTCGCAGCATCGGGGAACTCGGGTGCGCGGGCGGCATCGCCAACGCGAATCATCGTTCGGCGCTCGAGGCGATCGGGTGGCTTCCGCCTTCAGGCGTCCCTCGACTGCGCTCGGGACGGCCCTGAGCCTGCCGAAGGACCGGAAGGTTGGCGCCGGCCTCCCTGGCGGCAAGAATCTCCGCCAGGTGCAGGCACCGGACGGCGGCACCCTGCCGGTGCAGCAGTCCGCCGATCTGCATCAGGCACGAGTTGTCTCCGGCGGCACACACGCTGGCGCCGGTGTCCTGGATGGAACGGACCTTCTCGAGGCCCATGGCCGTCGACACCTCGGCGTTCTTCACGGCAAACGTCCCGCCGAAGCCGCAGCACTCGTCGTGGTGCGGCAGGGCCACGAATTCGAGTCCGCGCACCGCCTGCAGCAGCCGCACCGGCTGATCGGCCAGGTGCAGCGATCGCAGCGAGTGGCAGGACGTATGGAGCGTGACCTTGTGCGGGAATGTGGCACCGACATCCGTGACCTGCAGCTTGTCGACGAGCAATTCCGAAAACTCGTAGACCCGCGCGAGAAATGCCTCGACGCCGGCCTGGAGCGCGGGATCCTCGGCCTCAGCGGCAAGGCTCGGGTAGTGGTCGCGCATCATCGACACGCACGATGCCGACGGCACGCAAATCGGGCCGGAGCCCCGGAACACGTCGATCGTCCGACGCATGAGCGGCAGCGCCTCGGCGGCGTAGCCGGTATTGAAGTGCATCTGTCCGCAACAGGTCTGCGCCTCGCGAAACTCGACCTGATGCCCGAGCCGCTCCAGGACGGTCACGACCGCCTTACCGGTTTCCGGGAACAGGGTGTCGTTGTAGCAGGTGATGAAGAGGTCGATCAGCATGCGACCAGATCAAATCCCAGGCTCCAAATCCCAAGCTCCAACGCACTCCCAAGAGCAAAATCCCAATCAACTTCCAAGTTCAAATCCCAAATTTGGAAATTGATTTGGGGACTTGGCTTGGGATTTCCCCGAACCTCACCGCAAGAAAGCCTCCGGCAATCCCCCATCCACCGGAATCACATGCCCCGTCGTCTTTGCGCTCTGGTCGCCGGCGAGGAACAGGATCGCGTTGGCGCAGTCGGTCGGCAGGATCGGCCGGCGCGTGATCGTGCGGCGCGCGTAGAACTCAGCCAGCTTGCTGCGGAGGGATTCGGTGTTCTCTTCCTCGCTGAACTCGATGTTGTACTTCTTCAGCGACACCATCACGCGGTCGCGCGGGAACATCGACGACCCTTCGATGACCGTGGCCGGGGCGATCCCGTTGACCCGCACCAGCGGACCGAGGCCGATCGCGAGCTCGCGAATCAGGTGGTTGATGGCGGCCTTGCTGACGTCGTAAGGCTCGCTGCCCGACTTCGGTACGACGGCGTTCGCCGAGCTGGTGAGAACCACGGAGGCTTGCAGACCCTGCTCCTTGAGGATCTTCGCCGCCTCGTCTGCGAGCACGTGATTGCTGGTCACGTTGATGCTCATCGCGAGACCCCAGGTCTGCTCCGGGGGCGTGCCGGGTGCCGGCGTCGGGAAGACCGCGGCGGTGTTGATGACGACGTCGAGTCCGCCGAACGTCATCACGGTCGCGCGGAAGGCAGCCGCAATGCTGTCGCGCGAGCTCAAATCGAGGGGAACGCCCAGCACCAGCTCCGGCGACGACAGCGCGGCCGCCTCCTTCGCCACTGCCTCGGCGCTTGCGGCATTGAGATCCGCGACGACGACATGTGCACCACGTTTGGCGAGCCCGAGCGCGACTTCGCGGCCGATACCGCTCGCGCCGCCGACCACGACCACGATCTTGCGGCTGAACTCGCGTTCCGGAGGCATACGTTGAAGCTTGGCCTCCTCGAGCGCCCAGTACTCGATCCGGAACGCCTCTGATCGCGGCAGCGCGACATAGTTCCGGTAGCTCTTGAACTCCCCTGCCTGCTCCGCGCGCCTCGCCTGCGGTGCCGGCCCGCTCTTGCCGTCCGCGTCCTCGAGCCCGTTGGCGCCCGCCATCACGTGGATGGCGTTGACGAAGAACTCCGACGTGATCCGCGCCTCGCGCTTGTCCTTGCCGAACCCGAAAAGGCCGAGGCCCGGGATGACGACGACGGACGGGTTCGAATCGCGGAGCGCGGGTGAATCCTTCTCCGCGTGGGCCTGGTAGTACTTCTTGTAATCCCCGCGGTACGTCGTCAGCCGATCGGCGATCTGCTGCTTCAGCCCTGCAAGGCCGTCCTCAGGCTTCCACCGCAGGTAAAGCGGCGAGATGCGCGTCCGCAGGAAGTGGTCGGGACAACTGGTGCCGAGCTGGCACAGCTGCTCGGCCCATTCGGAGTTCGCGAACGCCAGCGCATCTTCGCTGCCATCGTAGTGCGCGATCACGCGGCGGTTCGAAGAAACAGCACCACGCAAGTACGGAAGAAGCGCGCCGACGATCGACTCGCGATCGGCCGCGGCCGACGCGATGGCCCCGCCGAACTGCGCGCGGCCGTTCTTCTTGGCGTGCTCCTGAACGAACTCGCCCATCTGATCGATGGTCTTGATGCTGCTCAGGTAGCAGTCCTTCTGCGTCTCGCCCCACGTGAACAGACCATGCCCGCCGAGAATGATGCCGTCGCAGCCGGGGTTGTCCTCGACCGCCTTGCGCAGCATCAGCGCGAGCTCGAAGCCGGGGCGCTGCCAGGGGACCCAGATGATCTTGCGGCCGTACTTCTGGTTGAACTGCTCGAGCCGGCCCTTGCCGTTCGCGCTCGCCGCGAGCGCGATCGCCCAATCGGGGTGGAGGTGATCGACGTGCGGAAACGGCAGGAACGAGTGGAGCGGCGTGTCGATGGACGCGGCCACCCGGTTCTCCCCGAACGCGCACAGCGGATAGAAGGCGACCATCTCGTCTTCGAACGCCTCGCCCCGATACCGCGTGATCAACGCCTCGAGCTTGTCCTGGTACAGCACGGCGAACCCCGACGTGCCGATCGAGCGCAGATCGCCGCCGCTCCCTTTGACCGCCATCACCCGGGTTGGCGTACCCGTCAGCGGATCGGGGAGATCGAACTTCGAGCTGGTGTTACCGCCGCCGAAGTTGGTGATTCGCAGATCGGCGCCGAGGAGATTCGAGCGATAACGCAGCAGCTCGAGCGGCTGCGATTCGAGGCGGGCGGCTTCGCGGTCGTCCCAGAGATTCTTCAGAAACGTGGTTTCGAGGGTCGACGTGTCAGACACAGGTTAACTCCAGGTACTGTTGAAAGCGGCGGTACTGCGAATCCCAGCGATCGCTGTCGGTCGGCACGAAGCGCTCGACCGGGAACGATCGCTCGATGATCCGCCGCGCGTGGTCGAGTGAATCGACCGCACCGGTACCGACCATCTGCAGGGCCAGGTTGCCGAGCGCGGTCGCTTCCACCGGGCCGGCCAGCACGGTGCAGCCGGTCGCATCGGCGGTGAACTGGTTGAGGAGGCGGTTGCGGGAGCCGCCCCCCACGATTTGAATCTCTTCGATCTCGTGACCGGTCAGCTCATGGAGCGCATCAATCACGAACCGGTACTTGAACGCGAGGCTCTCGAGAATCGCGCGGGTATGGCCACCCGGGCCATCGGGTGCCGCCTGGCCGGTCTCCCGGCAGTATTCATCGATCGCCGCCACCATGTTGGTCGGGTGCAGGAAACCCGGGTGATCCGGATCGAACAGCACCTTGAACGCGTGGCGATCCTCGCTGGCCATCGAGAGCAGCTCGTCGTACTCGAAGGCATGGCCTTCCGACGCCCAGGTCCGCCGGCATGCCTGCATCAACCACATGCCCGCGATGTTCTTGAGGAGGCGGGTCGTCCCGGACACGCCGCCTTCATTGGTGAAGTTCAGGTCCCTCGACCGCTTGGTGATGATCGGCGCGGCGATCTCGGTGCCGAGCAGCGACCACGTGCCCGAGCTCAGAAACGCACGGTGCGCGCCGCCGGCAATCGACGCGACGGCGGAACCAGTGTCGTGGCAGGCGGGTGCCACCACTGGCGTGCCCGCGAGCGTGCCGGAGACGTCGCACTTCAACTGGCCGAGCATGGTTCCGGCTTCGACCAGGGGCGGCAGAAGCCGTGTCGGGATCTCCAGCTCCGTCAGGAGATCCTTCGCCCAGCACCTGGTGCGCGCATCCACGAACTGCGTCGTCGTCGCGTTCGTGTATTCCGAGGCGAGTGACCCGGTCAGCCAGTAGTTCAGCAGGTCCGGCACCGTCAGCATCGTGGACGCGGCCTCGATCAGTTTCGGTGTCGACTGGCAGGCCGCGTAGAGCTGAAAGAGCGTGTTGAACGGGAGGAACTGGATCCCGGTGATGGCATAGATCTCGTCGGGGGGCACCCGTTTGAACACCGCTTCCATCACACCGTCGGTGCGCACGTCGCGGTAGTGATACGGGTTCTGGATCAGGCTCCCGTGCTCACCAATCAGCGCGAAGTCACAGCCCCAGGTATCGACGCCGAGACTGTCCACCGTGCCTTCGACGCGCTCCAGGCTGCGCCGCATTTCGAGCCACAGGCGGAGGATGTCCCACTGCAGCGATCCGTTCTGTCGTACTGGCTCGTTGGGGAAGCGATGGAGCTCTCGAATGTCCAAAAGGTCCGCGCGCAGACGGCCGACAATGGCGCGGCCGCTCTCAGCACCGAGATCGAATGCTAGAAAGTGAGCAGACACTGATCCCCCGCTTTCCCACGTGGGCCGAAGGCCGGCGTGTCAGGCCTCGAGACGGTCCCGGGGCCGGAGGCCCTGACCACGGCGCACAGCGCGAGCGCCGCCCCGCATCCCGGCGCTAAAGCATACGCCGTCGCCGCGGCGTGTCACGCGTCATCCGGCAGGAAACCGTGCATTTCGCATAGCGGAACATTCGCCGGACCAGGCCCGTGCCCCCGTTTCGGAGTCAGCTTTCGGGACTCGCAGGTCCCCGGGCCGCGAGGCCCCCGGGAACCGCTTCGGCGGGACGGCCACGGACGGGCAGTGAGTTTCGGCAAGCAAAACAACCTCGCTGGCGGTCCGCGAAGGTTGCGGAAAACGTTCGCCTGTTTTCATTCCGCGAAAGCACCCCCCGATCAGCGCCCCGGGTGTAACTCGGATCCAACGGCGACAGTATTATTTAGGCGCGCGTCAGGCGCGTTGATTGAGAGGAACGTGATTGGAGGCCAACTTGCATTTCAAGTCCAGTATTGCGGCACTGATGGTGGTTTGCGCCGGCGTGCTCGTCGTCGCACAGGGGAAGGTGGCGACACCGGAAGAACTCGACAAGACCATGAAGGCGCTGGGACAGGCGAACCAGGCTGCTGGAAAAGCGATCACTTCGGGCGACTTTGCCGAGGGCACGAAACAGCTCGCCATCGTCAAGAAGGCGCTCGACGACTCGCGCGAATTCTGGATCATGCACAAGAAAGACGACGCCGTGTCCGCGAACAAGGAGACGGTCGCCAAGCTCGAAGAAGTGCAGAAGATGCTCACTGCTCCGAAGCCGGATGGCACGGCCATCATGGCGGCGATGAAGCAGAGCGTCGGGCCCGCCTGCCGGATGTGCCATGAAAAGTACCGGGTGAGGGACGCCGAGAACAACTGGGTCCTGAAGCCCGGGTCGATTGGGGGGTAAGCCGCCCGATCGCGCGCGGCAGGTTCGCGGGATCGCGGTTCGCGGCTCGCGGGTTCGGGAGGCCGGTTGCCCGTTTGTGGCTGACACACGGCGCCCGAGCCGGATCGAACTGCGACCCGCGAACCCGCGAGCCGCGACTCCCTTGAATCCCTTGAACCATTTGCAAAATGTGCCCAGGAGAATCCGTCCCTACAGCAGACCGCGGCCGCCGGCGCTTTCTCTCAGGCACCATCGCGGTCATCCAGGGCGCCATCGGCGCAACCCTCGCGTTCCTGCTCGGCGGCGCGGTGGTGTCGCCGGCGTTCGGCAGGAAGCGTTCGACGTGGTGGCCTGCCGCCGCGCTCGACGACCTGCCGGATAACGAGCCCACGCCGATCGCCATCCGCGTCACTCGCGAGGACGGCTACAGCCAGGTCGTCGAGCGCCAGGTCGTGTTTCTCGTGAAGACCGGCGCCACCGACGTGACCGCGCTCTCCTCAACGTGCACGCATCTCGGCTGCCGCGTCAGCTGGAACGCCGACCAGCAGGCGCTGAAGTGCCCGTGCCACGGCGGCGTGTTCGATCGGACCGGCGCCGTCAAGGCCGGCCCACCCCCCAAACCGCTCGCCAGGCTTGCGACCCGCGTCGACGGCGAACAGGTACTGATCGAGCTGTGATGGGTCCGCTTCGCAGCTTCGCCGACTGGCTCGATTCACGCACGGGGTTCCGCGCGGGACGATCCCATCTGCTGGACGAGCAGCTGCCGGCGGGGATCGGCTGGTGGTTCGTCACCGGCAGCATCCTGCTGCTCCTGCTCGGTGTGCAGCTCATTACCGGCGTCGTGCTCGCGATGTACTACGTGCCGTCGCCCGAGCACGCGTACGACAGCGTCCGGTTCATCGCCGATCGCCTGCCGCTCGGGCGCATCGTTCGCGGCCTCCACTTCTTCGGCGCCAGCTTCATCGTGATTGCCGCGGTCATTCACATGTTGCGCGTCGTCCTGTTCGGCTCCTACAAGCAGCCGCGCGAAGTGACCTGGATGACCGGAGTCGTGCTGCTGCTGGTGATCCTCGGGTTTGCGCTGACCGGATACCTGCTGCCGTGGGATCAGAAGGCGTACTGGGCGACGACGGTGACGATCAACATCGCGCGCAGCACGCCGGTCTTCGGCGAACAGGTGGCCGGGGTGATGCGCGGCGGCGCGGACCTCGGCGCGCTGACCCTGCTGCGCTGGTACGCGGCGCACGTGTTCCTGCTCCCTGCGGCGCTGATCGGATTCGTTGTCGCGCACATCTACCTGATGCGGCGGCACGGCATCTCAGGGCCGATCGTCGAAGTGCCGGGCGAGGCCAGGCCGTTCTATCCGTACCACGCGGCGAAGGACACCATCGCGATGGCGATCGTCTTCGCGCTGCTCCTGACGTTTGCGGTCAGCTTCCGCGTGCCGCTCGACTCGATCGCGGATCCGTCGGACGCGACCTACGTCCCGCGGCCCGAGTGGTACTTCCTGAGTCTCTTCCAGTTGCTGAAGTACTTCCCCGGTCCGCTCGAGCCGGTCGCCACGATCGTGATTCCCGGTCTCGTGGTCGGCGGCCTGTTGCTGCTGCCCTTTCTCGATCGAGGTGCGGGCCGTCATCCCAGGCAGCGCCGGCTGGTTGCAGCGGCGTTCGTGCTGCTCGGCACTGGCGTCGTAACGCTCACGTATCTCGGGTTCAAGGATTCTCCGACCCACGCCGATCCCTCGCACTGGGGCGTGCTGGCGCTTGCCGGCCGCGAGTTCGCACAGGATCAGCGCTGCCAGACGTGTCACCGCATCGGCGGCACGGCCAATCCCATTGCCGATACGCGGGTCAAGCGCGATATTGAATGGCTGCGATTGCACGTGACCGATCCCGAAATCATCGCGCCCGGCACACGCAAACCACCGCCCGGTGGAATGACTCAATCACAGGGCCGTGCGGTTGCGAGTTACATGCACAAGATCCGCGGCGGCACGATGGCGCCTCCGATCGACGGCGAGCACAAGACGGCGATCCTGGTGTACGGCCGATTCTGCGGGAACTGTCACATGATCGACGGCGAAGGCGTGAAGCAGGGACCCGACCTGACCCGCGCCGGTGAGAAGCGCGACGCCAAGTGGCTCCGCGAGTGGATCAGCGATCCCGCCGCGATCGACGATCTGGCGGACATGCCGGCGTTCAACGATCGGCTCACCGATGAAGAACTGACGGCGATCGCGAATTATCTCGCTGCAAGAAAGTGACTCTCGCGGGTTCGCGGTTCGCGAGTTCGGGCGGAACGCCACTAACCATCCGGTTTCGACCGAACCCCCGAACCCGCGAACCCGCGAACCGCGAGCCCCTGAATCGAAGCATCAATCAGCTCGATCGGATGCATGACCCGCAGCGGCTGGTCGGTCTCCGCCGCAATCGAGGCGATCTGCAGCGTGCATCCGGGATTGGCTGTCGCAACGACATCGGGGCTCGTCGCGGCAATGTTCCTGACTTTCCGCTCCCCCAGCTGTCGCGCCGGCTCCGGCTGCACCAGGTTGTAGATCCCCGCGCTGCCGCAGCACATTTCAGGCTCGGCGACCGGCAGGAGCTCGATTCCGGGAACCTGCTGCAGCAGATCCCGCGGCTGCTGGCTCACGCCCTGCGCGTGGGCGAGGTGGCACGCGTCGTGGTAGGCGACACGGAGGTGGAGCGGACGACGCGGCGCCCGCGGCTCGCCAAGCTCGATCAGCAGCTCGCTGACGTCGCGGACTCTTGCCGAGAACGCCCGTGCGCGCGCTGCCCACGGCGGATCGTCGGCAAACAGGCGCTCGTACTCCTTCATCGACGAGCCGCAGCCTGCGGCGTTCACGATGACTCTCTCGACTGCCGCCTGCTCGAAGACCTCGATGACGCGCCGGGCGAAGCCGCGAGCGTCCGGCTCCCGGCCCGCGTGAAGCGCGAGCGCGCCGCAACACCCCTGGGTGCGCGGGGCGACGACTTCGCACCCCTCTGCTGCCAGCACCCGGACGGTCGCCTCGTTCACGTGTGCGAACGCGAGGCGCTGCACACATCCCGTGAGGAGACCGACGCGTATCCGCCTGGCACCGACAGGCGGAGTGACTTCGGCCGTCGAGGCCGTCAGCGACTTCACGGAGATTGTCGGCGCCAGCTTCGCGAGCGCACGCACGCGCGCTGGCAGGAGGTTCAGCAGGCCGCTTCGATCGACCAGCGGCTTGATCCATCCATAGACGACGAGAGGTGCCAGCGCCAGGCGGAGCCTGGCCGGGTACGGGATGACGGCGAACAACCCGGCACGGAACAGGCGATCGCCGAGCGAGCGTTCGTGGCGGCGCTCGATCTGCGCTCGCGTTGCTTCGACGAGCGGCGCGTACTCCACGCCCGACGGACACGCAGTGACGCACGCCATGCAGCCCAGGCACGCATCAAAGTGGCCGACGAAAGCGTCGGTCATCGCGACGCGACCCTCGAGGGCCGACTTCATCAGGTAGATCCGGCCGCGAGGCGAGTCCATCTCCTCGCCCCACAGCGCATAGGTCGGACAGGTCGGGAGACAGAACCCGCAGTGCACGCACTTGTCGATCAGGGCGCGCTCGGGCGGATGCCGTGCGTCGAAGGCGGGCTGCGCGCCGGAAGGGTTCGTCATCGGGGTCCCCGGCCCGCCCCGAGCACACCCGCGGGATCGAGCTCGCGCTTCAGCGCCGCCACGAGCGCCGCTGTGCTGCGGGACTCCGGCCAGACCGAGTCAGCGGCCTTCATTTCCACCGGAGCACGAGTCACGAGCACGTTGCCGAACGCACCCGGAGAGCGCAGCCGCTGCAGCGCCGCCGCTTGCTCGGTGACATCCCCCGGCAGCCGGATATAACCCGCACCGATACCCACCCGGCCGACCAGCACGAATCCGGCCGACTGGCAGGATGCGATCAGCTGTTCCAGCGCAGACCTCAGTGCCGCAGGACGCCAGGCGGCGCGCACGATCGTGCCGGGGGCATCCCAGGGCCTGCGGCTGTGACCAGCCCAGAGCTCGTGCTCCGCGCTGCCGGAGACCACTCGAAAGAGCTGATGAACTGCAGCAATTCGCGAGGACGCGTTGACCACTTCGGCCTCGACTACACCGGGAAGCGACGCGAAGCGAATCAGGCAGCCGATTTCTGGCGCCGGGGCTCCGGCAGGATGATGCACGTGAACGTCGAAGGCGACCGGCTCGAGTTGACTCGATGTGATGACGCCGGCCACGGCAACCAGCTCGTCGAGGCTGAGGCCATCGACTTCTATCGTGGCCGAGGCCGCTGGCAGCGGCGCCAGCTTGAACGTGGCGGTGACGATAGCGGCCAGCGTGCCGAATGATCCGCTCACGACCTTCGAGAGATCGTAGCCGGCAACGTTCTTCACGACTTGTCCACCGGCCTTCGACAGGGCCCCGTCCGTCGTGGCGAGCTGGATGCCAATCACCAGATCGCGGGGCGTCCCGAACCGGTGTCGCTGCGGACCGCTGTCGTTCGTCGCCAGCAGTCCTCCGACAGTGGCGCGCTCCGCGAACGCGGGATCCAGCGCGAGCCACTGGGCGTGCGGCGCAAGCTGTGCGTTCAGATCCCGGAGGCGGATGCCCGCCTCGACGGTCACCGTGAGATCGCCGGGCCGATGAACGAGCACCCGGTTCAGGCGGGACATGTCCAGCAGCAGATCGATCGATGACGCGCGCGCACCCCACTCCAGCTTGGAACCGCCGCCGCGGATCACGACTGAACGTCTGTTCGTGCCTGCCCACTGGAGCGTGGCTGCCACCGCCTCCGCGGTCTTCGGTGCAACGATCAATCCCGGCACCACATCATCGACGCGATCGCGCGCGGGATCGGCGGCACGAGTCTCGAGCTGGTGCCCGGCGGCAACGAGGTCGGCGAGATCGATCATCAGAAACGTTCGGCGAGTCCGGAGCGTTCGACGGGATGGGCGCGGTAGGGTCCGGGCACTTCGCCGCACAGGCGCGGAGTCGGGAAGACCTTGCCGGGGTTGCAGAGACCGTCCGGATCGAACACTCCCCGCACCCGCCGCATCAGCGACAGATCCGCTTCGCTGAACATGCGCGGCATGTACTGTGACTTGTCCGCGCCGATGCCGTGCTCGCCGGTCAACGACCCGCCGGCTTCGAGGCAATACCCGAGAATCTCGGCCGCGACCGTTTCGGCCTGATCGGCCTGTCCGGGCACCTTCTCGTCGTAGCAGATGAGGGGATGCAGGTTGCCATCGCCCGCATGGAAGACGTTGCCGATGCGGAGCCCCGACGATCGCTCGAGGTCGCGGATGCGATGCAGGACCTCGGGCAATCGCGTCCGCGGGACCACTCCGTCCTGGACGTAGTAGTTCGGCGACACCCGTCCCATCGCCGCGAACGCAGCCTTGCGGCCTTTCCAGATCCTGGCGCGCTGCGGCTCGGTCTTCGCGACCTCGATCGTGGTCGCACCATTACGGCGGCAGATCGCTTCGACCGTGTCGAAGAGCGCGCGGACTTCCGCGGCCGCCCCGTCGAGCTCGACGATCAGCACGGTGTCGGAGTCGGGGAACCCCGGGTGAACCGCCGCCTCGGCGGCCTGAATGGCGAGCCGGTCCATCATCTCGATCGCGGCCGGGATGATCCCGGCACCGATAATCTCCGACACGGCGGCGCCGCCGCCCTCGATCGTGTCGAACGCGGCCAGCAGTGTCTGGACCGCCTCCGGTTTGCGGAGGATCCGCACCGTGATCTTCGTCGCAATCCCCAACGTGCCCTCTGAGCCAATCAGCAGGCCGAGCAAATCCGGACCGGGTGCGTCGGCTACATCGCTCCCCATCTCCACGAGCTCACCGTCGGGCAGCACGACCTCGGCGGCAATCACATGGTGCACGGTGAACCCGTATTTCAAGCAGTGGGCACCACCCGAGTTCTCGGCGACGTTGCCGCCGATCGAACACACCTGCTGACTCGAGGGATCGGGCGCATAGTAGTAACCGAACGGAGCGACCTGCCGGGTGATTTCGAGGTTCGTCACGCCCGGTTCGACCGTCACGCGACGATTCGCGACATCGACCTCGAGCACACGATTGAGGCGCGACAGCGCAATGACGATCCCGCCGTCGACCGGCAGCGCGCCTCCCGACAAGCCGGTGCCATGCCCTCTCGGCACGAACGGCACCCCTGCCCGCCGGCACAAACGCACCACCTCCTGCACTTCCAGGGCCGATGATGGGAGCACGACCGCGAGCGGAGACCGCCGCAGGTGCGTGAGCGCGTCGCATTCGTAGGTGAGAACCTCCAGCGGATTGCTGAAGACCGAGCCGGCCCCCACGATACGCCGTAGTTCGCCGACCAGCGAGGCGCTCATGGCGAGGGCACCATCCACGGAAAGACGTACGCCTGCAGCATCACAATCAGCCCCATGATCGACGCCAGCGCAATGCTGTGCCAGAACACGAACCGCAGGATCCGCCCTTCCTGGCCGTGCTGGTTCGTGGCGGCGGTCGAGACGACGATACTCTGCGCGTCGATCATCTTGCCCATCACGCCGCCGGTGGAATTGGCCGTCGTGATCAGGATCGGGTCGAGTCCGAGCTGTTGCGCCGTGATCTTTTGCAGGCTGCCGAACAGCACGTTCGAGCTCGTGTCCGACCCGGTGAGCGCCACTCCCAGCCACCCCAGCATCGCGGCGAAAAACGGATAGAGAACGCCGGTTCGGGTAAACGCCAGGCCGAGCGTCGCGTCGGTGCCGCCGTACCGTGTCACGAATCCCAGGGAAAGCATGAACGCAATCGTCATGAGCGGTGCGCGCATGCGCATCAGCGTCAGGCCCGCCACCTCGAGCGCGACGGCAGCGGGGATCCGAAGATAGATTATCGTTGCGAACGCCGCACCGAGAATCGCCGTGCCCGTCGCCGAGAGCCAGTTGAACGTGAACCGGGCCGCCTCGGCGCGCGTGTTGCGGTAAGCGGGATCGTCGATGCGCGCTCGATCGACCGGCTCGGGCTCGACCGGGTGATCGCGGAATATCAGGCGGTGCACGTCCGGAACGTCGAACGCGTGTGACAGCACCGGGTGCGGCGGGGGCTGGCGTCCGGTGTCGCGATAAGTGCGCATGCCCGCAGGGCCCGCATTGAGGAATGCCTTGATTGGCCCTGCGCCCCAGGCGGTGACGAACACCGAGAGGAATACCCAGGGCATCCAGGCCCGCCGCAGGCTCGAAGCGGCGTGGACGGCCGCCGACTCCGACATCGGCGGGACCGGCGCGCCGCCTAGCGGACGGTCAGCCGGATCGCGCGGAAAATCCCAGGACTCCGCGGGACGCCACCAGGTGCAAAAGAGCGCGAGACATCCCAGCGAGACAAGCCCGCCGATGATGTCGACCAGCTCCGGGCCGACGTAGTTGCTCCACAGGAACTGGACCACCGCGAACGATCCCCCGCTCACCAGCACCGCCGGCCAAACGCCCCGCAGTCCCTTCCATCCGCTCATTGTCACCACGAGCCATGCCGGCACGATCAACGAAATGATGGGCAGCTGCCGTCCGGCCATCGCACTCAGCAGCATCGGCGAGATGCCCGTGACCGCGCCGAGCGTGAGGATCGGCGTTCCAATCGCGCCGTATGCGACCGGCGCGGTGTTCGCGATCAGTGAAAGACCCGCCGAGTACAGCGGTGTGAATCCCAGTCCCATGAGGAGGGCCGCCGTTATCGCCACCGGCGTTCCGAATCCGGCTGCGCCCTCGATGAACGCGCCGAACGAGAACGCCACGAGCAGCGCCTGGATCCGCCGGTCCGCCGACAGCCGTGCGACCGAGGCCTTGACGATGTCGAACTGCCCGGTCCTGACGGTGAGGTTATAGAGGAAGACTGCGGCGAGGATGATCCAGCCGATGGGAAACAGCCCATAGGCCGCGCCGTACACAGTGGTCGCGGCGGCGGCGGGAACCGGCATGCCATAAATGAAAACAGAAACCATCAGCGCGGCGGTCAACCCGGCGAGGGCGGCCCAGTGCGCCTTCCATTCGAGCACGGCCAGCGCCACGAGGAGCAGGACGATTGGCAGCGCCGCCGCAAGCGTGCTCAGCCAGACATTCCCGAGCGGGTCGTACACCTGAATCCATGACATGCAAGGGCTCCAAGATTATTGTCGGTTCCGCGTTCCAGGTGCCGGGTCCGGGGTTCGGTTCGAGGTTCCGGGTTCGGTTCGAGGTTCCGGGTTCAGGGTTCAGGATCGCGCAACCGAACCTGGGACCTCGAACCTGGAACCGAACCGGAACCCCGAACCGAACCCCGAACCTTGAACCCGGAACCCGGCCCCCCCTAAGTCGACCAGAGCACCTCGCGATTGATCAGATCCATGGCGGCGAGATCGCCATCAATCGCCAGCCGGATGTTCCGGAGAGCGCGGTGCGCCATGCGCCGGTTGGCCTCGACGGTGTTGCTGCCGATGTGCGGAACGCCAATCACGTTGGGAAGCGTCCGCAGATCGTGGTTCGAGCCGGCGGGCTGGTAGGGCTCGCGGGCGAACACGTCGAGCGCCGCGCCTGCCAGCCGCCCGGTCGCGAGTGCCTCGTGCAGCGCCACTTCGTCCACGACGGAGCCCCGCGCCGTGTTGATCAGCCACGCGCGGGCTGGCAGGGCGGCGAGGCGGGTGGCGTCCATGAAGCGCGCGTTGGCCGGGCTGCCGGGGATGTGGAGACTCACGAAATCCGCACCTCGCACGGCTTCCTCGTAGTCCGTTGTGACCGCCGCGAACTCCGGTCCCGGGACGTCGCGCGGCGATCGGGCGTGGGCGATGACGCGCATGCCGAAGCCCGCCGACGCAATCCGGGCGACGGCCCGGGCGATCGCGCCGCACCCGATCAGCGCCACGGTCTTTCCTTCGAGCTCGATCCCTTCCCGCGGCTCCCAGCGTCCGGCCTGCACCCCGGACGCCGCACTTACCAGATGCCTCGCCGCCATGCCGATCAGGAACATCGTCAATTCGGCGACGGATTGCTGAAGGACGTCGGGCGTGTTCGTGCACAGCAGGCCCGCGCGGGTCGCCTGCGTGGTGTCGACGTTGTCGTAGCCGACCCCGAAACGTGCGATCACGCCTCCCCTTGGCAGGGTCGAGTAGAGGCGCCCTCTGTACGGCGACGATCCAACAACGATCAGCCGCGTGCCGTGGTGAAGGATGGCGTCACAGAGCGCCTCTTCAGCGCCTGGAACGGGAATACACTCGAGCTCTCCGGCCGCTGCAAAGCTGGATCGGGCGCGGCGGAACTCGGCTTCGGTGACAAGGACGACATTCTTCGGCATCGGTGACGGCGATGTTTGTACACCACAGCAGTCGCTGGTCGCTAATCGCTGGTCCGGGGTCCCCACCTTCGCGCTTCGCGCGACGGCGGGCAAGCCAGGTCCAGGTTCCCGGGTCCAGGACTAGCGATAAGGGACCAGCGACTGGTAAAATCTGTCAATGACTTCACGAATTCTGTCGCGGTGGACTGTGCAGTCCGCGGTCGGTGTTGCCCTCGTCGTCCTGGCCAGCCTCGGTTTCAGCTCATGGGACATGTCGGCCAGCCAGGCCCCCCAGGCGGCCTCGACGGAAGGCTGCCCGGCCGGCTTCTATGGGTCCCCGGCGACCGGATGCACGGACGTCAACGAGTGCGCCAGCGCCAACGGCGGCTGCCACAAGCTGGCGATGTGCACCAACACCAAGGGCTCGCGTGAGTGCGGCTCCTGCCCGAAGGATTTTCAGGGTAATGGCTACGTCGGATGCTTCGACGTGAACGAATGCCCGAATGGCGACTGCACCGATCGCATCCCGACCGACGGGGAAACGGCGGCGCCACCGGTCGTCACGACGTCCGGTGACGTGACGGTCGCCGCCGTGTCCGAAGCCGGCGCGCCGGCCACTTTCACGGTATCCGCGCGCGACGAGAAAGACGGCGTGCGACAGGCCTACTGCCTGCCTCGATCCGGATCGACGTTCGCGATGGGCAAGACCCTGGTGAGCTGCTGGGCTTCCAACACCCGCGGCAAACTCGGACGAGCCTCTCTGACGGTTACGGTGAATAAGGCGTTCTAACTCCCAAGCTCCAAGTCCCAGGCTCCAACGCACTCCCAGATCCCACATCCCAAACCAACGTCCAACTGACTACGCATTTGGATGGTGGTTGGGAGTTGGGAGTGCGTTGGAGCCTGGGATTTGGAGCTTGGGAGTTGACGCCGCATTACCAGCATTGTTACTCTGCGTGTACGTTTTGAGCCCTCACCGCCATGGGGCCACCTCGCCAGAGGTTGAGCGGTGACCATCCCTCACGGGCTGCGAACGACACTGGTTGATTCTCTACTTCCAACACGACGGGTCCTTGATATGTCTGGCCCGTTGAGGTGTGCCTCATGCCTGAAAGTTTCGGCGCCCGACTGCGGCAGCGGCGGGAAGAGCGCCAGATTGCTCTGACCTCCATCGCCGACGAAACCAAGATCAAGTTCTCACTGCTCGAGGGGCTCGAGCGCGACGACGTGTCTCACTGGCCGTCCGGGATCTTCCGCAAGGCCTATCTCCGCACGTACGCGCACATGATCGGGCTCGATCCCGACGAAACCCTGCGCGAATTCCTGGAGCTGTACCCCGAGCCCGGCGACGTGTTCGAGCAGGCGGCGGTGGCGCTCGCCGAGACCGGCGATGGACCGCGCCGGATCGGACCGCCGACGCGCCTCCGGAACATGGTCGATTCCGCGATTGGTTCGCTCGCGAGGTTGCGGCGCCCGGCCGGCGTGGAGGATGCGAGCGTCCCGCAGCCGGCGACGCGGCTCGGGGTTCGCCCCGCGATCGAGACCGCTTTGCCTGCACCGCCGTCAGCCCCGGTCGCCGTGGCGACGCTCGAAACCGACGATCTCGACCAACTGAGTCCGGGGCCTGACCCCGCACCGATCACCCGGCCGATCCAGGCTGTCGCGACGGTGGCGGTCTCGGTCCCCGCGCTGCTGAAGCCCGCCGATCTGGGCGAGACGACGGCCGCTGTCGGCGCTCAGCCGGAACAGCTGGCATTCAACCCGCCATTGCGGGTCTCCGCCCCCATGCCGCTAGCGGAGACAGTCGTCATCGACGCGGTCGATCCACCCGTGGTGGCGCCTGCTCCGGCGCCAGTCCAGGACCCGCCCGCACCCAACCGCGATCTCGATGCGATCGCCGGTCTCTGCACCGCGCTTGCCCGAGTGGTCGACAGGAACGAGATCCAGCAGCTGCTGCAGGAGGCCGCGCACGAGCTGAATGCGATCGGAATCATCATCTGGACCTGGGACACGATCGCCGACGAATTGAGACCGGCCCTCGTGCACGGCTACTCGAGCAGGGTGCTCGCGCAGCTGCCGCCGGTGAGGCGTGAAGCCGACAATGTGACGGCCGCCGCGTTCCGATCCGGTCAGACCTGCGAAATGAAAGGCGGCAGCGACACGAGCGGTGCGCTGGTGGTTCCGCTGTTGACGGCCGAAGGATGCGCCGGAGTGCTGGCACTCGAGCTGCAACCAGGGACGGCCCAGACCCGATCAAATCGGGCGGTTGCCACGATTCTGGCGTCGGTGCTCGGGCAGCTGGTCACTCGTTTGAAGGCCAGCGAGCCACGGCCGGAGCCCCAACCGCAGCCGCAGCCTCAACCCGAACGAGTCGTCCCGGTTACCGCACCGTTTCGTTCACCGTTGCGGCCGATGAGAGTACGCCGCTGAACTTCCCTTTTCGCCTGACCACGATCTCTATCGCATCGTCCTGGTAAACGCTCGCCCAGTCTCCGGCGGGAAACCGCCCGGTGCCTGCGAGCTGGTTCGGCCGGCTCACGGAGATTACCGCCCAGTCGACGCCGGCAACCACCGCATTCCAGGCCTCCTGCGAGGCAGACGCTTCGATGATCCGGCGGAAATGCTCGGGAGGGTATGCCTGCAGCCGGCTGTCCTGAAAGATCCTCACTCGCGGATACAGAGACCAGGCCAGGTAACCGCCAAGGTTGTGGCTGTTGAACACCGGGCCGTCAAGGCCCTTCTGCTGTATGAACTGTAGCGCCTGAGGCGAGAAGAACTGCGTCGGCTCGACAGCGCCACGGCCGGCGTGGAATTCGGTGAACAGCAACGGCACCGGGATTCGCGACAGTGCCAGCGCTCCGGCGAACATCGTGACTACGATGGCCCGATAGTCGATGCCGTGAGTCGTGAGCGCGGCCAGCCGGGTCGCGACCATCGGGGCGGTCGCGAGCAGCACGAGCGGGGTCTCGCGCAGGTGCATCAACCCTAGTGCTCCGAAAACGATCGCGGCGGCGCCTTCCGACAACGTCAGCCGTCGCGGCTGCGCGATGAGCAAGCCGGCCGTGAGCACGAGATACGCGAAGAAGGCCCGATAAGCGGGAAGCCGTGGGGGCTGCAACTCGGCGATCGCGACGATCCGCGGCACGGACAGGTTCTCGTAAAGATACGCTCCGAGCCCCCATCCGTACGGATTGAGCATCGTGGCGAGCCCGGCGACCGTCGTGATCCAGAGCGCCTTCCACGCTTCGCGCCGCGTCAGCCACGACGGCCGGATCAGCTCCGCCGTCGAGAACAGCGCCAGCAGCAGCACTCCGAACACACACTCGACGTGGAAATTGCTCCAGCCCGCGATGAGCGGGACCGTCCACCATAGCGGCGCCGCCGTCCGTTGCGCCATCGCCCGCTCGCTCAACCACGTGCAGGCAGCAAGTCCGGCAAACGACACGAGGTGCGGCCTCGGGATGGCGCGCGGCTCCAGGATGAAGAAGCCGATCGCGAGCACCGCCCCGGCGGACCACGCCGGTGCCCGGACGCGGCACGCCGCGAACAGAATCAACAGCGCTGCCGTCAGCAGCAAGGCCTGGCCTGCCTGAATGCCAACAGGTCCCGCGATCCGCCATGCCGCGAACGATCCGGTGTCGAACAGCCACGACGTGTAACGCTGGCGATAGTCTCCGTAGTTGAAGCTGAACAGGTTGGTGCGGACGATGTGGCCGGAGACGTTCTCGCGGCCGTGCGCGAGGTGCCACCAGAGATCGGGCTCGTAGATCGGACGGAAGCTGAGAATCGCGGCGGCGGCGATCGCGCTGATCAACAGCGGCGCACGCCTCATTCGGACGGCGGCGATACGAGATGAAGTCCGCCCGACCGGGCCGCGGAGCCGGGGGCGGGCCCTGCGCTCTCGCGGTCGAGCAGCGCCATTGGAAACTCGGTGGTTTCCAGCCGTCCCGGGTTTTCGATCGCCTCGAAGAGGCGGCAGCAGGCGATCCTCCCCATCTCCCGCATCGGCTGGCTGACGGTCGTGAGCGCCGGGTAGAACAATGCGCCGTGCGGGAGGCCATCGAAGCCGATCACGGAAAGGTCGCGCGGCATCCGGATCCCGCGTTGCAGGGCAACGCGCATGAAGCCGAAGGCCAGGGCATCGTTGGCGAGCACCAGGGCTGTCAGGTCGGGGGCCGGCTCGAAGAACCGGTTGGCGAACTCGCCACCCGCCTCGCTCGTGTAGCTGCCGCACGTGAAGATGTGCGCGGGGTCGATTTGAATCCCGCGGCGCGCCAGCTCGTCGCGCAATCCCCGGAGCCGGTGCTTCGAGTCGATCGAATGCTCCGGCCCGCCGGCAAATCCGACCCGGGTGTGGCCGAGGGCAGCGAGGTGGGCACCCACCGCGGTTCCGGCTGCGATGTTGTTGCAGCGCACCACCTGCACGTCCGGAAAGATTTCGTCCGGCGCAATGATCACCGTCGGAAGCTGGGCTTCGACGGCGGCCTTCAGCAGCGCGCGCTCGCGGCGCTGGGACTTTGCCAGGACGAGACCGTCTACGCGGCGATCCCGGATCCAGGAAAAGACGAGGGTGGGATCGTACTGGCCGCGCAGCTCGAGGCTCGACAGCATCAAGCCCGTGTCACGGGCGGCCAGCTCCTCCTCGATCCCCATCAGCAACTGCACGAACCACGGGTCCGAGCTCGAATCGACCGCGACGCCGATACAGCCCCGCCGGCCGAGGCTCAGGTTCCGCGCGGTCCAGGATCGCGAGTAGCCGAGGGCGGCGATGACCTCCGACAGCCGCGCCTGCACGGGCGCGCTGACGTAGTGGCCGTTCAGATAGCGCGACACCGTGCTCACGGCCACGCCCGCCTGCTCCGCCACCGTCGCGATGGTTGGTTTTTTCATCTTCTTCCCGGGGACTTCGTCCCCCGGACCCCCTTACACGCTCGCTCGCGGGGCCCCAAGAGCCCCGCTCCGCACGCGTGGCTCGTTCGCTGCCGCTCACTCGCTGCGAGCAACTAGTTCACACGCTCTCAGCTATCAGAATCGCGGAATCTGAATCTTCTCCCCGCCCTTCAACGCCGACTGATGCGCGCAGATCCCGACCATCGTCCAGTTCACGGATGTTTCAGCATCCGGCATCGGCGGCTGGCGGCCGATGCACGCCATCAGGAAGTTGTGCACCAGGTGCGGATGCGAGCCGCCGTGGCCGCCGCCCTGGAGAAACGACAGGTGCTCGGCGTCCTGGATTGCCGCCGGCTGAGTGAAGCGCTGGATTGGCTCCGGCAGCAGGCGGCCGTAGTCCGGCACCTTCACACGCGTCGGAATCTGCGCCTCGCTCAACGGCGTCGCCGTCGTGCTCTTGGTGTGGATCACCGGCTCCTCGTTCTCGACCTGCTGCCACTCGAACGACTTCTTCGATCCGTAGACGTCGAAGCTCTCGCGATACTGGCGTGCGGTGTTGAAGAGACTGCGGGTGACCTCGGCGCACACGTCGGAGTCGCGCAGCTTGAACGTGGCGGTCTCGATCGCGAACGGGCTGCCGTACTTCGGGATCAGCGCCTCGTCGATTCGCCCCGAGCCATGGCAGACCACGTGCTCGGCGTGCTTGCCCAGGATCGCCAGGCACGGGCTCACGCAGTGGGTCGCGTAATGCATCGGCGGGAACCCTTCCCAGTATCCCGGCCACCCGTCCATGTCCTGCTGGTGGCTGCCACGCAGGAACTGGATTCGCCCGAGCTCACCCTTGTCGTACAGCTCCTTTGCGAACAGGTATTCGCGGCTGTAGACAACGGTCTCCATCATCATGTAGACCTTGCCGCTGGCGCGCTGGGACTCGACGATCTGACGGCACTCGTCGATCGAGGTTGCCGCCGGCACCGTGCTGGCCACGTGCTTTCCGGCCTTCAACCCGGCAATCGACTGCGGCGCGTGATCGGCGATCGGCGAATTGATGTGAACGGCGTCCACGTTCGGATCCGCCAGCAGCTCCTCGTACGACGTGTAACGCGTCTTCACACCGAAGCGATCGCCGACCGCATCGAGCTCGTTCCGATCCCGCCGGCAGATGGCGTACATCTCGGCGTTCGGGTGCTTCTGATAGATGGGAATGAACTCGGCGCCGAAGCCGAGGCCGACGATGGCGACTCTGACCTTGTCTGGCATCTACATTCCCCCTCGTCCGCCCCGCCCCTGCGCCGCCTTGACGTTCAGCACGCCGTTCATGATTCGCCAGTGGCCGGGGAAGGTGCAGACGTATGGGTACTGGCCGGCTTCGGTTGGTGCCTTGAACTGCACCGTCACTGTTTCACCGGGCTCGATCAGCTTGGTCGAGAAGAGCACCTGCTGCACCTGCGGCACGTACTGCTGCGACGGACCGTTCGGCGTCCGCGCGAGCTCGTCGGCGGCGTTGCCGATCGTCTGCAGCGACCCGGGCTGTCCGAGCACGAAGTTGTGCTGCATCGTATCGGGATTGGTGATGACCAGTTCCACCACCTGGCCGGGCGCGACGGTCAGCTCCGTCTTGTCGAACTGCATCTGCCCTGATGCCACGGTCAGCCTGATGACCACGTCCGGCGCAGATCGAGCCGCCTGCTCCGAGAGCGTCGCCGCCGAAGACGCGGGCCCGCTCGCCAGCGCAACGTGAGCAGCCAGTTCTCCCGGTTTGCTGTAGAGCGCTCCCGCATTCGTCTGGCGCTCGACCCGATAGCGCCAGGCGCCCGCGAGCGGCACCCGCGAGTCCCCGGCCTGGACGAACATCGAATCGGGTGTGCCAACGAAGCCGCCATCGTTGCGGTTGTTGGTGATGCGAACGGTGAGCGCGTTGGCGCCGGGCTTGAGCGTCCCCGCCGGAACGTCGTAGACGGGCGGCACGTTGCCGCGCCCGCGGCCATTCCCTGCCGGCGTGGCGGGCGGTGGCCCGAGCGACAGCGACTGACCGTTCAGCCACAACTCGGCGGTGTTGCTCACCCTGCCGACGGACACCGTGGCGGTCCCTGTGGGGTTCGGGACGTCGATCGTCCTCGTGAACCACACCACGCCGTCGAAATCCTCGAGACCGCGCGACTCCCAGTTGCCCGGGACCTGCATCTCTTTCCAGTCGGCCGACAGCGCTGACTTGTCAGGCGCGCGCCAGTCAGGCTTCGTCGTTCCGAGCCGAAGCGCCATCGGCAAAGCGCTCGCCTGCACGGCCGCGGGGTCGGCCTTGTATTCGGACAGGAACGCCGCTTTGTGGCGAGTGGCGGCGATGAACATCGCGCGGCTCAGCCAGCGATCGGTGTAGTTGTCGGGGACGCTGCTCGCCTTGTAGAGGAGCCGTCCCAACTCGGGCGACGACGGCGCGTCCGCCAGGACGAGAATGGCCGCCAGGCGAGTGTGCAGGTCCTTGTCTTCGAGCAGTCCGGCGGCGGTGATCGCAGTGGCGCCCTCCGCCGTCCTGGGCAGGACCATCGCTGCGGCCTTGCGCACGCCAGCCGCTGGGTGCTTCAACGCCTCGACCGCCGCACGGCCCGCCTCTCCGTTCAGGTTCGAGAGCTCACCGAGCCCGTGCAGCGTCCAGAGCGCGTGGAGCGCACCACCGTTCAGCCCGATCTCGTCCACCGACTTGTTGCGCACGAGCGCGATCAACTGCGGGACGACGTCCTTCTGGCCGCGCTCGACAAGCAAACGCTGTGCGTGCAGACGCCACAGCATGTTGTCCGATGACAGCCCTGCCACGAGGCCGGCGGGATTCGTCTTCGAGAGCGACAGCTTCCTCGACGCCGGTGCGCCGCGATAGACGACGCGATAGATCCGTCCGCGTGACTTATCGCGCATCGCCGTCTCGTAGGCGTTGCCGACGCCGTTGCTGAAGTTCTGCGGCGTAGGGTTGTGCTGGGCGATGAAGTTGTACCAATCGGACACCCACACGGCGCCGTCAGGACCGACCTGCGCCTGGACTGGTGCGACCCATTCCTCGGCGCCGGCGAGCAGGTTCCAGCCGTCGCGGGTCACGAACCCCGCACCGCGCTTCTCGATGATGCCCTGGCCCACCAGGTGCGCGGTCGGCTCGTTGATGAACGCGATCCGGTTCCAGTACGGCTTCGGGAACGCGCGCGCGGTGTAGAGCTGATGGCCGGCGCCGGCCGTGTACCCGCCAAACACGTCCACCTGCCGGATGTAGGGCGTCACGTAGTGCGCGCTGTAGAACTGTGCCGCGCTCTGATAGCCCGCCCCGACGCCGCGGCCGCCGCCCGGCGGCATTGGTAGTCCCTCGACCCCCTCGAAGTAGCGATTGGGAATGGCGACGTAGAAGCTCGGATCGTTGTTCGCGGTCGACCCGAACACGTCGAAAGTCTCGGACATGCCGAGGCCCCAGGTATTGTTGGTGCTGCCGGTGACCTGCTCGAAGGCCGAGCCATCGGGCTTGAACCGGTACACCGCCTGCCCGAAGTCGAACGTCTTGTCGCCGACCTGTCCCTTGAACCGCGAGTAGCCGACGGTGCCCCAGATGAAATTATCGAATCCGTACATCAAGTTCGACGGGCCGGCATGCGTGTCGCCGATGCCCCACCCGGTCTGGAGGATCTGCTTCACGTCCGCCTTGTCGTCGCCGTTGGTGTCCTTGAGGAACAGCGTGTGCGGCGCCGCCGTCACGATGACGCCGCCATTGGCGAAGACCAGGCTGGTCGGGAGGTTGAGATGATCGGCGAAGACGGTGAACTTGTCGGCCCGTCCGTCGCCGTTGGTGTCCTCCACGATCTTGATTCGGTCATCTCCCGGGGCGCCGTTCAGCACGACATTCGGATAGTTGACCGCCTCGATAATCCACAACCGCCCGCGTTCGTCGAAGTTGAAGGCGATCGGCTCGGTGATGTCCGGTTCCTTCGCGAACAGCTCGAGCCTGAACTCGGCCGGCAGCTGGATGAACTTCATGGACTCTTCGGCGGTGAACGGCAGTTGGTACTTTGGCGCCGGGTTCCGGTTCTCGTAGTTGGGCACGATGAAGGTGTCCACGTAGGTCACCTCCGGCATCTTCATCTCGAGGTAGGCCCGGCGCGCCGGCTCCTCGACCGCCCATACCGCCGCCTGCTCGATCAGCTTCTGGAAGTTCGGGTTCGACCAGGTCGAGGCCTCGTGACCGTAGCCGGTGTAGAACATCCGGCCCTTGCCCTGCGTTCTCACCCACGTGAACGCTTCGCGGCCCTGGGACAGTGTCCGCTGCATCAGGACAGTCGTCTCCGCGCCGGCCGGGGGCGCGGGGGCCGGACCTTCGTCGGAGGTCGCGAACGCCTGGACGTCTTTCATTATCGGATGCGCCGCCTGGACGATCTCGGCGGTAACCGCTGCGGCAAGTGGCTGTGCGGCCGGTGCGGACGACCCGACCTGGCTCACGAGAGAGGGACTGTGAACCGCGAGTACTCCCTTCCCGCCGTCCACGAACGCGGCCAGCGCCTTCTGCTGTTCCGCCGTGAAGGCCTGGTCGCCGAAGATCATCAACGCGTCGTAATACCGCAGCTTCTCAGCGGAAAGCGCTTCGGCGGCCACCGGCACGGTAATCAGCTGGATGCCCCGGCGCGCCAGCGCGGACACCAGCGGAGTCATGAGCGCGGACGATTGATGCGGCGCCTGATCGCTGCCCACGAATAACACCCGTAACGGGCGCGCTTCCGACTCGCGCGGCATCGTCCGCTGTGGCGCCGCTGCCGGCCGGGCCGCTCCCTGACCCGGCGTCGGCGGCTTCGACTGGGCAAAGACCGTCAACGTGGCCGTGCCGAGCAGGCCGGCGAGCGCTGCTCGGGCCCAGAACCGCGGGCGGGTAACGCTCAACTCCATGGATGACGAACCTTTCAGGGTATGGAACCGTTTCAAAAGGCCGGTTTTACTACGTGCGAAACGGGAGGGTCAAGGATGGTTTGCACAGCAGAACAGGAGGGCTAAGAGGCCACGATTGGTCTTGAAGAGGTTTCCTCCTGACCTCCTGGCCCTCCTGTTCCAGTTTTATGTGTGATGAAGGGCCGCCTCGCCGTGATCGTCGATCGCCAGCGGCGGCGGCTCGTTCGCGACCACCGACTCGAACTCCCGGCGGAACTCCTCCGGCGAGAGGTTCGCCGACTTCGCCAGGGCCGCCAGCTTCTGCGGGTTCTGGAAGTCGTCGCGGCGGAGCCGGATCATGTAGCGGCGCGCGATCGCGTAGCGCGTCGACGCGATGTCCACCAGGCGGACCTTCGACCGGCCGGTTTCCGGGTCGGTCAACTCCTCGAACGGCACCGGAATGAAGTGGCCGCCCTGCATCGAAATCATGGCCGCGTTGCCGCCAGCGAGCAGGTACTTCGCGGCGCAGTAGCCCAGGTCGCGCGTGTACTCCATGTCCATGGGGATCGGATCCGCGCAGCGCAGCTCGTAGCCGATGTTCTTGGAGGCGATGGTGATCTTGATGTTCAGGCCTTTCAGGCGCTGCTGGACCGCGGCTTTCAGGATGTTTCCGAGATCGACTTCAGCCAGGCGCAGATGGCCGTGACTATCGCGCTCGACGTCCTTCAGGCCCGCGAGATCCTCTTCGGCCATGTCGAGCACCACGCCCTCGGCGATCACGGCTACCCCGTCGCGCCGTCCTTCGCTCAACCGCTTGATGATCGCGCCGGTCAGCGTGTCGACGATGGTCTTCAGCCGGATCGGCGCAATGAACTCCTCGGTGATGAGCGTCAGCGTCGTCCCTGCCCCCTTGCCGATCCCGAGGGCGAGATGCCCGGCCTTCCGGCCCATGGCCACGACGAAATACCAGCGTGTGGTCGTCTTCGCGTCGACCATCAGGTTGGTGACGATGTCCACGCCGTAGTGCCGCGCCGACTGGAAGCCGAAGGTATCGACGTAGTCGGGCAGGAACAGGTCGTTGTCGATCGTCTTCGGCACGTGCACGACCCGCAGCGCACCCCGGGAGTGGCGCAGAAGCATCATGGCGGAATACGCGGTGTCATCGCCGCCGATGGTGATGAGCTGCGACACGCCAAGCTTCTTCAGTGACGCGAGCGTCGCATCCAGCAGCTTCGGATCCTTCGTGGGGTTCGCGCGCGCGATGCCGAGGTGCGAACCGCCGCGGAAGTGAATACGGCTCACCGATTCAATCGTGAGAGGAACCGTGTGGTCGGTGTCGCCCTGCATGATCCATTCGAAGCCGTCGCGGATGCCGATGACATCGAGCCCTGCGAGGCGCGCGCGAATGGTGGCGGCGCCAATGACCGAGTTGATGCCGGGGGCGGGGCCACCGCCGACGAGAATTGCGAGTTTGTTCATTGATTGTGTTCGCGGGTCGCGGGTCCGCGGGGTCCGCGGGTTCGGAAAGCTGGTGGTATTCAGCGGCAATGGCACTCAACCGAGCGGCGACTTGCCGCTGATGACCACCGGCGTCCCGAACCCGCGAGCCCGCGAACCGCGAACCCGCGAGCCTTAGAGAGTCTTCGTGTCAGTGAGCCCGAACCCCTGGCGGTACTGGCGACGGAGCAGCTGCTCGCCTTCGAGCGGCTGATCGCTCGTCGCCACCGAGTTGGTGATCTCCATCTTCGCGCCGTCGTAGTGAATCTTCTGGCCGGCGCGCAGTGCGACGACGCCGAGGAGCATGACCTCGGTGAGTTGCGCCGCGTACTCGAACGGCGACGAGATCTCGGCCTTGCCCTTGATCGCCTCCACCCAGTTCATCTCGTGCTCTTCATGGGCGATCCGCTTCAGCTTTTGCGGCGGTGCGCTCTTCGACGCCGGATGCGGCGAGGGATAGAGCCGCGGCTCGAGGCCGTAGGTGTCCTGGATCAGCTTGCCCTTGGTGCCGACATACATCAGGCCGCCACCCGGGTTCATCCGCGCGTCGCCGATGTCTTCCGGCTTCGGCGGCAGCAGGCCGCCGTCGTACCAGGTCAGCCTCACCGGCGGCAGGTTGCCGCGCTTCGGGAACTCGTAGTAGGTGGTCGTCGCCGACGGATACGACGCGCCGTTGAACGGCGTCGACAGAGTTTCGACCGTGGTCGGGTAGCCCAGGTTCAGCGCCCAGAACGGGTGATCCACCAGATGCGCTCCCATGTCGCCGAGCGCGCCCTGACCCCAGTCGACCCAGCCGCGCCAGTTGAACGGGTGGTAGATCGGGTGATAGTCGACTTCCGGCGCACCCCCCAGGAACAGGTTCCAGTCGAGATCGTCGGGCTTCGGATAGTTGCCCACGAATGCGGCGGCGAGGCGTCGGTCGACCGCGCGGCCGTCCCAGCCGAGCGGCCGCTTGGGGTCGTCCACCAGCGGTGCCGGACGCGGGATGCCTTGCGGCCAGTAGCCGAGCGGGCGGTTGGTCCACACGTGCACCTCGCGCACTTCGCCGATGGCGCCGCTGTTGATCAGCTCGTAGCCGGTCCGCGCATCGTCGGTCGAGTGGCCCTGGTTGCCCATCTGTGTGACAACCTTCTTGTCCTTCGCCTTGCGGGCGAGCACACGGGCTTCCTCGACCGACCAGCAGAGCGGCTTCTGCACGTAGACATGCTTGCCGAGATCCATCGCCATGGTGGCGATCGGCGCGTGCATGTGATCGGGCGTCGCGATGACCACGGCATCGATGTCCTTCTGCTTCTCGAGCATCTCGCGGTAGTCGCGATACTTCGCGAGCTTCGGCAGGTTCTGATCGACGAAGCGCTTCGCGTTCTCGCGGCTGTTCTGCGCGGGCCGGCGCGCGTTGGCTTCCTGCTGCGCCTTGGACGGCTGTGATTTCTGGGCGCTGCCGCCGCCGCGCTGCGCCGCGGTTGCCGGCGCGTTCGCCGTGTTCTCGAAGCGTTTGATCGCTGCCGCCAGGCGGGAATCGTGAACGTCGCAGAACGCGACCAGATTCTGGCTCATGAGCGCCTGCGCGTTGCTGGCCCCCATGCCGAATCCGACCACCGCGATGTTGACCGTGTCGCTCGGTGCCTGGATTCCATGTCCGAGCACGTGCCGGGGCACGATGGTTATCGCCGCACCGGCGCCTGCGACCGTGCTCACGAACTTGCGTCTTGAAATGTCACCCATCGGTATGCCCTTTCTCATCGCACGTAACCGAGATGTATCGAATCCAGCCGCCTATTTTATACCCGTGGGGACGGCTGAGCCGGCTGGCAAAAGTGCGGCGCTCCCCCGCTGTCGGGCCAACACCGCGGCCACGTAAAACACCGCGACCACGAGCAGGAGGAACCGGAATCCCGTCGCGAGCGACAGGTATTCCGCGACGCCTCCCACCATGGCGCCCAGGAGGTTGGTGCCGTAATCACGCGCCAGCGAGGTGGAGTGCTTGATTGCGGAGCCGAAGAGCAGACCCGCGCACAGGATCGGGCTGAACATCAGCAGCGCGTAGAACACCGATTCGGCTGCACGGCTGTTCAGGGCGACCCGGCCGATGGGAATCAACGCGTTCAGCAGCAGCAAGCCCACGAGCGCGGCCGCAACCAGGCCCGGCCGCCGGATCTCGACGCGCGACACGATGAACGTGGCCAGGAGCGCCATCCCCAGCACCGACGCTATCGCCAGCGACGCAACCACCCAGGTCGACCCCCACAGCAGCGCGAACTGGATGATCGCCTTGGTCTCGAGCAGCATGAACCCGGCGCCCAGGAAGAAGAACTCCCAGGACCACTGCCCTCGCTGGCCGCGCAAAACTCCCATCACCGACGCGACCGACACGATCAGGATCAACGCGAGCGCGTAGATGTAATGCCGGGGCACGTGCCGATCGCGCAAATACAGGAACGGCCAGTCGTCGGTCGCCGGTTCGACCGCGCCGTCCCGCGCGTGCATGCGCGCCGGCGCAGGAGCCGTGCCCTGGTTGTAGGCCGCGACCTGATCGGGAATGACGGGGTCAGTCTTCAGCGTCGCGAGTCTCGGGCCTGCGAGCATGATGCCGAGATAGGCGCGCGCCTCGTGCACATGCACGCGTGGCTCGCTGCCGAACGCCGAGGCGGCAATGTTCGCGAGGCGATCCACCAGCCACTTCTCGCGGAAGTAGTTGTAGACGACCAGCAACCCATCGTCCGTCAGCCGATCCCGGACGGCCCGGAACGACTCGGTCGTGAACATGTAGCTTTCGAGCCTGACCCCCGAGAAGCTCGATTGCAGCGTCAGCGAGTCGATCAGCGCAAAGACCACCAGGTCGTACTTCTTCGTGGTCGTGCGCAGGTAATGCCGCGCATCGTCATTGATCACCGTGACCCGCGGGTCGTCGAAGGGATGGTCCGGGTGCAGCTGGCGGCCGAGACGCAGGATGGTCGGGTCGATCTCGACGGCATCCACGTGCTCGGCCCCGTGCTTCAAGGCCGCCGCCACGTCGGTGCCGGAGCCCGCGCCGAGGATCAGGACGTTCTTGAAGGAGTTCCCGAAGACGGTGTAGGGCCACTGGTAGAAGTATTCCTTGTGGGCCACCGGCGCCATCGACTGGTGAAAGATGTTGTTCACCTCGACGACCGTGTCCTCGCCGCTCTTGCCGACGGTGATCTTGTAGTACGGAGACCACAAGGCTCCGCGCGCCATGAGGTGGACGAGCACCAGCGAGACCGCCAGCAGTCCGATGTCCACGATCACTGCTGCCCGGGGCGACGGCCGCCGTGCGGGCGCGAGCCGGATGCCTTCCGGAACCCCGAAGTCCTTCGCAGGTTCGGGCGTGACCAGCAGCACCACACCGACGGCAAACGCCAGCGCGAACCAGAACACCGGCGAGAGCTCGAGCCAGGACATCGCCGCGAACGTGATGACCCCGGTCAGGCTGCCCGCAATGTTCAGCGTGTAGGCATTGAGCGGCGGACGCGACGCCATCTCGCGCGCCATCCGCTGCGCCGCGGTGGCGAGCAGCGCCGCCACCGAGACGAACAGGACCGGTAACAGCAGCGTGGACTCGACCGGCAAGACGGGATCAGAGGTGCCGCTCGTGAAGTAGATGCTTCCCGATGGTGGAATCGCGACCTCGAGCCGGAACCCGTAAACCGCGCCGATGACCGCGGTGGTCAGAACCGGAAACCACGCAAACAAACGCGCCCGCGCCGGCGCCAGCAGGCAGCCGATGCCAATGCCGAGAAAGGCGGCGAGGAGAATGAAATTCGAGAAGTACGAGAGCAGCCGGATGTAAGCAGGCATCCAGCGGATAAGGGCGATCTCGACGAACAGGACCAGGAAAGACGAGAGGAAAACTAGCAGCGGAAAGCTCCAGACACGGGGTGGATGTTGGCGAAGCCGCGGTCCGCAGTCCGCGATCCGGATCGCGGACCGCGGGCTGCGGGCTGCGGGCTGCGGGCTGCGAGTGTCTTACTTGACCGTGAGCGTGCCCTTCATTCCAGCCTGGAAGTGACCGGGGAACGAGCACAGATAGGTGTAGTCGCCCGCGGCAGCCGGAACCTTGAAGGTGACTTCGACGGTTTCTCCGGCGCCGGCGAGACCCGTGTGCGCGACGACGTCCGCTTTCTTATCGGCGGGGATGAAGTCGGTCGTGCGGGCGTTCATCGCGGCGGTGACGAAGTCCACCACTTTTGCGGTCTTGGTCAGGAGGACGAAGTTGTGGGCCATCGCGATTTTCGGCATCGCGCCCTTTGCCGTCAGTCGAACGCGCAGCTGCTCACCGGGCTTGGCGGTAATGGTGGGCATGCTGAACTTCATATCCTCGGTGCCGATGATTTCGACGGTGCGCACGCCCTTGGCGGCGGCGGCCGCCGGCTTCTCGGTCGCGGGCTTCTGGGTAGCGCCCGCCGCGGGCTTCTGGGTCGCGGGGGTCTGGGCCGCAATCGGCGCCGCGAGCATGATCGACAGAATCACGTGCTGGTACATAAACAGTGCCTCCTCATGGTCCAGTGCCTCTGCTGGACCTGGGATTACCGGTTACAGTGCGACAGGAGTCAGTTGGCCGGCCACTCCAGCGTCTCCGGGATGGCATTTGTGACCGCGGAGACACAGAAATATTCTACGCTGACCTGCGAACCGGCCGGAATCCATCTGAACCCGGGCGTATCGAACAAACGGCCGCGGTCGATCATTGCCTGCCTGGTCTCGGGAAACGGAGAGACCCCGAACTCCATTCCGCGGGTGAGCGTTTGTGAGTTCCACGGCGGCTGCACCCGGCTGAGGTTTTCTTCCCAGATGCCGAGCCAGGGAAAGTCCTTGCGGCGCCATACGTATCCGAACGCGAGCCGCGCGTCGGGCGAATACGCCAGGAAGAACGACTCGGCGCGGGCCGGATCGGTCAGGTGAGCTGTATAAGCGCTCGACACCGGAGCATCGGTGAACACTCGAAGATCTGCAGTTCCGCCGTCGATCCGGGGCGCCTGCGGCCAGTCGAAGTCGGCGCCGGTGCGAAGGTAGTCGCCGGCGCCGAACGGCGATTCGAAAACCCGGGACCGCGTCACCGAAGCGCGGAACTGGGTGCGGCCCTTCTGGAGGAATGGCGGGCCGAGCGTCACGTGCTCGGTCCATCCCACCGGCTTGTCCACGCCGCCCGGGTTTTGCACCGTTTCGCGGATCCAAACGGCCCGCCCCCTAAGCTCGATCCGGCGCTCCACAAGGAGCCTCGCACGCGGCAGGCTCGCGCGCATCACGATCGAATCGCCGGCGTCGCCGATATCGAAGTCCGCGGTCGACACCTCGCCGTGCACCGGCAGTCCCGCACGAGCCTCATCGTCGGACGGACCTCCAAAGATATCGAGGCAGAGGTTGTGGCCCATGATCCCGGCGAGCAGGCTCGACTCCACGGTGCCGCCGTATTCAGGATGTCTTCGAGGGTCATATTGCGAGGGCTCAATCGACTCCCAGGGCGGCGT
>Ga0114129_10000048_pt1 | contig 103451 bp, 93 predicted proteins | sample RhiMetdeltSRZDD1_FD_80071 | JGI IMG/M metagenome (GOLD analysis project Ga0114129, IMG submission 80071) | Populus rhizosphere microbial communities from Tennessee, USA - Rhizosphere MetaG P. deltoides SRZDD1 (version 2) (version 2) | ecosystem: Host-associated > Plants > Roots > Rhizosphere >... | reverse complement strand
TCGCTGGCGTGTTCGCTCAGAGCGAACACGCGTTCGCGTAACCGTTTGTCAAACGTGAAGCGGCGCGCCGTCATCCTTCTGCGGCGTGTCCGCGCGTGGCATCCCCTTGGCGGGGCCACGGGGCTATAGGGTGGGCGATGTCGGATCTGGCACCGGCGCTCCCACCGCGAGCTGCACCTGCGGTCGTCGAGCCGTGTGCCCGCCGGCGCCGCGGAGGTGGAGGTATTCGCATGCACGAGCCTTACAGCGCAGAACCGGCGGCCGTCGCGCCCGAGCCGACGGTCGGGTACCGCGGGGTCACCGCCTGCCACGCCGTGGGGATCAGCTACCGGCAGATCGACTACTGGGCGCGTACGGGGCTCGTGACGCCGAGCGTGCGCGACGCGACCGGCTCCGGGACGCAGCGCCTCTACTCCTTCCGCGACCTCGTCGTGCTCAAGGTCGTCAAGCGGCTGCTCGACGCGGGCGTGTCGCTGCAGAACATCCGCAAAGCGATCGAGACGCTGCGCTCGCACGGTGTCGAGGACCTCGCTGCGATCACCCTCATCTCCGACGGCACCACGGTCTACGAGTGCCGCTCGGCCGAGGAGGTCGTCGACCTGTTGCAAGGCGGCCAAGGCGTCTTCGGCATCGCCATCGGCGGGGCCTTCAAGGAGATCCAGGGCTCGCTGTCGCTGCTGCCGGGCGAGCGCGCCGCGGCCGACGACGAAGACTCGGACGGCACCGTCATCGAGGCACCCTTCGGCGCAGCGGGCGCACCGTTCGGCGTAACCGACGAACTAGCCGCCCGCCGCGCCCGCCGCCGAGCTAGTTAATTGGGCTCGCCCTTCGGGCGATGCCGGGTCTTCGTCGCGGCCGAGTGCCGTGGGCCTAGACGTCCGTCGGATAGTCGAGGGGTGGACCGGTTATCTTTTCCGCATGTCTGAGGTGACCGACGCCCATTCCGTCGATGCGCCGGCGGTGCGGCCGTCCATTCCGGTGCAGCCGTCTGCGGACGGCGACGCGCCCGGGGCGGCGGACGGGGGCTGGCGCGAGTCGATCCGGACCGGCACGATCACCTGGCTCGCCGGGCTCGCGCTCTACGCCGCGACCAGCTACTTCGCCTGGCTTCCGATGCAGGATCTGGCGGCCAAGTCCGGCAACCCGCCGTCCGGCCCGCTCGGCGCGCTCGACGCGTGGAACCGCTGGGACGCGGCGTGGTACATCCCGATCGCCGAGACCGGCTACCTGCCCGACCCGCTGCGGACCGCGTTCTTCCCGGTCTACCCCTTGCTTGTACGCGCCGTGAGTGCGGTCGGGTTCACGACCTTCCACGCCGCCGTGGTCGTGTCGGTGCTGGCCTGCCTGGCCGCGCTCATCCTCGTACACCGCCTCGCCACCGACCTGCTCGACGCCGAGCACGGCCGCCGGGCCGCCTTCTATCTGCTGGCCTTCCCGACCGGCCTGTACCTCGTGGCGGCGTACAACGAATCGCTGTTCATCGCTCTGGCCGTCGGCGCGCTCTACTGCATGCGGCGCGGCCGGTGGTGGTGGGCGGGCCTGCTGTGCGGGCTGGCCGGCGCGACCCGGCTCACCGGCGTACTGCTCGGCTTCGCGTTCGTGTACGAGTACATGCGCCAGCGCGGCTGGTCGATCCGGCGAATCCGGTGGGACGCCTTCGCGGCGCTGCTGGTGCCCGCGGGCGTGGGCCTGTACATGCTGTACCTGCAGCAGGCGTACGCCAACCCGACCCAGTTCCTCGACGCGCAGGCGGCCTGGTTCCGCACCGGCTACCAGGCGCCGTGGACGACCTTCGGCGAGGTCGTCCGGCTCATCTCCGAGGGGCCGATGTACGGTCCGGACACCGTACGCAACGTCGTGAACTTCACCACCGCCATCGGTGCCTTCGTCCTGATGCTGCTGGCCGTCGTCGGGCCGTGGCGGCTCGGGCGCTCCGCGCACTACCTCATCGCGTTCGCCGCACCGGCCATGCTGCTGCCGGTGGTGAACCCGATCCACAATTACTACCCGCTCGCCTCGGTCTGGCGGTACTTCCTGGAGTGCCTGCCCGCCTTCCTCGTCCTGGCGCGGATGGGCGCCAACCGGACGTTCGACCGGTTCTACCTCGTGATCGCCGTGGGTGTGCAAGGTGTCATGGTCGTGACGTTCATGCAGCAGAACTTCGTGGGCTGATCCGGCAACCCGCGCCCACCCGATCTCCATCATGAGGGGCATGAGGTGGTACTGGATTCGGCGCGCGGCGGCGCTCGCCGTGATCCTGGCGTTCGGCGTCACCGCCGGTAGCCAGCTGTGGATCCGCGGTACGGCCGCCGGCAACGTGTACGCCGAAAGCGACGTCCCGCACCGCACGGTGGCGCTGGTGCTGGGGGCGAAGGTGCACCCCGACGGGCACCTGTCGGCGTTCCTGGAGGCCCGCGTCGCGGCCGCTCAGCGGCTCTACGACGCCGGTAAGGTCGAGGCCATCCTCGTCTGAAGGCCGTGCTCGACGTCGCGACGCGGCGAGACCCGGTCTTCCTCGGCCAGCGGGAGACCGGGATCGAACGGGCACTCGCAGCATCCCGCTGAGCCCGCTCAGCCGCCGGCCGCTCGGCGTCAGATCAGCTTGGCGATCTCGTCGAGTTCGGCGTCGTCGAACTCCAGGCGCGACAGCGCGGACACGTTCGCCTCCAGCTGAGCGACGCTGGAGGCGCCGATGACCAGGCTGGTCATTCGCGGATCGCGCAGCGCCCAGGCCAGCGCCATCTGAGCCAGCGACTGTCCGCGGCGGCCGGCGACGGCGCCCAGCGACGCCACCTGCGTGAGCCGCTCCGGCGTCAGGTCACTCTCGTTGAGGAAGACGCTCGTGGCGATGCGCGAATCGGCCGGTACGCCGTGCAGGTACCGGTCGGTCAGCAGCCCCTGAGCCAGCGGCGAGAACGCGATGCAGCCCACGCCCTCCTGCTCCAGCGCGTCGAGCAGGCGATCGTCCTCGATCCACCGGTTGATCATGGAGTACGACGGCTGGTGTATCAGCAGCGGCGTACCCATCTCGCGGAGGATGGCCGCGGCGCGTGCGGTCTGCTCCGACGAGTACGACGAGATTCCGGCGTAGAGCGCCTTCCCGGAGCGGACGGCGGCGTCGAGCGCGCCCATCGTCTCCTCCAGCGGCGTGTCGGGGTCGAACCGGTGCGAGTAGAAGATGTCGACGTAGTCGACGCCCATGCGGCGCAGCGACTGGTCCAGCGACGCCGTCAGGTACTTGCGGGAACCCCACTCGCCGTACGGGCCGGGCCACATGAGGTACCCGGCCTTGGTGGAGATCACCATCTCGTCCCGGTACGCCCGCAGGTCGTCGGCGAGTATCCGGCCGAACGCCTCCTCGGCCGAGCCGGGCGGCGGTCCGTAGTTGTTGGCCAGATCGAAGTGCGTGACACCGAGGTCGAACGCGCGCAGCACGATGTCGCGCTGGGTCTCGTAGGAGCGCTCGTGCCCGAAGTTGTGCCACAGGCCCAGGGAGATGGCCGGCAGCAGCACACCGCTGCGGCCGCAGCGGCGGAACTGCATCGTGTCGTAGCGATCAGCGGCGGCGGTGTAGGACGTCACCCGACCACCCTAAGGCAGCCGGCCCGGCGAAACACCGCGCCGAGTGAGTGGCGTAATAGCCCCGAAACATGGGCACTGTTAGCCTTGGCATCAGCTGGTACGCCCGCGCGGGAGAGTCCGCGATCATCACCGGACAGGTGGTGTAAAACGGCGCCGAAGGGGCAATTCCTCCCCGGAACCTCTCAGGCACCCGGACCGTGTGGGTCGGCGACGCTGGAGCGACGACGCGGCGAGCGGAGGCGCGACAGCGGGGGAGGGACATTCGTAGTCCCCAACCCCAGGAGCCGCCCGATGACGACATCAGCAGAGTCCTTGGCCGCCGCCCAGCCGGGGAGCGCTCGCGCGAGCCGCCAGGAGTGCGGTCAGTGGACGTTCGCCGACCGCCACATCGGCCCCGATTCGGCCGACGTACGCCGCATGCTCGACGTGACCGGCTACTCCAGCCTCGACGAGCTGATGGACGCGGCCATTCCCGAGGTCATCCGCTGGCACGACCGCCTCGACCTGCCGGCCGCCGCCAGCGAGCCCGAGATCCTCGCCGAGCTGCGCGAGCTGGCCGGGCGCAACACCGTGGCGACATCCATGATCGGGCTCGGCTACTACGGCACCCACGTGCCCGGCGTCATCAAGCGCAACGTGCTGGAGAACCCGGCGTGGTACACGGCGTACACGCCGTATCAGCCGGAGATCAGCCAGGGCCGGCTGGAGGCGCTGCTCAACTTCCAGACCGTCGTCACCGACCTGACCGGGCTGGCCACCGCCAACGCCTCGATGCTCGACGAGGGTACGGCCGCCGCCGAGGCCATGACGCTCGCCCGCCGCGCGTCGAAGTCGAAGGCGGCGGTGTACGCCGTCGACGCCGACACCCTGCCGCAGACGATCGACGTCATCGCGACCCGCGCCGAGCCGCTGGGCATCGAGATCCGGGTCATCGATGTCGAGCAGCCGGTCGACTTCGAGTATTTCGGCCTCCACGTGCAGTACCCGGGTGCCTCCGGGGCCGTACGCGACCATGCGGCCGTGATCGAAGCGGCCCACGCCCAGGGCGCACTCGTCACGATAGCCGCCGATCTGCTGGCCCTGACGCTGCTGCGCGAGCCCGGTGCGATCGGCGCCGACATCGCTTGCGGATCCGCGCAGCGGTTCGGCGTACCCATGGGATTCGGGGGACCGCACGCCGGTTACTTAGCCGTGCGCGCGGGCCTGGAGCGCTCCCTGCCCGGGCGTCTGGTGGGTGTGTCCAAGGACGTGGACGGCAACCGGGCCTACCGCCTGGCGCTGCAGACGCGCGAGCAGCACATCCGGCGCGAGAAGGCGACGAGCAACATCTGCACCGCGCAGGTCCTGCTGGCCGTCATGGCCAGCATGTACGCCGTCTACCACGGCCCGGACGGGCTGCGCGCGATCGCGAACCACGCGCACGACAGCGCGACCCTGCTGGCGGCCGGGCTGCGCGAGGGCGGTGTGGAGCTGGCCACGGACCGCTTCTTCGACACCGTGACCGCGGTCGTGCCGGGCCGGGCTCACTCCATTGTGGAGGCCGCCGCCGAGCGCGCCGTGAACCTGTGGGCGTTCGACGCCGACCGGGTTGGCATCGCCTGTGATGAGACCACCACCGCCGCCCACATCGCGGCCGTGTGGGACGCCTTCGGAGTCGCCGCCGTCACCGATGCGCCGGCGGCCGAGATCGCGCTGAAGCGGGAGAGCGACTTCCTGACCCATCCGGTGTTCCGTACGCACCACTCCGAGACGGCGATGCTGCGCTATCTGCGTAGGCTGTCCGATCTGGACTACGCGCTCGACCGGGGGATGATCCCGCTCGGCTCGTGCACGATGAAGCTCAACGCCACCGCCGAGATGGAAGCGGTGACGTGGCCGGAGTTCGCCGACGTCCACCCGTTCGCGCCGGCCTCGCAGACCGAGGGCTACGAGGCGCTGGTGTCCACTCTGGAGGGCTGGCTCGCCGAGCTGACCGGGTACGACGCGGTGAGCGTACAGCCGAACGCCGGCTCGCAAGGCGAACTCGCGGGCCTGCTGGCGATCCGGGCGTACCACCGGGCCAACGGCCAGACCGAGCGCGACGTCTGCCTCATCCCGTCCAGCGCCCACGGCACCAACGCCGCCAGCGCGGTCATGGCGGGCATGCGCGTCGTGGTGGTCGCCTGTGACGACGACGGCAACGTGGACCTGGTCGACCTCGACCGCCGCATCGAGGAGCACGCCGAGCGCCTCTCCGCGATCATGGTGACCTACCCGTCGACGCACGGCGTCTACGAGACCGGCATCGCCCAGCTGTGCGCCAAGGTGCACGACGCCGGCGGTCAGGTCTACGTGGACGGGGCCAACCTCAACGCCCTCGTCGGCTTCGCCAAGCCCGGCAAGTTCGGCGCCGACGTGTCGCACCTGAACCTGCACAAGACGTTCTGCATCCCGCACGGTGGCGGCGGCCCCGGCGTCGGTCCGGTCGCGGTCCGCGCTCACCTCACCGCGTACCTGCCCGGTGCGGCGGGCGGCGCGGTCAAGGCGATCTCGGCGGCACCGCACGGTTCGGCGGGCATCCTGCCGATTCCGTGGGCGTACCTGCGGATGATGGGTCCGGACGGGCTCGCGGCGGCCACCGCCCACGCGGTCCTCGCGGCCAACTACATCGCGACCCGGCTGCGCGACCACTATCCGGTGCTCTACGCCGGCAACAAGGGCCTGGTCGCCCACGAGTGCATCCTCGACCTGCGGCCGATCTCCAAGGCCACCGGCGTGAGCGTCGACGACGTGGCCAAGCGGCTGATCGACTACGGCTTCCACGCCCCGACGATGTCGTTCCCGGTGGCCGGCACGCTCATGGTCGAACCGACCGAGAGCGAGGACCTGGCCGAGCTGGACCGCTTCGTCGACGCGATGATCGCCATCCGGCGCGAGATCGCCGCGGTCGCCGACGGAGTCTGGCCCGCGAACGACAATCCGCTCGTGAACGCGCCGCACACGGCTGCCATGGTCAGTGGTGACGAGTGGGAGCACGCGTACCCGCGGTCGGTGGCGGCGTACCCGGCCGGTGTCGATCGGGTGGGCAAGTACTGGACGCCGGTCCGGCGCATCGACGGGGCGTACGGCGACCGCAACCTGGTCTGCTCGTGCCCGCCCCCGGAGGCGTACGCCTGACGCCCGAACGTGCGACAGGGCCAGATCGCTCGGATCTGGCCCTGGACGGAGGTCTTTGGCAGTGGCTCGACCCGTCGGGCGGTGCCGGGGAGCCGGGCTTGGAGGTGTTGCTCTGGTGGGTGGTGTGATCGGGCTCAGGCGAGGGCGTGCACGGCCGGCCCGCGTTGAGGTGCGATCATTCTTCCGTCGGGGAGCAGCTCACCGGTGTCGTCGAAGGTTATGACCCCGTTGCAGAGCAAGCTCCAGCCCTGCTCCGGGAACGACGCGACGACGCGGGCCGCGTCCCGGTCCACGGCGTCGGCGCTGGGGCAGAGCGGTTGGTGCTGGCACATGAGATGTTCTCCGCTGTGGGTTGGAGAGGTGGTGGCGCACCACGGTAGTGGTGATCATCACACCGCTGTGGAGTTGGTCACATGAACAATCACGCACGCTACCCTGCCGAACGAGGCGTTTTCGAGCAAGTAACGGCGCTCACAGCCCGTAATCAACCCTTTGGATGATCCAAGTGCGTCCGGTCGTCGTAGATTCGCTATCCGTGCGGAGGCTGTGGCCGCCCGTGGTGCCGTCGCAGTGCCGCGTTCATGCGGTGCCCGTCGCCCGCCTGGAGTGGCGTACCGGGGAGCCTCTCCCGTACCCCGTTCAGGACGTCGCTGAACTGTCGGAAAGCTTCCTTGTGGCACACGGCCTAGCGGTCGGCGATCTCGCCGTCTCGCGCCGCGCTGAGGCCGCGCACGGGGTCTGCGGGGCGGCCCTTCACGTCTCGGCCGCGGCCGGTGCCGGGCTCGCCGGTGGTCCCACTGGGCGGCCCACCCCCGCGCCCGAAATACCCGATCTCGCCATCATCGTGTACGCCCACCGGGGCAGTTCGGTAACGGAGAGTAGTGAGAGCGCTCCAATGGGAGGGCTCCCAACCGCAGGTCAGTACCGCTTAGGCGATTGGGTTGCGAGCTGGACCGAGCAGGATCACGCACACGCGGTCGCGTGTGTCCGTGACGCCATCGCCGCCGGCGATGTGTACCAGGTGAACGTCGTCGGCCACGCGGCGGCGGCGTACGCGGGCGATCCGCTGCCCGCCTTGGCCCGTTTGGCATCCGTGCGCGGCGCCCACTACGCCGGCCTCATGACCGGACGGGACTGGGCGATCGCGTGCGCGTCGCCGGAAACCCTGGTGCAGGTACGCGACGGGGTGGCGGTGACCCGCCCGATCAAGGGCACCACGCCGGCCACGGCCGCCGGGCGTACGGCGTTGCTGACGTCCGAGAAGGAGCGCGCCGAGCACATCATGATCGTCGACCTGGAGCGCAACGACCTCGCGCACGTCGCCCAGATCGGCTCGGTGACCGTGCCGGAGCTGTTCCGCTTGCGCCACTGGGGCGATCTGTGGCAGGCGGAGTCGACGGTCACCGCCCGCCTGCGTCCCGGCACCGGCCTGGCCGAGCTGCTGCGCGCGGTCTGCCCCGGCGGCTCGGTGACGGGCGCTCCGAAGCTCGCCGCGCTGGCCCAGATCGCCGCCCTGGAGCCGGTCGGCCGCGGTGCGAGCATGGGTGCGCTGGGCTGGATCGGTCACGACCACATCGACCTGGGGCTGACCATCCGGACCGTGGCCGCCACGCCGACCCAGCTGCACCTGTGGGCCGGTGGCGGTATCACCTGGGGCAGCGATCCCCGGGCCGAGGTCGCCGAGGCGGCCGCCAAAGCGGCCCCGATCCGCCGGCTGCTGCGGTCCTGACCGCGCATGATCCCGTTCAGACGCATGATCCCGTTCAGATCAGGGATCTGAACGGGATCATGCGCGGTGGCTGCTACCTACTACCGAAGATGGCTCGCTGCATGACGTCGGTGATGTCGTAGGTGCTCTTCGAGGTGTACGGCGGCGGGCCGTTGGTCGCCCCGGAGATCTGCTGGAGGATCCGGCCGTTGGCGTCCTGGCCCAGCGAGATCGTGACGACCGAGACCGGCCGCTTCGGGTCACCCTTGCCCAGCTGGTCGAGCAGCTGCTGGAGGTTGAGGTTCTTCTCCTGGTCGTCGTTGGCGCCGTCGGTCAGCAGCACGACCATGTTCGACGCGTCGGCCACGTACTTGGCCTGCACCGCCTTGTACGCCGCGAGGATCGTCTCGTACATGCCGGTGTTGCCGCCGGCGCGCAGGTCCGAGATCGCAGACTTGATCTTCTGCTCGCGGGTGCCGCCGCCAAGGTCGTCGTCGAGCGGGCCGAGCGGAACGTTCTGGATATAGGACTTGCTGCCGGACTTGTTGGACGAGAACGACCACAGGCCGGCGTTGCCCTGGCCCTGGAACACGTCGACCGCCTGCTTCGCGGCGTCCTTGGTCATGTCCAGTTTGGACTTGCCCAGGCCGGGCACCTCGGCGCCCATCGAGCCGGACACGTCCAGCACGATCAGGGCGTTGGTCACCCGGGTCAGCGCGGTCCAGGTGTTGATGGTGTCGTTGACGGCGTCGGTGAGCAGTACGCCACGCGGCAGGCCCGTGAGTTCGCTGACCACGCCGTTGGCCTCGGTGAAGCCGTTGCCGGGCCGCCGGTTGGTGTCGCGGTAGCCGGCGTCGGCGAACACCGACCGGCCGGCGGTGCGCACGTACCGCAGGAACTCGCGAGCGGCGGCCTGCTTGTTCCCCTCGACCCACGGCGCGTTGGTGAGCACCAGGTACGGGTTGTCGGCCTCGATGTTGCTGTGCGGATAGATCGCCACCAGCGGCGCGTCGGGGTGCGCCTTGTTGTGGGCGATCACCTCCTGCTCCAGCGCCGGGAACGCCGAGACGTAGCTCAGCCCGGACTCGCCGCCCTGGCCGCCCTTCTGGTCGAACTCGTTCATGATGTCGGCGGTGTCGTCGGCCTTGACCTCCAGCACCGACTTGAGCTTCATCAGGCCCTTGAGTTCGGCCTCGCCGACTTCCTGGTCGTCGTCGGGGTCGGCGATCGCTGACAGGGCGAGCAGGCCGGGCGTGGACACGGCCGGGTCGGTCATGCCGAGCTTGAACTTGCCCCAGTTCTTGCCGTAGGCGGCCCAGCCGCGCCGATCGGTGGCGGCCTTGTCGAGCACGACCGACCAGTCGGGCTGCTTGCCCGGCCAGCCCAGCGCCTCGGCCATGACCTTGGGCATGGCCAGCACGACGGGCGAACGGGCCAGGCTGGGCTGCAGGTCGGGCAGGATCGCCTCGGCGTCACCGCTCTGCGCGCTGCGGAACCAGGCGCTCGACTCCGGTGCCCAGACATCCGGCTGCTGGCCCAGCGAGGTCGGCCAGGTGCTCTGAAGCGCGGCCGCGACCTTGTTGGAGTCCACCGGCCGCACTGCGACCGCAGCGCAGATGCCGTCCGCATCCGGGTCGGTGGCCGCCCAGCTGCGGGCCAGCTGCTCCAGGAGCGGTGCGGTGGACGGCGCCGCGGCGATGGACGCGGTGACCTGCCCGGTGCACTGGGTCTTCTGATACGCCTGGTAGCCGTAGACGCCGGCTCCGGCCGCCAACGCCACGATCACAGGTACGGCGATATAGAAAGCGGTACGCCCGCCGCGGCGGGGGCCGCTGCGACGGTGCGACCGGACGGCGGCGGAGCGACCGTTCGGCATGGGAGGTGCCTCCGTTGGGGGTGGCGTAGCCGTTGTAGGGGGCGCGGGCGGCGTGAAGGTCGCCACGTGCTGAAGACCGGCACAGTCTAGGGGGTCACGGGCACATCACGAAGGAGTGGGAGACCATCTTGTGATCACCCATTACTGCCTGTCAGAACGCCATTACGCCGGGCTGTTCCACTGTCAGTACGGCGGGCTTCGGGTGATGCAGGTAGTCCATGGGTGAAATGTCCCAGCCATACGCCCCGGCCTTGGTAAACACGACTACGTCGCCGACGCGCAGGCGCTCGGTGTCGACGTCTCGTGCGAGGACGTCGTTGGGCGTACAGAGTTCCCCCGCCAAGGTGACGGAAATCCCGGAAACCGACGGCCGCGGCCACGGGTACGCCCACTCCTCGACCGGCAGCACCTCGAACCCGCCGTTGATCGCGTACGCCACCGGCAGGCGGAACTGGTGCATCCCGCCGCGCAGGAGGGCGTACCAGGTGCCCCGGGTCTGTTTCAGGTCGATGACCTCGGCGGCGTACCAGCCGGCCTCGGCGGTCAGGAACCGGCCCGGCTCGAAGGCCAGCTCCACACCGGCCGGCAGGGCCAGATCGGACCAGTCCAGCGAGGCAAGATCGAAGCCCGGAGTGGCCGCCGCGTAGGAGACGCCGAAGCCGCCACCGACGTTGACGTAGCTCAGCTCCACGCCCAGCTCGGCCGCGGCCGCCACTGACCAGGCCACCGAGGAGCACGTGAAGCGGGCGTACTCGGCGGCGTCCCGGCTGTTGCTGACGGCGTGCAGGTGGAACCCCGTGATCGGCACACCGAGCGAACGGGCCAGGCCCACGATCGAAGGGAGATCCTCTTCGCCGATCCCGAACTGCGTCGCGCCGGTCATCCGGTGCGAGCCGGCCGGGCCGCCCGCCGCCCGGTTCACCCGCACTGCCACCCGCGGCAGCGGCTCCGATCCGGCCAGCCAGGCCAGGCGCCGCAGTTCGTGAGCGCTCTCCACGTGCAGGATCCGGTCGCCCGGTGCGGCCAGGTACGCCCGCAGCTCGGCGTCGGTCTTGGCGGGGCCGCCGAACGCGAGCCGCCCGGCGCCGGCCGACAGCGCCAGCGACAGTTCGCCGCCGGATGCGATCTCCAATCCGTCCACGGTGGACGCAAGAGTGGCGGCGACCGCCGGATGACCGTTCGCCTTGACCGCGTAGAAGAGCGTGGCGCCCGGAGGCAGCGCCGCGCGTACGGCCGCCGCTCGGTCGCGCATGGCGGACAGCGAGTAGACGTACGCGCACACCGGCCGCGGTTGGGCCAGCAGCGCGGCGGCCACCGGTTCAGGCAGGCTCATGCAGGGGATTCTCCATCGGCACGTAGATGTCGCCGCGGTCTTCCAGCCGCATGCGTACCAGCGCCTTGTGCGGCACGGCCGGCGCGGTCAGGAATGCGTAGTCGGCCTTGGCGGCCATGGGTACGGCCGACGCCAGCCCGGCGTAGATCTCGTCCACGACGGCCCGAACCCGGCGCCAGGCCGCGTACGGCTCCAGATCCAATCTGGCCACGACCTCGCCGAGGTGGGCCTGAACCGCGGTATACGCGACCTTCGCCAGGAGTACGCCCTCGTGGTCGGTGCCCACCACTGATCCGGGCCACAGGCCGACGTCGATCGACGCGTCCGCCATCCGCCCGGCGTGCAGCCGCAGCCCGGCCAGGTCACGCAGGATCAAGCGAGCCGGCCGGCCGCCGGTGAAGGTCACGATGCAGTTCTGCAGGTGCGCCTCCAGGCCCACCCCGAACCGGGTCGCCAGGCCCAGCACGGGCGCCAGCAGCAGCCGCGCGTAGTCGTCGAGGAACGCCGCCGGGCCGCGCCCGTCCTGGCGTACCAGCTGATCTATGAGGGTCGTGCCGGTGACCGGATCGGTGGCACCGAGCGCGATCGCCGGCACGGCCACCTCGCCGGGCCCCAGCGGGGGCAGCGGATCGCGCAGGATCGCCGACAGGTCGCGCCCCGAACCCAGCGCCGCCGCCGCACCGGCCGGTTCGCGGAGTAGCTCCACCCGCTCGGAGCACTGGGCCAGCAGGCCGGGCAGGATCGCCGACAGCCGGGGGCCGTTGCGCGTACTGGCGATCGAGATCGTCCGCCGCGTCGAGGTGATCTGCACGTCGAGCGACAGCTTCAGGAACGCGTCCAGCCGCGGCACCCACAGCGTCCGCACCGCCGCGGTCACGTTCGCGTCCCACCGCTCGTCCAGCACCGGCAGGTCCGGGTAGCGCCGCCGGACCACGCCCAGCTGCCACTCGTGGACCGGCTGGGCCCGGTGCCCGCGCGGCGCGGCCACCCCGAGCCGCTCACCCAGGTCGTCGCCCACCGCCCATTCGACGGGTACGCCCACGAAGCGCACGGCCGTGCCGGGGCTTTCGAGGTCATGCGCGATCGCGTCGCCGATCGTCCAGCCCAGCCGCGTACGCCCACACGGATGCAGGTTGTGTCCATCGGTGGCAAGCTGCTCAAGGCGTACAACGGAATGGGACAGGGCGGGCTCGCGGGCCTGGCGGTCGGCGGCTTGCCGGCGCTCGTAGGCGAGGGCGAGCTTCTCCTCGGCGTCGCGCAGCTCGGCGGCGAGCGACGGGGACACGTCGGCGGGCGTGAGGCCCTCGCGGACCAGGGCAGCGGCGAGCTTGCGCCGGACGGTCTCACGCGCCCGGCTGCGATAGTCGGTCATCAGGCCCCCGAGAGCGGATTGGGCACCGGCGTCCACAGGTCGTGGACGGGATCGTCGGCCAGCCGCATGGCGGTCGTGGCCTTGACCGGCAGCGTGGCTTGGTGCAGCGCCCGGCGGTCGGACAGGTCGTCCGCCTGCTCGACGGGCTCGCCGGCCAGCCGCCACAGCGTGGTGCCCGCTATGTCACCAGCCTCCGCCAGCCGCTCGGCGATCTCCGCCAGCACCACACTGAACAGCGTGGCGAACGGCTTGGCGCGCAGTTCCTCCTCGTCATCCGCGGCGAGCGCACCAGGCCGGCGGGGCGGGTCGAACCCGGCCCGTTCCAGCCTACCTGGATGGATCTTGATGCCGCCGACATCCCGGTAACCCGCTTCGGCCGGGCGCCCGTACGCCAACCGGATGAGCAGGTTCTGGCCGTGCGCCTCCAGGCCCACGCCCCGTCTCAGCATCTCCAGAACCGGCGGGACGAGGACCCCGACCAGGTCGCGCCAGAACGCCACGGCGTGGCCGCCGTACCCGAGGTCGACGGCCTGTCTCAGCGTCTCGGTCTGAGCCAGCGCCGCGACCGGTGTCCACAGGTCGCCCGGCCCCGGCAGGGGAGCCCGGCGTACGACCACCGCCAGCATCGGGTGGGGTTCGCCATTGCCGTCCAGCACGGCACCGGCGGCGACCTCCGGCAGGATTCTCAGTCCGGTGCCGGCGCTGACTCTGGTGAGCAGCTCGGTGATCCGCGGGCCGTTGTTGACCGCGGCCGCGCTCACTTGGCGTACGGCGCTGGTCATCTGCACGCCGATCGCGGTCTTGTAATGCCGAGACGGATCGCTGGTGCTCGCCAGCGTCCGCAGCGACATCAGCGGGCGGGTCTCGATGGTGTCCCGGGTCGGCTTCAGACCGTGCTGCTTGAGGAGGTCCTTAAGGTGCTCGGCCTGCCACGGATGCACCGGCAGCCGTGGTGGCAAGCCCGCTCCCGTTGTGTACCACCGATTCCGGGGGACTTCCCAGATTTGCAGCGCCACCACCGGCCGGTGCTCGGGGGCGTACCGGCGCACCTCGTCGGGCGACATGCCGGTGCGCGTACGGCAACACGGATGCAGTGGATGTCCGTCCACAACGGACTGCTCCATCCGCGCCAGCCCGTGCGGATCGCCTTGCCACTTCGCGATCTCCGGCTCGATCCGGGCCTGCCGGGCCATCGCCAGGTTCCGGACGCTGTTGGCCAGCTCGGCTTCCAGCGTCGTCGTGTCGACCGGCAGCTGCATCGCCTTCAGCAACTCGGCCGGGTCGGCGTACGCCGTCTCCTGCAGCTGGATCCTCAGATCGGCCGGCTCCACCGCGAACGGCGCGAGGTCGGGGCCGATCATCATGCGGCCGTCGGCCAGCTTCACCAGGACGTCGCCGCCGATCTTGCGGCGTTCCGCCACACCGGGCAGTGGCTCCCGGCGTACCGCCAGCCACAGTCGTTTCAGGACCGCTTCGCGGCTGCCGTACGTCACCGCAACAGTCTGCCCTACCCGCCCGACCGCGTTGTGAGCTGTACCGTGCTGGGGTGAGCGACTGCATCATCTGCCAGAAGCACTCCGACACCGGTCCGCTGGCCGGCGGCGTACGCGTCTGGGAGGACGAGCACGTGGCCGTCTTCCACAAGCTGCTCGACGACGACGGTACGACCTTCCTGGGGTACCTGTTCATCGAGACGCGGCGGCACGTTGCGTACCTCGACGAGCTGACCGACGAGGAGACCGTCGCGGCGGCCCAGGCCCGGCGGCGGCTCGCGGCCGGGCTCAAGGCGTCGCTGGACGCATCGCATGTGTTCGCTGCGGTCGTCGGCCGCGGCGTACCGCACTTTCACGAGCATGTATTCGCCCGCTACACCGGTACGCCCGACGACATCACCTGGCTCGACGGAGTCGAATGGGAGGGCGCCGGCCGAGGTGGCTCCGCCGCCGTCGAGGCGCTCGCGGATCAGCTCCGGGCGTACCTCGCACCGGTTCCCTAGGACACCGGCGGGCCGCACAGTGGCGGCCCGGCCGGAGTCCGGCAAACGCGGTCTTCAGACCAGATTGACGACGCCGGCGATGATCAGCACCGCGCCGATGATGCCGCAGACGACACCGATGGCGGTGCCCGCCTTCTGATTGACGCCCTGCGCCCAGCTGAACAGCAGAGGCATGGCCGGGGTGGGCTTGTTGGCGTCGACGTAGACGAAGACACCGAAGCCGCCCACCAACAGACCGAGAAGGATGAGGCCGATTCCCATGAGACTTGCAACCTTCCGCTGGGAGGATGCGCATTTGAGGGATCACCGTAGCGCCGCGCCCGGCCGCCGGCTGTCCAATGTCGCCAGCCGGACACCCCGGCCGGCGGCGGGCGCTCGGCGGCGGGCGCGCTCAGCGGCGCGGGCCTCCGGAGCGGCGGCGCATCTCGGCCAGCCACATGCCCGCCGCGCCCACGACGATGAAGAACAGCGCGAAGCAGACCAGAGCCTTGAACATGGCGGCCAGCCTAGCGCGGCCGTCAACGGCGCTGTAACCAGCGGCTATGAGGTCGGTGGCTGTGGGTCAGCCGGGCGTGGTGTGGTGGCTGTGGTCGGTGGTGCGGCGGCTGTGGGTCAGTGGCGCAGCAGGCCCTCGACCGGGCTCAGCGAGACGTGCCCATCGGCCGGCCTCGTGCGGGCCATGTCGAGGGCGATGTCGATGATCCGCGCTCGCTCCAGTTCGGCGACCTTGTCCAGCGGCACCCACTCGGCCAGGTCGGTCGAGCCGCCGACCTCGTTGCGCAGCCGCCCACCGACGACTGTCACCTCGTAGTACACGCCCATGCTGTGCAGGATCCCGCCGTCGGGCTGCGGCCACGTCACGTCGCGCGTACGCGAGTCCACGCCCAGGAGCCGGTCCACGCGTACGTCATAGCCGGTCTCCTCGGCGACCTCCCGGATCACGGCGTCGAACGGGTCCTCGCCGTGCTCGACGCCGCCGCCGGGCAGCGTCCAGTGCCGTTCGGCGCCGTCGGGACTGATGTAGTGGGCCAGCAGGAGGCGGTCGGTGTCGATGCAGACGGCGTACGCGGCGACTCGGGTGTGGCGAGTTATCACGGATGCGGAGCCTAGAGAACGCAGCGGCCCGGGACCAAGGCGATTAAGCCGAGCCCCGGGCCAGCGCGTGAGAACCGGCTAGAAGTCCCCGCCGCCGAAGTCCCCGCCGAAGTCGCCACCGCCGGCGTAGTCGCCGCCGTAGTCGGCGAAGTCGCCGCTGAACGCCCCGGCGTCATAGCCACCCTGGTCGTAGCCGCTCTGGTCGTACCCGGCGGCCTCATGGCCCGGATCGCCGCCGGTCTCGGCGGAGTCCTGAGCGGCGGTCTCGGTGACGTCCGGCGTCATGGCGTCATCGATCATCTCGCCGACCACCATGCCGCCGAGGAAGCCGAGCGCGGCACCGCCGACGCCGGCCCCGATCATGCTGCCCATGCCCGGTCCGCGGCGCCCGTAGGCGTACCCCGGCTGGGCGTACCCCGGCTGGGCGTACCCCGGCTGGGTGCCGTAACCGGGTCGCGGGGCGGACCCGGGTCGCGGGGCGGACCCGGGTCGCGGGGCGTACCCGCCCGGCTGCGCGGGCGGCTGCATGAACGCGCCCGGAGCGTTGGACTGCTGCGGTACGCGCGCCAGCGCCTCGCGTACCCAAGCGCCGACGACCTCCTGCAAGTCACCCTTGGCGTCGGAGTGCGCGAGCGTGTGATGGCTGGGCGGGCTGCCCCACCCGGCCTCCAGCGCCACATCGAGGGCGTGGGAGTTGGCGACGAGGTTGAGGCTCAGCTGCGGCAGGTGCGAACCCGGCGGCCGGCTGTCGGCGGGCGCGTAGAACGTGATCCGCTGCACCACCGGCGCGGGCAGGCCGACCTGCTGACCCGGGCGCAGATCGGCCCGGACGAACCGGCAGCCGAGGTTGCCCAGCGCGTCGAGCAGGTGATTGTGCACGTCCAGCGGGCTGACCGCGAGCGGGTCGAGGTCGGTCTTGCCCGAACCGCCCCGCACGTCGACCTGCGTGCGTACGCCCATCGTGGTACCGGGCAGCGGCTGGCCGTAGATGAGCGTGATCGGCGTCTCCCACGGCGTCTGCGCCTGCACCGGCACGGCCTGCACCGCCCCGGCCGGCAGCGTGAACCGGCCGGCGACCGGGATACGCGCGACGTCGAACGCCTGGCCACCGGCGGTGGCGGTCAAAATGAGGGTGATGCTCTCGATGTCGGTGTCAGAGCCGCCGCCCTTGAGGTGGACGTTGCCCTGCAGCGGCCCGCCCGGCGCGACGGTGGGGGTGGACAGCACCGTGTCGACGGTCGGCCCGCCGATCCCGAGACTGCCCAGCAGCTTCTTGAAGACCATGCAGCCAATGATGGCCGCCCCAGTCAAGATCTGACCACGCTGCGCGCGGTTTTCAGGGAAGTCTCAGGGGAATATCAAGATCATCTTCTCCAAGGTCCGTGGGCCAGCGGGTCCCGGTCCGCGAGACGGCCGTGATCCAGTGGTACGCCGCTGTCGTACCGGGGCCGGTGTTACAACGCTGGTGTTCCACTGGATCATGACCGCCCGCCCGCCGGGGTCGCGTTGCGCAGGCGGATTCCGGAGAACTCGACGGTGCTTTCGACGACGGCGTACCACCACGGCCAGAGGTTGTCGACGAGGCGCAGCTGGATGCCGGCCGCCTCGTGGAGGGCCAGCAGGTCCCCGATCGGCACGGCCGGGCCGAGCGGGTAGACGGTCTCCTCGCTGACGTGGGCGTGCGAATCCTGTGCGCTGTAGGGACGAAACTGCGATCTGGGCAGGCGGTAGGCGTACACCTGGGTCGAAAGGAGCGACGGGAGCCGGGAGTATTCGACGGCATGGACCCGCGCGGTGCCGGGGCCGAGAATGCGTTCGGCGTCGGCGGGCGTGGTGGCGGGTCCGAACCAGGCCATGGCGCGCGGGCACTGGCGCGGGAACCAGTAGTCCGGGCAGTGGCCGGAGTCGACGGCCCAGACGTACGCCCGCGGATCGGGCGAGGTGGGCGCGACGTGCGGGTGGAAGACGCGGATCGTCGGGTCCTCCGAGAAGTGCAGTACTTCATCGGGTCCGGGGCGCATCCCGCCGACGCTAGGCGGCTTCTCCTTGCGGCGCAACGGAATTATCCTCCGGCTTGACCGCGATCAGATGGAACAGGCGGGCGGTCAGCTTGTAGGGCATGCGGTCGGACAGCGCGATCTCCAGGCGCTCCAGTTCGGCGTAGAAGCTCGCGTCGTACTTGCGCTCGTCGTCGGCCATGTAGTCGCAGACGCTGCGGATGCCGTAATGACCGGCTACGTGGGCGCCGAGGTCGGTCAGGTGCTGCGCGACCTCGTCCGCCGTACGCGGGACCATCGGCGTGCCGAACGTCTTTGTGACGCGTACGCGCGACCCGAGCGCCTCCAGCGCCGCCGACGGATCCTGCTCACGCACTGCGACGCGCAGGGGTTCGGAGTGCGCGTTGCCGCAGATGATCGACAACAGCCCGCCGGGGCGCAGCGCGTCGAGGCAGATCTGCAGCGTTCCGCTGACATCGCTGACGTAGGGCAGCAGGTTGTGGCACAGCACGACGTCGTGTACGCCGATGTCGACCTGCTCGGCGAGCTTGGCGACGTCGGACTCGACGATCGTGACCCGGTCGCTGACGCCGGCCTTGCGGGCCAGCTCCCGGGCGGCGGCGAGCATCTGCGCGGAGTAATCGACCAACGTCACTCGGTGACCGGCGGTGGCGAGGCGGATGGCCTCCACACCGTTGCCACCGGCGACGTCCAAGATCCGGCCGGGCGTACCGCCGGGCAGGGCTTCGTCCAGGTGGCGGGCGAGATTCGCGGCCGCGATGGCGTACCGCAGGCGGCCCCACGGGGCGTCCTGCCACTGTCGCCAGGCGGAGATGGCTTCGTCGAAGGTACCGCTACTAACTCGTCCCATAGGGTGACGCTACTCATCCGGGCGGGTACGCGCTACTGCGGATCTTGGCCGGATCAGCCGGCTTTGGCGACCCGCCTTCCACACGCGGTCAGCAGTGGGCACGCGGTCAGCGGGGGCCGAGGTCGCCGGTGCGGTAATGCCGGCGGCACAGGACCTGATAGCGCACATCGTCCGCCCCGCCATCCACGGCCGGCTCGTCATCGGCCGTCGTGTCGCCGATGACGACCTGCTCGCCCTCACGCGCGACGACACCGCCGACGATTCGCGCGTTGAGCAGGCCGACGCGGCCGCACCAGCACAGCACCTCGACCTGGAGCCGATAGACGGAGTCGGCCAGTTCGAACAATCGCTGCGCGGCTGGGAACAGCTGGGCGCGAAAGTCGGTGGCCAGGCCGAAGGCGTACACGTCGATGTCGTAGATGTCGACGAGGTCGGCCAGCTGCTCGATCTGCACCACGGTGTAGAAGCACGCCTCATCGCAGATCAGGTAGTCGACCGGGGTTCCGTCGGCCCACTGCTGGCGTACCAAGGTGACGAGATCGAGGTCGTCGGTGACCTCGACGGCGTCGCGGCTCAACCCGATCCGGGTGGTGACCTGTGGCTGGCGCGACCGGTCATTGCGGGTCAGCACGATGCCGCGCCGGCCCTGCCGCGCATGGTTGTAGCCCATCTGAAGGGCCAATGTGGACTTGCCGCAGTCCATCGGCCCCCAGTAGAACTTCAGCGTGGCTCCCTCGCGTAGCCGGCCGTTGCCGGCGGACGGGCAGGAGGCGTCGGCGGGTGCGTCAGCGTGGGCCATGACGAGGCAGCCTATCGGCCCGCCGCCGGTACGGTCACGGCGGCCACGAACGCCGATGCGACAGCGCTGCGACCCGTCGGTGGCCCGCTGGTGCTGACCCGTCGCCAACGCCTGGTCACCCGGCAACGGCGGCGGCCGCTTTCCGGCGCCGATCCTGGATCGCCGTTCTCCCGTCCACGGGGCCGACATCTGATTGTCTAGGTTGTGCAGACGCCGTGGACGGAACTGTCAGAGAACCGCGGGCGGCGTGTTGCCGGCGGCCACGATGGCCCGCCGCATCGGCACGGCGAGCAGGGCGATGAATCCGACGACGAAGAACACGATGAGCGACACGATCGCCGGGCGGTAGCTGTGTGTCGTGTCGTAGACGAAGCCGAACAGCAGCGGGCCCAGCCACGACGTTCCCTTGTCGGAGATCTCGTAGAGGCCGAAGTACTCGCCCTCCTTGCCCTTCGGGATCAGCTGCGAGAACAGCGACCGCGACAGGGCCTGGCTGCCGCCGAGCACGATGCCGATGCCGGCGCCGAGGGCGACGAACGGGCCGACCTGGCCGGCCGGCAGGAAGTACGCCGCGACGACGATGACGGCCCACGCGGCGATGCTGCCGAGCACGGTCTTCCAGGCGCCGATGCGCCGGGCGATCGCGCCCAGGAGCATGGCGCCGCCGAAGGCCATGAACTGCACCATGAGGATCACCGGCATGGTGATTTCGGTGCCGAAGCCGAGTTCGCCGTCGGCGTACGTGCCGGCCATCGCGATCACGGTCTGGATGCCGTCGTTGTAGACCAGGAATGCGATCAGGAAGAACAGGGTCAGCGGGTACGCCTTCAGCGACCTCAGCGTCCGCCACAGCTGGCGGAAGCCGTCGGTGAGTACGGGTCCGGTGTGCTCGCCCGCCGTCGCCGGCCGGTTGCGCAGCCACAGCAGCGGCAAGGTGGTGAACGCCGCCCACCAGATGCCGGCGGAGAACAGCGACCAGCGGGCGATCTCCAGCAGCTTCGCGTCGTCACCGCCGCCGAGGACGACCACGGCGACGACGTTGAGCAGGAACAGCGTCCCGCCGCCGAGGTAGCCGAAGGCCCAGCCACGGCTGGAGACGGCGTCGCGCTCGTTCTCGTCGGCGATCTGGGGCAGGAACGAGTTGTAGACCACGACGCTGGCGCCGAAGGCCAGGTTGGCGATGAGGAACAGGGCGGCGCCGAGGGCGTACCGGGATCCGGTGAGGAACAGCAGGCCGGCAGTGGCTGCGGCGCCGGCGTACGCCCACATCGCGAGCAGCTGCTTCTTGCGGTGTGAGCGGTCGGCCAGGGCACCGACAACGGGCAACAGCAGCACCTGCAGGAAGACCGAGAGGCTGGTGACGTAGGGGAACAGCGAGCCGGCCGCGAAGTGCAGGCCGAGCAGCGAGACGTTGCCCTCGGCGTCTTGCCCCTGCTCGGCGACGTGGGTCAGGTACGGCCCCAGAAAGGCGGTGACCACCGTGGTGGAGAAGGCGGAGTTGGCCCAGTCGTAGAAGTACCAGCCGGTGCGTTCACGCCGGGTGGACAGGCCGGATCCGGTCGGGGTCGGCTCCGCGGGCGTGGGGGCGGCGGCGGGCGCATCAGCGGTCATAGCGCGAGATGATGCCAGTCCCGAAGCGGTTGCGGGAGCCGTCCGTCCGCGGCGACTCGCCTCGGGCGAACGGCTCGTGACGTGGGCCGAAGGACGTCGGGGCCGAACCGGGGACAAAGACGGGCAGAACGATGTCGTCGCGCTCTGGTCAATCGTGGCCTCTTCGGTGACAATGACCAAACGATTGTCTATGAAACATGGACGAACACCACGGGGAACGCTGTGCGCGGCATACCGAGGGTGGGGAGGTGTTCGCGTTGGCTCCCGATGGGGGCACGGACGCTGGGGAGGACTGGGTGGCCCGCCTGTCCTCCGACCAGGTCGCGCTGCTCGAGCGGTTGGCGGACGGGCAGACCATAGCTGCGGCCGCCGCGGCCGAGTGGATGTCGCTGCGGACGGCCAATCGCCGTGTCGCGGAGTTACGAGGCTTGTTGGGACTGGGAAGCACCCGGGAGGTCGTCGCCGCGTACGTCAAGAACCGGCGGCGGTGAACCGAAGGAACGCCGGGTCTCGACGGTGCGGCTGGGATCGGCGAAGTGGGGAAGGTCCGGCTCGTCCGGGCGCAATGCGATGAGTTCGTCGCGCAGCGCCGCGATGATCCGGTCGGTGGCGCGGCGCACATCGCCGCGGGCGGCCGGGTCGAGGCCGGACAGGTCCACCGGCTTTCCGAAGTGGACCCGGATCACCGGGCGCCGGCGTACGTCCCGCCACAGCGTGCGCCAGAGCGCGCTGGACACCTGGTAGCGCAGGATCTCGTGGGAGCCCCACTGCGCGACCGGCACGACGGTCGCCCCGGTGGTCAGCGCGAGCCGCGCCATTCCGCTGCGGCCGCGCTCGGGCCACATGCCCGGGTCCAGGGTGATCCGGCCCTCCGGATACCCGGCCACCACGCTGCGCTCCGCCAGAGCGATCGCCGCCTCGTCGATGGCCGCCGCGGCCCGCGCCTCGTCCGCCGAGATCCGCGTGCGATTCACCCGGATGTGGCCGCAGGCCCGCAGCGCGCTACCCACGATCGGGGCCCGGAACAGCCCCCCGGTCGCCATGATTCTCGGGTGTACGCCCACCACATGGGTCGCCGCCGCCAGCGCGATGGGGTCGAAGTTGCCGATGTGGTTGCCGGCCAGGATGAGCGGCCCGCGGCGAAGCTCGTCGGGGACGTCGCCGGTGACGCGAAGCCGGGCCACCAGCGCGGTCATGACGCGAGCCAGACGCTGTAACACTCGCCACAGCAAGGGCGGCCGCCAGTACCCGCGGCGCGGTTCAAAGTCGGTCATCGCGCAGGTCATGGTGCCACACCGGCCCGCGCCGCAGCGCTCGGACGCCAGGGCGGATTTAGATCACAGTTCAGGCACGAACCGGACACCGGCGTCGTATGGTCGGGCCAGGGCACTGCGGGGGAAGGGGCACGCACGTGGACGCGCTGGACTGGGCTCGCTGGCAATTCGGGATCACCACCGTCTACCACTTCCTGTTCGTACCGATCACCATCGGCCTGTCGTTCGTCGTGGCCGCCTTCCAGACCGCGTGGTACCGGGCCGACAAGCGCAGCGACCCGTACGCCGAGCGCTGGCTCAAGCTGACGAAGTTCTACGGCAAGCTGTTCCTCATCAACTTCGCCATGGGCGTGGTCACCGGCATCGTGCAGGAGTTCCAGTTCGGCATGAACTGGTCGGCGTACTCGCGGTTCGTCGGGGACATCTTCGGTGCGCCGCTGGCCATCGAAGCGCTGCTGGCGTTCTTCCTCGAATCGACGTTCCTCGGGTTGTGGATCTTCGGCTGGGACCGGCTGCCCCGCAAGATCCACCTGGCCTGCATCTGGATCGCGGCGGCCGGCACCGCGCTGTCGGCGTACTTCATTCTCGCCGCGAACTCGTTCATGCAGAACCCGGTCGGCTTCACGTTCAACCCCGAGACCGGCCGCGCCGAGCTGACCGACTTCGGCGCGGTACTGACCAACAAGGTCGCGCTGATCACCTTCCCGCATACGCTCGCGGGCGCCTTCCTCACCGCTGGTGCCCTCGTCGCCGGGGTGGCGCTGTGGCATCTGATGCGCAAGCGGACCGAACCGGCGTCGGACGTGGACACGCGGGCGTACCGCAGCGCGCTGAAGGTCGGTTCGTGGACCGTCCTGGTCGCGACGGCCGCCCTGTTCGTCACCGGCGACATCCAGGGCAAGATCATGACCGAGGTCCAGCCGATGAAGATGGCCGCGGCCGAGGCGCTCTACGAGACCGCCCAGCCGGCACCGTTCTCGCTGTTCACGGTCGGCACCCTCGACGGCAGCGAGCCGGTGTTCCAGCTGGAGGTGCCCGGCGTGCTGTCCTTCCTGGGCACCGGCAGCTTCGACGGCGAGGTCCAGGGCATCAACGACTTGCAGGCCGAGTACGAGCAGCGGTTCGGGCCGGGCAACTACAAGCCCATCATCCCGGTCACGTACTGGACGTTCCGCCTCATGATTGGATTCGGCGTACTGGCCGCGCTGGCCGGGCTCTGGGCGTTGTGGGCCTCGCGCGGTGGGCGTACGCCCAAGGGCCGATGGCTGGGATGGGCGGGCCTGGCGCTGCCCCTGCTACCGCTCGCCGCGAACAGCATGGGCTGGATCTTCACGGAGATGGGCCGCCAGCCGTGGATCGTGTTCAGCCAGATGCTGACCGCGAACGGCGTCTCACCGACGGTGGGTGCGCGGTCGGTCATCACCTCGCTGATCGTCTACACGGTGCTGTACGGCATCCTCGCCGTCGTCGAGGTCGGCCTGCTCCTCAAGTACGCGCGAGCGGGCGTGCCCGAGGTGGTGGCGCCGCCCGAGCGGCCGGAGTCCGGTGACCGCCCGCTCGCCTTCGCCTACTAAGGATCGCCATGGAACTGACCACCGTCTGGTTCATCCTCATCGCCATCCTCTGGACCGGCTACTTCGTCCTGGAAGGCTTCGACTTCGGCGTGGGCATGCTGCTGCCGGTCATCGGTCGCGCACACGGCGACAAGGCGCTAGCCGAACGGCGGCGCCGAGTCATGATCAATACGATCGGCCCGGTCTGGGACGGCAACGAGGTGTGGGTGATCACCGCGGGCGGCGCGACGTTCGCGGCCTTCCCCGAGTGGTACGCCACGATGTTCAGCGCGTTCTACCTGCCGCTGCTGCTGATCCTGGTCGCGCTCATCATCCGCGGCGTGGCTTTCGAGTATCGCGGCAAGCGGCCGGACGCCGCCTGGAAGCGCCGCTGGGATTGGTGCATCATCGCGGGCTCGGCGATCCCGGCGTTCCTGTGGGGCGTGGCCTTCGGCAACATCGTGCGGGGCCTGAAGATCGCACCCGTGCCGTTGCCGGCCGGGCCGCTGGAGTACATCGGCTCGTTCTGGGATCTGCTCAACCCGTACGCCATCCTCGCCGGTGTCACCACTTTGCTGCTGTTCCTGACCCATGGCGCCATCTTCCTGACGCTCAAGACAGCGGGCGAAATCCGCGACCGCGCGCGGTCGATCGCGCTCTCCGTCGGCGTGTTCGCCGCCATCGCTGCGGTCGCCTTCTTCGCCTTCACCTTCAGCCTGCGCTCGACCGGCGTGTCCATCACGTTGGGCGTACTGGCCGCGGTGGCCTTCGTTCTGGCGTTGCTCGCGCTGCGTGCGCCGCGAGGCGGCCGTCCCGGTACGCGCCGCGAAGGCTGGGCGTTCGCGGGTACGGCGGTGACGATCGCCCTGACCGTGGCCTCGCTGTTCTTCGCGCTCTACCCCGACGTGTTCCCCTCGACGCTGCGCGACTCGTGGAGCCTGACCGTCGACAACGCTTCCTCCACGGCGTACACGCTGAGGATCATGACCTGGGTGGCGGTGATTTTCACGCCGCTGGTGTTGCTGTATCAGGGCTGGACGTATTGGGTGTTCCGCAAGCGGATCGGCGTCGAGCACATTCCGGCCGACGCCTGAGCGCATCATGGACGCCTGAGCGCATCATGGTCGCATGGGAAAGCGGCCCGGGCCGGTGGAGATCATCTGGCGTACCGGTGAGGTGGAGTTCGCCTTCCTGGTCCAGCAGTGGGGCTTCGACGGCCCCGAGTACGCCGAGGACGGCATCGCCTACCACCACCCGGACATGCACATCGAACTGGCCATCTGGGCCTGGAAGAACGAAGCCGGCCTCACGACCGGGATCCGGCGGCGCAACCGGGCCACCGGCGCCATGGAGGAGGCCGGACTGGAGTGCCTCTACCTGGCGGCCGGTCTCGGCCCCGCCCAGGACGTTCCGGAGAACGTCGGTGGTGGCCGGTCCATCGCCAAGCGGGTGGCGCAGCAGGCTCGGGCGGTGCAGCGGTTACTGCCGCTGCTGAACAGGCCCGGCGGCGAGGAGCTGATGTCCCGCTGCCGCCCCGGCCCGCACTGATCCCTGCCCCTCACTGATCCCTGCCCCTCACTGAGCCCGCGCTCTTCTTCGGAGCGGCCGGGTGTTACTCGGAGCGGCCGGGTCGGCGTCCTTTGAGGAGGGTCACGACCGCTACCGCCGATGCGACCGCCGCGACTACGTACGGGGCGGGATCGCGGCGGATCCGGTCGCTCAGCGTCGGTGCCGGCCTCAGCCAGGGTGCGCTGCGATGCTTTGGGCGTACCGGCCGGTCGGGGGGCGGGGTATGCGGCGCCGGCGAGACTGTGGGAAGCTCACCGGTCTTCTCCCGCAGCGCTTGCTCCACCGTCGACTTCGGAACGGTCGCCTTGGCGGTTACCGGGGCGGTCGCCTTCGCGGTCTTCGCCGATGGCGTGGTCGCCGCCTTCGCCGGCTGCTTCGCGGCGGCTGTGTTCTTAGCGGTGGCTGTGTTCTTAGCGGCGGCTGTGTACTTTGCGGGTGCCGTTGCCCTCGCCGGAGGGCTTGCCTTCGCTGATGCGGTTGCCTTCGCCGCGGGCGGCCGTGGCTTGGCGGGCGGCGTCGCCATTGCTGCGGGTTCCGCCCGTTCCAGTGGCTCTGCCGCTGCTGCTGATTCCGCCCCTACCATCGGTTCCGCCGTTGCTGCTTCCGGCCGTTGCGCTGGTTTTGCGGTCTCGGCTGGTTTTGCGGTCTCGGCTGGTTTTGCGGTCTCGGCTGGTTTTGCGGTCTCCCTTGGTTTCGCCGATCCTGGTGGCGCAGCCCTTCCGGTAGCCGTGGTCTTTCCTGGGGGAGCCGATTGAGCGGGCGGTGTTGCCTTGGCGGACGTCGTTGCTCTGGTGGCCTTGGTCGGGGGCGTTGCCCTGGCCGAGGATGGCGTGGGCTCGGCGGGTGGCTCCGAGGTCATGGGTAGGGTGGGCGTCGTCGCCGCTGGTGCCTTCGCCGATCCCTTCGCGAACTGGGTCGTCGAAGCGGGCGTTGCTTTCGCGGGCGCCTTCGCCGGCTTCGCGGGCGTGGCCTTGGCGCTCTTCGCGGCCGCTTTCGCCGGCTTGCCCGGCGCGGCCTCCGCGGTCGGGTCCGCCGGCTTCGGCGATGCGGCCTTCTCCGGCTCGGTCATCGGTTCCCCTCTCGTTGGCGCATTCTCTACCCCCAACGCTCGTCGAGTACCCCAAGCCTCGTCGAGTACCTAAGCTCGGCGACTACTCGGCGGCTTGGGATCGGCCCGATCCGGGTAGGTAGGGCGCCATGAACGAACCCGAAATGACCGATGACCAGGTCGTCGAGACGCGCGGCGACGAGCATCACGAGATTCTCGCCCTCGACACTACCGGTAGCGGTACGCCCGACCTGTGGGCGATCGACACCGACGGCAACGGCAAGGCCGATCTGTTCCAGGTCGACACCGATGGCGACGGCAAGCCGGATATCACGATGACCGACCTCACCGAGGACGGCCAGATGGACGCCATCGTCGAAGGCGACGGCGGGCATCCGGTGGAGTAGCGCGGTACGCCGACCCGGCCGGCCCCCGATGCATGCCGCGACGGGCCGGCGGGTACGACCACGATATGGCCGAAGTACGCGATAACGAGCAGCCGGCCGGCGAGGGCATGCCCGCCGGCGAGGGCTTCCACGAAGAGACGCCGCAGGAGTTCGCGGAGCAGCCCGACCGGGACTTCACGAAGGTCCCGACGCCCGGCGAAGACGCCGAGACGCCGGACGAGGACGCTGAGACGCCTAACGAAGACGGGCGATGACGCCGAGACGCCCGACGAAGTCGCCGGACCGCTGAGGCGGACGCACTTCTGCGGTAGGGTCCGCCCATGAGACGCCTATCGACGCTTATTGGTGTTCTGGCGGTGGCTATCCTGCCCGCCGTGGTGGCTTCCGAACCGGCGCAGGCCCACGAGGATCCGGCCCAGGCTCACCTGCGGCTTCAGCCGGTGTGGCACGACTTCGACACCGGGACGATCGCGGGTCTGCGCGGCTTGTCCGCGGTCAGCCGGCGTACGGCGTGGGCCAGCGGAACCGACGGCGAGGTGCTGCGTACGCCCGACGGCGGCCGCACCTGGCTGCACGTCGGCCCGCCCGGTACGCAATCGCTGCAATTTCGCGACATCGAGGCCTTCGACGACCAGCATGCCGTCATCATGGCCGCCGGTGTGGGCGAGGATTCGCGCATCTACGTGACCGCCGACGGCGGTGCGACCTGGACCGAATCGTTCCACAACACCGAACCCACGGCGTTCTACGACTGCATGGCCTTCTTCGACCGCAGTCACGGCATCGCGCTGTCCGATCCGGTGAACGGCACGTTCCGCATTCTGTCCACAAGCGACTCCGGCCGGACCTGGACGGTGCTGCCGATCGACGGCATGCCGCCCGCGCTCGCCGGCGAGTTCGCCTTCGCCGCCAGTGGCACCTGCGTCGCCGCGGCATCCGGGCGCCATGCCTGGTTCGCCACCGGCGGCGGTGCGGTCACCCGAGTGTTCCACTCGGACGACCGGGGTCTCACGTGGACCGCCGTCGACACGCCCTTCGTAACGGGCCCGACCGCAGGCATCTACTCGCTCGCGTTCCGCGACGCCCGGCACGGCATCGCCGTCGGTGGCGACTTCCTGGCCCCGACGACCGGTACGGACGCTGCTGCGTGGTCGGCCGACGGCGGGCGTACGTGGCGGATCGCCGATCGCGTACCGGGGGAGTACCGGTCCGGTGTGGCCTGGACGATCCTGCCCAGTGTCGCGATCGCGGTCGGCCCGACCGGCAGCGACATCACCGTCAATGCTGGGCGTACGTGGCAGCGATTCGACTCCGGCAATCTCGACGGCGTCGACTGCGCGGCCGACGGCGCGTGCTGGGGCTCGGGCTCGAACGGCCGGATCGCCCGGCTCGGCCTCACCCTCTCCTAACGCGGCGGAACTCCGGGTTGACGGCGGCGCGTGCACGGCCGGTCACATAGCGCCACAACATCCATCACACACCGCCGCCACGCGGGTCACACAGCATCGGGTCGGCTCTGATCGATCCGGAAGCATATGAGCAGCGTGGCGGCGAGCGTGCACCTTGCATTTCACTCATTTCTATTCGCAACTTTCAATAGCGATGCCCCAGCCATTGGCGACGCCGGCCAGCTGAGCGCATAGTCAGCAGCATGAGATCACCGACCGCGGTCAGCCTTCGGGCGCTGTGGGAGTTCACCCGGCCGCACACGATCATCGGCACCGTCGCCGCTGTGTGCGCCCTCTACGTGCTGGCGACTCACGCCGCGCAACGGCAGGACATCGCGCTGTGGGCGCTGGTGCTCGCGGCGAGCCTCGCGGTGAACATCTACGTGGTCGGCCTCAATCAGCTCACCGACGTCGAGATCGATCGCATCACCAAGCCGTACCTGCCGCTTGCCGCGGGTAGCCTGCGCAAGGCCAGCGCGGTCGTGATCGTCGCCGGCGCCGGTGCCACCGCGCTGGTCATCGCGGGGTTGCAGGGCCGCTACCTGTTCGCCGCGATCGCCATCGTGTTTCTGATCGGTACGGGGTACTCGCTGCCGCCCGTACGCCTCAAGCGTTTCCCGTTCCTGGCCGCGGCCAGCATCGTCACCGCCCGAGCCATCGTGGCGAACGTCGGCGTTTATATGGCGTATTCGGCGGCGTTGTCGGGACGCCCGCAGCTGCCGGCGTACGTGCTGCTCATGGTGGTGTTCATGACCGGCTTCGGGGTCGTCATCGCCGTCATGAAGGACATCCCGGATGCCGACGGCGATCGCCGCCACAGCATCGCCACCTTCGTGCTCTCCTTGGGGCCGGGGCGAACCCTGCATCTGTGCCGGCTGATCCTGGCCGCCTTCTACGCCGGGGTGATCACCGCCGGGCTGGTGGGCGTACCGGGCGTGAACCGGTGGGTTCTCGTGACGACGCACGCCCTCGCGCTGGCCGCCATGTGGTTCACCGGATCGGGCCTCGACGCCGAGGACAACGCCGCCGTACGCCGTTACTACATGGTGATCTGGAAGCTGTTCTACTTCGAATTCGCGGCCTTCCCGCTGGCCGTGGTCCTCACCGCCTGACGTGCGCAGCCGTCGCCGCGGGCCATCCTGACTTGCAGTCTCGCCAAGTACTTGCCAAGTAGGAAAGTGATGTGATACTTTCCTACTTGGCAAGTACTTTCGGAGTGGGACAGGAGACGGAGATGGGCGAGGTACGGCCGGAAGAGGCCGCCCAAGCGCTCGCTGAGATCGAGCAGCGCAACGAACAGGCGCTCCGGAGGGTGAACGTCCCAGATTGGTTCTGGTGGGCCGAGGCCGGGTTGATCGTCGGATTCACGGCGGCGATCGAATCGCGGCAGCCGGTCGTGATCGGCATCGGGGTGGCCGCGTTCGTCGTCGGGCTCGTGATCGTCGTCGTCAAGATCGTTCTGGGCACCGTCCGGTACGCCCAGCCGCGAAACGACTTGATCCGGCCGGCCGGCGTACTGGCGATTCTGGGGTTCGTGGCGCTGATCCTGGCGATCACGTTGCCGACCGCGTTCGCGCTGGAGGCCGCCGGCGTACGCTACCCGGCCACGCTGGGTACGCTCGTCGCCGGCATCATGCTCGTCGTCGGTGGACCGATACTCACGCGTTACCTGCACCGCGTCATGCTGGCCAACGTAACGGGTGGCCGCCGGTGATCAAGCCCAAGTTCGACGAACTCATCCACGCGCCCACCCGGCTGTCGATCGTCTCGCTGCTGGCCGCGACCGAGTGGGCCGAGTTCAGCTTCATCCGCGACAGCATCGGGCTGTCCGACTCGGCGCTCTCCAAGCAGCTGACCATCTTGGAAGAGGCCGGGTACATCGAGATCCGCAAGGTCTTCGTGGGCAAGCGGCCGCGGACGTCGGCCCGGCTCAACAGCGTCGGGCGGGCCGCGTTCGAGCAACACGTCCGGGCGCTCCAGGAGATCGTCGCGCGAGCCGGCGCCTCAGTCCTGCCCCGCTGAAAGCACCGCGCCGTCTTCGGCGACCGTCGCGCAGGCCGCCCGGGTGGTACGCAAGAAATCCGCCTAACCCGGGCGGTCGCTTCGAGTTTCCAGCACGCGTCAGGCGCCCAGCTCAGCCAGTTTGGCTTCGATCTCGGCCAGCTCGGCGCGCAGCCTGTCGGCCTGGGCCTTGGCCGCGTCGCGCTCGGTGGCCAGGATGTTCTCCACGGCCTCCTGTACGCCGGGCACGTCGAGCATGCCGACCATCTTGAGCGCCTCGGCCGGCTTGATGACGTACGGCTTGGCCAGTGCCTTCGAGCCCTGCATCGCGCCGACCGTCCACTCGCCCTCGGTGTAGGCGAGGGTGACGATCAGGCCGGCCGGCGGCTTCACCTTCGGTCCCCGGCCGGCGGGCTTGCGGGGTGCGGGCGCCGGCGGCTCAGCGGGCGCGGGCGTGGCTTCGGACACGGACGGCTCCTGACGTGCGGTGGACTCCTTGTCGGCGGGGGCGCGGCCGCCGGATTTCGCCCCGGCCGCAGAGCCGGCCGCCTTCTTGTCCGCGTCGCGTTTGTCCGCGTCGCGTTTGTCCGCGTCGCGCGCCAGCAGGTCCTCGCCGACCGCGAGCGGCTTGCGCCCGGACGGCGTGGCTGCCGGTTCGGCCGCCTTGGCGGGCGCCTTCTTGGCCGGCGCACCGCCGCGGGGTGGCATGGTGAGGTCGGCCGGGGAGAACGGCAGCGCGTCGCCGCCGAACTTCACGACGATCCACTCGTCGCTGGACTTGGGGTCCTCCAGCGCGACCACTTGACCGATCTGGCCGGCGATCTGGCCGGCCGCGTCGGTGAACATCACACGGGGGCGTTTGCCTCCCGCCAGGACCTGCTTGATCTGGTCCAGATCCGCCGTCGACAATCCTCGCGCGGCCATCGTGCCCACTCCGCTTCCGCTGCACCCACTCTGTACAGCTTGCCTCCGTGACTCCCCGAGGTCTGACGCCCGGTGGAGCATGCGTACATATGTTTGATAGAGAAAGGTCTACCAGAGGCTACCGACAGTTTTGACAGCGACACCCCGCAGGGCAAGATACGCCGGGCGTGCGCGTCAGTCGACCCACTCCGGCGAGTCGGTGAGCCGCAGGGCCGGCGTACCGGTCGACAGGTGAAGAACGACCAGCTCATTGCGGCCGGTGCGCCACAATGGACCGGGTGCGTACAGGGCGCGCTGGGGTCCGGCCCCGCGGTAGCGGCCGAGCAGGAATCCGTTGAGCCAGAGGTATCCGTCGCCGTCACTCACGGCCACATACGCGTCCGCCACGTCGTCGACGTCGTGGACGGTCCGCAGGAAGGCCGGCCCGTCGCCGTCGCCGGCACGATCCCACGGCACCGCCGGCATCTCGCCGTCCAAGGCCAGCGCCTGGACCGTGAAACCGTGCAGCATCTGCTGGCCGTGGCGGACCGACAGCAAGCCCTTGCGCTCGCCCACGAGTGGCCCGTAGTTCACCCGCCCCAGCGACTCGACCAGCAGCTCCACCTCGCCGCTGCCCACCGAGAGATCCGCGGGCTGCTCGCGCTCGACCGTCCCCAGGCCGCGGATCAGCGCGCGGTCGCGCACATTCACATTCAATGGGTACGCCGAACGACCGGACGGGATCGTCACGCGATAGCGGGCCACCCCGTGCACGACACCCAACTCCTCGAACGTGGGGGGATTGGGCGCTGACACCGGCGTGACGTTGTCGAGCACGTGCTCTAGGCGTACCCGTCGATCGGGGTGAAGGACCACGGCGGGCTGGAACCGGGGCGCGGCCGGAAGGTCCGCGGACCCCTGGAGGATCTCGCGGAAGGCCCAGAACTTCGGCGTGGCCGCACCGGCCTCGGAGATGGGGGCGTCGTAGTCGTAGGAGGTGATGTCGGGCGCGTAGCCGCTCTCCAGCGTGGGGCCGGTGACGTTGGCGCCCGCGGTGGTGCCGAAGCTCGTGCCGCCGTGCGCCATGTAGATGTTCACCGAAGCCCCGGCGCCGAGGATCTCCTTGAGCGTGTTCGCGGCGTCCTGGGCGTCGCGGACGACGTGGGGCCGGCCCCAGTGGTCGAACCAGCCGCACCAGAACTCCATGCACATGGGCGCGTCGTCCGGGCGGTGCTCGGCCAGCTTGGCGAAAGCCTCGGTCGCGCGGCTGCCGAAGTTGACCGTGGCGAGCAGACCGGGCACGGCGCCGCCGGTGAGCATGTGGTCCTCGGGACCGTCCGATGTGAACAGTGGCACGTCGATGCCGCGGCGCCGCAACCCCTCGGCGAGGTGCCGCAGGTACGCCGCGTCGCTGCCGAAGGAGCCGTACTCGTTCTCGACCTGCACCATGACGACGTTGCCGCCCCGGGTGACCTGATGCTCGGCGATGCGCGGGATCAGGACGTCGAACCACCGGTCGACCTCGGCCAGGTACGCCGGATCGCTGGTCCGCAGGTGCCGATCGAGCGCGGCGGTCAGCCAGGACGGCAGCCCGCCGTTGTCCCACTCGGCGCAGATGTACGGTCCGGGGCGCACGATCGCCTGAAGACCTTCCTCGCGAGCGGCCTGGAGGAAGCCGTCGAGGTCGGTCAGGTCGTACGGCGTCCGGACCGGTGCGCCCCCGAACCGGTAGCCGCCGCGAGCGGGTTCGTGGAGGTTCCACGCCACGTAGGTCTCGACCGTGTTCAGGCCCATCGCCTTGAGCATCTGCAGCCGGTGCCGCCACTGCGCCGGGTGGACCCGGAAGTAGTGCAGCGCCCCCGACAGGATGCGATCTTCGAATTTCCGCACGCCGCGGACCCTAGCAGGCGGTTCGGGGCGCTAGAAAGCGCTTGCCAAGATGCGCTCGGACGGGTGGAGTCAGCCCCACAGGAGCTTGGTCAGCAGCCCGCGCAGCCGCGTATCGCCCTCAGCGCCGAGGATCTCGACGGTCTCCGACTGCACCCGGTCGAGTACGCCGACCGCGTGCCCGAGCAGCGCCGCCCCTTGATGGGTCAGGACGAGGACATTCGACCGGCGGTCGGTGGGGTTGCGCTCGCGGATGACCGCGCCGGCCGCCTCCAGCTCGTCGATGACGAGGACCATGGTGGCCTCGGTGGTGCCGACGACGCGGGCCAGCTGCTGCTGCGAGCACGGTCCGGCGTCGCGCAAGGCGATGAGGGCACCGGTGTGGCGGGCCTGCAGCCCGTGCTCGGCCATCAGCTCGTTGCTGCGCCGGCGCAGCCGGTGGTACGCCAGCGTGATGAAGTAACTGCTCGGCTGCTCCCCGGCGACCTCCTGGCTGATCTCGGGAACCAGCTCGCGCAGGAGGCGGTTGAGATCGCGGCGCTCGCGTACGGTCAGCGGGCCGAGGAACTCGTTCTCGCCGGTGACCGCGGTGTGATCCACGTCGTCGAGCAGCTGCCGGCCGGCGTCCGTGATGGACAGCATGTAGGTACGCCGGTCGGCGGGGTTGCGCGTACGCACGGCGTAACCGGCGTCGGCGAGCTTGTCGATGAGCTTGACGACGATGGTCCGGTTGATCTCCAGCCGGTCGGCGAGGTCCTGCTGCGACAGGACGTCCTGCTCGGCCAGGACGCCGAGAACGGTGAAGTCGCGGGGCTGCAGGCCCGGTGGCAGTCCCATGTGGGACAGCTGGCCGGCCCGGTGGAACGCCCGCCGCAGCAGGTGGCTGGCGTACCGCTGAAGGGTCGGCGATACCCGCTCCGCTGGCTCGTGCACCGCGCGCTCCCTGCTTCTAGCCCGTGGACCGACATCGTAGTCTGTTTCCTCTTTCGCCGTGACGCTCGCGGTCGCCGCCGGGTTCGGGGATACTGCCGACCTCGCCGGATCTATATGGTCGGTTAAGTAATCTCCTTGGTCGGCTTAAGTAACATTCTTGAAACATTCCATATACACGTGTTTCACTTACCCCTCATCGCTGGGCGCGCTCCCACCCCTGATGGAGGAGATCCAGTGAAACCGAGACGGGACGGCGGCCCCGAGGCCACCGCAGAAAACGGACCAGGACAGGTCAACCGGCGACGGTTCCTGACCGGACTGGGCATCGGTGCGGCCGGAGCCGGCGCCGCCATGCTGACGCCCAGCGAAGCCATCGCCGCACTGGTCCGGGAGGAGGCGCAGCTCGCCGCCACCCAACCGGATCGCTTCGGCCGCATGTTCCCGACCCTGCCGTCGTTCATGACCACGACGGAGCCGATGTTCCAGCGCACCGTGGACGCCATGGTGGACATAGGACACTTCGGCGGCATGCTCGATGCCAAGGACGCCATCGGCGCCGGACCGGTCAATCTGATCACCGACGCCAGCCTCAACCTCAACAACCCGAACAACACCACCCACACGGCCGGGACGACCTTCTTCGGTCAGTTCCTCGACCACGACATGACGTTCGACGCGAACTCCGCGCTGGGCGTACCGACCGATCCGGCGATCTCGCCCAACACGCGTACGCCGGCTCTCGACCTCGACTCGCTCTACGGTGGCGGCCCGACCGCCACGCCCCAGTTCTACAGCTCGACCGACCGCGCGAAGCTGCGCATCGAAAGCGGCGGCCGGTTCGAGGATGTGCCCCGGGGCACCAACAGCGTCGCCATCATCGCCGATCCCCGCAACGACGAGAACGTGGTCATCAGCGGGCTGCAGGCGGCGTTCATCAAGTTCCACAACCGCGTCGTGGATTTGACCCGCTCCCAGAACCCCGGTGCCTCGGTGGACACGATCTTCACCCTGGCGCGCCGGACCGTGACCTTCCACTACCAGTGGATCATCGTCAACGAGTTCCTGCCGCAGATCATCGGCCAGGATCGGGTGAACCAGATCCTCAACAACGGTCGCCGCTTCTACACCCCGGCGTCCGGGCAGCACTACATCCCCGTGGAGTTCCAGGGTGCGGCGTACCGCTTCGGGCACAGCATGGTTCGGCCCTCGTACCGGGTCAACATGGCCGGAAACCCGAACGGAACGCCGTTCTTCGCCATGATCTTCGACCCGGCCGCCCAGGGCCAGGCCGACCCGATCGACATGCGCGGCGGCGCTCGCGCCCCCCGCCGCTTCATCGGCTGGCAGACGTTCTTCGACTTCGGCGTCAACGACCCTGGTACGACGTCGCCGTCGGTCAAGCCGAACAAGCGGATCGACACCCGGATCTCCACACCGCTGTTCCGGTTGCCGCTCGGCGCGATCGCCAGCGGTGCGCCCCCGATCGAACTGCCCGTCCGCAACCTGTTGCGCGGCATCACCTGGCAGCTGCCGTCCGGGCAGTCGATCGCGCAGCTGGCCGGCCTGCCCGTCCTGGGCGCGTCCAGCTTCCCCGAGCTTCGCGGCTACAACGTGGCGCTCGACACCAAGACACCCCTCTGGTACTACGTCCTCAAGGAGGCCGAACTGCTGGAGCAGGGCCTGCGTCTGGGGCCCGTCGGCTCGCTCATCGTCGGCGAGGTCTTCATCGGCCTGCTGCAGCTCGCCCCCGGCTCGTACCTGCGTGACAACCCTGGCTTCCGGCCGACGCTGCCGGCGCGCACGGCGGGCACCTTCAAGATGATCGACCTGCTGACGTACGCGCAGGTCGACCCGGCCAGTCGCGGGCAGTAACCCCTAGCTGCCCGGTGCGACCACACCGGCCCTCGCCGCCCGGATCGGGCGGCGAGGGCCGCCCTTTCGCCTGCGTTGATCATGAGGTTAAGGGGGTCGACACCCCGCAAAGGGCCACCCGAAGTTCATGATCAACACGGGCGAAAAGGCGGGGTCAGGGGGTGAAGGTTTCGAGGGGGGCGGCGGGCGGGAGGGTGCCGGTGAGCGAGGCGGCGGCGAGGCGCAGCGCGCCGTCGACGGCGGTGCCGAGCGGTTCGGCGAGGACGGCGCGCGAGCGGACGATGTCCGCGAACGCGCCGAACAGTGCCGGGCCGGCCCGGAACAGGTTGCCAGCCGGCGCGACGACGGCAGGCGCGTCGGCGGGGATCGCCGCGAGCGCGGAGTGCGCGAGTTCCGCGCCGGCCTGCGCGAGCAGGCGCACGGCGACGTCGTCGCCGTCCGCGGCAGCGGCCGCGACCGCGGGCACGAAGCCGGCCATCAGGCCGGCGCGGTCGGGTCGCGTAGCGAGTTCGCGGACGAGCGAAGCGGCGTCGCCGAACCGCTCCTCCAGCGCCGACAGCAGAACGGCAGATCCGCCGGGGCGCCCGTCCAGCGCCCGCAGCGCCGCGTGCAGTCCGGCCCGGCCGAGCCACGAGCCGCCGCCGGTGTCGCCGACGAGGTAACCCCAGCCGTCCACGCGTTTCCACGTGCCGCGCATGTCGGTGCCCAGCGCGACCGCGCCCGTGCCGGCCGCGATGACCGCGCCGCCGTTGAGCCCCAGTGCTCCGGCGTACGACGTCAGCATGTCCGACGACAGGGTCACCACGGCCGCTCCGGAGAGCTTCGACAGGACTTGCGGCAGGCGTACCCGAAGATCATCACCGAGCATCGCGAAGCCGGTGATGCCGGCGGCGATCGCGTCGACGGACGCCGTGCCGGCCGCCGCGAGCAGCGACTCGATCACGGGCCGCAGCGCCCGCTCGACCTGCTCGGCCGAGATCCCTGACCCTCCTATGTGGACCGGCAGGTCGGCGCCGGCCGACGCGATGGCGGTGCCGGAGCGGGCCAGGGCACCGCGGGCGCCGGTGCCGCCGACGTCGAGGCCGATGCACAACACAGGCGCACCATACATGGCCAGAGCCCGTGTGGTAATTCCTTAACAGTCCTACAAATGTGACGGTTAAACCTTGACAGGTGCAGGCTCGGCCCGGCACAGTCAACCGCACCGCGCGAGTTAATGACGACTCACCACACGAAGGAAAGCGCATGTCTGCACACGATCTGACCCGCCGGACGGTGCTGCGCGCCGGAGCCGGCGCGGCCGCCGCGGCCGGCACCTCCGGCCTGCTGGCCGGCTGCGCACTCGGCGGCGACGACAAGGCCGACGGATCGAACAAGTACGAGGGCACCAAGAGCGACAAGAACCCGCTTGGGGTGAAGGAGGACGCGCCCCTGGAGGTCGTGATCTTCGACGGGGGCTTCGGGCAGGACTACGCCAAGGCTCACGAGGCGATGTACAAGGAGACCTACCCGAAGGCGGAGATCAAGCACTCGGCGGTCGTGGAGATCAACAAGACGCTCCAGCCACGATTCGTCGACGGCACCCCGCCGGACTTCATCAACAACTCCGGCGCCGGGCAGATCCCCAACGGCGACCTGGTCGCGCAGAACGCCCTGGCCGACCTGGCCGAGCTGCTCGACGCGCCGAGCCTGGACATCGCCGGCAAGAAGGTTCGCGACACGCTGCTGCCGGGCGCCATCGAGTCCGGCTCGTTCGACGGCAAGACCTACATCCTCAACTACGCGTACAGCGTCTACGGCATCTGGTACTCCACCAAGCTGTTCGCCGACAAGGGCTGGCAGTACCCGAAGACGTGGGACGAGCACATCGCGCTGTGCAAGACGATCAAGGCGGCGGGCATCGCGCCCTGGACGTACGCCGGCAAGCACCCCCGGTACTTCAGCTGGGCGGTCATCTCCACCGCCATCAAGTTCGGTGGCAAGCAGGTCGCGATGGCCATCGACAACCTGGAGCCCAACGCCTGGACGTCGGACGCCATGAAGATGGCCGCCGACGCCTGGTACCAGGTCGTCAAGGACAAGTACATCCTCGAAGGCAGCCCCGGCCTCGACCACAAGCAGTCGCAGACCGAGTGGTGCAACGGCAAGGCGGCGATGATCCCGAACGGATCGTGGCTGGAGAACGAGCAGAAGGCGGTCACGCCGGCCGGGTTCAACATGGCCGTCGCACCGACGCCGAGCCTCGGCGCCGGTGACAAGCTGCCCTTCGCCGCCATCCGCGGCACCGCGGGCGAGCCGTTCGTCGTACCGGCGAAGGCGAAGAACGGCCGCGGCGGCATGGAGCTCATGCGGCACATGCTGTCGATGAAGGGCGCCAAGGACTTCACGCAGAAGGTGTCCAGCCTGACCATCGTCGCCGGGTCGGCCGACGGCGTACAGCTGCCGTTCGGGCTCAACTCGTGCGTCACGGCGCTGCAGCAGTCCGGGGCCGACGGCTTCAACTGGGTCTACCCCGTGTACTACCGCAAGCTTGAGCGCAACCTCGTCGACGCCGCGTGCGGCGACTTCTTCTCCGGGCGTACGACGCCGGACGCGTTCCTCAAGGCGTGCCAGAAGGGCGCCGACGAGATCGCGGCCGACTCGACGATCAAGAAGTACCGCCGCAGCGCCTGACCGGACGCCCCGGAGCCGGCGCGTGCCGGCGCCGGCTCCGGGGAGACCGGGCCAAGCGAGAGCACCTTGGGGGAGAACGTGAAACACGGACGGTATCCGCTGCTGGCGGCGTTCCTGCTGCCGCCGCTGGCGCTCTACGGATACTTCGTCGTCTCGCCGTACCTACAGACGTTCCTCATCGCCACGACGGACTGGCAGGGCCTGTCGCCGAGCTTCGAGTTCGTCGGGCTGGACAACTTCGAGCGGCTGTGGCACGACGACTACGTCTGGAACGCGCTGAAGCACAACCTATGGCTGCTGATCCTGCTGCCGCTGCTGACCATCGCGCTGGGGCTGTTCCTCGCGACGATGCTCAACGTCGGCGGGCGAGGCGGCCGGGGCGCGGTGACCGGCGTACGCGGATCGTCCGTCTACAAGCTCGTCTACTTCGCACCGCAGATGCTGTCGGTCGCCGTCATCGGCGTGCTGTGGTCGGAGTTGTACAACCCGCGCAGTGGTCTCATCAACGCCGCGCTGCGGGGGATCGGCATCGACGGCCCGATCTGGCTCGGCGACCCCGACGTCGCCTTCTGGGCAATCCTGGCCGTCATGGTCTGGTCCAATGTGGGCTTCTACGTCGTGCTGTTCGGCGCGGCGATGCAAGCCGTGCCGCGCGACATCTACGAGGCGGCGGCCCTGGACGGCGCCAGCCGCTTCGCCACGATGGTGCGCATCACCGTGCCGCTGCTGTGGGACACCATCCAGGTCGCCTGGGTGTACCTGGCCATCTTCGCGATGGACAGCTTCGCCGTCATCCAGATCATGACCCGCGGCGGCCCCAGCTTCTCCACCGACGTCATCGGCGAGCGCCTCTACGACGTGTCGTTCGGCGAGTCCAAGTTCGGCTACGGCTCGGCCATCGGCGTCGTCATGTTCTTCCTGACCCTGACCATCACGATCGCCGCCCTGCGGCTGACCCGCCGCGAGAGGATCGAGCTGTCGTGACCGCCGTGACCACCGAGCGGCCCACGGCCGTCAAGCCGGCGCCGGCCGGGACCGAGAGCCGCGTCAAGGACGGCGTACTCAACGTCTTCTCCCACGCCTTCCTCGTCGTGTGGGCGCTGTTGACCGCTCTGCCGCTGCTGTGGGCGATTCTCAGCGCGTTCAAGGACGACAACGAGATCCTCACGTCACCGTGGGGCCTGCCCTCGCAGCTGCGGTGGGACAACTTCGTGCGGGCGTGGACCGACGGGTCGATCGGGCAGTACTTCGTCAACACCATCCTGGTGCTGGCCGGGTCGCTGACGCTCACGATGCTGCTCGGCGCGACCGCGGCCTACGCCCTGGCGCGCTACTCCTTCCGGGGCAACCGGATCGTCTACTTCGCCTTCGTCGGCGGCATGATGTTCCCGGTCGTGCTCGCCTTCGTGCCGCTGTTCTTCGTCGTACGCAACGCCGGCCTGCTCGATTCGCGGCTGGGCCTGGTCTTCGTCTACACGGCGTACTCGCTGCCGTTCACCGTGTTCTTCCTGCATGCGTTCTTCCGTACGCTGCCCACGGCGGTCACCGAGGCGGCCCTGATCGACGGGTGCGGACCCTTCCGGGTGTTCTTCCGGGTCATGCTGCCGATGGCCAAGCCCGGCCTGATCAGCGTCGGCATCTTCAACTTCCTCGGGCACTGGAACCAGTACCTGCTGCCGATCGTGCTGCTGAAGGACGAGAGCAAATACGTTCTGGCGCAAGGGCTGGCGGCGCTGGCGGTGCACGAGGGCTACCGCGGCGACTACTCGCGGCTGTTCGCCGGACTGACCCTGGCGATGCTGCCGGTGCTGGTCGTCTACGCCGTGTTCCAGCGGCAGATCCAGGCCGGGCTCACCGCCGGCCAGATGAAGTGACGGATGATGTGCGCATGACTACTCGCCTCACCCCGGCCACCGCCGACGCCGCCTTGCGCGACGCGCCGCCGGTGGACGCCGACTCCCTCCTGGCCCGGCTGCGCGGCCTGCTGCCGTCGCTGCCGGATTCCGAGCAGGCGGTCGGCCGGCTCGTCATCGACCAGCCGGCGCAGATCGCGCGGGCCAGCATCTCCGAGCTGGCGCGCCGCGCCGGTACCTCGGCCACCACGGTGACCCGGTTCTGCCGCGACGTCGGCCTGACCGGATACCACGAGCTGCGCCTGCTGCTGGCGGTCGCGGTCGACCGGCAGCAGACGGCCGGCCGGCACGTGCCCATCGGCGCCGACACCGACATCGCCCCCGACGACGCGCTGCCGGCCATCACGCAGAAGATGGCCCATGCCGCCCAGCGCGCGATCCAGGACACTGTGGACACCTTCGACCTGGCCGCCCTGACCGCGGCGGTCGACGCCCTCAACAAGGCCCGCCGGGTCGACATCTACGGCGTCGGCTCCAGCGACGTGGTCGTGGCCGACCTCCACCACAAGCTGTGCCACCTGGGACTGATCAGCGTCGCGTACTCCGACGTGCACCGGTCGGTCGCCTCGGCGGCGCATTTGAACACCGAGGACGTCGTCATCGCCGTGTCGCACTCCGGGCGTACGGCCGAGGTCCTCGACCCGGTACGCGTGGCGAAGCAGCGGGGCGCCACCGTCCTGGCCATCACCAACTACCCTCGCTCACCCCTGGCCGAGATGGTCGACATCGTGCTGTCCAGCGCGGGACGGGAGAGCATCTTCTTCCGCACCGGCGCGACGGTCAGCCGGATCGCCCAGCTCTACGTCGCCGACTGTCTGTTCGTCGCGCTCGCGCAGCGCCGCGGCGACCAGACGTGGGAGGCGTTCGACCGCGTGCACGACGCGGTCTCGTCCCGACACTCAGCAGGCAGGACCAACAACCGTGTACGTGGAAGTCGAACCTGATGCACCGACCGAGCGCCGCAACCCCGCCTCGGAGCGGCTCGACGAGCTGCCCCTGACGGACCTGCTGCGGCTGATCAACGAGGCGGACGCGGCCGTACCCGCAGCGGTCGGCGCGGTCCTGCCGCGCATCGGCGAGGCGGTCGAGGCGGGCGTACGCGCCCTGACCTCGGGCGGGCGCATCCACTACTTCGGCGCCGGGACCTCCGGCCGGGTGGCGTTCGCCGACGCCGCCGAGCTGCGGCCGACCTTCGCGCTGCGGCCCGACCAGGTCGTGGCGCACGTCGCGGGCGGTCTCGATACATTGTGGAGCGCGGCCGAGGACGCCGAGGACGACGACGCCGCCGGCTTTCGCGACGCCGACGGCGTACAGCCGGGCGATCTGGTGCTGGGGGTCGCCGCCAGCGGCGCGACGCCCTACGTCGGCGGTGCGCTGAGGCGGGCCCGGTCGGTGGGTGCGGTCACCGGCCTCATCACGTCCAACCCGGCGGCGCCGCTGGCCGAGCACGCCGACATCATGATCGCGGTGGACACCGGTCCCGAGGTCATCACCGGCTCGACCCGGATGAAGGCGGGCACCGCGGCCAAGCTCGCCCTCAACACCTTCTCCACCGCGCTGATGGTGCGCTATGGGCGTACCTTCGGGAACCTGATGGTGTGTGCCACGCCCAGCAACGCCAAGCTCCGCAAGCGTGCAGTGTGGACACTGTCGGCCGCCGCGCGAGTGGACAGCGATCTGGCCGCGGAAGCGCTCGCGCTGGCGGGGGACGAGCCGTCGGTCGCGCTGCTGATGCTGCTGGGCGCGCCGGACGGCAAGCTCGCCGACGCCGAGATGGCCCGCTCCGCGCTGCAGGCGGCCGGCGGTGCGATCGGGCCGGCCGTACGCATGATCCAGAACTGACGTGCGGTTACCACACGTCAGGGCCCACGAGCTCCTCCAGCCAGCCGTAGATGCCCTCGCCCCACTCGGCCCAGCCCGCCTCATCGGCCGCGGACAAGGCGCGCTGGTAGGACAGCGCACGGCTCACCTTGGTCACTCTCATCGCCAGGTACGCCCACCGATCCAGATCGGCGCGGTCGTGTTCACCGGTCCAGGGCTCCAAGTACGCCGACCGCAGCCGCTCCAGCATCGGATCGCCGGCCTTCACCTCGGCCTTCGCGGCAGCCACCCGCAACGTCACGAGCAGCGTGCCGAAGGGGTGTGACACCACCGAGTCGCCCCAGTCGAAGAACGCGAACCGGTCGTGGTACGCGAACACGTTGTTGTCGTGCAAGTCGTCGTGTTGCAACGTCGGCCCGATCGGACTCGCCGCCAGCTCAGTGCACTCCTCGATGAACGACCGCTGCTCCTGGCGTACCCGTGGAATGTCGAGGTGCTCGGTGACCACGGGCAGTTCGAGAAGCGCGGACAGGTGGGCCGGCAGGCGCTCGGGGGTGACGTCGGGTACGCCGACCGCAAGCAGATCGCGGACATGGGGAGCGAGTTCGCGCTGCAGCTCGGCATACTCGGCGAGCAGGCGCTCCCAGAGGCGGGCGTCGAAATCGGGATGGCTCTCCCGCAGGGTGGGACCGCCATGCGGGCTGAGCGACCAGCCCTGTGCGGCGTCGACGGCGATCGGTACCACGACGTGGACCGGGGTGAGAGTGCCGAGCAAGCGCAGCAGTCCGGTCTCGTACACGGTGTCGCCGAGGTTCACCTTGAGCCAGACCGGATCCCCGGCGGTCGTGATCTTCGCCACCCGCGACCACGGCCGGATCCGCTCCCAGACCACATCACGCACGGTGACGCCCAGGGCCGACAGTTCCTCGCGCGCCCAGCGCTCCACTTGTTCGTTCACAACCGAAAGCTACCGTTAGACCATGCCCGCAGTCAGTGTGATTACCGTGGCCGCCGCGCTGGGCGTGGCGTGCCTGGTCGGTGTCGCCTGGCAGCGGCGCAACGGTAGGTTTGCCGCCGTGTCTACCATCGCGCCGCCCACGCTGACCGGCCTGGGCTGGGAATCCGGTACGCCGCTGACGCTGGTGCAGTTTTCGTCGGCGTTCTGCGCACCGTGCCGGGCGATGCGGGTGCTGTGCACGCAGACCGCAGAAACCGTCCCCGGGGTACGCCACATCGAAGTGGATGCCGAACTACACCTCGACGCCGTCCGCGAGCTGAACATCCTGCGTACGCCGACCGTGCTGCTGGTCAACGCGTCGGGCGAGGTCGTCCGGCGGGCCAGCGGACTGCCGACGCGGTCGCAGCTGCTGACCGCGGTCGCCGCCGCCCTCGGAGGTTCCCATGCAGCTTGACGTACGCGGACCCCGGTTCGCCGCCGCCGTCACCACCGTCGTTCTCATCGTCATCGCGCTGACCCGCAGCGGATGGCTGGCCGCGTTCCAGGCGGCCGTTTTCCTCATCGGTGCGTTGAGCGCGAAGTACGCACCCTACGGCCTGCTGTTCCGGACGCTCGTCGCACCTCGGCTGGGGCCGCCGGCCGCGGTCGAGCCGGCCGAGCCGGTGCGGTTCGCCCAGGGGGTCGGCTTCGTGTTCGCGGCCGTCGCCGCGATCGGATTCTTCGCGGGCTCGGTCGTCCTCGGCCTCACTGCGACCGCATTCGCTTTGATCGCCGCGTTCCTGAACGCTGCTTTCGGTTTGTGCCTTGGCTGCGAGGCGTACCTGCTGCTGCGGCGGGCCGGCCTGCTCGGCCGCTCGACCGGGCCCGCCTAAGCGGCCGCGCTCAGCAATACATGGGGTAGACGTTGCTGTAGCTGGTTCCGTCGTATCTGCCGCTGCACCGTCAGGTGTGCTCCGTGCACGATGCCGCCGACGCGTACCTCCGTCCGAAGGGGAATGCTCGCCCGGCTATGAAGGCGCGTCGGCGGTTCCATCGGGGCAGGCCCTGAACGGCCATCGGGGCCAGCCCGGAATTCCGGCGGCCGTATCGGTGCGGATCGGGCCCTCGCCGAGCTAGCGTGCGAAGGTGACATTGAGTCCTGAGAGCCGGCCGGCGACGATCGGCGAGCTGCGGGCGGCCGGTCTGCGTTACCGCTCGGTCAAGGAGGAACTCCGCGAGAATCTGCTCGCCCGGATGCGGTCGGGCCAGCCTCGGTTTCCCGGCGTGGTCGGCTACGACGACACGGTGCTGCCCGAGGTCGAGCGGGCCATCCTGGCCGGCCACGACATGGTGCTGCTCGGCGAGCGAGGCCAGGGCAAGACCCGCCTGATCCGTACGCTGGCCGGGCTGCTCGACGAGTGGACGCCGGTGCTGCCCGGATCGGAGCTGAACGAGCATCCGCTGCACCCGATCACCCCGGCGGCTCGGCGTACCGTGGCCGAGGCCGGTGACGATCATCCGATCGGCTGGCTGCACCGCAGCGACCGGTACGCCGAAAAGCTGGCCACGCCGGACACCAGCGTCGGTGACCTGATCGGTGACGTCGATCCGATCAAGGTGGCGCAGGGGCGTACGCTCGGCGACCCCGAGACCATTCACTTCGGACTGGTGCCGCGGACCAACCGGGGCATCTTCGCGGTCAACGAGCTGCCCGACCTGGCCGAGCGGATCCAGGTGAGCCTGCTCAACGTGCTGGAGGAGCGCGACATCCAGGTCCGCGGCTACCGGCTGCGGCTGCCGCTGGACATGCTGCTGGTGGCCAGCGCCAACCCCGAGGACTACACCAACCGGGGCCGGATCATCACACCGCTCAAGGACCGGTTCGGCGCCGAGATCCGCACGCACTACCCGCTGGGCCTCGACCTTGAGATCGAGCTGATCCGGCAGGAGGCGAAACTCGTCGCGACGGTGCCCGAGCACGTGATCGAGGTGCTGGCCCGGTTCGCCCGGGGCGTACGCGAGTCGCCGTCCGTGGACGCCCGCTCGGGTGTGTCGGCCCGGTTCCCCATCGCGGCTGCGGAAACCGTCGCGGGAGCGGCACTGCGACGGTCGGGGATGCTCGGCGAGGCCGAACCGGTCGCCCGGATCGGCGACGCCGCCTCGGTCACCAGCACGCTGCGGGGCAAGGTCGAGTTCGAGAGCGGCGAGGAGGGGCGCGAGACCGAGATCCTCGCCCACCTGCTGCGGATGGCGACGGCCGAGACGTTCCGGGCCCGGCTGAGCGGCCTGGACCTGTCCGGCTTCGTCGAGCGAGTGGGTACCGGCGACATCATCGAGACCGGCGAGTTGGTGTCGGCCGGCGAGATCCTGCGCCAGATCGGTACCGTGCCGGGCCTGGCCAAGGTGCTCGGCCGGCTCGATCTCGGCGATGCGCCCACCCGTGGCGAGGCCGCGGCCGGTGTCGAGTTCGTGCTCGAAGGACTGCACCTGACCCGGCGCCTGTCGAAGGCGACCACCCACGAGGGGCGCACCCTGTACGGGAGCCGGGAATGAGCCGCAACCGGTACGGCGCCTGGGACGGCGGCCCCGACCCGCTCACACCGCCGTACGACATCCGCGCGGCCGTCGACGCTGTCGGCCGCGACGTGCTCGCCGGCCGCGGTGTTCGCGATGCGCTGCGGGACCTGCTCCGCCGGGGCCCCGACGGCCGGCGCGGCCTCGACGACCTGATGGCGCGGGCAGTTCGCGCTCGCCGTCAGGCGCTGCGACGCGGGGATCTCGACGGTGCGGTGTCGCGCGCCCAGCATCTGCTGGATCAGGCGGTGGCCACCGAGCGCGACGCGCTGGCCGGGCGTACGGACACCGACGCCGATTTCGCCCGGTCGCTGCTGGACAACCTGCCGCGCTCGACCGCTCAAGCCGTTCGCGAATTGGAGGGGTACCGCTGGACGAGCCCCGAAGCGGCCGCGCTGTACCAGCAGATTCTCGACGGCCTACGGCAGGACGTGATCGAGCAGCGGTTCCGGGGCATGAAGGCGGCCGTCGCCGACCCGGCCGCCCGGCAGGCTCTCGCCGAGATGATGCACGACCTCAACGACCTGCTCGCCCGGCACGCCCGCAACGAGGACACCGACGACCGGTTCGCCGAGTTCATGAACAAGCACGGCCGCTACTTTCCGGAGAACCCCCGGAACGTCGACGAGCTGATCGACATTCTGGGACGGCGGTTCGCCGCGGGGGAGCGGCTGATGCGGTCGCTGTCCGAGCGCCAGCGGCAGGAACTGGCCGGCCTCATGGATCAGGCCTTCGAGGGTCAGCTGGGGGCCGAGATGGCCGCCCTCTCAGACAATCTTCGGTCCCTGCGACCCGGCCTCGGCTGGGGTGGCCCGGTGCGGATGCGCGGCGACGATCAGCTCGGGTACGCCGAAGCGACGTCGGCCCTGGAAGAGATCAGCGACCTCGACGCGGTCGTCGACCAGCTGCGCCAGGACCGGCCGGGGTCGACCCTCGACGACGTCGACGTCGAGGCGGTCGAGCGTACGCTGGGCCGCCAGTCCGCCGACGACGTGCGCCGGCTGCAAGAACTTGAGCGCGAGCTGCGCCGGCAGGGGTGGGTTACGCGGACCGCCACCGGGCTGGCCTTGAGCCCGAAGGCGCTGCGCCGGATCGGCGGCACCGCGCTGAACTCGATTTTCGCGGATCTCCACCGGGGCCGGCAGGGGCAGCACGACCTGGCCATGGCCGGTGCGGCCGGCGAGATCACCGGGGCGTCGCGGCCGTGGGAGTTCGGCGACAGCCAGCCTCTCGACGTCGTACGCACAGTGTCGCGAGCGGTGCTGCGCAACGGCGCCAACACGCCCGTACGCCTGGCCGTGGAGGACTTCGAAATCGTCGAGACCGAACGGCGTGCTTCGGCCGCGGTCGCGCTCTGCGTGGACCTGTCGGTGTCCATGGTTCTCGAAGATCGCTGGGGCCCGATGAAGCAGACCGCGCTCGCGCTGGCCCACCTGATCGCGACCCGCTTCCCGCAGGACGCCCTGCAGATCATCGGCTTCGGCCGCACGGCCATGCCGTTGACGAACGTCGAGCTGGCCGGCGCCGAACCGGACTGGGACAAGGGCACCAATCTCCAGCACGCCTTGCAGCTGGCCGGGCGGCACCTGCGCAAGCACTCCGACGGCGAGCCGGTCGTCCTCGTGGTCACCGACGGCGAGCCGACCTCGCACAACACCCCCGACGGGCCGTTCTTCGCGTGGCCGCCGGTCCGCGAGACCATCGAGGCGACCGTCGTCGAGATCGACCACCTCACCCGCTACGGCGCCTCGCTGAACCTGTTCATGCTCGGCGAGGACCCCGGCCTGCGGCGGTTCATCGACGCCGTCGCGCGCCGCAGCGGCGGACGGGTCTTCACACCCGAGCCGGCGGACCTCGGCCGCTACGTCATCTCCGACTACATCCGGGCACGCCGCGGCCGGCGCAGCTGAGCAGCGGTCAGCGGTCAGCGGTACATGATCACCGTGAAGGTGACGCCCTCAGAACTCGCGACCGCGTCCAGATCGACCGGGTGCGCGTGGTGGCGGTGCAGCTCCTCGGCCACCTCGTCGGCGTCCAGGCCGGCGTACCAGGACCATCTCGCCCGGCCGCCGGGCTCGACGACCGCGGTGAACCACGGCCCGGCGTCGTCGCGCAGACGGAACGGGATCGCGGAGAGCCGGCGCAGCTGCGTCTTCAGCTCCGACATGGTCGCGCCCATCAGCACCTGCGATGCGCGGCCGTCCTGGACCACCGCGTACCGGCGGGTGCGGCCGACCATATACATGGCAATGTCCGCGACGTCGGTCAATGTCCGCGCTTCGGCTTCGCTCAAATCCACGCGTACGCGCGACGCATAGCCTTCCTCGCGGACGACCGAGAAGCGGGTCTGACCGTCCACTGTGATCGATACGGCTCCGGTGCATGCCTGCGCCGCCGCCGCATCCAGGTCGACCTCGTAGGTGCGGGGCGGTCCATCCTCCTGATGCAGCAGCGCGGCGAAGCGGCGCCGGGGACCCTGGCCGTAGGTGGAGATGCGAACGAGCCGGAAGCCGGGGCTGGCCAGCGAGTCAAGCTGATCCGGCTGGGCGTCGTGGGCCCAGAACCAAGTTGGCGAGCGGCCGGTCGCCATCGATCGATCGTACTGCCTCGGCGCCCGTCAGCGCAGATGCTCCTGCGCACCAACCTTGTACGCCTCGCCCAGCCAGGCGGTGAACTCGTCGTCGACCTCCTGCGGCGACGTCAGCCGGAACGCATGCAGGACGTTGCGTGGTGAGAACACCTCGACCTTGAGGAAGCGTGGGCTGTCGACGCGCCGGGCCAGCACAAGGTGGCCGTTGAGCCAGCGGCGCCGGGGCATGAACGCGGCGAAGCTCATCCGGACCTGCAGGGCGATTCTGGTCTTCTCCGGCAGCACCGTCACCGGGCCGTGCTCGCGTACCAGCTCCAGGATGCGGTCGAAGGTCTGGCGTACGGCCGGCATACAGCCGTCGAAGTGGCGATCCAGATCGCCCAGGGCCGCACAGGTGTGCGTCTGGTTGCGGTTGGCGAACGACCGTCCGCAGCGGGGACACGACCACATGCCTCCAGCCTGCTCCACCGGGCAGCGCAGTGTTGCGGTGGGCCGCTAGTGTCCGGCCATGACCGTCGAGACCCGATCGCACATCGCCGAGCAGGCCCGGGTTTACATCTTCTTCGCCTTCATCGCCGCGATCGGATGCTGGCCGTGGTTCGCTCACGAGCTTCACGTCGAGTTGCAGTCCGGCTATAGCGACGAGTTCGGATGGCCACTCGCGATTTCACTGCTCGGTGCCGTACTGAGCACCGTGCTGCTGATGACCAGCCTCGCGGTGGCGTGGCTGCACCGCTACCTCGACGCCCCGGTCGCGGCGCCGGCCGTTGAAGCGGAGGCTACGCAGGACTGACGGCGATACGGTAGTTCTCCCGTATCGGCGGGGCGGCCGCGATACCTACCGTCGGGGCATGGCTGACGAGACAGCGGTCGCGACCCTGATAACCGCGGTGGCCGCACGCGACCGCGGGGCGCTGGAGAGCCGCTTCGCCGAGCAGGCGACCATGCGGGCACTCCTGCCCCGGCGGGTCGTCGACGCGGCCGGCCCGGTCGCCATCGCGGCGGAGATCCTGAGCTGGTTCGAGGACGCGCCGCAGATCGAGCCCGTGCACACCGAGGTCGGCGCGGTCGGCGACGTGTGGCACGCGGCTTTCCGGTTCGACGTGGTGGGAATGGACGTGCCGCGCGTGGTTGAGCAGCACGCGTACTGCACGGTGACAGACGGGCGGATCGACCGGCTGCGGATCATCTGCTCCGGGTTCCGGCCGGCTCGGGCCCCGGCGCCCGATCAGCGCATCGACGCCCTCGGCGACGGCTGCGCAACGCTCACTCCGCGGATCGCGGCGGCCATGCGCGCCCTCGGGCCGGGCGAGGTGCTGGCGGTGCTCACCGACGACCCCTCCGCGCCCGAGGGCATCGCGGCCTGGAGCCGCCTCACCGGCCATCGGGTCGTCGCCTCCGCCGCCGAGTCCGGTGGCACCCGCTTCTATCTGCGCCGCAAGGAGAACTCATGACGCCCAGCATCGTCGTCAACTGCACGCACGGCCGCGAGGACACCGAGCGCGCCACACTATCCTTTGTGGTCGGCAACGTCTCGGCCACCGCCGACCAGGCCACCGCGGTCCTGCTCACCTGCGACGGGGTCTGGCTCGCCACCAAGGGGTACGCCGACGGCGTACACCACGTTGGAATGCCGGCCCTGGTGGACGTGCAAGCGTCGTTCCTGGCCGCCGGGGGAGAGATCTGGGCGTGCGGCGCCTGCACCGGTCCCCGCGGCATCACCGAGGCCGATCTCGTTCCCGGTGCGCGGATCGTCACCGCTGCCCTGGTCGTCGAGGCGATGGCCGGCGGTGCGCGTACCCTCAGCTTCTGATGGGCATCGTCGGGCGCGAACCGCAACGGGCGCAGCTGGCCGGCTGGCTCGCCGCGCGGATCGGCCGCGACCCGGGCGTACCACCGGTCCTGCTGCTCAGCGGGGAGGCCGGGGTCGGCAAGACCGCTCTCCTGCGGGCGGCCGTCACCGGTGCGGCGCGCTGGGCGGCGGCCGCGCCGTGGCAGCCGTCGCCGCTGGCCCTGCTCCGCCAGATCGTCCCGGATCAGACCGGCGCACCGGACGCCGCGGCTGTCCGGTCCGACCTCCTATCTGGCGCACCGACCGTGGTCGTCCTCGATGACCTGCATTGGTCCGACGATGCCTCGCTGGACCTGCTGGCACCGCTCGCCGATGCGGTCGCGGCCGACCCGATCGCCATCGTCGGTGCGTACCGTGGCGACGAGCTGCCGCGTGGCCACCTTCTGCGGCGCGTACGCGCACAGCTGCGGCACCGCCGTCACCTGACCGAGATCGCCCTCGGGCCGCTGGACACCGACGGCATACGCGAGCTGATCCGGCTCGTCAGCGGCGAGGAGCCCAGCCCGGCGATGGTCGCAGCGGTCGTGGAGCGTACGGAAGGACTGCCGTTCTTCGTCGAGGAGCTGGTGTCGGGGCCGACCCTGGCGGAGGAGGCGGACCTTCGGCTGCCGGACACGATTCGCGACGCCGTCCTGCTGCGCGCGGCCCACATCACCGGCTCGGCGAGGGACGCGCTGGATCTGGCCGCGGTGATCGGCGTGGAGTTCGACCCCGCGAACTGGGGTGACGCGGTGGCCTGGCCGGACGAGCTTGACCACAGTGGACTGATCGCCGCCGGGGAGGGCAGCCGGCGCCGGTTCCGCCATGCGCTGATCCAGGAGGCCCTGTACTCCGAGATCCCGTGGAGCCGCCGCCGCGCGTTGCATCTGACGGTTGCGGATCGGCTCACCGCGTCCGGCGCCCCGGCGGCGTCGATCGCGCAGCACCTGCTCGCCGGGCATGATCACGATCGGGCGCGCCCGGCGCTGGTCTCCGCGGCCGGTGATTTCGCCCGGGTTCACGCGTACCGCGATGCCGCCCGGCTGCTGCGCAAGGCGCTGGAGATCTGGCCGTCGCCGGTGGACGAGCCGGGCCGGCTGGCCGCCGTCGATCGGCTGACCGGGTGTGCCGAGCTGTCCGGCGACCACGCGACGGCCGTCACCGGCCTGCGGGAGCTGCTCGACGCCGAGCCCGCCGACGCCCGGCTGCACCGGCGGCTGGCGGTGCAGTACGAGTTGCAGGGGCACTGGCCGCTCGCGCTGGCGGCGCGGGAGGCGGCGGCCAAGTACTTTGCCGCCGCGGGGAACGCCGGCGATGCGGCGGTCGAGCGGCTTGCGACCGCAGCGCACCTGCGGTCGGCGGCCGGATTCGCGGCGGCGCTCGACGTGCTCGCCCAGGCCGAGCCCGACGCGCTTGCCGCTGGGCGTACCGATCTGGAATGCCGCATCCGGGCGCTGCGCGGCAACGTCCTGGCGCGCATGGGCCGGGCGGACGAGGGCGTCGCGGTGCTGCGCTCGGCTCTCGACATGGCGCTCGCGCACGGGCTGACCACACCGGCTGGTGAGATCTACCACCGGCTGGCCGACTCGCTGGAGCACGCCGGTGACTACCGCGGCGCCCGGAAGGCGTACGACTCCGCTTTCGAGTACTGCCAGCTACACGGCGAGGACACCGCCGGGCAGCTGTGCCGGGCCTGCGCGACGGTCGTGCTGTTCCAATCAGGACGGTGGGATCAGGCGGTTGCCGCCAGCACGGCCGTGCTCAGCGATCCCGATGCCATCCCGCACGCCCGAGCCGCTGCGGCCGGGATCACCGGCCTCATCCAGGCCCTGCGGGGTAAGACCGTCGCTGCCCGGTCGGCCCTGCTGGACGCCCGAGCCACCGCTCTACGCATCGAGTTGACCGCGATGGAGCTGCTGTCGACGTGGGGGCTGGCGCTGCTGGAGGAGGCGGCCGGGCGTACTGACCGGGCTGCCGAGTGCTACCGGCACGTGGTCGCCCGGTGCCAGGAGACCGAGGAACGCCATTACTGCGTACTCATCCTGCAATTCGCGGCCGCCCGGTTCGCCGCCGACCGCTCACACCAGGATCTCGGCGCCGTGACGGCGTTGCTCGCCGATGCGGTCGCGCGTACCGGCCAGCCGGAGGCGCGAGCGGCCTTCGCTCATGTGCTCGGCGAGGCGGCGCTGGCCGAGAACGACCCGGCGACCGCGGTGGCGCATCTGCGCCGCGCGGTGGATCTGCTCGACGGGCTCGGGCTGCCCATCGCCGAGATCCTCGTACGCCGCCGGGCGGCCGAAGCGCTCACCGGAATCGAGCACCATGCCGACGCCGCGGCGCTGGGTGCCGAGGCCGACCGCTTGGCGTTCCGGCTCAAGGCCGGCTTCCTCACCACCCGGCGCCCGGCCCCGGTGAGCCTGCTCAGTCCCCGGGAAGACGAGGTGCTGCGCCTCGTCGGCACGGGCCTGACCAACCGCGAGATCGCCGAGCGGCTGTTCCTGAGCGTACGCACGGTGGAGATGCACGCCCGCAACGCCATCGCCAAGCTCGGCTGCCGTACGCGCGCCGAAGCCGTACAGCGCCTCGCCCACGCGGCCCCTGGATCCGGCCGGTGAGCAGGCGTTAAGTTGGGTGCATGGCACTCGACATCGACGCCGTCCGGGCGGCGTACCCGGCCCTGACCCAAGGCTTCTGCCACTTCGACGGCGCCGCCGGCACGCTCGTCGCGGCGCCGGTGAGCGCGGCCGTAGCGGGCGTACTCAGCGACGCGGTGGCCAACCGCACCACGGCTTTCGAGCCGGGCCGGCGCTCGGTGCGGATCGTCGAGGAGGCCAGGTCGGCCGTCGCCGACCTGCTCGGCGGGGTTCCCGAAGGCGTCGCGTTCGGCTCGTCGGCCACGTCGCTGACCTACATCGTCTCGCGTACGCTGTCCCAGCACTGGGGTCCGGGCGACGAGATCGTGGTCAGCCGCCTCGACCACGACGCCAACGTCCGGCCCTGGGTGCAGGCGGCCCAGCGGACCGGCGCGACGCTGCGGTGGGCCGAGTTCGACCGCGAGACCGGAGCCCTGCCGGCGGAAGCGTTCGCCAGCCAGATCACCGACCGGACGAAGCTCGTCGCGGTGACCGCGGCCAGCAACGCGATCGGCACCCGGCCCGACGTCCCAGCCATCGCGGCGAAGGCGCACGAAGCCGGTGCACTGTGCTATGTGGACGGCGTACACGCCACTCCGCACCAGCCGACCGACGTCGCGGCGCTGGGCTGCGACTTCTACGTCACCAGCGCGTACAAATGGTCCGGGCCGCACCTGGCGGCCTGCATCGCGGATCCGGCGCTGTGGGAAGGCATGCGGCCGGAGAAGCTGATGCCGTCGGACGACGCGGTGCCCGAGCGCTTCGAGTTCGGTACGCCCAGCTTCGAGCTGCTGGCCGGCGTCACGGCCGCGGTCGACCACCTCGCTACGCTCGCCGGCCCGCGTACCGGCACCCGCCGCGAGGATCTGGTCCGGAGCCTGTCGGCGGCTCGCGAGTACGAGACGGCACTGTTCGACCGGCTGATCAAAGAGCTGGCGCAGATTCCGGGCCTGCGGATGCAGCCCGCACCGGCCGACCGCGCCCCGACGGTGGCTTTCCGCGTTGGCGACCAGCACCCGGACGCGACATCGGAGGTGTTGGGGGAGAAGGGCGTCTGCGTCTTCTCCGGCGACTACTACGCGTACGAATACTTCACTGCGGTCGGACTGCGCGACAGCGGCGGCGCCGTACGCGCCAGCGTCTACCACTACACCAGCGAAGGGGACGTGGATCGCCTGCTAGACAGCCTGCGCCGCGTGGTCTAGCTCTAGCCGAGGTAGGGCGCGGGGATGCCGTCGATGAGCGTATTGGTGAGGCGTGAACGCCGCGCGCTGAGTCCGGTCAGTGACCTCGGAAGGCCTCCTCCAGCCACCACGACCCCCGGGCCTGCGTCACCTTCGCGTCGACCACCAGCGGCTGGGTCCGCTCGCCCGCGAGCCAGTCCGACAGGCCGCGAAGGTCGGCCGGGCGGCGGACGGTGATCGCGTCGCAGCCGAAGCCGCGCCCGATCGCCGCCAGGTCGGTCTCCGGGAACCGCACGGTGTCCAGGGCGAAGCCGTCCGGACCGAAGTGATGGACCTCCGCGCCGTAGGCCTCGTCGTTGTAGACCACCACGACCAGCGGCAGGCGCAGGCGTACCGCCGTGTCCAGGTCCGCGATCCCCATCAGGAAGCCGCCGTCGCCGCACGCGGCCACCGGGAGCCGGTCCGGCCTCGCCAGCGCGGCACCGATCGCTGTGCTCAGGCCCAGCCCGATCGACTGGTACGCCTGCGTGAAGCAGAATCCGTTCTCGTCGGGTACGGACAGGTACATGCTCGGGTAGCCCATGAAGTTGCCGGAGTCGACGGCCACGATGCGCTGCTGCGGCAGCAGATCGTCGACCGCGATGGACAGCGTACGCGCATCGATGCGGTCGGCCGTGCTGTCGTCGGCGTACGCCACGTCGCGCCAGCGTCCTTCGGCGGCGATACGCTCGCGCAGCGCTTCGCTGCGATATCCCGGTCGCTCGGTGATGGCATCCAATATGGACGATGCGACTTCGGCGCAGTCGCCAATGATCCCGATGTCCGTCTTGCGTTCGCGGCCGATCGCTTCCGGTTCGATGTCCACTTGGGCCACGACCGCTTCGGGGTTGATGAGCGTACCGTGGCGCATCGTCCACATGTTCAGGGCGCAGCCCCATCCGACGATCAGGTCCGCCCCGCTGATCAGCTCGACGGCGAGCGGCGAGGCGAACCCGCCCGACACGTCGAGGCTGAACGGCTCACCGGGGAACAGGCCCTTGGCGACCGCGGAGGTGGCTAGCAGCGCACCCGACCGCTCCGCTAGGCGTACCAGTGGATGGGCGGCGTGCCGGGCGCCGCGACCCGCGATGAAGACCGGGCGTTGTGCGCAGCCCAGCGCCTGCGCGAGCGGCGAGCCGTCCACGGCGGGATGGTGCGGGGCCGGCTCGGGCGGTGCGACGGTCTCGCCGGGCCAGGCCGCGTGACCGACGTCGAGCGGTACATTGAGGACGATCGTGCGGCGGTCCCGCGTGGCCGTGCGAAGAGCGCGCAGCGCCTCGGAGACCGCGGTGGTGGGCGTGGACAGGCGGATCGGCAGCGCGCCCACGGCCGTGGCGATGGCGGCCTGGTCCACCCAGAAGTTCGAGCCCGGTACGGTCGCCTGAGCGGCGATGAGCAGCAGCGGCGTCCGGCTCTTGGCAGCCTCGGTGAGGCCGGTGAGGGCGTTGGTCAGGCCAGGTCCTTGATGGACAGTGACGACGCCGGTACGCCCGCTCATGCGACCGTAGGCATCGGCCATCGTGGCGGCGCCGCCCTCATGCCGAGCGGCGGTGAAGGCGGCACCGGCGGCCACGAGGGCGTTGGTGAGGTGGAAGTTGCCGCTGCCGACGACGCCGAAGACGCGGTCGACCCCGGCTTGCGCGAGGGCGGTGCCGACGGCTTCGGCGACGATCATCGTCAGCGCTGCACGAGGGCGAGTACGCGAGCCGGGCTGCCGGAGCCGGCCACGATCGGCAGCGGCGCGGCGATCAGCACCGCCCCGGTCGGCGGCAGCCGGTCGAGATTGCGCAGCTGTGTCAGGCCGTACTTGTTGGCGCCCAATAGGAACGTGTGGCACGGGAACGGTGGGTCGAACGAGTGCGCGGCACCGGCGTCGGTGCCCACCGTCTCGACGCCCACGCCGGTGAGGCTCGACTCCTCGGCGATCCACTGTGAACACGCGATGGAGAAGCCCGGCGTATGCGGCCCGGTTTCGTTGGCGTTGAGAAACCGGGCCTGGTCGTTCGCGCGCTCGTCCCAGCCGGTGCGGTAGAGCAGCCAGCCGCCCTCGGGCAGCGGGCCGTGCACCTTCTCCCACGCCCGGATGTGGTCGACCTCCAGCAGGAAGTCGGGATCCTGCGCGGCTTCCCGGCTCAGGTCCAGCACGGCCGCCGGCCCGATCAGCCGGCGCGGTGGCACCTGGGCGACGTCGTCGGCGTCGCGGCCGGTGACCCAGTGGATCGGCGCGTCGAAATGGGTGCCGGTGTGCTCGCCAGTGTGGATGTTGTTCCAGTACCAGGCCGGTCCGCGCTCGTCGTAGTGGCTGATCTCCTCCAGCCCGAACGGGATCGTGTTGCCGAACGGCTCGGGCAGCTGCAGGATCGGCGTACTCGACGACAGCGGCGCGGTCAGGTCGACCACCTCGACGGCGCCGGAATCGAGGGCTTGCAGCAGATCGGTGAGCGGGGCCATGGCGCCTCCCTTTCGTCGCACCGACCTTACTGGCCCGGCGGTCCCGGCGGGAGTCCCCTCAACGGGACCGGAGTGGATGGTGCTCGACTTGGTCGATAGATCAGTCGCACTGATCTAGTGCGGTGGCCGGCCCGGTCATGACAATGCGCTCGGGGGTGTTCCTGGCCGGGCGGGCAGACCGGCCGGGCCACCTTCGTCAGGGCTGGGGTGGCAACCCCGGAGACGGCGGTCCAGAGCCCCGCGTCGCGGTCGGGGCTCTGGACCGTCACCAGCTTCGCGTGTCTATGTTGGTGGCATGCCGTTGCAGAACCGCGTCACCCCGTTCGGCGAGATCGTCGCCCACCCCGGGCGCGGGCTTCTCATGGGCAACCGCGGCTGCCTTCACGGTCAGGGCCGCACCCTCGGCACCTCCCGCTGGCGGTCCAAGCTGTGGATCTGCTGCGTCCTGCGCTGGAAGGACGTGCGGCGCCCGGTGATGCCGCCGGGCCGCTGGACCGCGCTGTTCTTCCTGGACGAAGCGACGTCGCTGGCCGCCGGTCACCGCCCGTGCGGGTTCTGCCGGCGCCGGGACTTTCTGGCGTACGCCGAGAGCTGGCGCCAAGCCGCCGGACTCGAAGTACGCCCACGAGCGTCCGAAATGGACGCGATACTCCACGCGAGCCGGGTCGAATCCCGCACGCGGCGGCAGCGGACCTGGACGGCACCGTTCGCGGAGCTTCCGGACGGTGTGATGGTCCGCCACGGCGACCGCCCGGCTCTGGTCATGGGCGGCCTGCTGCGCCCGTGGAGCTTCGGTGGTTACGGCGATCCAGTGCGGCCTCCGGCGCCGGTTCTGGAGGTTCTCACCCCGCCCGCGTCGGTCGCAGTGCTGGCCACTGGGTACGAGCCCCTGCTTCATCCGACCGCGCTGGACTAACGAGGGACTAACGAGCCTCTTCGGCTCCGGCCAGCTCCGCCGGCGGCGCGCGTTCACCGACTTCGCTGAGCCGGTTCAGCTCGCGCCGCAGGTGCTGAACCTCGGCGACCAGCTCCTGCAGCGTCACCTGCGTGTGCTGCTCGGTGTCCTCGACCGCCCGGATGCGCTCGACGAACCACGACGCGATCGACGCGGTGATCACACCGAGCAGCGCGATCCCGGCGATCATCAGCGCGGTGGCCACGATGCGGCCCTCGACCGTCGTGGGGTAGCGGTCGCCGTACCCGACGGTCGTGATGGTGGTGATGGACCACCACAGCGCGTCGCCATAGTTCTGGATGTTGGCTTCCGGGTTGGCTCGCTCGGCTTCGAGGATGGCCAGAGCCGCGATCGCGCCACCGGCCGCGACCGCGACCGACGTAGCGGCCACGACCCGACGCCGCGCGAACGGTGCGGTACTGCGGCCGATGATGCGTAGCGTGGTCAGCGCCCGCAGGGCGCGCAGCGGGCGCAGCATCGGCAGCGCGATGAGGATGAGGTCCAGCCAGTTGCGCCGCAGGAACGTACGCCGATCCTGGGTCAAAGCGATCCGGATGACGAAGTCGGCCGCGAACATGGCCCAGATGATCTCGGTCGCTTTCGCGCACGCGTACCGCCAGTCGCCGCCGAGATCGGTGTCCAGGATCGGCCACGCGTACACGGCCAGGAACAGCAGGCCGAGGGCGGCCAGCGGGGCCCGGGTCAGCCGCTCGTAGCGGTGGTCCAGCCAGGCTGCCGCCGCCCTGGGCGAGCCGTCGAGGCGGCCGGATGCGCGGGCGAAACTCACACCAGCACGGTAGGACGGTACTGCGGCCGTGTCGGTCAGCTTTCCGGCTGAACGCGGTGTCATCCGCAATCCGCCACCGCCCGCCGCATTGACGCCCGCCGCATTGACGCCCCACGCGTTGGCGGCCGCCCCCGGTGACGCGGTGCCCGGGGCCGGCCGCCTTCCCCAAGGCCCGCCGTCGAGGGGAGACGGCGGACCAGGTGGGGTACGGCGGACTAGGACGGGTCAGAGCGGGATGGCGAGATCGGTCACCTGCGCCCGGTCGGGGAAGGAGCCGACCTTCGCGACCCGCCCGGTGAGCAGGTCGACGCGGTAGAGGCGGTAGCCGCCGTCCACCTTGAGCGTCGCGAGCGCCGCGTTGCGGACGCTGACGCCGCCGCGCAGGGTGCTGCTGATGTCGAAGCCGGCGTCGCCGTCGGCGTCGACGGTCAGCTTGCCGGTGGGCGCGAGTTCGCCCTGGTTGGCCGGCGACTGCACGGCGATCTGGTCGGTCGCCGCAGACAGGTCGAACAGAGTGGTCGCGGTGGTCGCGTCCACGTCGTTGTTCGTGTACGCCGCGCCGGTGATCCCGGTCGTCACACCGGCCGTCGGAGGCGTACTCAGGGCGGTGTCGGTCGCGGTCGTGCCGGCGGCCGGCGCACCGGCCGGGTCGTCGATGTTGTGCCGGAGATTCTGTCCGGCGTCGCTGACCACACGCAGCCGGTTGGCCGCGGGGTTGAAGTCGATGTCGAAGGTCTGCCCGGACAGGGCGACGGTCAGCTTCGACACCATGGTCGCGCGGGCGTCACGCGTACTGATCGTGTAGATGCCGCCCTGGTCGCCGACGCCGTAGAGCTTGCCGTCCTGCGGCCGGAAGTCGATGCCGATCAGGCGCACGTCGTCTTGCAGCCCGCTGACGGTGCCGATGCGGCGGACGTTGCCGGGTGCGTTGCCCGGGAACCAGACCAGTCCGCGCTCGCCGACCAGGCCGATCACCCGCGTGTCGGCCGGGGCCTTGCCGGTGTAGCTGACCAGAACCGGGTCCGAATCGCCGGATTCAGGCCCCAACGTCGCCCCGACGATCAGGGCGGACACGCCCGCCACGACCAGTGCGGCCAGGCCGTACACCCATTTCCTGGACATGTGCATGTGCGCTCTCCTCATTCTCCGTGGCCCGCCTGTTCAGGTGCCGCGGCAGAAGGCGACACGCGTCTACTTCGGAGAGCGCCGCAGCTGCGGATGGGTGGCGCAGCCGAGGTGGCACATCGACAGCATTGATTTAAGCGCTGGGAAAATCGATTCGGAAGTGTCGCCGGGCGTCGCTAGCCTGGCCTTATGCCCCCACCCATCCCGCACGCGGATCCCGGCCGCCCCGACACCCGAGGCCCGCTGCGGTATATGTGGTGGCTCGTCCGTTGCCAACCCGTACGCGTACTGCGGGGGAGCCTGATCGGCACGGCCTGGATGGTCGGCCTGTCGGTGCGGCCGTACCTGGTCGCACGCGCGATCGACGACGGGCTGCGCCGCAACGACACCGAAGCGCTGCTGTTCTGGACCGGCATCATCCTCGTCGCCGGGATCGCGCTGGCGTACCTGGGCATCATGCGGCACCGGACGATGACGTACATCCGCGAGGACGCCACCGCCCGCTCGGCCGGCCTGCTGGTGCGCCACCTCGCCGGGGTCGGCGCGGTCCTGCCTCGCAAACTCGCCGCCGGGGAGATCGCCACCATCGGCGGCTCCGACATCGGGCACACCTCCCAGGTCCTCACCATCACCGGCCCCGGCGTGGGCGCTGTGATCGCGTACGCGACCGTTGCGGTCGTTCTCTGGTCGGTGTCGCCACCGCTCGCGCTCGTCGTGCTCATCGGCGTACCACTGATTGCTTTGCTGATCGGGCCGCTCCTGAAGCGGCTGGAGCGAGCCGAGTCGCGCTACCGCCACGGCCAGGGCGCGCTGACCTCGCGCGCCGGTGACATCGTGGCCGGGCTGCGGGTGCTCGCCGGCGTCGGCGGGCGGGATCTGTTCGCGCGCCGTTACAACGTCCGCTCCCAGGATCTGCGGGCCGAGGGTTACCGGGTCGGCGCCGTCGCCAGCTGGATCGACTCGCTCATGGTCGTCATCCCCGGCGTCTTCCTGGCCGCCGTCGTGTGGCTGGCCGCCCGGATGGCCGCCGCCGGCCAGATCACCATCGGCGAGATGGTCGCCGTCTACGGCTACGTCGCGATCCTGGTCGTGCCGTGCTGGTTCCTCATCGAGGCCGGCTACCAGCTCATCCGGGGGCGGGTCGCGGCCCGGCGCGTCATCGGGGTGCTCAATGTCGCGCCGGACGAGGTGGGCGGGGGGTCGCTGGCCGCGCCCGGCTACCCGGCCGACCTCCACGATCCGCAAACCGGCTTGGTTGTACGCCACACCGCGCTGATCGGTGTCGCCGCGGACGACCCGGCCGACGCCCTCGCCCTGGCCGACCGGCTCGGCCGGTTCACAGCCAGCGACGTCACGTGGGGTGGCATCCCGCTGACCCGGATCGCCCTGGCCGAGGTCCGGTCGCGGATCCTGGTCGCCGACCACGACTCCTATCTGTTCGCGGGGTCGCTGCGCGAGATTCTGATGGACAAAGCCGATCCCGAGATCGACGGTGCGTTGCACGCCGCCTCCGCGCGCGATGTCGTCGACGCGCTGCCACAGGGATTGGACACCGCCATCGACAACCGGGCGCGGCGGCTGTCGGGCGGCCAGCGCCAGCGCGTACGCCTGACCCGGGCCCTGCTCGCCGAGCCGGAGGTGCTGATCCTCATCGACCCCACGTCGGCCGTCGACGCGCACACCGAAGCTCGCATCGGCCAGCGCCTGCGATCGGCCCGCTCCGGCCGGACCACCGTCGTGATCGCCACATCGTCGTTGCTGTTGGGGTGCGTCGACAGCGTGGCGTACCTGTGTGAGGGGCGGGTCGCCGCGACCGGCCCGCATGAGCAGCTGCTCGACACTCACCCCGGCTACCGCGCCCTCGTGTCGCGGGACAGCCTCGTCGAACCGGAGAGCGAGGTGCTGCGGTGAGGCTCCCGGTCGCCGACCGTGGCGTGGTACGCCAGGCCACGATCGAGCTTCTGGCGCGCGAACGGCGTACGGCGGCGGTCGTGCTGACGCTGCATTGCCTGGCCGCGATCGCCGGATTGGCCGCGCCCTGGCTCCTCGGCCGGATCGTCGACGCCGTCACGAGCGGGGCGGGAGCGTCCACTGTCGACAAACTCGCCCTGGCCATCGGCGGATGTGTGCTGGTTCAAGGGCTCCTGCTCCGCTACGCCCAGTACGCCGGCTTCCGCCTCGGCGAGCGGTCCATCGCCCGGCTGCGCGAGCAGTTCGTGTCGCGGGTTCTGGGCCTGCCGGTCTCGGTCGTCGAACGGGTCGGCACCGGTGATCTGGCCACCCGCAGCTCGACCGATGTGAGCGCGGTCGGCATGACCGTACGCGATGTCGTGCCGGTCATCGTCATCTCCTCGGCCCAGCTCGGCCTGCTCTTCGGCGCGGTGTTCCTGCTGCATCCGCTGCTCGGGCTGGTGGCGCTGACCGGGCTGCCCACGATCTACGCCGCCAGCCGCTGGTACCTGCGCCGGGCGTCCGCGGCGTACCTGGCCGAAGGGGCCGCCACCGCGGAGCTGACCGACACGCTCACGACTTCCGCCGAAGGTGCGCGTACGGTCGAGGCGCTGCGCTTGGGCGCCCGGCGGGTCGGCCACGGCACCGATCGCATCGGCGAGGTCTGGGCGGCCCGGCGCCGCACGCTCGGCCTGCGGTCGGTGTTCTTCCCGGCGGTCGAGGGCAGCTACGCCGTCCCGATCGCGGCCGTGCTCCTGGCCGGCGGCTACTTCTTCAACCGGGGCATGGTGTCCCTAGGCGAGGTCATCGCGGCCGCGCTCTACCTCCAGCAGGCCATCGGGCCGCTGGATCAGCTCCTGCAATGGATGGAGCAGGCGCAGCGCGGCTTCGCCTCGTTCGCCCGGGTGCTCGGCGTCGGCCAGGTTCCACCGGAGCCGCGCGGGCGCACCTCGACGCCGGCGGACCGCCGGATCGCCGTCCGCGGAGCCCGGTTCTCGTACGGCGAGGGCGGCGACGTCCTGCACGGCATCGATCTCGACGTGCAGCCGGGGGAGCGGCTGGCCATCGTCGGGCCGTCCGGCGCCGGCAAGTCCACGCTCGCCCGGCTGCTGGCCGGGATCGACCCGCCCCGCGAGGGTCAGGTGACCGTGGGCGGTACGCCGGTGACCGGCCTCGATCCGGCCGACCGCCGCCGCGAGATCGCCCTCATCACCCAGGAGCACCACGTCTTCATGGGTACGCTGCGCGACAACCTCGCGTTCGCGGCGCCCAGCGCATCCGATGACGAGATGCGCTCGGCGCTGGCGGCCGTCGGCGCCGACTGGTGCTTCGACCTGCCCGACGGCCTCGACGAAGAACTCGGCGACGGGGCCCGCCAGCTCAATGCCGCCGACGCGCAGCAGCTGGCGCTGGCCCGCTTGGTACTGGCTGGACCGCACACGCTCATCCTCGACGAGGCGACCGCCGCGCTCGACCCGACCACGGCCCGGCGTACCGAGCGGGCGCTGGCGGCCGTGCTCACCGGGCGTACGGTCATCGCGATCGCGCACCGCCTCAACACCGCGCACGACGCCGACCGGGTCGCCGTCCTGGAGGACGGGCGCATCGCCGAACTCGGCCGGCACGACGAGCTGATCGCGGCCGGCGGGGCGTACGCCGCGCTGTGGCGGTCGTGGCATGGCCAGCCGCGCCGGAATGGTCAGGAGAGGTGAACGGGTAGGACGCGCAACGGCCGGAATCTGCCGAAGTGCGGCCGGAAAACCACGATCGGTCCCCCGGGAGCGGCCCCGGCGGGGCAGGATGGACTGCGAACCCGACGGGAGGAGCTGTCATCACCACCGCGATCGGCATCGACGTCGGGGGCACCGGTATCAAGGGCGCACCCGTCGATCTGCGTACCGGCGACCTCACTCAGAACCGCATCCGGATCCTTACGCCGTCACCGGCCACACCGCCCGCGATCGCCGACCAGGTCGCGCAGTTGCTCGACCGGATCGGCGCCGACGGTGCGATCGGGCTGACCCTGCCCGCCGTGATCACCCACGGTGTTGCGCGTACGGCGGCCAACATCGACAAGGCGTGGATCGGCACCGACGCGGTCAAGCTGTTCAGCAAGGCCACCGGCCGGGCGGTGAGCGTGGTCAACGACGCCGACGCGGCCGGCCTGGCCGAGATGCGGTTCGGCGCGGGCGCCGGCCGGGACGGCGTGGTCATCATGGTCACCTTGGGCACCGGCATCGGCAGCGCCGTCTTCGTCGATGGCGAGCTGGTTCCCAACACCGAGCTGGGCCACCTGCATCTGCATCACGGCGACGCCGAGGACTACGCGGCGGACTCCGTACGCGAGAAGGAAGACCTGTCCTGGCCGGACTACGCCCACCGCCTGGAGCGCTACTTCGCCCTTCTGCAGAACCTGTTCTGGCCGGACCTGATCATCGTCGGCGGCGGCATCAGCAAGAAGGCCGACAAGTACCTGCCGCACATCGATGTCGACGTCGAGATCGTGCCGGCCGCGTTGCAGAACGAGGCGGGGATCGTCGGCGCCGCGATGCTCGCGCCGAAGGCGTGAGCGGCGGGCGCCATGCGCCCGCCGCTGTGGGAATCGGATCAGATCCTGCCCGCTCCGGCTCCGGCCGTGACCGAGGCCTTCACGGTGCCGACGTTCTCCGCGGTGTAGCCATAAGGCAGGCCGGCCACGGAACCGTTGGTCTCACACGGCCCGGAGTTGGTGAGCGAGTTGTTGCGCGCCACCAGCCGGCCCGGGTCGGAGTCGGCGTACCCGCTCGCCGACCAGCACGCCTGCTGCACGTTCTCGAACACGTTGGCCTCGACGAGCAATCCGGCGTTCATGGTAGAGGCGATGGCGTAGGACGCCGTGTCGTTGAGGACGTTCGAGTAGTAGTTGTTGAGGACGTGGACCGTCTCGCCGAAGCGTACGCGCGGGCTGCGCTCGAAGGTCCGGTCGAACCAGTTGTGGTGATAGGTCACCCGCAGGTGGCCGACGTCCTCACCGGCGTTGCCGTCGGAGTGGCCGACGAGCGAGTTCTTCCAGTGGTTGCGGAAGATGTTCCACGACACGGTGACGTAGTCGCCGGCATGGGTGATGTCCAGCAGCCCGTCGTAGAAGTCGGGGTCGCTCTCGATGGTGCTGGACAGCGTGTTGTGGTCGATCCAGATGTGCGTGGCGTTCTCGATCTGGATCGCGTCCGTGCCGGGTACGCCGCGGATGTTCAGGTTCTGGATGATCACGTTAGCCGGAGCCATGTCCTCGATGTTGAGCGTGGTACCGGAGAAACCCGAGTTCGCACCGACGCCGCGGATCGTCTTGTTGGCCGTGATCTCGACCGTGCCGCTGCCGCTGAGCATGCCGTTGACCAGGATGGTGCGCGTACCCGCGGCTTGGGCCTGCGTACGGAAATCGGCGAAGGTCGTGACGGTCACCGTGGCACCACCGGCGCCTCCGGTGGTCCCGCCGGCCTGGGTCGCCCAGCCGATGATCCCGCCGGGCGGCTGGGGGCTCGACGACGGTGACGGCGAGGTCGACGCGGGTGGCGAAGCCGACGGCGAGCGCGACGGCGACGGCGAAGCGGGCGGCGACGCCGGTGGCGAGGACGGGCTCGGCCCGGCCGCGTCCGTCACGAGGACGTCGTCGAACGTGCCCGCGGTGAAGTTGGCCAGGAGCCCGGCCCGGCCGGTCGCGAACGAACTGTCCGAAGCGGACACCACCGGACTTCCGTTGACCGAGCCGGAAAGCGAGCTGCCGGTCGCGCTCAGCGACAGCGTGTAGACCGTGCCAGTGGTCGTGCTGAACGACGCCGAGGCGAGCGTCGTCGTCGCGCCCTTGCGAATCTGCACCGAGGTCGGCGTGAGCACGAGGGCGTAGAAGCTCGACGTGCTCTGTACGCGGGCCGCGATGCCGATGCCGCGCGCGGTGTTGCTGCCGAAAGCGGTGGGCCGCACCTTCGCCGTGACCGTCGCCGTGGTCCACGAGGTGGAACCGGCCAGAGCCTTCGCGCTGGCGCTGGTGCCCGACTGCGAATAGGCGCCGGACGACGCCGACCACGTGCCGCCGGAGGTGGTCCAGCCGTTGGCGTTGCCGTCGTTGAAGTCGTCGGAGAACAGCGTGGCCGCGTTCGCCGCGACGCCGAGAGTGAGGGAAAGCGCCATGGCCGCGGCGCTCGCGCCGGCTGCGATGGCGATGCGAGTACGCCCGCCGAGCCGGTGGGTAGGGACGTGCGCGTCCTGCACTGTGGACCTCCCTGCGTTGGAATGCGCTTTCCCGCCAACGTAAGAAGACCAGTTTAAATGAGTCAATGGCTCCTATGTGCAGCTTTGTTGCACCAAACCCGCTCAACTGCCACAGGCCGACGCTCGGGTCGGCTGGATATCGAGGCTTTTGGTGGTATCGGCGGGCGTCTCCCTTCGCAGGATTGCGGCCGATCCTAAGGCAAGCGCTTTCCGCCCACCACCCTCACGCCGGATCCCACGCCGGATCCCACGCCGGATCATGGAAGAACTCCAGCTGGATGTTGTCCGGGTCGCGGAACACGACGACCGCCGCGCCGGCCAGCGATCGCGAGGGCACCGGCGGCGTGTACTCCACACCCGCCGCCGCCAGACGCTCGACCCAGCCCTCCAGCTCGGCCCGCGACTGCACGGCGAACGCCAGGTGATCCAGCCCCACACTCGACTCGTCGAACAGCTCCCGCGTACCGTCGCGGTGCTCGGTCAGCCCCAGCCGGGTCCGCAGTCCATCCTGGATCAGAAAGATCTTGCGGTACGCCCCGTTCGGCGCGACCTGCTCGCCGACCCGGCGGAAGCCGAGAACCTCGGTGTACCAGAGCGCGCTCGTCTCGGCGTGGCGGACGGTGAGCCCGAAGTGGTGCACTCCAACGATCATGCTCGCATTCTTGCATCCCCGGCGGCCGTACCGGGGACCTGCTTGATACTGGGAGGATGGCGGGCCAGAGTGGGTACGACGAAATCGCGGATCAGCTCTACGGGTTGCCGCTGAAGGAGTTCACGTCCGCGCGTACGGCGGCGGTCGCGCGTGCCAAGCAGGACGGCGATCCCGAGCTGGCCCAGCGAATCGGCGCGCTCCGCAAGCCGACCCTGGTCGGCTGGCTCGCCAACCAGCTCGTACGCGAACATCCGGACGAGATCGCCGACATGATGGCACTGGGCGAAACCCTGCGCGATGCCATGCGGCGCCTGGACGGCGACGAGTTGCGGGAATCCGCCGGCCGGCAGCAACAGATCGTCTACGCCCTCGTACGCCAAGCGCGCAGCCTCGCCGAAGCAGCCGGTCAGGAGGTCTCCGAAACCACGAAGCGGAGTCTGGAGGAGACGCTGCACGCCGCGCTGGCCGAACAACAGGCGGGCGCCGAGCTGTCGGCCGGGCGGCTGACCGGACCGTTGGCCCGCAACGGCTTCCCGGATCTCGGAGCCGTCGATGCGCCGTCATCGACGTCCCCGTCCTCGCCATCGGCGCGTACTCAGCGCAAGAGCGCACCGTCACGCCGAACCGACGACGACGATCGCCGCCGCGAGGCCGAAGCGCGCACGGAGGCTGAGCGTACGGCCGAGGCTTCCGCGCAAGCGCAACAAGTGGCCGAGGAAGCGGAGCGGTCGGCCGGCGCGGCCCGGAAGGACACGGAGCGGCTCCGCGACGAGCTGGACGAAGCCCTGGAAGAACTGGCCAAGAAGGAAGCGGACCTCCGCCGGGCCCGCCGGGACGCACGCGAAGCCGACCGGGCGGCCCGCCAGGCTGCCCACCGGCTCGACGGCCTCCTGGAACGCCGGCACCCATCGACCGGATGACCGGCTATGCTCGGTCAGCGTGATCTTCTGCGACGCCGCTCTGGCTGAGCGCATCGAGCGTACGGAGGCGGCCCGCGTCGCCACCGGCGCCGCCCGCCACGGCGACGGTTCCTTCGTCATCCCGATCGCCGGCGGCTACGCCACCTTCGCCGAGCCCGAGTCGCCGCTGAACAAGGTGGTCGGCCTCGGGTTCGCCGGTACGCCCAGCGATACGGCGTGGTACGAGATCGAACAAGCCTTCGCCGCTGGCAACACCGCCGTGCAAGTCGAACTCTCACACCTCGGCGACACCACGATCGGAACTCATCTCACCGAACGCGGCTACCGGTTGACCGGGTTCGAAAACGTGCTCGGCCGCACCGTCGACCCGGAGCCAACCCGCGTCACCCCGGCCGGAGTCGAGATCCGGCCCAGCGGCGACGACGAACTCGACCTGTGGCTCGGCATCGTGGTCGAAGCCTTCACCCACCCGGACACAGGGCGGCTCGTGCCGGCCGAGGAATTCCCGCGTGGCGTCCTCGCCCGGGCGGTTCGCGACCTCTCCAGCGCCGTCGGTGTGCAGCGATATCTCGCGCTGTGCGACGGCGTACCGGCCGGCGGTGCCAGTGCCGCGTACGCCGGCGGCGTTGCCGCGCTGACCGGTGCTGCGACCCTGCCGGCGTACCGGCGGCGGGGGATTCAGACTGCCCTGCTGTCGGTTCGGTTGAGCGACGCGGCCGCGGCCGGGTGCGATGTGGCCACAGTGACGACGTCCCCGGCGACGAAATCCCAGCAGAACGCCCAGCGCCAGGGCTTCGAACTGCTCTACACGCGAGCCATCCTGGTCAATGGGGTCCATCCGGTGAGTGACGGCTGAATCGTCACCGATGTCTCCCGCGGTGGCCCCCGCGATCGATCCGGTGAACTCGACTGCGGCGCAGGCTCAGGCGCGCGTGGCGATGCTGGCCGCCGATCACGCCACCATCGTCTCGGCCGACTGGGCGGCGTCGACCGGTGCGCTGCCGACCGTCCTCATGCGAGGGTGACCCGGCCGACCGCGTTCTCGGTGAGGCTGCCCAGCCATAGCGACTGCCCCTCTTGGCGTACCCCTGTGATCATGGTGAACGAGCCGGACGGGCCGTGCAGCGTCCGGCGGACCTGGCCCTGCGCGTCGACCAGAGCCACCAGGCCGTAGCGTTCGGGCTGCGGCTGCAGGGCTTCGGGCAGGAGGTCCGCGAGCTTGCGCAGCCGGGGGTGGGGGAGCAGGCGCTCCACGATCGCCAGGCGGGGGCTGGGCATGGCGATCCAAAAGGTACCGTCGCCCACGCCCGCCACATTGTCCGGGTACGCCGCCAGATCGGTCAGGACGGTGCGTTCCCGCGTGGCGAGGTCGAAGCGCGACAGCTGATGCGTGCTGTCCTCGACGAAGAGCAGCGCGGTCCCGTCCGGGGTGAGGGCGACGCCGTTGGGAAAGTAGAGCCCGTCCAGGAGGACTTCCACGGCGCCTTCGCGGTACTGCAACAACCGGCCGTTGGGGCGGTGTTCGAGGATGTCGCGCCGCCACGCCGAGAGCGGGAACCGCGACGAGCTGTCGGTGAAGTAGATGGTGCCGTCGGCGGCGATGGAAGCGTTGTTGCAGACGCGGATCGGCGTGCCGGCGGCGTGCGTGGCGAGCGTCTCGATATCGCCGTCGCGGATGCGCAACAGTCCTTTGTAGGCGTCGCACACGACGAGCGTCCCGTCGGCGGGGTCGACCTCGATGCCGAGCGGGCGGCCGCCGGTGTCGGCGAGGCGTACGGGTGGGTCGGCCGGGGTCGCGCCGGCGTGCCAGCGCCAGATCGCGCCGTCGTCGCCGCCCGCCACGAGGTTGCCGTCCAGGTCCACGCAGACGTCCTCGGGGCCGGTGCCGGACGGCAGCGGAAAGCGTTCGACCGCGTCGAGGCGGTTGTCGCCCGGTGCCCAGTCGCCGGCCAGGCCGGGCGGGGTGGTGCGGGCTTCGCGGACGGGTGCGATGAACCGGGGTACGGATTCCATGGCCGCCATTGTGGCCCGGGTGCGCCTGGCACGCACCCGGGCGGTCCTTCGTTACCCGGTGTACCCCGTCATCCGGTGTATCCGGCGAAGATCTTGCTGAACTCGTACGGCGCCTGGGGGATGTTGGTGCACATGAAAAGCGCGCCGTTGCAGGCGTTGCGATCGCGGGTCTCCTCCCAGAACGCGAGGAGTCCGAGGTGCCTGCCGCCGGCGAAGGTGACCAGCTGGCGGGCGTCGTTCTGGTCGTAGATGCGGCCGTCGTCGTTCTGGCCGAGCATCGGCGTGACGCCGACCATCCGCCACACCTGGGCGTCGGTCTTGCCCGGGTAGAGCGTCTTCAGCTGGGCGAAGGTCGAGTTGGCCGCCTGGACCGCGAACTCGCCGTAATCGCCGGTGCGGTAGTAGTCCATCGCCATCACGTTGACGACGTCGAGGGTCACGCCCGCGTCGCGCGCTGAGCGTACGACCGCCAGGCCGTCGGCCGTCAGCCCTTCCGGCAGGACCGGCAGGGTCAGGGAGATCCGCAGGTTCGGGTTCGCCGCCTGTAGCCCCTTCATCGCCTGGGATCGCCGGTTGTTCGCGGCGGTGTCGGCGATCGCCGCGCCCTCGATGTCGAAGTCGATGTACCGCAGGGCGTACGCGCTGACGACCGCCTGGTACTCCGCCTGCACCGCGCTGACCGTCGTACACGCCTGCGCGAGTTCCTGGCCGGAGGCGCCGCCGAAGGAGATCTTCACGTCGCCGCCACGGGCGCGGATCGCGTCCACCTGATCCCTGGCCCAGGCGGTACGCGGGTCGAACGCGTTGAACCACGAGGCTCGGCAGCCGACCGCCGTGACGAAGGCGAGCGTGAAGCTCTTGAGGTTGCCGGCCGTCGCCATGTCGGTCAGCACCGGCGTCGGCCAGGCCCCCATGTCCACATAGGGCGCTACGGGCAGGCTGCCCGGCGGCGGAGGCGGCGGCGAACTCGGGCTCGGGCCGGCCGTTCGCGACGGGCTGGGACTGGCGGTACGCGTCGGGCTGGGCGATGTGGACGGTGCCGGGCCGCCGGCGCAGGAGGCGCCGTTGATGGTGCAGCTGAGCGGGCCGGTCGAGCCGCCGTTGACGATGAAGCCGAACGTCGCCGTCGCTCCCGGTGCGAGCGGAGCGTTGTAGGTGCGGTTGAGCGCGGTGACGTGCTGGCCGCTGGTGGACAGCAAGGCATCCCAGTACGTGCCGAGCGTATGCCCGGCGGCCAGGTCGAACTGGACGTTCCACGTGTTCACCGTGGCCGTGGAGCCGTTGGTGATGGTGAACTTGCCTTGGTAGCCGCTGCCCCAGTCGGAGTCCTTGGCGAAGGTGGCCGTGACCCCGGCGGCGTACGCCGGCGTGGCCAGGGCGACGGCCACACCGCCGCTCACCAGCGCGACAGCGAGGGCGAGGGCGAGGGGGATCCGCCTCACTGTAAACCTCCTTAAAAATTGTGTGGCTACAGTTAAGACTCTTTTCCATTATTTGGTCAAGAGGAAACGGTCGATGCGTGCGGGGCTGGAGGGCGGGCGATTGCGTTAGGCTGCCGGGCATGGACCCCGAATTGGTGAACCGCTTGGCCGATCTGATCGTTCGCGCCGGCGCTAACGTCCAGCCAGGCCAGCCCGTATTCATCGTCGCCGACATCGCCCACGCCGAGATCGTGCGAGCGGTCGTGGAGCAGGCGTACGCCGCCGGCTCCGGCCTCGTTCAGGTCGACTGGTCCGATACGCACGTACGCCGATCCGCGGTGGCCCATGCGACCGTGGAGGCGCTGTCGGCGCCCCGGTCGTGGGTGCTGGATCGCTACCACACCCTGGGGCGGGAGGGCGCGGCCGCGATCATCCTGGCCGGCGACCCCGAACCCGGCATCATGACCGGACTCGACCCGGCGAAGGTGGCGGCCATCCCGGCCGAGGAGGAGAACACCCGGCGGCGGATCTTCTTCTCCGGCGGGGTCACGTGGACGATCGTCGCCGCGCCCAACGCCGGCTGGGCCCGCCAGATCTTCGGCGAGCCCGACCTCGACCGGCTGTGGCAGGCGGTCGGCGTCGCGATGCGGCTCGACGAGCCCGATCCGGTGGCCGCGTGGCGGGAGCGCTCGGCGACCTTGAGCGCCCGCGCGAAAGCGCTCGATGCCCTGGATCTGACGTCGGTGCGCTACCTCGGCGAGGGCACCGATCTGACCGTCGGCCTGGTGCCGAACACGCGCTGGACGGGCGGTGGCCTCGTCAACGCCGAAGGCGTGGACTACCTGCCGAACATCCCGACCGAAGAGGTCTTCACCAGCCCCGACCGCCGCGTCGCGGACGGCACGATCACCCTGACCCGCCCGCTCGTCATGCGGGGTGGCGGGATGGTCGAGGGGCTGCGGGTCACGTTCGAGGGCGGCCGGATCGTCGACGTCACGGCGACCGCCGGCGCCGACCTCGTCCGCAGTCAGCTGGAGACCGACGACGGCGCGCGTAGCCTCGGTGAAGTGTCGCTTGTGGACTCCGACTCCCGGATCGCCAAGGCCGGCCTGGTCTTCCACGACACGCTGTTCGACGAGAACGCGGGCTGCCACGTCGCGTGGGGCCAGAGCTTCCCGTTCTCGATCCCGGGCGGCACCGGGATGTCCCTGGACGAGCGCTTCGAGCTCGGGCTGAACCGGTCGGCGGTGCACACCGACGTCGTCATCGGCGGCGCCGGTATGACGGTCACCGGCACCGGCCCCGGCGGCACCGTGGACATCATCGCGGACGACGAGTGGGTGCTGCCCGCCTGATCCATGCCCGGATCGCCTCGCAGTCAGCCCGATCCCGGCGGTGCGGCTGACCCCGCATAAGGACCGCGGGCCCCGATGGAGGGCCCGCGGTGGGATCGCCTGGAAGGGATCCGCCAGGTGTCGCGAAGATCAGGCGTCGACCGTGCGGTAGATCCGGTTGTCAGAGCCGCGGATGAAGAGGTTCACCCGGGCGGAGAACCAGTTCGAGCCCGGCGCCGAGAAGGTGAAGCGGCCGCCCGGTATCACTTGCCAGCCGCTCCACACGCCGGTGTTGTCCGTACGTTTGTTGACGTATATGCGGTCGTCGGTGCCGCGTACGAAGACGTTGACGCCGACGAAACCCTGGACGGCCGAGGGGCCGGCCAGCGTACGCCCACCGCCGGGCACCTCGATGTAGCCGCCCCACGTGGAGCCGTCGAAGGTGTTGATGAAGATGCGATCGTCCAAGCCTCGGACGAGGAGGGCCACGCCCTGGATGACTTCGACGAGCGCGGTCGAAGACGGCGTACGCCATCCGCCGGGGATCTCGCTCCAGCCGCTCCAGGTGCCGGTGTACCGGTTGACATAAATGCCGTTGTTGTAGCCGCGGACCGTCAGATAGATCGCGTTACTCCGGTAGACGACGGCCGGAGCCGACTGCGTACGCATGCCGCCGGGGATCTCGCTCCAGCCGCCCCAGCCGCTGCCGTTCCAGTGATTGACGTGTACGCCGTCATAGGTGCCGCGAACGAAGAGGAATACGTCGTTGTGGTTGCTCGTGGCGACCGCCGCCGGAGCGGACAGCGTCGCACCGCCGCCCGGTACCTCGCCCCAGCCGGTCCACGGTCCACCGGTGACTTGCTGCCGGTTGAGCCAGATGTGATTGTCGGTGCCGCGGACGATAACCCATTGCCCGGCACCGGCCTCCCCACCCGGGGTGGTCGCGGCGGGACTGTCGAATGTGGTCCCTCCGCCGGGCACTTCAGCCCAGGCCAGCCACTGGGCCTGCGCGGCCTGTACGTCCACCACGAGCGAGCCGGACGCGCCGATCAGAACCGCGCCCGCACCTGCCATCATGCGAGAAACAAACGTCCGGCGGCGAAGCGCAGCCGGATTCGATCGAATATTCATCTGTCTGAGTCCTTCCCCTTTACAGGGACCCCCGTCGGGCTTCCAGACGACTCGGTCGGAGTCTGGCACCGGGCCTGAGCTGTGTCAATGTGTCGATCACAAGGTCCGCCGGTCGGGTGACGCAACCGCCCGGCGTACCAGTACACCGGGGGCGGAACTGATCGGAGGCCGGGCGAGCCGGACGGGAAAGACGGGGTGGCGGCCCCACCGCGACCGCCACCCCCGCTGGATCACGGCATCGCGACGAGTTTGGCGTGCACGGTGTTGGCGAAGGTGTAGCCGTTCGACGCGTCCCAGTTGATGGACCACGTCATCGCGCCGCGCAGCGCCGGCCAGGCGGCCGGCGGGACGAAGGATCCGCAGTTGGTCCGGGCCGAGAGGCAGTCGAGGGCGTTGTTCACCACCGACGGGCTGACGTACCCGCCACCGGCCGCCGACGGTGAGGCCGGCAGACCGAGAGCCACCTGATCCGGCCGCAGCGCGCTTTGCAGCTGGATGCAGGCCAGCGCGGTCATGAAGTTCACGTTGCCCTGCGAGTACGCGAACTGCTGGTCGCAGCCGAGCATGCTGCCGGAGTTGTAGTACTGCGTGTGGACGATCGTGAGGATGTCGCGGATGTTCAGCGCCAGCGAGAAGTACGCCGTCCCGGTCGATTGCATGTCGATCGTCTGCGGCGCCATCGTGATGATGAGGCCGGAGCTGGTACGCGATCGGATGTTGCGCAGCGCCTGCTCCATGAACGTGGCGTTGACGCCGTTCTCCAGGTCGATGTCCACGCCGTCGAAGCCGAAGCTCGACATGAGCGACACGATGCTGTTGGCGAAGTTCGTGGCCGCGGTCGAGCTGCTGACGGAGACGGTGCCCCGTTCGCCGCCGACCGAGAGGATGACCTTCTGCCCTCTAGAGTGGACGGTCGCGATGTCCGACCGCAGCTGGGCGTCGGTGTACCCACCGAGCGCGCTCGACAGGCCCGGGTCCACTGCGAACGTGACGGCTCCCGCCGCCCCGGTGGCCTCGGCGAACGCCACCGCGATGATGTCGTAGGTGGTGGGCACCGACGCCAGGCGCAGGGGCGTCGCGCCGTTGACGAAGTTCTGCCAGTAGCCGGTCAGCAGATGCTTGGGGAGCGTACCGGTGGTGCAGCCGGTGGTCGTGCCGGTGACGGTCGCCGAGCCCGACTCCCCGGTGCCGTTGTAGGCACGGATGCTGTAGGTGTGCGACGTGCACGCGGCCAGGCCGGAAATCGTGGCGCTCAGCCCGGTCACGGTGGTCCGCAGCGTCGAGCCCTCATAGACGCGGTAGCCCGACACGGTTCCGGTGGATGCGTTCCACGCCAGCGAGATCGAGGTGTTCGTCGCTCCCGTCACGCGGGCGCTGGTGGGCGTACCGGGGACGCCCGTGCCACACCCGGTGGTCGTGACGGTCACGGTCCCCGACTTCGCCGACTCGCCGACCGAGTTGTACGCCGCCACGGCGTAGGTGTGCGTGGAGCAGGCGGCGAGGCCGGTGATGGTCGCACTCGTTCCGGACACCTGAGCGCGTTGGGTGGTGCCTTCATACACGCGGTATCCCGTGACGGTGCCGGCCGACGCGGCCCAGGACAACGCCACCGAGGTGTCGGTCACGGTGCCCACGACCGGAGCGCCCGGTACGCCCGGCACGCTCGCACCGCCCTGGCCCTGCAGCGACACGTCGTCGGCGAAGTAGTCGCCGGTGCCGTACCAGCCGTGCAGGTAGACCTGGGCGGTTGAGCTGGACGCGGTGAAGGTGACAGTCAATTGGGTCCAGTTCGTCGCGCTCGGCGTCCAGGTCGAGGCGCCGCCGATCACTCCGATGTAGACATAGCTGCCGCGGACCCAGCCGGTCAGCGTGTACTGCGTACCGGAGACGACCGAGACGGTCTGGACGCACTGGGCGTTGTCGGACGTGGTTGCCGCGCCTCGCAACGCTTTCGTGCCCGTACGCACCGGCGTGGACACGACGCTGCCGGTTGCGCCGGAACAGGACCAGGGGGACAGGGCGCCGGATTCGAATCCGCCGTTGGAGATCAGTTCGGCCCCGTACGCGGGGGCAGCGGTCACGGTGAGAGTAGCCAGCAGGACGGTGGTGGCGGCGGCGAGGGCCGCGCGCAGTCTGTTCATCGCTGCTCCCGGGGGAAGGACCAACAATATGTAAGTAAGGTTTATTAAATATTCGAGATCGGCGCGCCGTCAATGAGCCGCTTCCGGTAACGCCTCGGTCAGCGGGTGACGCAGCGGGCGTAGAGGTCGACGTGGCCGTCCGAGTGGCGGGCCGGGCGAACCTGAAGGACGGTGAAGCCGTTGCGCTCCAGCACCTCCTGCAGCCCAGCGCGGTCGTACGCCGTCTGCGGAACCGGCTCGCCGAGGTACTCCAGCGGCTTCTGGTCGCTGTCGCCTTCCGGCATCGCCATCAGGAACGGTGCGCCCGGTGCCAGCACGTGATGGATCTCGCCGAGCGTCCGGCCGACGTCCTCCCGCGACAACGCGGCCAACGCGAACAGCGACACCGCGGCATCGAACCGCATTCCAGCCGGATGCAGCCCGTTGAGGTCATAGAGGTCGCGCTCGACGTGGATCGCTTCGGGGATGCTGGCGCGGGCGGTGTCGACCGCGACCGGTGAGCTGTCCACGGCCACGACCTCCATGCCGGCGTCGACGAGCATCCGATCCAGCGGCAGGCCCGGACCGCAGCCGACGTCCAGCACGATCGGCGGGCGGCCGGTGCCGACCAGGCCGCTGGTGAGCCAGGTCAGCGCGGCCGGGTCGACGTCGTGATCGGCGTGGATCAGCGATGCCCATTCCGGGCGTGGTTCCATGCCGTCATGGTCGCACGCGTCTCTCCCTTTTCGGGACGAATCGCCACCTTCTGTCGGGCGTACCCGAAAGATCCGCAGTTTCGGGCTCGAATCCAGTGTAGCCACGGCCACGGCGACCAGTGCGATTCCTGCCGCCGCGCGGCGTACCTCTTCCGCTTGGCAAATAGGCGTACCCCTACCGGCTGGCAATAGTTGTCTCACCCTTGCTGGATCGGCACGCGGCCGAAAGGATACAAGTTCGCAAATGAGCCGGTCGGAGGTGGAGAAGCGATGCCTGCCGAGCTCGTCTTCGTCCACGGCATCGGCGGTCCGCGCGACGCGGCCGCGGAGTGTCGCAGGTGGACGGACGCGCTGGCCGACGGCGCCCGGCGCGCCGGCCATTCCGCCTTCGCCGAACGCCTGCCGCAGCTGCCGGTCCGGTTCGCCGCCTACCGCGACCTCTTCGACCCGGCGGGCAAGGACGCACCCGACGTCGATCTGTCACCGGCGGCGACGGCGATCCTCACCGGCCTGCTCCGCGAGGTCATCGACTCCCACCCGCTCGGTGCGTCCGACGACTCTACACAGTGGACTCTGGACGAGGCCCGCGAAAAGCTGGCGGGATCGGCGCGGGATCGCCTCGTCGACGCGGCGGCGACGCTGATGAGCATCAAGTCGCTGCGCCGGTCCGGCCAGTGGCCCAGCGGCCGGCTGATGCTCCGGGACCTGGCGCAGGTGGCCCGATACCTGGCCCGCGACGAAGCCGGCGAGCCTGGCACGGCCGGTACGCCGCTCGACCGGCGAGTACGCGCCCGGGTCCAGGACGCGATCGGCGCCGGCGCCACGGTCGTCGTGGCGCACTCGCTCGGAACCGTCGTGGCCCTGGAAGCCCTGCACGAGTACGCCGCCGAAGTGTCGCTCTTCGTCACGCTGGGCTCGCCGATCGGGATGCGTACGGTGGTGTGGCCGCGGATCGTTCCCCAGCCGCCGGCCACTCCGGCGGGCGTACGCCGGTGGCTGAACTTCTGGGATCGCGACGACATCATCGTGGCCCGGCGAGACCTGGAGGTCCGGCCCAACGCCGGCGGAGTCGTGCCGGTCGGTTCCCGGGTCGACACCGACGGCGTCTGGCTGCACACGGCGACGAAGTATCTGGCCCAGCCGGGCGTGGCCGGGCCGATCGCCGAGGCGCTGCACGGGTCATAGGGGAGTGACGGAGACGGTCGCGCCGGTCCGGGCCGACTCGTCGATGGCCAGGCTCAGCAGATGGTCGTGGCACGCGTCCGCGAGCGGGTACGGCGCCTCGTCCTCGTCCCGGCACCACCGCCCGGTCCGCTCCAGGATCGTGGCGATGGCGATCTCCTCATCGGACAGTCGCGCGCCGGCGTACGGATTGCGGTAGACCACCTGGCCGTCGAACGAGATGTGGTCGAGGTCGAACCCTTCGAGGTTCAGGTCGCGGCCGGTCTGGCGGCGCCGCAGCACCGAGGTGACCGGCGTGCGGGCGTCGGCCATGTGGATGACGGCGTCGTCGACCAGCTCGCCGTGGCTGCCCCGCACGACGATCCGCCGCGATCGCAACGGATTCCACCACTGCCCGTCGGTGAAGTCGTACAGGCCCATGCGGCCGCCGAAGTCCACTGTGGCCACTGTGGTCACGGCCGGCCGGGGCGTCAGGTCGTCGCGCCAGCCGTCGCGGGTCAGCGGGTCCGCGAGCGGCGCGGTGAAGGCCCGCGCGTGCACGGTCGCCGGCTCCCGCCCCACCCCGAGGAACCCGCGCAGCATCGATACCGCGTGGTACCCGTGGGTCGACGACACCTGCGCCGACGTCCGGTGGCCGATCAAGGGCACCACGGCCAGCCGCGCCGCGTGATCCGGCAGCATCAGGTACTGCTCCGCGACCTGCACCAAACCGGTCGCGCCCACCGCGCTCCACAGCTTCGCGAGGCCCTCACGGTCCGGCGCGGGCGGTGTCTCCGACAATATGGGTACGCCCAACGCCGCCAGCGCTTCCACCAAGCCGGGATTGACGTCCCACGGTACGGACGTGATCACGAATTCCGGCTCGGTCCGCAGCAGGCTTTGGATGTCCGCCACGACGGGCAGGTCCCAGCCGACCGGGTCACCGGGGTTGCGGGTCATCACGGCCGTGGCCGTGAACCGCTCGGGCAGTACCGCCGCGAGCCGGAAGAAGAACTGTGCGCGCCAACCTCGCCCGATGACGGCGAAGCGGATTGGGTTGTCGGCCATCGGGGTACCGTACCCAACGGAACATTCGGCTAGAGCTGCGCCTTAGCTAATCGAGCGCTTGACATATATCGATCTCCCTCCTAAGTTGTCATGCGGACCTTCGCGACAGTACGGGGGCAAGAACATGTCGTACTCTGGACCGGGTACGGTCGCTGACCTCCTTCGCTATAGATCGACACGAACCCCCGACGACGTCGCCTACATCTTCCTCGACGATGGTGAGCGAGATGAGCGCCGGATCACCTATGGCCACCTGGACGCGTACGCCACCCGGATCGCGGCGGCGCTGACGGCGGAGGGTGCACAAGGCGAGCGCGCCCTGCTCTTGTTCCCGCCCGGCATAGACTACATAGCTGCGTTTCTCGGCTGCCTCTACGCCGGTACGGTGGCCGTGCCGGCGTACCCGCCGCAAAGCGCCAGGGGACTGCAACGGGTCGCGGCGGTGGTGGCCGACTCCGGCGCGATGTTCGCCCTGACCGTCGAGTCGCTTCTGCCGATGGGCCAAGCCGCGCTGGACGCACCGGTTCGCTGGCTCGCCACCGACGCCGTGCCGGAAATAGCACCGGACACGGCAAAGGGCCCGGACGCCGAGAGCGCCCGAGTCGATCCCGATACCCTCGCGTTCCTGCAATACACGTCGGGCTCGACTCGCGCACCGCGCGGGGTGATGTTGACCCACGCGAACCTCATCAGCAATCTGGCCACGATTCATTCGTGCTTCTCCGGCCGCTCACCCTTCGCCGGCCCGGCCACGGACGTGGTGGTGAGCTGGCTGCCGCCGTACCACGACATGGGGTTGATCGCCGCGATCCTGCAACCGCTGTACGGCGGCTACCCCGCGGTGCTGATGTCGCCGCTGCACTTCCTGCAGCGGCCGGCCCGCTGGCTGGAAGCGATCTCGCGGTACTCGGCCACGATCAGCCCGGCCCCGAACTTCGCCTACGAGCTGTGCCTTCGCAAGGTCGATGCGGAGCAGCGCCGGCAACTGGATCTCTCGTCCTGGCGAGTGGCGATCAACGGTGCCGAACCGGTGCGGCCGGAGACGATCGAGCGGTTCACGTCCGTCTTCGCGGAGTCCGGGCTCCCCGAAACCGCCCTGCGGCCGTGCTACGGGCTGGCCGAGGCCACGCTGCTGGTCACGTCGGACGACGTCGGCGTACCGGTGAATCTGCCGGAGGTGGACGGCGTACGCCGCGTGTCTTGCGGCCCGGTACGCGGTGACCAGGAGCTGCTCGTCGTGGATCCGGTGGCGCTAGCGCCGGTCAAGCCCGGCGTATGGGGCGAGATCTGGCTGTCCGGGCCCAGCATCGCCGCGGGATATTGGGGCCGGCCGACCGAGACGGCGGCGCTGTTCCAAGCCCGCCTCGCCGGCCGTCAGTACCTGCGGACCGGCGATCTCGGGCAGCTCGACGACGCGGGCGGCCTCATCGTCGGCGGGCGCATCAAGGATCTGATCATCGTACGCGGCCGCAATGTCTACCCCCAGGACGTCGAGCAGGCGGTGGAGGAGAGCCACCGAGCGTTGCGGCCCGGCTGTTCGGCCGCGTTCGGCGTACCCGTCGATGGCGAGGAGCGGCTGGTCGTGGTGGCCGAGGTGACCGACGGCGCCGACCTGGACGAGGTGGCCGCGGCCGCGCGCCCGGCGGTGTGGGAAGCGAGCGCGGCCGAGCTGCACGAGCTGGTGTTGATCGCGGCCCGGACCGTGCCGAAGACATCGAGCGGCAAGATCCAGCGACACGCGGCGCGGGCGGCGTACCTGTCCGGTGACCTGGATCCGGTGGGCCGCTGGCCGGCGGCCGACCGTGCACCGGCGGCGTTCGTCGCACCCCGTACGCAGGTGGAGGCGGTCATCGCCGCCATCTGGGCGGATCTGCTCGGCGTGGAGCGGGTCGGCGTGCACGAGGACTTCCTGGCCGCCGGTGGCCAGTCGCTCCAGCTGGCCCAGCTGGCTACGCGGATCGAGGCCGAGCTTCCGGTTCGGGTCACCATCGGCGACATCTTCGAGGCGCCCACCGTGGCGAAGCTGGCCGGCCTGTTGAGCAACCGCCCGCTGTTCGCCGAGGACCGGGTCCAGGACCTGATCAGCGAATACGAGTCCGGATAGAGAACGAACACCGAGCCGCGAGGAAAGGGCCCATGGGAACGACCGATTCCATCGCCGCCACTTTGGACAGCCTGGTCCAGGACGCTACCGAGCACCACTACAGCCCGTACTCCCGGTTCGAATGGGTGGACGAGCTGCCCGACGAGCAGTGGTGGATGTCACCCGACCTCATCACGGTCGCCGGCACCCAGTGGGAGAAGGAGCTCGAACCGGCCGTCCTGATGCGGCTGAGCAAGTGGGAGAGCATCAACTTCTTCAGCCTCAACATCCACGGCATCCGGGAGCTGCTCATCGAGGTGACCCGGCGCATCCACACGCACGGGTTCGAGCTGCCGTCGGAGTTCTTCCACCGGTTCCTGGGCGAGGAGAACGGCCACATGTGGTTCTTCGCCCAGTTCTGCCGCCGCTACGGCGGGAAGATCTACCCGGACAAGATGCTGCCGGTCGCCGACCCCGGCGACGATCCGGAGCTGGCCAGCTTCCTGGTCTTCGCCCGGATCCTCATCTTCGAGGAGCTGGTCGACCACTTCAACATCCGCATGGGCCGCGACGAGACGCTGCACCCGCTCATCCGGGAGATCAACCAGGTGCACCACAACGACGAGTGGCGCCACATCGTCATGGGCCGCAAGCTCGTCGAGCACCTGTACCAGCCGCTGCGCGACCGCGGCGACAGCGAGCTGCGCGCCCGGCTGGACACCTACCTGACCCGCTACATCACCGCCAGCTCCCAGCTGCTGTACAACCCGGCGTCCTATCGCGACGCCGGCATCCCCGAGGCGTACGCCTTCCGCAACGAAGTGATGCAGCTGCCGGTGCGCCAGGGCTACCACGACACGTTCTTCAAGCGCATCACCCGGTTCCTGATCGGTCAGCAGATCATCAGCCGTTCGCCGTTTGCCCCCGCCGCCGCCTGAGGAGGGACGAGAAACATGATCGAACGCGTACGGTCCTGGCTGCTGGCGCGCAATCCCGATATCGAGGACATCGGGCTGGACGACGACATCATCGACACCCGCCTCATCGACTCGCTCGCGTTCCCGGAGCTGCTGCTGCTCCTGGAGGATCTGACCGGCCGGGAACTCGCGCTCACGCCCGACAACGTCGTTTCGTTCCGCACCCTGCGAGGCATCCGGGACAAGATCCTCGTCGAACCCGCCGAGCCGGTGCGCCATGACTGACGTGGGTACGGCCGGCGGGCACCTCTACACGGCCCGGGACGGTCTGGTGGTCCTCGGGCCGGAACTGGTGCAGGCGATGGAGCTGCTCGAACGGCGCTTCACGGAGTGGGCGTACGCCTGCGGCGCGGTGCCGATGACCTACCCGGTTCTCATGCGCACCACCGATCTGGCGTCGCTGGACTACTTCGACAACTTTCCCCACCTGGCGCTGCTGGCCGCACCGTTGCGAGTGGGCCCGTCCGGTGCCGAAGTTCCGCAGGACGGGATCGTCCCGGGCGAGCGGCTCGGCGACAGCGTCTACGCGCTGGCCTCCGCGGCCTGCTACAACGTTTACCTGCACGCGCGAGGCGACCGGCTGACCGATCCGCGATATGTGACGACGGTGGCTCGCTGCTTTCGCAACGAGGATCATTACGACGGGCTGCGCCGGCTGCACGGCTTCACGATGCGCGAGATCGTCTGTGTCGGATCGCGCGAGGCGGTGCAGGCGCATCTGGCTGCGTTCAAGCCGAAGGTGGCCGCGTACGCGCAACGGCTCGGCCTGAAGCTGGAGGTGCAGGCGGCCAGCGATCCGTTCTTCGCCAAGGACGGCGGGCGAGCCCTGATGGCGCAGCTGTTCCCGGTGAAGGAGGAGTTCGTCCACGATGGATCGCTCGCGATCGCGTCGCTGAACTTCCACCGCAACTTCTTCGGCGAGCGATGCGACATCGCGCTGCCCGACGGCAGTCCCGCATTCAGCGGCTGCGTCGCCTTCGGCCTGGAGCGGTGGCTGGCCGCGCTGATCGAGACCCGGCCCGACATCGACGACGTCCTCGCGGCGCTCGCGGAGGCGGCTCGTGACTAGCCTGCTCGAACGCATCGCCGCCCTGAACCCCGACGAGCGCAGCCGGCTGATGAAGCAGCTGCGTACCGACGTTCCGGGCGGGCCGGACGAGGTTTCGCCGGGGTCGCTGCCGGACGCTCAGCAGCGGCTGTGGTTGTTGCAGCAGATGAATCCGGGCACCGCCGCCTATCACTTGTCGGCCGGGTTGCGCCTGGACGGGCCGCTCGACCGGCGGGCTCTGGAGCGTACCCTGACCGAGATCGCCGCTCGGCATGAGCCGCTGCGGACGTCGTTCACCGCGACGAACGGCGTGGCGGTTCACCGCCTCCATCCACCGGAACCGGTCCGTTTGTCCACACTGGACATCAGCGACGTCGCCGAACCGGACCGGTATGCCCTGGCCCAATCCCTGACCGCGGAGTACGGCCGCCGCCCGTTCGACCTCGAACGCGCACCGCTGGCTCGGTACCTGCTGTTCCGGCTCGACCATGACCAGCACGTCCTCGGCATGGTCGCGCACCACCTCGTGATCGACGGGTGGTCGTTCGGCGTACTGGCCGAGGAGATCGCGGTCCTCTACGCGGCGTACGCCGCCGGCCGCCCTTCGCCACTGCCGCGAACCGCGGGCTCTTACCGGGCCGCGGCCACTCGGCACCGACCCCGGCCCCGCGGACTGGATTACTGGCTGGAGCACCTGTCCGGTGACCTGCCCGTGCTGGATCTGCCGGCCGACCACCCGCGTCCGGCCGAGCCGACCTTCATCGGGCGCCGCTACGGCTTCACCTGCCCGCCGGTGCTGGCCGACGACGTGAAGGCGGCCGCGGCCCAATCCGGCACGACCGTCTACAGTGTCCTGCTGGCCGCGTACGCGGTCACCCTGCACCGCATCGGCGGTCAGGAGGAGTTCGTCGTCGGGGTGCCCGTGTCCGGCCGGCCCGATCCCGAGTCAGAACGCCTCATCGGTTTGTTCGTCAACACGCTGCCCCTGCGGATCGATCTACGGGGATGCAAGCGCCTCGCGGACGCCCGGCGGAGCGCGGATGCCACGCTGCGCGCCGGATTGACGGCCGAAATGCCGTACGGGGACATCGTTCGGGCGGTCAACCCGCCGCGGCTGCCGGGCCGGGCGCTGCTGCGGCAGACCGCGCTGTCGTTCCAGCCGGCGGCGGCCCGCGTACGCCGAGCGGGTGATCTCGCGTTCACGCCGGCCGGGCCGGCCGACTTCGACCTCGGCGTGTCGCCGCTGGACCTGACCCTGCACATCCGCGAACAGGACGGCACGCTGAGCGGCTGCATCGAGTTCAGCACGGATCTGTTCGACCCGGCCACGGCCGGCCGATGGGCCGAGCTGTTCCTCGACACGCTGGCCGAAGCGGTCCGCGATCCGGATCAGCCGATCCGCCCCGATCACGCGGCGCAGACGGTCACCAACCTCACCGAAGGCCAGACGCTGCTGCTGTTCGGCGCGGAGTTCACCCCGGACGTGCGGCTCTACTACGAGTACGTGACCGCGCTCTACTCCATCCCGGCGGATGTGGACCCGGAGACGTTCGGCCGCGCGGTGCAATCGCTGGTCGATCGCAGCGACTCGCTGCGCAGTACCATTCACCGTGTCCGAGGGGTCCCGACGAGCCGCGTTCGCGCCCCGTTCCCGGTCCGGCTGGACGTCGTGGACCTGTCCGGCGAGGCCGACCCCGACGAGGCCGCTCGCCAGTGGGCCGGACAGCGCAGCGCGGCGCCGCTGGACCTGACGGTTCAGGTGTTCGATACGGCGCTGCTTCGGCTCGGCCCCTCGCGGCACGCGTGGTACCTCAACGTGCACCATGCCTTCTGCGATGCGTGGTCGATGTCGCTGATCCTGCGAGCCGTGTCCGGCGCGTACGAACTGGATCGGGCCGGCCGGCTGGAGCAGGCACCGCCGCTGCCGGACTTCCAGGCGTACGTGGCAGAGGAAGCGAAGATCCGGGCCAGCCCGCTGTACCACGAGGCCCAGCGGCACTGGTCCGCCCGGCTCGCCGAGCCGGTGGCCCGGCTGGACTTCTACCGCGATCCCACCACCGCTCCGGGAACCCGGATCACCCGCTCCACGGTGGACCTGGGTACCGAACGCAGCGGCCGGGTCGCCGAGTTCACCCGGGCCGAGGGCCTCACCTCGCCGGCAGTCGTACTGGCCGCGGCGTTGTTCGCCTACCTCTACCGCATGGGTGGCGGCTCGACGCTGCGGGTGGGTACGCCGTTCGCCAACCGGCCCACCGGGTTCCGGGAAACGATCGGCATGTTCATGAGCGTGCGCCCGCTCCAAGCCGGCGTCACCGGCCGGACACCACTGCGCCAGGTGGCCCGCGATGTGCAGCGCGCGTTCCTGGAAGCCTCCCGGTACCAGCACTATCCGCTGCGCAACGCGGCCGATGCGCCGCTGTACGACGCCTACTTCAACTACCAGAACGCCCGCTTCAGCGGCTTCGGCGCATCGGTCGGCTTCGACCTGATCGGCACCGGTCACTCGGTCGACCGGCTCGCGTTGCAGGTGCGCGACCGCGGCGGCGCCTTCGTGCTCGACTTCGACTTCAACCTGGCCTGCTTCGACGGCGACCAGCGGACTCGAACCGTGGAGCACTACCTGCGTCTGCTCGATGCACTGCTCGACGAGCCCGAGGCGGAACTCGCGACGGCACCGATGCTGTCCACGGCGGAGGAAAGCGTCATCGACGGGTTCAACGCCACCGAGCGGGCGTACCCGGCGGACGTCGTCCTGCACGAATGGGTACGCCGCCAGAGTGAGCGTACGCCCGACGCACCGGCGGTGATCTTCGAAGACCGGATGCTGACCTACAGCGAGCTGGATGCGGCCGCCAACCGGGTCGCCCGGCGGCTCGTGTCGACTATGGACATCGCTCCCGGCGACGTGGTCGCGGTCCACCTCGATCGTTCGCTGGGGATGGTGGTGGCGTTGCTGGGCGTGCTGAAGGCGGGGGGCGCGTACCTGCCCATCGACCCCGGTACGCCGGCCGAGCGGTTGGCGTTCATGCTGTCCGACGCGCAAGTCCGGGCGGTGCTCACCGATCGGCCTCTGGACGCATCGGATGTGCCCGTCCTGACCGTTGCCGAGGCCGCAGCAAGCGGTGTCGACTCCGCGCCGGTGCAGACTCGGGTCGGCGCTGACGATCCGGCGTACCTCATCTACACCTCCGGATCGACCGGTACGCCGAAATGCGCCGTGCTGCCCCATCGCGGGATCGTGAACCGTCTGCTGTGGATGCAGGACGAGTATCGCCTCGCACCGGAGGAGCGGGTACTCCAGAAGACGCCGTTTACCTTCGACGTTTCGGTGTGGGAGTTTTTCTGGCCGCTCATGACCGGCGCCACGATGGTTGTCGCGAGTCCGGGTGGGCACCGGGATCCGCACTACCTGACCGATCTCATCGAGCGGGAGCGCATCACCACGGTCCACTTCGTACCGTCGATGCTGCGCGTGTTCCTCGCGGCGCAGGAGCCGGGCCGGTTCACGCCGTTGCGCCGGATCATCGCCAGCGGCGAGGCGCTGCCCGGCGATCTGGTCCGCCGCCACTTCGCGATCTACCCGGCCGGAGTCGATCTGCACAACCTCTACGGACCGACCGAGGCATCGGTGGACGTTTCCCATTGGGCCTGCCGGCCGCAGGACGCCGACGGCAACGTGCCGATCGGCCGGCCGGTCGCCAACACCACACTGGAGGTGCTGGACGCCGACCTGACCCGCCTGCCGCTCGGCGCCGTCGGCGAGCTGCACATCGGCGGCGTACAACTGGCGCTCGGCTACCGCAACCGGCCGGAGCTGACCGCGGAGCGGTTCGTGCCGCATCCCCGGCCGCCCGGCGGCCGTTTGTACAAGACGGGCGACCTGGTCCGCCAGCGCAACGACGGCGCGCTGGAGTTTCTGGGCCGCCGCGACGGCCAGGTGAAGCTGCGCGGCTACCGCGTCGAGCTGGGCGAGATCGAGGCGGCGCTGATGCGGCACGGATCGGTGCGAGCCGCTGCTGTGCGCGTATGGGAGGACCGCTTGGTGGCGGCCATCGTGCCGGTGGCGGAGCCGCCCGACGCGGCCGAACTCACCGCGCATCTGAGCCGATCGCTGCCCGGCTGGATGGTGCCCGACACCTACCAGACGCTGGCGGCGCTGCCGATCACGGCCAACGGCAAGCTCGACCGCGCGGCCCTGCCGCCGCCGGCCGGCACCGGCGTGCGAGAACCGGGCTCACCGCGTACGCCCATCGAGGAGACGGTGATCCGGATGTGGGCCGGTGTGCTCGGCTGCGACCCCGCCGACCTTGATGTTCACGACAACTTCTTCGCGCGGGGCGGGCATTCGCTGCTGGCCGCGCGCCTGATCGCCGATGTCGGCCGCGACCTGGCGGTACGCCTTCCCCTGGCGGCTCTCTTCCAGGCACCGACCGTTGCCCAGTTCGCGGCCCTGCTGAGCGGCCAATCGCAGAAGCCGCCGGCCACACCGGTCATCGGATTGCGCCCGGCGACCGCGGAACCGATTTTCCTGATCCACCCGGCCGGCGGCGACCTGATGGCGTACGCGCGGCTGGTGGCGGCGCTGCCGTCGGGGCGGGAGATACTCGGCATCCAATCCCGGGCGCTGTCCGGAGAACCCGAGTACGACAGCGTCGCCGCCATGGCCGAGGCGTACGCCCACGCCATCCGCGACCGGCAGCCGGCCGGACCGTACCTGCTCGCCGGATGGTCCATGGGCGGTGCGCTCGCGGTCGAGGTCGCATCGGTGATCGAAGCGGCCGGCGAGCAGGTGGCCCTGCTGGCCCTGATCGACTCGTCGGTCCCCGGCGCGGCGGCCGAAGATCCCCTGCTGGCACCGGCGGTAGCACTGGCGGCATCGGTATCGTCCTTCGAGCTGACCGCCGCCGACGCGGCCGCCCTGCGACAGCGGCTCGGCGGCCGGCCGCTGGACGAGCGGTTGCGGCTGCTCGCGGCCTGGATCGACGAACGCGGCCTGCGCGCCGGCGACCGCGAGCCCGACGAGGTGTTCCGCCGGCAGGCTGAACTCGCGGCTCACCACGAGCGGTTGCTGGTGGGGCACCGGGCACCCGTCGTGACCGCTCCGCTGACGCTGGTGTGGGCCGCCGACGTGCTGCACGACCGGCGTACGGGGTGGGCCGCGCACACCCGGGCCGGAATCCGGGAGGAGACAACGCTTCCCGGTAATCACTTCACGTTGCTGCGGCCGCCGAACGTCGACGCCGTCGCGACCCGGCTCGCCGCGGCCGCCGCTGTGGCGACCCTTCCATCCACTGTGGAGTATTCACCTGCGAAGTAGAGGAGAATCGTCGTGACGTCTACGGATGCGGAGCCTGGCACCACAACGCCGCCTCAGCCCAAGCAGACGGTCGGGCCGTTCGGCGCACCCCCGCTGGCCCTCGCCGCAGGGCTGTTGACCGTCTTCCTGTGGGCGTCGGCGTTCATCGGCATCCGGGCCGCGGGCGAGGAGCTGTCTCCCGGCGCGCTGACGCTGGCCCGCCTGACCATCGGCGGCCTCTTGCTGGGCGTGGTGGTGGCGATCCGGCGGGTATCCATGCCGCCGCGCGCCGACCTGCCCCGCCTGTTCCTGGTCGGCCTGCTGTGGTTCGGCATCTACAACATCGCGCTCAACGCGGCCGAGCAGCGCATCGACGCCGGCACCGCGTCTATGGTGATCGCGCTGGGCCCGGTCATCATCGCCGTCCTGGCCGGACTGATGCTGAAGGAGGGCTTCCCGCGCAACCTCATCGTCGGCGGAGCCATCGCCTTCGCCGGTGTGCTCCTCATCGGCGTGGCCACCTCCAACCAGGGCCTGTCGGCCGGGATCGGCAGCCTGCTCGCCTTCGTCGCGGCCTGCACGTACGCCGGCGGCGTCATCACCCAGAAGCCGCTGCTGGCCCGCACCTCCGCCCTGATGGTGACCTGGCTGGCCTGCCTGGTCGGGGCGGTGCTGTGCCTGCCGTTCCTGCCACAGCTCATCGACGGGCTGTCGGACGCGAGTACGCGGACCATCCTCTGGACGCTGTATCTCGGCATCTTCCCGACGGCCGTCGCCTTCACCACGTGGGGGTACGCGCTGGCCCGGTCGACGGCCGGCCGGATGGGCGCCCTCACCTACCTCTCGCCGCCCATCGCGGTCGCCCTGGCCTGGCTGATCCTCGCCGAGACGCCGCCGTGGCTGGCCATCGCCGGCGGCGCGTTGTCCCTCGCCGGAGTCATCTTCAGCCAGCGCAAGAAGTAGGCGGGCGGAACTCCAGCGCCCGTACCGCTCAACCGTACACATTGTCCACTCAGCCAAGGGAGAAGCGATGACCGACCTGCCACCGCCAGCAACCGCCCGGGACGCGCTCACCACGGTGCTGCTGGGACACAACGCCTTCCAGTACATGCGCGCCGCCGTCGAGCTGGGCCTGTTCGAGCTGCTGGCACGCGAGCCGGGCGCCAGCCGCGAGCGCATCGCGGCCGAACTCGACCTGCAGGACCGTGCGGTCGACATCCTGTTGCTGGGCGTCGCCTCGCTGCACCTGGTCGACCGCGAGGACGGCGGTTACCGCAACAGCGACGCGGTCACCGAACTGATCAACGACGGTCACTGGGAACTCGTGAAGGCGGTCGTGGGCTTCGAGGCGTACATCACGTACGCCGGCCTGGCCGACTTCACCGAGTCGTTGCGGGCCAACAGCAATGTCGGCCTGCGGCGGTTCCCGGGCACCGGCAAGACGCTCTATCACCGGCTGACCGAGAACCCCGAACTGTTGCAGATCTTCTATCACTTCATGGGTACGTGGTCGGCCACCGCCAGCCAGCACCTGACCCGGTACGCCGACTTCAGCGCCTCCCACCGGGTCCTCGACGTCGGCGGCGGTGACGCCACGATGGCCGTGGCCGTAGCGGCGGCCAACCCGCACCTGAAGGTGACCGTCCTGGAGATTCCGGGCGTGACCGACCTGGCCCGCAAGCGGGTCGACGAGGCCGGCCTGAGCGACCGCATCCAGGTCGTCGAGGGCGATATCTTCGCGGACTCCTATCCGGAGGGCCACGACACGGTCATGTTCGTCCACCAGCTCCAGATCTGGCCACAGGACCGCAACACGAAGCTGCTCACCACCGCGTACCGGTCGACTCCGGAGGATGGCCGCGTCGTCATCATGAACTCGATGTCCGAGGACTCCGGGGACGGTCCGGTCATGGCCGCGCTGGCCAGCCCGTTCTTCGCGGCCGTCGCCGGCGAAGGCGGCATGCTCTACCCCTGGTACCGGTACGAGGAGTCGCTGCGCGCGGCCGGCTTCACCCGATCCGAGCGGATCAGGTGCACCGAGGCGCTGACGCCGCACGGGATCATCGTGGGGCTCAAATGACGGCGTCTACTGTGGACGAGAAGCTCGTCCAAGCGATGACCGCGCTGCGGCGCGAACTGCACCAGGAGCCGGAGCTGGGCCTTGATCTGCCGCGTACGCAGAAGAAGGTCCTCGAAGCGCTGTCCGGCCTGCCGCTGGACATCTCGCTGGGCAAGGGCCTCACGTCCATTACCGCGGTGCTGCGCGGCGGTGCGGCCGAGGGCTCGGACCGATCGGTCGTGCTGCTGCGGGCCGACATGGATGCGTTGCCGCTCACCGAGCCGGACGGCGTCGAGTACGCCTCACGCGTACCCGGTGCGATGCACGCCTGCGGGCACGACCTGCACACGGCGATGCTAGTGGGAGCGGCCCATCTGCTGTGCGCTCGGCAGGCGGAGCTGGCTGGGGACGTCGTCTTCATGTTCCAGCCCGGCGAGGAGGGATTCGGCGGCGCCGGTCTCATGATCGAGGAGGGCGTACTCGACGCGGCCGGCTCCCGGCCGGTGGCCGCGTACGCCCTGCATGTCGCGTCGGCCATGCTGCCGGCGGGACTGCTGACGACCCGCAAAGGCCCGCTGCTCGCCGGTGGCGACGCGCTCGACGTGACCGTACGCGGTCAGGGCGGTCACGACTCGCAGCCGCAGCTGCTGCGCGACCCCATCGTCGCGGCCAGCGAGATGGTGCTCGCACTGCGGAATCTGGCCAAGGAGCGGGGCGCTGACGACCCCGTCATCGTGTCGGTCGGCAGCTTCCACGCCGGGTCGGCGGCCAACGTCATCCCCGACGACGTGGAGCTGAAGGTCGGCATCCGGTCGTTCCGCCCGGACACGAAGGCCCGCATCGTGGCCGACGTGACCGGGTTGCTCGAACGGGTTGCCGAGGCTCACGGCGTACGGGTCGAGGTGGAGCGCACCATGGACTATCCGGTCACGATGGTCGACGGCGCCGAGGCCGACTTCGCCGCCGAGACCGTGGCCGAAGTCCTCGGGCCCAACCGGCTCATGTGGTCGCCGACGCCGCTGGCCGCATCGGAGGACTTCTCGCTGATTCTGGGCCAGATCCCCGGGGCCTTGCTGTTCCTCGGGGCCTGCCCGGCCGACCGCGATCCCCGTTCGGCGCCGTTCAACCACGCCGCTGGTGCGGCCTTCCGAGACGACGTGCTGTGGGACGGGGCCCGGCTCCTGGCCGGTCTAGCGGAGCGGCGCGTGGCCTCCTGACCCCTACGGCGGTGCGGTCACCCTCCCGGTGGCCGCACCGTCCGCCGGTATTCATAGCTGCCGGAGTACGGACGGCGGCGTGTACTCCTTGTCGAGGTACCACGCGGTCGGTGGATCCTTCGGCGGCTCGGCGTCGGCGATCATCTTGAGCTGAGCGTCCTCGCGCCCGCGAACCACCGGCCAGCGATCGACCCGCGCGATGAACTGCTGTCCGATGCCGTCGAGGAGGCTGACCGTACCGTCGCAGTAGATCTTGAAGACGAGGTCGTGAAGGCCGAACGTGACCGGAATGCGGCCGGTCGGCCGCCCATCCATGAGCAGATCGACGGGGCGCCCGCTGGACGAGATTGCACGGAGATAGGCGCGGCCCGATCGCGGCAGATCCAGATCCCGCCCTCGGCGCTCGTAGCCGAGGTAGCTTCGCCCCGTCGACAGATGCCACGGCTCATACAGCGGGGTGTACGCGTCGTAGACGGTTCGCAGTTTGGCGCCGCCCTCCCATTCCAGGACGAAGCTGAACGCGGGCCGGTGAAGGTTGATCCGCTCGTAGCCGGCCGTATCGGTCAGCCCGGCGACGATGGACTCGTCCGGCTCCACGCCGGTCGAGACGAATTCCGCGTCTGGCAGCAGCTCCGCGAGCCGGCGGCGGACGGCGGGAATGCGGCTCATGCCGCCGGCAAGCAGGACGAAGTCCACGTCGCCGACGAGATTCGGGGCGCTGGGATCGTAGGTCGAGTCGCGGTATCGCTCGCTCAGCCGGGCCGCGCGCAGCGCCGCCGTTACAAGCTGCGTGGCCGTTGCCATCAGCGGCTCGAATGACTCCTCCATCTGGTCGCGGGTGTACCTCAGCACCGGCGCTCGGCCGAAGATGTACGGTGGAAGCACCACTCGATGAGTCTCGTGGTTGCTCAAAGCGATCTTGGCCGCCACCGCCTCACGGCGGAGCATCCCCGCCGCGAGTTCCGCTTGTGCGAACGATTCCAGGGGGAATCCGGCCTCGGCTAGCGCCAGACTCAGGTCGTCAGTGATCGCTTCGTCGAGGCGATCACCGGCCACGGTGGTGCCGAGCGAAGCGAGAACGCGGACATCCGGTCGTTCGCCGCCGACGACATCCAAGACGGCGACGTCGAGCGTCCCGCCGCCCATGTCGAAGACCAGCAGCCGCCCCTCGACCGGATGAGCATCCTTCAGATACCGCTCCGCCAGCCAGGCGACGCCCGCGGCGACCGGCTCGTCGATGAGGGTCGCATCGCTGACCGGCAGCCCCGCCCGCCCCGCCAGTTCCAGCAGGCGGCCGCGCTGCTCGCCGTCCCACATCGCCGGGCAGCCGAGCCGCAGTTCCTTGAGGCGCCCGAGCGAGCGCCCGGCGATGTTGGAGCGCCGCCGGATCTCGTTCAGGACCGCGACGATGACGTTGTCGGCCGGGACCTCCGTGCCGTACGGGCCGCCGCCCAACCTGACGGTGGGCTGCTTGTCCGTGATCGCGCGCTTCACCGAGCGGATGAGCCGCGCCGGGATGTCCTCCGCCCGCTCGCCGACGACATAACGCCGCCCGTCGTACGCCGCGATAGACGGCATCCAGCCGGTGACGGGATGCAGCGGGTGGATCGTGACGGGATCCCGGCCGGCTCGTTCCGCGACGAACGACGTCGTTGTACCGAAGTCCACCGCTACGACTGGACGCTCCCGTGCTGCCACGGCACCTCGCTACTGCTCGACGACGCCTACTGTTCGACGACCAACGCCTTCGCGACGAGTACATCCTCTTTCGGCGTACGCCAGGAATAGCCCGGTCGGACGACCATCACCCGAGTGCCGTCCTTGGGGGAGCCGACAATCGGTGAGTGTTTGCGCCGATCGAACGATGTTGTTCCGCCGGCCGACTCGATCGGCGTGAGATCCTGCGTGCCGGCGCTGCGGCGTACGCGCTCGATCAGGATGTCCGCTTCGGCGCCGTTCGTAACCAACTCCTCGATCTCCATCGCGAGGCTGGCGAAGGCTTGGATACCGCGGGCACGGATCTTCTGGTCCTGGACCTCGCGAAGTTCATTGGCGCGAATCGCTTCCGTCCGAGCGTCCTGCGATTCGTCCGATGCCTTCGCGTCGCTGAGCCGGGCGCGGACCACCTCGATCACGATGGCCTTCTCAGCAGCCGACATGCGGCCGTCGAGAAGCCGGTCGAACGCCTTGGCCGGGCTCAGCGAACGGATGTCGGCGTACGGGTCGAGTAGCTCATCTGACCACGCGTAACTCGTGCCCCTGGCCACAACGTGCTTGTGCCGCTTGAGCTTCGGCCGAGCGGATGACCATGCCTTCTTGAACTCGGCCTCCGACAGCCCGAGCCCGGTCAGCGTCTTCTTCATGGCCGCCATCGACAGCGGCTCTCCATAGCTGCTCTTGATGAGGTCGACCAGTACCGCTTCCGAATCCTCGGCGAAGCGCCGGGCCAGCGAGGCGGGATCGAGCAGCCAGTCCAGGAGGGCGGAACCTTCGGCGGCGAAACCGTCCGTCGCGGGGTCGATGCGTACGCGCTCCTCGCGTCCGTCCTGCCATCGCACCTGGCATGTCTTGGCCGATTTGCCGCGTACGCCGATGATCGTCCCAACCTGCATCCCATCGGCCCGCGTACGCCGAACGAGCACCTCAGTGAAAGCCACGGCAGGACTCTACGCCGTGGCGGGCATCCACGGCTTGAGCAGCGTGGGGTCGGCAACCGCGGACGCGACCTGACGACGCTCCTCCATGGTCAGGCTCAGTTGCCGAAGCCTGGCGCCCCACTCCGGTACGCGTTCGGACTCCTCCAGCGCCGTCGACACCTCGATGAGCACGGCCAGCGAGGCCGCCCGGTCGTCGTTTTTGAACTCGCGCAGGACTCGCACGTTGTCCAGAACCCGGGCCAGCCCTTGGAGCTGCTTGGAGCCGCCGTACTCCACCTCGGCCGGCGCAGGCTCTGTTGCCGATGAGCGCCCCGGAACGCGTTCCGGGGCGCTCATCTCATTCGTCGAACGCCATCATGCCCGCGGGGACACCGGCGACCGCCATCTCGCGCCAGATCGAACGCCAGCGCGGCAGCTCGTGGTAGCGCCGCAGCGCCGCGATGCCGCTCAGCAAGCCGGCCCAGCCCGGGTACGGCGGGTTGGCGGGATCGAATCCGCTCTGCATGAGGGTGAGCCGGGTCTTGCCGTCGGAGCCTTCCAGCTCCCAGGTGTCGATCTGGCCGTCGGGCCACCGCAGGGACGCCTTGCGGCCCGGTTCGAACTCGACGAACTTCGTTCCGCCGCTGGGGTCGAGCTCGAACCCGCCCATGGCGAACCGGCCGCCGACATAGGGCTCGATGTCGACGTGGACGCCGGACCACTTGCGGTAGTGCTCCGACTGGGTCATCGACTCGAACACCTTGTCCGGCGCCGCGTCGATCACCACTGAAGCGTGCAGCTCGGGCGACGTGAAGTCGCACTTGGGCGTCGGCTCACGACCGTCCAGGTAGTCGGCCAGGTTCGCGATCGCCAGCGTCCAGAAGGTCTGCATCGAGCCACGGTTACCGGCCGTACCGGCCAGCACCTCCGGGAAGCTCGGCAGGTCGCTCTGGCTCAGCGTCACGAGCGTGCCGTCCTCGTCCTCGGCCAGCTCGAACTCCACCGTGGACTCGACACCATCGACGGTCCAGGCGAACCGGATCCTGCTCTCGTCCACGTGCAGTACGCGCTGGTGCGGCTCCGCGCCGTCCGGCGTGGAGCGGCCCCAGAACTCGTACTTGCCGGGCAGGTTGACGTCGGCGTGCTCGGTCAGCCACACACGCAGCGCGGCGGGGTCGGTCAGCGCCTCATACACGCTCTTCGGTGGGGCCGCAACGACCGCGCGCAGGCGCAGGTCAGGCTCGTTCATCGGGATCTCCCTTCGGATAGCAGGCGACGGCCAGGCGGAACGCGTCGCCCTCCGCACCGCCGTATCGGGTGAACAGGTCCTGCAGCGTCTGCTGCAACTCGTCGAGGAACGCCTTGCGCTGCTCCGGGCGTACCCGGATGTCCCCGGACACGCCGATCGACGGCAGGTCGGGCCGGGTGAGGTCGAGCGCGGCGACGTCCGCCTGCACGCCCTCCATCAGGTCGATCAGGTAGCCCCGGCTGAGCCGGTCGCGGGTCTCGGGCCGCCCGATCCGGCCCACCAAGCCCGGAGACAGCCAGTAGGACCGGCTAGCGGCTTGGTAGATCCCCTCGTGGATGCCGCGCACCCGGCGCTCGGCCACCTGACCGACCAGGCCGGCCTCCAGCAGGCGCTTCACGTGGTAGTAGACCCGCTGCGGGGTCTGGTCGAGCTCGACCCCCACCTCGGTGCACGATCGGGGCTCGGCGAGCTGCCGCAGCACTTCGATCCGCTGCGGCTTGAGCAGGGCCTCAGCCTGCTCGATTCGGTCGAGGTAAACGACGTCTCTCATGGCGAAAGGAAGTCTTTACGTAAAAGAATATTTTGTCAATAGCGCCTCCGGACCCTGTACGGTCCTCAACGTCTGATGAGATTGGCGGTGCAGTTGCGAGCGCCCGACGCCGAAGTGCGGGGCCGCACGGCTGCATCGGAGGTGGCGCAATGATCGAGCAATACGTGCTGGATCTTCAAGACGTTGACGAGATGCAGGTCGCGGTCGTTGGCGGCAAGGGTGCGCACTTGGGCGGGCTGTCGCGGATCGAAGGCATCCGGGTGCCGGCTGGTTTTTGCGTGACCACGGCCGCCTTCCGGCGGACCATGGCCGAAGCACCGTCGATCGACGATCGGCTCGATCAGCTGTCGCGGCTGAGCCCGGATGACCGCGAGGTGATCGGCACGCTCAGTGCAGAGATCCGCCAGACCATCGAAGGGATCGCCGTACCGGGCGATCTGGCCGTTGCGATCACCCGCGCGCTGGCGCAGCTCGGCGAGCACGCCGCCTACGCCGTGCGATCCAGCGCGACGGCAGAGGACCTGCCGGCAGCGTCCTTCGCCGGCCAGCAGGACACCTACCTGAACGTCGTGGGGTCGGCGGCGATCCTTCAGCACGTCGGCCGATGCTGGGCATCGCTGTTCACCGAGCGGGCCGTGACCTACCGCCTGCGCAACGGCTTCGACCACCGGAAGGTCCACATGGCCGTGGTCGTGCAGCAGATGGTCTTCCCGGAGGCGGCCGGCATCCTGTTCACGGCCGACCCCGTCACGGGCAACCGGAAGGTCGCCACCGTGGACGCCAGCTTCGGCCTCGGCGAGGCCGTGGTTTCCGGCCTGGTGAACCCGGACGTCTACAAGGTGCGCGATGGCGAGGTCGTCACCAAGGCGGTAGCCGCCAAACGGCGTGCTGTTCACGCCCGGCCGGCTGGCGGGACGCAGGAGGTGGCGATCGACCCGCAGCGGCAGGAGCAGCCGGCGCTGACGGATGCGCAGGTCCTGCGGCTCGTGCGGCTCGGGCGGCGAATCGAAGCGCATTTCGGCCGCCCGCAGGACATCGAATGGTGCCTGGTGGACGACGACTTCCAGATCGTGCAGAGCCGGCCGATCACCACGCTGTTTCCCGTACCCGAGACCGGCGACCGGGAGAACCACGTCTACGTCTCCGTCGGTCATCAGCAGATGATGACCGACCCCATGAAGCCGTTGGGGATCTCCGTGTGGCAGCTGACGGCCATGGCGCCGATGCACGAGGCCGGCGGGCGGCTGTTCGTCGACGCGACCCGGCGCCTGGCCACGCCCGCGAGCCGCGCCGGCCTCCTGGAGGTCGTGGGGCGGGGCGATCCGCTGATCAGGGACGCGCTGGAGACAGTCCTCGACCGCGGAGATTTCATCCCGACGCTTCCCGACGAGGCTGCCGGTGGGCCGCCACCGGGCGGCGCGTCCGCCCCGATCGAAACCGATCCGGCCATCGTCGCCGGGCTGATCGAGCGCAGCCAGGCGTCCCTCGCCGCCCTGCGGCGCGACATCGCGACGAAGACCGGGCCGGCACTGTTCGACTTCCTGCTGGAAGCCTTCGGCGAGCACAAGCGGGTGCTCGGCAATCCGTTGAGCATGCAGGCGATCATGGCGGGGATGGAGGCCACCTGGTGGCTCAACGACCAGATGCAGGAGTGGCTGGGCGAGAAGAACGCCGCCGACCCGCTCACGTTGTCCGCCCCCGGCAACGTCACGTCAGAGATGGGACTGGCGCTGCTCGACGTCGCCGACGTGATCCGCCCGCATCCGCAGGTGGTGGCGTTTCTGGAGGGCGTCGAGAACGAGGGCTTCCTGGACGAGCTGCCGAAGCTGGCGGGCGGAACCGAAGCGCGCGACGCCATCGAGACCTACCTCGACCGGTACGGCATGCGCTGCGTCGGCGAGATCGACATCACGAGGCCGCGTTGGCGCGAGCGGCCGACCACGCTCGTGCCGGTGATCCTCGACAATGTCAGGAACTTCGAGCCGGGTGCCGCCCAGCGGCGCTTCGAGCAAGGGCGGCACAAGGCGCAGCAGAAGGCGCAGCAGGTGCTCGAAGACCTGCGGGCCCGGCCGGATGGGGAGCACAAGGCCACCGAGACCCAGCAGATGATCGACCGGGTCCGGACCTTCATCGGGTACCGGGAATACCCGAAGTACGACATCGTCAGCCGTTACTTCGTCTACAAGCAGGCCCTGCTGGCGGAGGCCGAGCGCCTCGTGCAGGCGAACGTGCTGGCTGAGAAGGCGGACATCTTCTATCTTACGTTCGCCGAACTCCACGAGGTCGTGCGTACCAACCGGGTGGACGACCAGCTCATCCGGCAGCGCAAGGATTCGTTCCGGTCGTACCAGGCGCTCACGCCGCCGCGAGTACTCACGTCGGATGGCGAGGCCATTGTGGGGGCGTACCGGCGCGATGACGTGCCGGATGGTGCCTTGATCGGCTTGCCGGTTTCCGCCGGGACCATCGAGGGCCGGGCCCGCGTCATCCTGGACATGGCGGACGCCGACCTTGAGGCGGGCGACATCCTGGTCACGGCCTACACCGACCCCAGCTGGTCACCGCTGTTCGTCGCGATCACGGGCCTGGTGACGGAGGTGGGCGGCCTGATGACCCACGGCGCGGTGATCGCGCGGGAATACGGCCTGCCGGCCGTCGTGGGCGTGGAGCGGGCCACCCGGCTGATCCGGGACGGTCAGCGGATCCGCGTGCACGGAACCGATGGGTACGTCGAGATCCTGCCGTGACTGGCGATGTAGGGAATCTATGAAAGCGCCGGGATGATGGTGTCGCCGTACACGGCCAGCGTGTGCTCCATATCGTCGTGTTGCAGGTAGACGGCAAACTGGTCGACTCCGATCTCCTTGAGCCGGCCCAGTTTTTCGATGTGTGCCGGTGCGGGGCCAAGCATGCAGAACCGGTCAACGATCTCGTCGGGCACGAAGTCGGCGTGCGGGTTGCCCGCCCGGCCGTGCTCGGCGTAGTCGTAACCCTGGCGGCCCTTGATGTAGTCGGTGAGGGCCTGCGGTACGGCGCCGGAGTCGCCGTAGCGCGCGACGATGTCGGCGATGTGGTTGCCGACCATACCGCCGAACCAGCGGGTCTGGTCTCGCTGGTGCGCCAGATCGTCGCCGACGTAGGCCGGTGCGGCGACGCAGAACTTCAGTGCGGCCGGATCGCGTCCAGCATCCGCGGCCGCCGCGCGTACGGCTTTGATCATCCACTCCGCAATGTCGAGATCGGACAGTTGCAGGATGAACCCGTCGGCCACCTCGCCGGTCAGCTTGAGCGCCCGCGGTCCGTACGCCGCCACCCACACCTGAAGGCTGGAGTCGGTGACCCAGGGGAAGTGCAGCTTCGTACCCCGGTACGTGGTCTCCCGGCCGTTGCCCAGTTCGCGGATCACCTCAACGGATTCGCGCAGCTCGGCGATGTTCATCGGCGGCAGGCCCAGCGTCCGCCGAGCCGAGTCGCCACGCCCGATGCCGCAGATGGTCCGGTTGCCGTACATCTCGTTGAGCGTGGCGAACGTGCTGGCCGTGACCGTCGCGTCGCGCGTACCGGGATTGGTCACCATCGGACCGACGATGACCCGCTGGGTCCGCGCGAGGATCTGGCTGTAGATGACGTAGGGCTCCTGCCACAGCAGATGCGAGTCGAACGACCACACGTGGCTGAAGCCCGCCGCCTCGGCCTTAACCGCGAGGTCGACGACGCGGCTGGCCGGCGGATCCAATTGGAAGACGACTCCGAAGTCCATCTGCGGACCCCCCATCTCAGTTCAGGTAGGAGGACAGGCCACGCGGCAGATACTTGCCGTGGCCCTTGCGGCCGAGGTACTCGCCGCCGGCGACGACGACGGTGCCACGCGACATCACGATGTCGACCTTCCCCGCGATCTGGTACCCCTCGTACGCCGAGTGGTCCATGTTCATGTGATGCGTCTCGACGCTGATCGTGGTACGCCCGTTGGGGTCGTACAGCACGATGTCGGCGTCCGAGCCGGGAGCGATCACACCCTTGCGTGGATAGAGCCCGAACATGCGGGCAGGTGTCGTCGCGATCGTCTCCACCCAGCGCTCCAGCGTGAGCTTGCCGTCCACGACGCCTTGGTAAAGCAGATCGACCCGGTGCTCCACGCCGCCGATCCCGTTGGGAATCTTCGAGAAGTCGCCCAGCCCTAGCTCCTTCTGATCCTTGAAGCAGAACGGGCAGTGGTCGGTCGAGACGATCGCGAGATCGTTGGTACGCAAGCCCTGCCACAGATCGCGCTGATGAGTCTCGTTCTTGCTGCGCAACGGAGTCGAGCAGACCCACTTGGCGCCCTCGAATCCGGGTGCGCCCAGCTGGTCCTCCAGCGTCAGGTAGAGGTACTGCGGGCACGTCTCGGCGAAGACGTTACGTCCGGCGTCGCGCGCTTCGGCAATGGCCGCAAGCGCTTCGGACGCCGACATGTGCACGACGTAGAGCGGAGTGTCCCCGGCCACCTTCGCCAGCGAGATGGCCCGGCGGGTGGCCTCGGCCTCCAGCTCGGCCGGCCGCGTCAGTCCATGGTGGATCGGGTCCGTCTCGCCGCGCGAGAGCGCCTGCTGGATCAGCACGTCGATGGCGATGCCGTTCTCGGCGTGCATCATGATCATGGAGCCGTTCTCGCGCGCCTTCTGCATCGCGCGCAGGATCTGGCCGTCATCGCTGTAGAAAACTCCTGGGTACGCCATGAAGAGCTTGAAGCTCGTAACGCCTTCGTGGTCCACGAGTGCGTCCATGGCCTTGAGCGAGTCGTCGTCGACGCCACCGATGATCATGTGGAAGGCGTAGTCGATGTGGCAGTTGCCGTCGGCCTTGCCGTGCCAGGCGGACAGTCCTTCGTGGACGTTCTCGCCGGTACGCTGCACGGCGAAGTCGATGATGGTGGTCGTGCCGCCGAACGCCGCCGCCTTGGTGCCGGTGTCGAACGTGTCCGATGCGAACGTGCCGCCGAACGGCAGCTCCATGTGCGTGTGCGCGTCGATGCCGCCCGGGATGACGTACTTTCCCGTGGCGTCGATGACCTCCGCGTCGGCCGGCCCCAGCCCGGGTGCGAACACGGCGGCGATCGTCTCGCCGTCGACGAGCACATCGGCGGCGTACGACCCGGTGCTGGTGACCACGGTGCCGCCGGTGATCAGAAGGCTCATGGCTTCACCAGGCTCTCGTACGCATCCGGGCGGCGGTCGCGGTAGAACGCCCAGCGGTCGCGTACCTCGGCCAGCAGGGCCATGTCGAGGTCGCGCACGATCAGCTCCGGCTGGTGCGGGTCGCCGGTCTCGCCGACGAACTTGCCCTCGGGGTCCACGAAGTAGGACGTGCCGTAGAAGTCGTTGTCGCCGAGCTCTTCGATGCCCACGCGGTTGATGGCGCCGATGAAGTACTCGTTGGCCACCGCCGACGCCGGCTGCTCCAGCTTCCACAGGTACGCCGACAGCCCGCGGTGCGTGGCCGACGGGTTGAACACGATCTTCGCACCGGCCAGGCCCAGCGCCCGCCAGCCCTCCGGGAAGTGCCGGTCGTAGCAGATGTAGACGCCGATCCGGCCCACGGCGGTGTCGAAGATCGGGTACCCGAGATTGCCGGGCCGGAAATAGAACTTCTCCCAGAACCCCTTCACCTGCGGGATGTGCGTCTTGCGGTACTTGCCGAGATATTTGCCGTCGGCGTCGACCACGGCAGCGGTGTTGTACAGCACGCCGGGCTGCTCTTGTTCGTACATCGGGAGAATCATGACTATGCCGAGTTCGGCGGCGAGGGCCTGGAACCGTTCGGTCGTCGGTCCCGGGATCGCCTCGGCGTACGCGTAGAACTGCGCGTCCTGCACCTGGCAGAAGTAGGGGCCGTAGAACAGCTCCTGGAAGCAGATCACCTTGGCGCCCTGCGCAGCGGCCTGCCGGGCGTAGTCCTCGTGCGCTTTGATCATGGATTCTTTGTCGCCGGTCCACGATGTCTGTACCAGGGCGGAGCGGATGGTGTCAGACACGGGCTACTCCTTGTCGAGAGAGGCCTGGATGCCGTAGAAACTTAATGACACAGCTCTAATCGCACAATAGCTAGATTGTCAAGGACAGGTTGCCAAAGTGCTTCACGTGATCTCCGCGGCGGTGGTTGACCGGAGTGCGCGCGGCGTTGCCTTCGCGGTCAGCCGGTTGATTCACGGCGGGGAGCTGGCGGCCGGCACCCGCCTGCCTACGGTGCGGGATCTGGCGCGAGTGCTGGGAATCAGCCCGACGACGGTCAGCGAGGCGTGGAGCTCTCTGGCCCGGGCCGGGCTCATCGCCACGCGTGGGCGTTCTGGCACGGTCGTGCTGTCGGGTGAGCGGCTGCGTTCGCGCCTGCGTTACACGCACATGGCCGGGATCGTGGGCGGAGCGCCGCAGGACCTGTCCACCGGCGTCCCCGATCATGACCTGCTGCCCGATCTCACCGAGACGCTGGGCCGGCTCGGTGACATGCGCTTGACGACCAGTTACCTCGACGAGCCCGTGCTGCCCGCATTGGAGGAGCACCTGCGGTCGGTCTGGCCCTACGCCGCCGAACGGGTGACTGTGGTGGACGGGGCGCTTGATGCCCTCGATCGCATTATCGGCGTCGTTGTCCGCTTCGGCGACCGTGTTCTGGTGGAGAACCCGACGTTCCCGCCGATGCTCGATCTGCTGGAGCAGACCGGCGCACGCCCGATCGGGCTTGCGCTCGACGATTCGGGAATCGTGCCGGCGGCGCTCGACGAGGCGCTCAGCCTCAACCCGGTGGCCGTACTGCTGCAACCGAGAGCGCACAACCCGACCGGCGTCAGCATGACCGCATCGCGCGCCGCTGAGCTGTCCGTGTTGCTGGACAGGCACCCCGATGTGATCGTCATCGAGGACGATCACGCGGCCGGAATCGCCAGCGCTCCAACGGTCAGCCTCGGCACGCACCTTCCCGGGCGTACCGTGCACATCAGAAGCTTTGCCAAGAGCCTCGGGCCGGACCTGCGCCTAGCCGCGATGTCCGGGCCCGCCAGCGTCATCTCGCCGCTGGCCGACCGGCGCATGCTCGGACCCGGTTGGTCCAGCCGCCTGCTGCAGCACGTGCTTCTGGACCTGCTCTCCTCGCCCGCCACGGCCAAACTGCTCGACGAGGCGCGGGAGGAATATGCCAGGCGTCGCGCGGCGATGCTGGAAGCCCTTGCGCATCACGGGGCAAGGGCCACCGCCGACGACGGGATCAACCTGTGGCTTGAGGTGGCCGACCAGCAAGCGGCCCTCGTTCGTCTGGCCGCTAACGCTATCGCGGTCGCTCCCGGCAGCCCGTTCGAAGTCACCGCCCTGCCGGCACCCCACGTGCGGATCACCGTCGGTCTGGTCCGGGAGGGAATCGACGAGCTGGCTCGGATTCTGGCCGAGGCGGCGCGCACACCCGGCCGGCACCATCGCGGTACGCGCTAAGCAGGATCAAGGAGATTCTCGATGCGTAATCATGTGACCCACTTCGTCAACGGAAAGTCCTGGGACCACGGGTCGGCCCGGCGAGGCGAGCTGTTCGACCCGCTCACCGCCGAGGTGCGGGCGATGGTCGACTTCGCGTCGACGGACGATGTCGCCACCGTCGTCGATGCCGCCGCGGCGGCGTGGACGTCATGGCGCCACGCCTCGCTCGCCAAGCGTACGGCCATCATGTTCGCCTTCCGGGAGCTGCTGTTCCAGCGGCGCGACGAACTCGCGGCGCTCGTCAGTGCCGAGCACGGCAAGGTGCATTCCGACGCGATGGGCGAGGTGCAACGCGC
>Ga0114129_10000047_pt1 | contig 104957 bp, 89 predicted proteins | sample RhiMetdeltSRZDD1_FD_80071 | JGI IMG/M metagenome (GOLD analysis project Ga0114129, IMG submission 80071) | Populus rhizosphere microbial communities from Tennessee, USA - Rhizosphere MetaG P. deltoides SRZDD1 (version 2) (version 2) | ecosystem: Host-associated > Plants > Roots > Rhizosphere >... | reverse complement strand
GCCACCGCTACTCGGTGGTGGCGCCGGCGCTGGAGCGGGAGCCGGAGCCGGCGTGCTCCCGCCAGGCCGCCATCCGCCGTTCACGCACGTTCCTCCGCCGATTGACGCGAATGGATCAGGACCCGGGCAGCCAGTTGTCGGTGTTGGCGTTGGAGTCGGTGCTGGTGTTGGTGCCGGCGGCGGTGGCGGTGGCGGTAGCGCTGCCCCGCCCGAGGAGACGAACTGGCCCGCCAGCTTGTTGTATTCGCGCGAAAAGCTGATACCCCACTGCGGGGCGGCGGTTCGCGGAGTTACACGAGGATAGAAGGACCCCGGGTTGTTCGTGCCCTGTGTGACTCCGCCAGCCGAGCTGATTGGCACCCCGTTCCCACTCAGCTCAATCGCGGCTACTTCGTACGTAAGATTGTCCGAGCCTACGGCGAGAACCGTACCGCTGACGGGATTGAAGGCGAGGCTGAAGTTGTCAGTGTTGCCGAAGCGACGGGTGATGAGACCCGAGGTCACCATGTTACCCGCGACGTCGAAGGTGGCAAACTGCGACGCCGCCCCGGCGTTGTTTGCGACATAGCCCATCACGTAGTTGCCGTTCGCCGTGTTGACGGTGATATCGGTGTTGAACGTCCCGCTGCCATACCAGAACTTCTGCAGGGGGGAGAGCGTTCCATCGACCCGTACCTTCCGAAACGCCGCGAACGCCCCTGCTCCGTCCCAACCCGTATAACTCAGTCCGAACTCGTTGGTGGCCGGATTCCAAACCAGCCCCGGATCGCGTGCGCCGCCGGGGTTGGCCAGCAGCATGGTCGTCCCGAGAGGGACGCCGAAGGCCGAGACGAATCGCCCACGAATGGCGTTGCTCGCCGACTGCCAGACCACCAGGTATACGTGGCTGGACGATGAATAGGCGGCGGGGGGACCGACTTGGAAGTAGGCGGTCCCATCTTCAAAGATGTTGGAGATCGTCACGTCGGCCGACACAGGTCCTCCGGCCGCGCACGAAACCAACCGGCCGTGGATGGCGTTCGCGGTGGGCAAATCGCTCTGATGCCACGTGACGAGGAACACACCCGTATCCGGATTGTATTTCGCGCGCGGTCGATGCCCGAAGACGGCCGGGTTATTCATGATGTCGAAGAGGACAGTGATGGGCTGCCCGATCCCATTCGTGCAGATACCAAAAATGGGCCCGTACCCTCCAACGAACAGATATCGATCGGTTGCCGGGTCATAGCCGACGTCAGTCCCGAGAACGCCTATCGCTGCCAGGTTGACCGCAGCTCCTATCTGAGAAAACTGGGCGCTCGCCGGACGAGGCAGCGCACCGAGAAGAATCAGGGTCAGAGCACCCACGAGGAATCGTGGCGTCAACGAATGGCGGGCAGTCGTGTCAGTTCTTTTCATAGTTCTCAACCCTGTCAAAACCGGTGAGGGACTGCGGTGACGGACGGCACAAGCTCGGACGTACTGCTATCGGCTTCAGTTCGACCTGCCTGTAGTGAGGAATGAAATCTGTCTCAAACCGGTCAGGATTGTAGGGCCAAACGATGCAACTGACAAGGAAATATGGAGTTACATTACCGTCTCGTCATCTCGAGCACGCGGTTCGATGCGAGGATGCGGCTGCGGGTATCGCCTCGAAGCCCCCGGCGAAGCGCCACGAAGTCGGACGAAACGACACTGGCAAGAACGTAACCGGCCTCCTCGCGGATGGAGGGATTCTGATCCGCGAGCAGGTTCTCGAGCACGGCGCGGGCGCGGGCGGCGTCGCGACGCGCCAGCAGGCGCGCCGCCTGAAGACGAATTTGTGGATCGCGAGACGCGATGAGCGCCTCGACGGGAGCGACCCAGCTGGTGTCTTCAGGGACCGCCGCGAGCTCCTCGGCGGCCTGCGCGCGCAGGGCCTCGTGAGGCGATCCGAGGCTGCTGCGCAGGAAACCCGTCCCCTGCGGATCCGCCAACCGGTGAAGCGCCGCCGCCGCCGCGAAACGGACCGGATACGGCTGATTTTCCGACGTCAGCGGCACAATCGCATTGATCGCCTCCTTCGCGCCGAGGCGTCCGAGCGCCGCCGCGGCGGCCGCACGAAAATCAGGGGAATCGTTGGAGAGCAGCTTCATCAAAGGCGGAATCGCGAGCGGGCTTCGACTCTGTCCGAGCGCGTCGATCATGCGGGCAGTCCCGAAGCCGGTGCCGAGCTGGGCGATCACGGCGCGAACGCCGCGCTCCTGCCCGATCGACGCGAGCGCCAGAACCTCTGGCGATCGTTCGCCATTCGCCGGGTTATTGAGCAGGGCCAACGCACCCGCATCGCCATCGGCCGCGAGCGCCTTCAGCGCTTCGATGCGAAGGCCCGAGTCCGAACTTCCGCTCGCGTCCCGCAGCGACGACAGGGCCACGATTCGGATCACGTAGCCGTCTTCGATTCGCCGGCTGCCCAGCCACCGCTCGTACGCGTCAAGTCCCGCCAACGTGCCGGCTCGAACGATTTCAGCCTCGACCAGGAGCGCCAGCGCGGCGACGCTGCGCGGATACGCCGTCAAGATTGTTGCTGCGTGACTCGCTGCCTGCGCGGCGTCGCCATCGGAGAGCATCTTCCAGCCCCTCGAAACGAGAACCGCTTCTTCGGAACCCGTGGTCGGGGCGGCCTGCGGCTGCTGACCCGACACGACGACGGAAAAGCCAGCCATCACGACGGGGATCAGCGACAGGAGAATCGGCAATCTCAGTCCAGTTGCGGATCATAGCAGCCCGCGCGAGGCCGACGCGCCCGAGCCTCTATAATTCCCGCGGCCCTGCCAGGACCGACATGCTGTCACTCGTGATTCCCGTCTACCGGAACGAGGAGAATCTGCCTCGGTTGTTCCAGGAGCTCGAGCGCCTCGCTGGCCGGCTGCCCGACACCTTCGAGGTGGTCTTCGTCGTCGATGGCAGTCCCGACGCGTCGCTGCAGATTCTCCAGGCGAAGCTCCCGGCCTAGTCCGTGCGGACCCAGCTCATCGAGCTCAGCCGCAACTTCGGCTCGTTTGCGGCGATCGCGGCCGGTCTGGGGCGCGACCGCGGGGAGTATTTTGCGGTCATCGCCGCGGATCTTCAGGAGCCGCCGGAGCTGGTCCTGGATTTCCATCGCATCCTGAAATCGGGTGACGCCGACACCGTGCTGGGACACCGCGTCGGACGCGCGGATCCGTGGTGGTCGCAGTGGCTGTCCCAGATCTTCTGGCACGCGTACCGTCGATTCGTGGTCAAGGAGATGCCGAAAGGCGGCATCGACATCTTCGGCTGCACGCGCGAAGTGCGCGATCAGTTGCTGCGGCTCAAGGAGACCGACACCAATCTGATTGCGCTGCTCTTCTGGATGGGATTCCGGCGAGCGTTCGTCGCCTATGAGCGGCGGTCGCGCCTCGAGGGACGAAGCGCCTGGACGTTCGGACGGAAGCTTCGCTATGCGCTCGACAGCATTTTCAACTTCACAGATCTACCAATCCGCGCGCTCTTGCTTCTCGGCGCCGCGGGGACGACGCTGGCCGTCGTCGCGGGCGTCACCGTATTCACGTTCTGGGCGCTCGGCCGCATGCCGGTGCTTGGGTACACCCCCTTGATGCTCGTGATCACGTTCTTTGGTGGCCTGACCGCGCTGGGCCTGGGAATCATCGGCCAGTATCTGTGGCTGTCGCTGCAGAACACCCGCAACCGCCCGACGTCGATCGTGAAATCCGCGTGGACCTTCGACCGCGAACCGGCCCGGGTTGACAACCCGTAGGCCGACGCTTTCGCTAGAGCGCGGCGATGAACTCGTCGTAGTCGCGGATGTAGTCGTCCGGATCGTACAGATCGGACGCAAACACCAGAAGCAGCGCGTCGGCCGAGTATTTGTACTGCACCGCCCAGATCTTGGGCGGGATGTAGAGACCGAGGTTGGACGCGTCGAGCACGATCTCTTCGCTGCTCTTGCCGTCGTCGACGACGACGGCGACCGATCCGCGGGCGCAGACCAGAAACTGATGGCACTGCCGGTGCGCATGTTCCCCACGGACGTCCTTTCCAGGAACGTCGAACACAATGAAGTACCGTTTCGGAACGAAGGGAATCTGTTCCGGAAACTCGCCCGCCGACAGGCTGCCGCGCAGATCCGTCGCGATCAACAGGCGATGCACCGTGACGCCTCGCACGGACGTTTCCAGGACACCACGATCATCACGCGGTCGCGCGGGCGCCGGCGCGCTGACCGGGCGACGTTTGGTGTCGACGTAGCCGGTAATTCTCGCGGGGTTTCCGGAGACGATGGCCCGCGCTGGCACATCGTGGGTGACGACGGAACCGGCGCCAATCATCGCACGCGCGCCGATCCGCAGCCCTGGCAGAATCGCGGCGCCGCCGCCGATCGACGCGCCCCGGCCGATGTGGGTCTGCAGGACCGCTGGCTGATAGTGCTTGCTCCTGGGAAACTTGTCGTTCGAGAACGTCGCATTCGGTCCGATGAAGACGTCATCGGCGATGCGGATGCCGTCCCAGACCTGTACGCCGCTCTTGATCGTGACTCGCTCCCCGATTATCACGTCGTTCTCGATGAACACGTGGTCGCAGATATTGCAGTCCTTCCCGATCCGCGCCCCCGGCAGGACGTGGGCGAACGCCCAGATGCGCGTCTTCTCGCCGATGCTCGTGCTCTCGCAAAGGGCCTGCGGATGAACGAAGAAATTCCCGGTGCGCTGAGCGTCGTCAGCCATCGAAGTCAGGGAATCGTAGCGCCGTTGCCGATCGGCGGCAACCGGATCGAGATTAGGCGACGCGCGGGAGGCTCGCACGTCCCGTGCGATACTACCCACCCCGATTGATGCACGGCCTTGCGGTTTCGAGCGCTCGCCCTTCCCGTTTGTCGTGGCTCCTTCCGGTCGCACTCGCCGTCGGCACCGCCGGCTTCCTGGTTCTGAGAATTGCATCCACTGCCGAGCCGCTGGGGGTCGATCAGAGCCTGTGGGCGTCGGCCGCACGCGGCATGTCGCGCGGACAGCTGCTCTACCGCGACGTCTGGGAACAGAGACCGCCGGGCATTTACCTGATCTACCTGCTCGGCTTCTCCGTCCTCGGTTGGAGTGCGGCAACCGTCGCCTGGCTCGACATCCTGGCATCGGCCGCGACGACGTGGCTGCTCTACGCAATCGTGCGGCGCCTTGCTTCCTCGCAGATGGGTCTCGTCGCCGCGGCACTGTACGCGGCCCTCACCATGCCTGCGTGGCTTTACCGGTACGGCGGCTTCCTCGAGCGAAGCGTGTGCGAGACTTTCATCACGGTCTGTGTTGCGCTCGGCGCCTGGTGCGCCGTCAGATTCAGGGAGTCCGGTTCGACATTCGCTGCCGGCGGCGTCGGACTGTGGATGGGCGCCGCGATCGTGTTGAAGCCCAACGCCGGACTGTACTTGCCGGCGCTCTTGTTGTGGATGACGCTGTACAGGCACGGCAGAGCGATCGTCCGGCGTGACCTCATCCATCCCATCAGTCTCGCGGTCGCGGCCACGGCGCTCGTCCCGGTTCTGATCGCGCTCTGGCTGTGGTCGGCCGGCGCGCTCGACGAAGCGCGGATTGCGATCGTCGATTTCAACCGCTTTTACGTCGCCGAGCGGTTCACCATCGGTGGTCAGGCGTTGGCCTTGTCGAAGGCGATCTGGCTGCGAATGAAGACTGACGCGCTGTGGCTGGCAGGCGGCATCGGCGCGCTCGCGGTTGTCTGGGAGGCTGCGCGCACCCGCCGGCTGCCGCCCGTCGCCGGTCTCGCGGTCCTCTGGGGCGCAGCGGCCGCGCTGGTGATCAGCGTCAACGGCGTCCGGCTGTACAACTCGTACTTCATCCAGGCGCTCGCGCCGCTCTCGGTCCTCTCGGCATGGCTCCTTGCGGAGGCAGCCCGCGGATCACTCGCCCGCCGGGTCATCGGCGTCGCGACGATCGTCTTGATGCTCATCGTCCTGCTCCAGCGCCAGTATCCGGCAAGAGTCCTGGAATCGGCGCGCATGGATTTCGACCGCCTCGCGGGCCGATCAGATCCGACGGCCTACCTGGATGAGTTCGGAGGTTATGCCAACAATCGCGGGTATTCGGCGCGCGCCAACGCCGAGCTCGCCGGTTACGTCCGCGCGCACACGACGCCCGACGAGCGCATTTTCCTCTTCGGGATCAGCGGCGCTGGCGTGTACTTCGACGCCGATCGCCTCACGGCGCACCGGTTCCTTCGGGTCAATTTCTTCGTGCCCGCCGCGTTCCCGGATGCGCGGTTCCGGCTGGAGCGTGTCGTCGAAGATCTCGAGGCAAGACGCCCGGCCTATCTGATCTTCGAGAAGCTTCACTCCTCGTCAGATGCGGAGATGGCCCAGGCGGTCGACGCCCTGCAGGCACAACCGGATGTCGTCCGACTGCTTCAGACCTACCGGCTGGAAACGCACATCGAGGACTTCACGCTGTACCGCCGCGTCGACTAACGCGGGCAATCACTGAATGAGCTCGAGAATCCGGCCAGCGGCGCGGACCCGTGCCAGTAGATCGCCGCTCTTCATGAGCTTTCTCAACGTCGCGAAATCCCCTGCCACGTGTTCGGCGAGCACGCGCGCCGCTTGAACTCTGACCGATGGGTTCTCGTCGGTCGCGAGTCGATCGAGCGCGGCACGCGCGGCGGCGGGCTCGTATTGCGCGATGAGCGCAGCGGCCTCGAGCCGGATGACCGGATGGCTCGCCTGCAGAAGTTCGCGGACGGTGCCCTGCCACGAGGGCGTCGGTCTGCTGGCCAGACCTGTCGCCCCGACCATTCGCAGGGCCGGTTCGTCGCTCTTCAGCATGACTTCGAGGAACTCGAGGCCCGCGTCATCGCCCAACGTGTACAACGCCTCAGCCGCTTTGATCTTGACGAGGCGCGTGGATGACGGACTCGTCAGCAGAGGCTTGAGGCGCCCGACGAGCTCCTTCGCCCCGAGCTTGGCGAGCCCGTCGGCGGCGGCGGCGACCGTCGCAGGATCCGGGTGGGAGAGCAGATCTCGCAGCGGTGGAATCGCGAGCGCGTGACCGCTGGCCACCAGCGCGTCGATGATCTCCAGTTTGTTCGTCGACTGCGACAGCGAGTCAAGCAGCCGGCGAACCGCGCCTTCATCTCCCGTCTCCGCCAGACATCGCGTTTCGGCGATACCGCCCTCGCTCGACAATTGCGCGAGTTGCCGTCGCGCCTCGGCGTCGCCGTCTTTCGTCAAGTGCTTCAGCGCCTGAAGGCGCGGTTCCCGCTCCTGGGATCGACCGATCTCCACGAGCCACGCCCGGGCGATGTGCCGGATCAGATAGGCATCTTCGGTTTGCTGCGAACCGAGCCACAGCTCGTAGCTCTCGAGGCCCGTCATCGCCCCGGCTCGGACGATGTCGGCCTCCACGAGCAGGGTGATGGCGGTGATGTTGCGAGGAGAACCGGTCAGCGCAAGATTGGCCTGCTCGGCGGCGCGGATCGGATCCCCGGCGACGAGAAGCGCCCACCCCGCCTGAATGAGCCGGGCGCGCTCCGTCGATTCGGATGGAGGCTTCGGATCCTGGCTGGCCGCGACGAACGGCCCGAGGATCACGATCGATATCAGCGCGAGCGCGGTACGGCCGATCAACCTACTCTCCGACGGGAAACATCGTCTTTCCACCGACCACCGTCCGGGCGATCTTGATCTTCATGATTTCGTCGGGCAGCACGTCGTGCGGGTCACGCTCGAGGATGACGAAATCCGCGAGTTTTCCCGGCGTGATCGATCCCTTCGTTGTCTCCTCGTAAGACGCGTACGCGCCGTTCACGGTCGCAATCTTCAACGCCTCGTCGATCGTCACCTTTTGGTTCGGTCCCCATTCCCGGCCGCGGTAATCCTTGCGCGTGACCATGCTCTGGATGGCCATCAGCGGCTCGAACGGTCCCGGCCCGTAGTCGGACGCGCCCGGCACGGTGATGCCGGTGTCGAGAAACGAGCGATGGGCGAACATCCATCGCAGCTTGTCGTCGCCGTACTCGGACCATTTCTCGCCGTGGTAGTAAACATAGGTCCAGAAGGGGGTCGGGATCGTGCCCGTCGCCTTGAGGCGCTGCAGCAGCGACGGATTCACCAAGGTGCAGTGCTCGATACGATGCCGGCGATCCGGATGCGGCCACTGCTTGAGCACGCGCTCGTACGCCTGCAACACCATGTCGATCGTCACGTCGCCGTTGGCGTGAATGCCGACCTGCCAGTTGTTGCGATGGGCGTCCTCGACCCGCTGATGAATCTCGTCCTGGGTCATCGTGAGGATGCCGTAGTCGTTCGTGCCGACATACGGCGTGCTCATCCGCATCGTGCGCTCCGATGCGGATCCGTCGGCGCTGTACTTCACGCCGCCGATGCGCACCCACTCGTCACCGAGCCCCGTGTAGACGCCGGCATTACGCAGCTGCTCGTACGGCCCGCGAATCATCAGGTAGGCGCGGTGCCGCAGCTCCCCGTGGCGGTAAACGTCCTCGTACGTGCGGACCTTGTCCGCGCTCGTGCCCGCATCGTGCACGGTCGTCAGGCCGGCGGCGGTCAGCAGCTCGGAGATGTGTTTCATCCCCTGGCGGTCGCGATCGCGCCGCTGTTCGGGGGTGAACTGCTCGCGGCGCCCGACGCGACCGAACACCCCGCGCGCCTGCTCGGCGACCCGGCCGGTCAGCGCGCCGCTGGCGTCGCGGAAAAAACGGCCGTTCGACGGATCCGGCGTGCTCGGCGTGATGTCGGCCAGCTGCAGCGCCATCGTGTTGTACCAGCTGGTGTGGCCGCCGCGGTGGTTCACCACAATCGGATGGCTGGTCGAAACCGCGTCGAGATCCTGCTTGGTCAATGGACGGTCGAGCTTCGTGTCGTCGAACATGTGCCCGCTGACCCAGACGCCGGCCGGCGTCGCGGCGGCCTTTCTCTTGAGATTCGCCTGAAGCTCGGCGACGGTCCGGACGTTGGCGTTGACCTCGAACAGCTCGTTCACACCGCTGGGATGGCAGTGCGTGTCGATGAACCCGGGCAGGACCGTCATTCGCTGCGCGTCGATCACGCGCGTGCGCGCCGAGGCGAGATTGCCGATATCCGCCGATGATCCGACAGCCAGGAAGCGGCCGCTCTTCACCGCCAACGCTTCGGCCCGCGGCAGCTGCGGATCCATCGTGAGCACCGCGGCATTGGTGACGACGAGATCGGCCTCGATGGCGGAGCCTCTGGCTTGATCGGACGGCCCGGCAGGCGCCGGGATCATTGCCTCGGCCGGGGATCCGGGCTTGAGACGGGCCGCGCCGGCCAGGAGCGCGGCGAAGCTGAGGAATTCGCCACGCGTGTACTTGCTCATGGGCTCCTCCTAGTCCCGGAAAGCACTTGACTTGACGTGGTATCGTCGCGCGCCCGTGCAAACGTTCACTGCGCGCGCAGGCTACCACGTCAAGTCAAGTGCCTTTCCGTGTATTGTCGGGACCACCGGATTTTACAATCAGGCCGCGAGTAATAAGATCTGACCCGCAAACTTCCTTGGTGATGCCCCCTGCCCTTTGCCCTATGCCCTTTGCCCTTTGTCCATGCTGCCCGCGCTCGAGTCACTGATCGCGCTCCAGTCACTCGACACCGCCGCCGACGGCGCCCGGCGGCGGATGGCCGAACTACCGGCGGCCGAACAAGCCATCGCCCAGCGGCAGGAGGACGCCGCGAGTCTGATGGAGGCCGTCAAGGCCCGGATTCAGGAGAACCAACAGGCGCGCCGCACGCTCGACAAAGACGTCGCCGCGGTGGACGTCCGGCTCGCGCGATTCGACGACCACAAGGCCGCGGTCAAGACCAATCAGGAATACACGGCGCTCCTGCACGAAATCGCCACCGCCAAAAGCGAGAAGGACGCCATCGAAGATCGCATCCTGATGCTGATGGAGGCCGCCGACACACTCACCGTCGAGCTCAAAGCCGCCGAGGCCGCTGTTGCCAAGGCGAAGCTCGAAGGAGACGCGGAACGAAATGCGCTTGCGACCGAGCAGGCGGCGCTCGAACACGAACTGCAAAAGCTATCAGCGCAGCGAGCGCGCAAGGTTGCCGAGACCAGTCCGACGGTCTTCGCGAAGTACGACCAGCTTCTCAGGAGCCGGCGCGGGCTGGCCGTCGTCCAGATGCTCGGCGAGATCTGCAGCGCGTGCCACGTCCGGCTGCGGCCGCAGATCGCGCAGATCGTGAGACGCAACGAGGACGTCGTGCAGTGCGAGAGCTGTCAGCGGATTCTGTACTACGTGCCCGTGCCCGAGCAGGCCACCGGACATCGGCCGTAGAGTTCCTCTCCCGATGGCTCAATTCGTGGTCAACATCGACGGCGGTGCGCGCGGGAATCCGGGGCCGGGCGGCTGGGGCGTGGTGATCCGCACGCCAGCGGGCGATCCCGTGACCGAGCTCATGGGCGCCCTGCCGCATGCGACGAACAACGTCGCGGAATACAGCGGACTGCTGGCGGCGCTCGACTGGTGCGTCGATCAGGGCGCCTCGACCGTGCACATTCGATCGGATTCGCTCCTGCTCGTTCAGCAGATGCGCGGGGTGTACAAGGTCAAGAACGAAGGGCTGAAGCCGCTGCACGGCCGCGCCCGCCTCCTCGCCCACCGCATCGGCCGGGTCACGTTCGAGCACGTCCCGCGCGAACAGAACGGCGACGCGGACCGGCTTGCGAATCAGGCCATGGACGAGGCAGAGGGTTTGAAGAAACCGTGACAAGGGCAAAGGGCAGAGAGCTGCCCTTTGCCCTTTGCCCTTGTTAGCGGTAGATTCCCAGACACACCTCTCCACATGTCGGATCGCAAATACCGTCAGCGCGGGTATCAGGACGATGACCGGCAGCGTGGACCGCGTCCGGAGCCGGGAGCGCGCAAGCCGCCGGAGCCGCGGGATCCTCGCCTGCCGCGCGACCCGCGGGTGCCCAACATGCCCGGCTTCCGGCAGGTCTTCCGCTGCGCCCGCTGCGGCGCCGTGGAGAGCACCGACGTCGGGTCAGCCAGCAAGTGCGGGAAGTGTGGCGTCGATCTCCGCGCGTGCATCCACTGTGATTCCTTCGATCCCGGTGCCCGGTTCGAGTGCCGGCAGACGATCTCCGCCCGCATTTCGCCGAAGGACGCGTCGAACTCGTGTCCGCTTTTCTCGCCGCGACTCCAGGTCGAACGCGAAACCGGGTCGACCGCCCCGACCAGCGCGCGCAAGGCGTTCGACGATCTGTTCAAGTTCTGAGAGCAAGCTTATGAGGCGCTGAGGCCTCATTGACTAGGCGAATCGCGGCCACGAGCCGGCCCGTTCCGGAGCCTTCCGCTCGGAATGAAAAGCAGTCGTCCAGGTGATCCGCCGTGCAGTAAGTCGCGACATCGATGGAGTCGACGGGGACGCCGGCGTCCTCCAGTTGATCGGCATTGGCCCGCCACAGATCCAGCTTCCAATGCCCAGGGCCATCCTCCCCGAACCAGCCGGCGGCATCCGGCGTCATTCCAAGAAATGCCGTGCGGACCCGGTCATCGACCTGATAGCAGCACGGACCGATGCTCGGACCAATCGCCGCAACGAGATCGCGCGCGGGCACGCCAAGCTCGGTTATCGCCTCGACAGCCGTCGTCGCGATGCCTGCGCACGTCCCACGCCACCCGGCGTGGACCGCGGCAACCAGGCGATGTTGCCGGTCGGCGATCAGAATGGGCACGCAATCGGCGACCCGCACGGCAATCGCACGCGCGGGATCGGTCGAGACAATGGCGTCGGCATCCGGGAGGTCCATCACGGCGTCGCCGGGTTTGACGACGAGCACGGCGCGCCCGTGGACTTGTTTGACCCGAACGATGTCGGCCGGCTGAACACCCAGACTCACCGCCAACCGTCGATAGTCGTCGTCTATCGACGCGCCGCGGAACTGGAGTTGACGCGTCGTGAATACGTGCGGCGCGTGCGGAATCAGCCGCTCAGCCCGAAGGATCCGGCCGGCGGCGTTGTCGGTCCAGCGGAATGCGGTGGAAACTCCGGTCGTCACTTTATTCGGGGGTCGCGCCTCGATCGCCAACTGCAGCAGTCAATCCATCGTTCATCGGCTCACTGCCCCATTCGACGTCTCGGCGTAATGCTCCATCGTACCGGCACTTACGACTGTTCGTCGACTCCCGGTCCGTCTGGCCCCGCGCTTGCTCTTGCGACGGACGCCGGCAAGATCCGGCGGAGGCGGAGAAAGGCGATGACGGTGAAATTCTCGAACAACGACAAGGGAAATCCTCAAGGGAAGCTGGCGGATGCGGAACTGCATTTTTCCGGCGGACCGCTCGACGGGCTCAAGCTGGTCGGCTTTGCGGTCTGGGAGCGCAAGCACGGCGGCCGTAACGTCACGTTCCCGGCCCGGCAGTATTCGGTCAACGGTGAGCGGCGCAGCTTCGCCCTGCTTCGGCCAATCGTTGACAGCACGTCACAGAACAAGCTGCGGGATCTCATCCTCGTGGCGTACAAGGAACACGAAGCCGCGCTCGCCACGGCACAGTAGGCCGCGTGAATCTCAGGCCGGCGACAGGTCGGCTTTCTCGACAGACCTGCCCGGGTTGGGCCCGAGTCCTCTGGTCTCTTCCGCCCGCAGGCTCTTCTCGTATTCGCGTTGGAAGAAGCTCGCTTTGAGCGTGCCGTCGATGATTTGCCAGGGGAGGAACGCGTCGCGCGTGCGGTCGCGATAGAGATACGCGTCGGCGTCGATGCCGCTATCGGCGACGGCCGCGCGCCAGTTGTTGCCGTTCCGCTCCGCGCGGAGGATGACGTCCGCGACGCGCCGGTCGCCCAGTGACAGCAGGCCCTGGTAGTAGGAATGACGCTCCGACTTGATGTTGAAGTAGACGTTGTCGATGTCAGCGACGAGATCGCGGAGCCGGTCGCTCTTCGTCTCGATCAGCCGCGAATCGGTCATCGGCAGCCACTGGTAGGTGGTCCCGGGCTTCGGAATGAGCGGATTGACCGAGGCGACGATTCGCCCGACAGCGCCCCGCGCCCGGCCATACCGCAGCATCCGCTCGCGAATCTGCAGCGTCAGATCCCGAATCGCCACCAGGTCGTCGTCGGTCTCGGTGGGGAGACCGATCATGTAATAGAGCTTCAGGTTCTCGATGCCGGACCGGAAGATGAGATCGGCGCGATCGAGGATGTCGTCGTTCGTCACGGTCTTGTTGATCACCCGCCGCAATCGATCGGACCCGGTTTCAGGCGCAATCGTGATGGATCGCTCGCCGCTCTGACGGAGCAGCCGCACGATCGGCTCGGTGAGATCGTCGAGGCGGAGCGACGCGGGGCTGATGCCGTATCCCATCCCGACCAGCCGCTCAAGGATCAACTCGATGTCGGGATGATCGCAGAGCGCAATCGACACCAGTCCGACCCGGTTGGCATGCGGTCGCGCCGCTTCGGCGATTTCGAGAATCCGCGACGTCGAAAACGGCCGGACCGGAAGGTAGTTGTAGCCGGCCCAGCAAAACCGGCACAGGTTCGCGCACCCCCGGACGACTTCGATCAGCAGCCGCGATCCGAACTCCGTGTCGGGTGTGAAGATGCTGGTGCTCGGCGGATCGAGCCGCTCGGCAGCTTTGACCGCGGCCTTTTGGACGGTCGCGGGCGCGCCGGTTCCGGCGCGCGGCGTAATGGCACTCACCCTGCCGGGACCGTCATAGACGGCGTCGTACGCGCTCGGGACGTACATCCCCCGCTCCGTCGAAAGGCGGGCGAGGAGGGACGCGCGGTCGTCGGCGGCGGCGAACGCATTCACGAGCGCAGGAACCAGCAACTCGGCCTCGCCCGCGGCGATGACGTCGGCAAACGGCGCGAGCGGTTCGGGATTGACGAACGTCACGGCACCGCCAATGACGACGAGCGGACTCCGGGGATCGCGAAGAGCAGCGATCGGCTCAACCCCCGCCAGCCGCATCATCGTCACGACATTGGTGTAGTCCCATTCGAAGGAGACGGAGAAGGCGAAGACATCGAAGTCGCGGACCGGCGTCTGCGACTCGACGGTCACGAGCGGATCGCGGCGGTTGACGGCCGAGGCCAGCTCCTGCTTGCCAGGCAGGAAGACGCGCTCGCACACCACGCGATCGTCGGCGTTGAACAACCGGTAGACCGTTTGCAGGCCCAGGTTGGACATCCCGACGAAGTAGGTGTTGGGAAATGCGAGCGCGACGCGGAGCCGGCCGCCGTGAGGTTTGCGGCTGTACCCCACTTCGCGCGCCAGAAGGCCGCGAGCCTGAGCGCGCGGGTCCGTGCCGGCAGTTCTGCCGGCGAAACGATTGCGGCGACCGGATTGAGTCGAGGGCACAGGTACCCAGGTCCGGTGCTCGCCCCCCGGTTTGCGAGGCGGCGAGGGCGCGGATCCTGGTACTGGCGATTGTACGTCCGGCTCTAGCCTCCGTGGCGTCGCAGGAATGCCGGCACGTCGAGAGGCGAACTGCTGTCCGCCTCTGGATCGCCGGTTGAGCTGTCGCCTGCCGGCGGCAGCGCCGGCGCCGCTGGAGTGACCGGCAGCATGGGGAGATCGATCGCGCGACGGCGCGAGACGATGACCCGGTTGCCTTTGGCGAGAAGGCGATCCTGCTCCTCGGTGCGGACGCCGGCGTAATTGCTCAGGTCGATCGGCGTCTGCTTGGCCGCTTCCGCTGCGGGTGACTGCGACACCCGCAGCCGGTCGAATCCCGTGGCGATGACGGTGATCTTCACCTTGCCGGTCATCTGCGGATCGACGACGGCGCCGAAGATGATGTTCGCTTCATCGTGTGCCGAGTTGTAGATGATCTCGGAGGCTTCGCTCACTTCGGCGAGCGTCAGGTCGGGGCCGCCGGTGACGTTGATGATGACGCCCCGGGCGCCCTGCATCGAGTTGTCCTCGAGCAGCGGACTCGAGACGGCGGCGGTTGCGGCAAGCCGCGCGCGATCCTCGCCCGTCGCCACGCCGGTGCCCATGATCGCGATCCCCATCCGCGACATGATCGTCTTCACGTCGGCGAAGTCGAGGTTGATGAGGCCGGGCACGAGGATCAAGTCCGAGATTCCCTGAATCGCCTGGCGCAGGACGTCATCGGCGCGCGCGAAGGCGTCGGACATGCTGGTGGCACGATCGATCGTCGAGAGCAGGCGCTCGTTCGGGATCATGATCATCGTGTCGACGGCGTCGGCCAGTTCGTTCAACCCGAACTCGGCCTGGAGATGCCGCTTCCGCCCCTCGAACTTGAAGGGCTTGGTGACAACGGCGACCGTGAGCGCGCCCATCTGATTGGCGAGGCTCGCGATCACGGGCGCGGCGCCCGTCCCCGTGCCGCCGCCCAGGCCGGTCGTCACGAAGACGAGGTCGGCACCCGTGAGGACCTCGAGAATCTTGTCGGTGTCTTCGAGCGCTGCCGCACGTCCGACGCCCGGGTCGGCGCCGGCGCCCAGACCCTGAGTCAACTGCGCGCCGATCTGAATCTTGATCGGCGCGGAGTTTTGCAGGAGCGCCTGCTGGTCGGTGTTGGCGATGATGAACTCGACACCGGAGAGGCCGCCCTGCATCATCCGGTTGACGGCGTTGCTGCCGCCGCCGCCGATGCCTATGACCTTGATGCGGGCCCCGGCGCGGACCAGTTCTCCCTCCTCGAGCAGCAATCGAAGTTTTTCCGGGCGGCGGGCGGTCGTGCGAACGTCCATGGTGGTGCTCCTCGTGTGTCAGGCGTAATCAGAAGAATTCCTTGAACAGGGTGCGGAGTCGTCCGGTGAGGCGGCCGATGGTGCCGGCCCCCACGCGCGGCGGGTCGGTCAGCAGATTCCGGTGCATGTAGAGCACGAGCCCGACGGACGCCGCAAACGCCGGGTTGTTGACGTGATCGGCGAGGCCGCCGACGCCCTCCGGCGCGGCGCGGCGGACCGGCAGATCGAAAATCTGTTCGGCGATCTCGGCCATTCCTTCGAGCATCGCGGCGCCGCCGGTCAGGACGATGCCGGAGTTGAGCGACTTCTCGTAGCCGGCGCGTCGAATCTCGTCCCAGAACATGTGGCAGATTTCTTCCGCGCGCGGCTGCAGGATCTCCGACAGCACGCGGCGCGGCATCACGCGCGCGCGCCGGCCGGCGATGCTGGCCACCTCCATCATCTCGTCCTCGGGCACGAGTGACGTCAGCGCGCAGCCGGATCGGCGCTTCAGCTTCTCCGCGTCCGGAATCGGCATGCGCAGTCCGACCGCGATGTCGTTCGTGAAGTGATCGCCGCCGATCGCCAGGACCCCGGTGTGCCAGAGGCTGCCGCGCTCGAAGACGGCGAAGTCCGTGGTGCCGCCGCCGATGTCCACGAGCGCCACGCCCAGCTCTTTCTCGTCGGGCGTCAACACCGCTTCGCTCGCCGACAGTTGCTCGAGCGCCGTCTCGACGACCTCGACGCCCGCGCGGTTGACGCACGCGATCATGTTCTGCATCGACGACGAGCTGCCGGTGACGACGTGAACGTTGACTTCGAGGCGGCTTCCCGTCATCCCGACCGGCGCCGCAATGCCATCCTGATCGTCGACGACGAAATCCTGGGGCAGGACGTGCAGGATCTCGCGGCCGCCGGGGAGCGCGACCGCGCGTGCCGCGTCGATCGCCCGCTTGACGTCGTCGCGCGTGATTTCCCGGTTCCGCCCGGCGACCGCCACGACGCCGCGGCTGTTGAAGGCCTTGACGTGCGCCCCCGACAGCGCGAGGTAGACGGTGTCGATCTCGACCCCGGCCGTGAGCTCCGCTTCGTCGAGCGCGCGCTTGATGGCTTCGGCGGCCGTGTCCACGTTGTTCACGACGCCGCGCCGGATCCCCTTCGACTCGGCCAGGCCGATACCGATGATGTCGAGCCCGCCGTCGTCCATGACCTCGCCGACAATCGCGGCGACCTTGGACGTTCCGACGTCGAGTCCGACCAGGTAACGCTCTTTTCGCGCCATCACCGCCTCATGTCCCGCGTCCGCCCTGGGGAGCGTCGGCGGGCAAGCATGCCGCTCACTTCTTCACCGCTGTCTGCGCGCGTCCGTGCGGCCGCACGTACACGCGCTCGTCGAAGCGCAGATCCACGTACTCGACGCCGGAAAACTGATCGTGCAGCGTCTGGCTGATCTCGAAGTAGGTTTTCAGGCGCTCGACGAACTGCGCCTCACCCAGATGGAGCGCGGCCGGATCGCCGTCGAGGATCACGACGAGATCGTGCGCGTTGGAGACGTCCACCTGCGAGATCCGCCGTCTGAAGTCGGGCCGGGCGTCGAGCGCGTCCAGAAACCTGCCGGTCAGCTGCACGCGAGCCGCTTCGGCGACCGGCGGCGCGGCACGGCTCACGGTGCGGACGAGACCATCGACGATCGGCAGGTCGAAGTCGCGGTACTCTGGACCGAACTCGTCCATGATGACGCCGGCGTGATCCACCAAGTACAGCTGCGGCCCGAGCCGCGCAACGGCCATCGGCACGCGCTCAACCAGCCGCAGCTCGACGGTCGAGGGCAGGATCCGCCGCATCGAGACGTCGGCGACCCACGGCGAATCCAGCACGCGCTTGCGGTAGGCCTCGAAGTCAATCGAGAGAATCCGCTCCGATTTGATCCCCTCGAGGAGCGATTCCACTTCAGCCGTCGTCAGCCGCGTGTTGCCGTGCACCACGATGTTCCGGACGTTGAGCAGGGACGACTCGAGCAGCGCGCGGGCAGCCCACGTGCCGACAGCCACGGTGATGCCGATCACGGCGAAGGCTCGTCCGAGCCGCCACGCGAGCTGCCCGATTTTTTTTCGCGTACCTGGGCGGATGTCAGGCCGCCGGAACCGGCGATCGGCTGGTGCGGCGACCCCGGAAGCCGCCGGCGGCAGCCCGCGACGCGATTTCGCCGAGCGCGGGCTCACGACCTGACCTCCTCGGCGCCAAGCACGCGAAGAATCCGGTCCGGCAGCGTGCCGATGGACCCTGCCCCGAGCGTGACGACGACGTCGCCCGGACGCGCCAGACGTCCAATCGCAGCCGCGGCATCGTCCAGGCTCGGGGCGACGTGCAGATCGCCGACGGTCTCCCGGACTACGGCCGCCAGCGTGTCGAGATTGATGCCGGGAAGCGGCGGCTCACCGGCGGCGTAGATGTCGGTGAGCACGACGACGTCGGCCAGCGCCAGGGCCGGACCGAATTCGTTCAGCAGATCGCGGGTACGGCTGTAGCGGTGCGGCTGAAACACCGCGATGATCCGCGACGGACGTCCGTCGCGGGCGGCGCGCAGCACCGCCGTGATCTCCGTCGGATGATGGCCGTAGTCATCGACGATCGTGATCCCTTTGACCGTTCCCCGCACCTGGTAGCGGCGCTCGGCGCCCCCGAACTCGGCAAGGGCGGCCACGATGCGGCCGAACGGCACGCCGATTTCGAGACCGACGGCGATTGCGCCCAGCGCGTTCTGCAGGTTGTGGCGGCCTGGCACCGACAAGGTCAGGACGCCGGCGCCCGTCCCATCCGGGATGCCGCGCACCCGGTACTCCACTCGGCAGCGTCCCGACTGGCCATCGGTGACCGGCTCGATGCCGCGCACGTCTGCCGACTCGGAAAACCCGTACGTGACGAGGCGTCGTGTGAGTCGCGGGAGCAGCGCCGCCACCGGACCGTCGTCCACGCAGGCGACCACGGCGCCGTAAAACGGCACGCTGCCCGCGAAATCCGCGAACGCGTCCACGAGCCGTTCGAACGTGCCGTACGCCTCCATGTGTTCGCGATCGATGTTCGTGACGAGCGCAATCGTCGGCGACAGCTTGAGAAAGGAACGATCGCTTTCATCCGCTTCGGCGACCATGTACTGTCCGCGGCCGAGCCGCGCGTTGCTGCCGAAGGCGCTCAGCCGGCCGCCGATCACCGCCGTGGGATCGAGCCCGGCGCGCTCCAGCATCAACGCGACCATCGACGTCGTGGTCGTCTTGCCATGCGCGCCCGCAATCGCGATTCCGGCGCGAAGCCGCATCAGCTCCGCGAGCATCTCCGCGCGCGGAATCACCGGCACGTGGCGCGTCCTGGCGGCGGCGACCTCTGGATTGTCCGCGTGAACCGCGGAGGAGACGACCGCGACATCGGCGTCGCCGAGATTGCCCGCGTCGTGGCCGATGGCGATGCCGACGCCGAGCGACGCGAGCCGATCGGTGATCTCGGAGCGACGCAGATCGGATCCGGTGACCGCATACCCGAGGTTCACGAGCAGCTCCGCAATTCCACTCATGCCGATTCCGCCAATCCCGACGAAATGCACGCGGCGAGTCCGGCCCAGCATTCAGCCTCCCGCCAGCTTCAACATCCGATCGACGATCCGCGCGGCCGCGTCAGGCCGCGCCAGCCCGCGCATCGCTCGACTCATCGTCGCGAGCCGCGCCGGATCGCCGAGCAGCTCGCCGACGACGTCAACGATCCGCCGGCGGTCCACGAGCTCCGACTCTTCCACCACCGTCGCGCCGCCTGCCGCCTCGACGACTCGCGCATTCCGGCGCTGGTGGTCGTCGGTGGCGGCCGGAAACGGCACGAGCACCGCGGGCCGTCCCGCCGCCGCCAGCTCGGCCAGCGTCGTCGCGCCGGCGCGCGCGATGACGAGGTCGGCCGACTTCATCTCATCGGCCACGGCGTCCAGATAGGCGGCGACACGCGCCGCCACGCCCGCACGCGCGTAGCCTTCACGAACCTCGGCCAGGTGACGCTCTCCGGCCTGATGGACGATCTCGAGATCCGGCTGTCGCCGCGCCAGCTCCGGCGCCGCCGCCACCAGGGCCAGGTTGATGCCGCGCGCGCCCTGAGACCCGCCAAGAACTAGGACCCGAGCCCGCGACGATCGATCCCGAACGTGCGGCGCGTCACCGATCGCAACAAACTCGCTCCGAACCGGATTCCCCGCGACAAACCCCCTCCCTGGAAAATGTGCCAGCGTCTCTTCGAACGTGACGGCTGCTGCGCGGACCCAGCGCGCGAGCAGCCGGTTCGTCAGTCCGGGCACGGCGTTCTGCTCGAGCACCATCGTGGCGATTCCGCGAATCGCGGCCGTGAGCACCACGGGCCCCGAGCTGTACCCGCCGACGCCAATCACCACCTGCGGCCGCCGGCGCGACAGGATGCGCCACGCATCGACGAATCCGACGGGCAGGAGCGCGGCGCCGCGCAGTCTCGACGTCAACGATTTCCCTTTGATCCCGGCGCTGCGAATCAAGTCGAGCTCGAAGCCTTCCTTCGGAACCACCCGCGCCTCGAGGCCGCGAGCCGTGCCGGCAAATGACACGCGGGCGTCCGGGACTCTGCGCAGCAACTCGCGCGCCACCGCAATGCCCGGATAGAGATGGCCGCCCGTGCCGCCTCCCGCCACGACGACCGCGAGACTCCGCCGCTCCACGCTCATGCGCGCGCACCTGTGGACGCTCCGTCACACCGAGGCCGACGCCGCCGCTGTCGGCGACGACTGCTGCGAAATGTTGAGAAGAATGCCCATCGCGACCAGATTGATGACGAGCGACGAGCCGCCGTTGCTCACGAACGGGAGCGGAATCCCCTTCGTCGGCAGCAACCCGAGCACGACGCTCATGTTGACGAGCGCCTGCAGCATCACCATCATCGTCAACCCGAGCGCGAGCAGGGATCCGAAGCGATCCGGCGCGAGCAGCGACGCGCGCAGTCCGCGCCAGCCCATCACGGCAAAGCACGCGAGGATCAAGCCCGTCCCGATCAATCCCAGCTCCTCGCCTGCCACCGCGTAGATGAAGTCGGTGTGCGCCTCCGGCAGGTAGTAGAGCTTCTGAATGCCGGCCATGAGCCCCGTGCCGAGCGTCCCGCCCGATCCGACGGCAATCAGCGACTGCATGAGCTGGAAGTTGACGCCCAGCGGATCGCTCGAAGGATCGAGAAACGCCAGCAGCCGGCGCCGGCGGTACGGCGCGGCGATGATGAGGACCATCGCGGCCGGCAGGATCAGCAGCACGGCACCCAGCAGATACCGGTAGCTCAGCCCGGCCGCAAACACGATGGAGGTGATGACGAGCACCAGAACGAACGCGGTCCCGAAGTCGGGCTCGACGACGATGAGCGCGGCGAATCCGAGCGTGATGAGCGCGATGGGTGCCAGCGTGGCCGCAAAGTCGTTGATGCGATGCATGCGGCGTTCGAGCAGCGCCGCCGCAAAGAGAATGGCGACGAGCTTGGCCAGCTCGGACGGCTGAACGGAGATCGTCTCGAACACGATCCAGCGCCGTGTGCCGTTGCGCTCGGGGAAGAAGAAGACCGCCAGCAGCAACAGCGCAGCGATCACCATGAGCGTCCAGATCAGGGCCGGACGCTGGTAGCGGTGGTAGTCGACCCGCATGACGACCAGCAGGAACACCACGCCGAGGACGGCCCAGATGGTTTGCCGGAGGAGGACGTAGCTCGACAGCTGGTATTTGTTCTGCGCAAAGACCGCCGAGGCGCTGTAGACCATCACCACGCTGATCCCGACGAGCAGCAGCGTGGCCCAGAAGAGCAACTTGTCCGATTTGAGCGTTCTTGCCATAGTAGACGACCCACTGAGCGGTCAACAGTCATCAGCCGGGTTGGACTAGGACACCAGCCTCACAGGCCGGGGCGGCCTGTGTTCCCAGCGGCCGGCTCCTTGCCGCCGCACCCGATCTGATGACTGCTGACCGCTCAGTCTTTTGATCGTCGGGGCCCCCTGCACCCCGACTAGCTCGGTCGCTTGCGGGGGCCCCTGCGCCCCGCGCCGCTCCCTCGCCTCTCTCTTTGATCGTCGGGGCCCCCTGCACCCCGACTAGCGGCCTTCGTTACGCTCGCGCTTCGACGCTCGCTCCACTCCGGCCGCAATCTCTGTCTTCTATGAACTTCGAACTTCGAAGTTCTAAGTTCTAAGTTCTCTTCGCTTCCTCCAGCCTCCTCACCTCATCCTTGAAAACCCGTCCTCGTTCCGCGTAGTCATGAAACATGTCGAAGCTCGCGCAGGCCGGCGCGAGCAGCACGACGCCGCCGGCACGCGCCAGTCCAAACGCGGTCCGCACGGCGTCTGGCATCGACGCGGCATCGTGAATCGCGACGACGTCGGAGAGCGCCGTGTGAATGAGCGGCGTCGCTTCGCCAATCGCGACGATGGCGTCGACGCGCGACGCAACGCTGTCGCGAAGTTCGCCGAGGTTGCCGCCTTTGAACCGCCCGCCCATGATCGCCACGATCCCGCGATCGAAGCTTTCGATCGCCCGGCGGGCGGACACGACGTTCGTCGCCTTCGAGTCGTTGACGAACCTGATGCCGTTGATTTCGGCGACGCGCTCGAGCGCGTGCTCCAGTCCGGGGAAGGTCTCGACGGCCCGCCGCATCGCCGCGGGCGGCACGCCGGCAACCGATCCGACCGCGGCGGCCGCGAGCACATCGCTGAGCAGGTGCTTGCCCGGCAGACGGACTGCGGTGAGCGGCAGCAGCGGTGTCGCGCCCACGGCGGTACGCCGGACGATGCTGCCGCCGGCTACGGAGACGCCCTCCTGGACCGCCGCGCTCACGCCGAAGTCGAACCGCCGGGCACGCGCGCCGCGCGCGAGCGCGAGAGCGGCCGGGTCGTCCGCATTGACGACCGCCCAGTCCGCGGGCGTTTGGTTGGCGAAGACGCGCGCCTTCGCGCGGCCGTAGGCCTCGAGCGATCCGTGCCGATCGAGGTGGTCGTCGGCGAGATTGAGCAGCACCGCGATCCAGGGCCGGAACGTTTCGGTGGCTTCGAGCTGGAAGCTGCTCACTTCCACCACGTGCAGCGATGAGGGGCGCGACAGCGCGACTTGCGCGCTGAGCGCGGTCCCAAGATTGCCGCCGGCCGTGACGTCGAAGCCCGCTTCCGTCAGCATCCGCGCCGCCAGCGTCGTCGTCGTCGACTTCCCCTTGGTCCCGGTAATGGCAATCACCCGGCCGGACAGCCATCGCGACGCCAGTTCGATCTCGCCGATGACCGGCACGCCGGCACGACGGGCCGCGATCAACGCTTCCTGATCGAGCGGGACACCCGGGCTGGCCACGATGAGGTCGGCGCCGGTGAACGTGTCGGCGCGATGCGGTCCCAGCTCGATCGCGACGCCGAGGGCACGGAGATCCTCGGCGCCGTCGAGCGACTGCGCCGTGTCGCTCAGCACGACGTGCGCCCCTTTCGAGACGAGCAGCGCTGCGGCGGCCTTGCCGCTTCGGCCCCCACCGACCACTACCACGCGCTTCCGTTCGACATCGAATCTCATGGCGTCACCTGAGCTTCAACGTCGTGAGGCTGAGCAGCGCGAAGCAGATCGCGACGATCAAGAACCTCGTGATGATCTTGGGCTCGGCCCAGCCGATGATTTCGAAGTGATGATGGAGCGGCGACATCCGGAACACGCGGCGGCCGGTGAGCTTGAACGAAGCGACCTGGATGATGACCGAGAGCCCCTCGATGACGAACACGCCGCCGACGATGGGCAGCAGCAGCTCCTGCTTGATCAGGATCGCGACCGTCCCGAGCGCGCCGCCCAGCGCGAGCGACCCGACGTCGCCCATGAAGACGTCCGCCGGATGCGCGTTCCACCACAAGAATCCGAGGCTGGCGCCCACGAGCGCGCCGCAGAAGATCGTCAACTCCGCCGTCGGCTCGAAGTGCACGAGATTCAGGTACTGCGCGAAGACGCGGTGACCGGTCACGTACGCGAGCGCCGTGAACGTCGCCGCGGCGACAGCAAACGTGCTGATCGCCAGACCGTCCAGGCCGTCGGTCAGATTCACGGTGTTCGAGGTGCTGAGCAGGACGAACATCGCGAAAATCGCGTACCACCCGCCCAGATCCGGAATCCATTCCTTGAAGAACGGGAAAATGAGACGCGTGTTGTACATCGGCGGATTGAGACCGGCGAGCGAGAGCAGCGCGATGCCGACGCCGATCCCGACGACGATTTGCGCCGCGAACTTGTACCGCGCGAACAATCCGTGATGCGAGTGCCGCGTGATTTTCAGGTAGTCGTCGAGGAATCCGATGGCCCCGAACGCCGCGGTGGCCGCAACCGCAATCCACACGTACGGGTTTGTCAGATCCGCCCACAGCAGCGTCGGCACGAACACCGCCGCCAGAATCAACAGGCCGCCCATCGTCGGTGTGCCCGCCTTGGGTTTGTGGCTTGCTGGCCCCTCGGTGCGGATGACCTGGCCAATCTGAAACTCGCGCAGACGGCGAATCAGCCACGGCCCGAGCAGAAGGCTCAGCGCCAGCGCCGTCAGGCTCGCGGCCGCCGTCCGGAAGGTGATGTATCCGACGACCCGCAGGACTGAGATCTGAGCTTCGAGCGGAGCGAGGAGGTGAAACAGCATCACGCCTCCTCCATGAGCCGATCGACGATGAGATCCGTCCGCGTTCCGCGGGAACCTTTGACGAGCACGAGATCGTCAGGCTTGACCAGCCGGACGACGGACGGTCCGGCCGCCGCGCTGTCGGCAAACCGATGGATGTGAGACCGCGCGAGACCGGCGCGCTCGGCGCCCTCTGTCAGCCCGTCCGCCGCGGCGCCGCCAACCACAATCAGCTCGTCCACCCGCGCCGAGGCCGCCGCGCGGCCGCACTCGACATGGAGCGATCGCGCCGACTCACCCAGCTCGAGCATCTCGCCCAGCACGGCAATCCGACGGCCGGATGTCGGCGTGACCGCCATCGCCGCGAGCATCGCCCGCATGGCGGCCGGGCTCGCGTTGTACGAGTCGTCGACAATCCGCGCGCCTCCTGGCGCCGTCTTCATGGAGCCACGACGGTTCAACGGCTGAAATGCCGCGACGCGCGACTCGATATCGCCGGCCGGCACCGCGAGCTCGACGGCGACCGCGACGGCGGCAAGCACGTTCGACATCTGGGCTCTGCCGGGAAGCCGTGACGTGATCTGAAGTTGACCGGCTGCGGTCTCGACCTCGGCCGTGGAGCCCGCGAGACCGTGATCCACGATTCGGTGCGCCCGAACGTCCGCGACCGGACTCTCGCCGAACCCGATTCTCCGCCCGCCGAAGCTGGCCGTATGCGCCATCACGAGCGGGTCATCAGCATTCACGACCGCGACGGTCGTCGCCGTTGCCGATTCGAGGATCTCGGCCTTGGCGGCGGCGACCGCTTCGCGCGATCCGAAGTGGCCGATGTGCGCGTCGCCGACGTTGGTCCACACGCGGATGTCGGGGTCGGCGATGCCGACGAGCGTGCGAATTTCGCCCGCGTGATTCATGCCGAGCTCCACGACCGCCACGTCGACGGCGTGGCGCAGCTCGAGGAGCGACAGCGGCAGGCCGATGTGGTTGTTGAGATTCCCGGGATTGCGAAAGACGCGGTACCTCGCACCCAGAACGGCCGCGGTGATTTCTTTGGTGGTGGTCTTGCCCGCGCTGCCGGTGATGGCAGCCACGCGAGCCGTCGATCGCCGGCGGACTTCGTGCGCCAGACGCTGCAGGCCGACGAGGGTGTCCGGCACCTGAATGACCGCGGCGCGGCCGGGCGCTGCGACGGGTTCGGACACGAGCAGACCAGCTGCGCCGCGAGCCAGCGCCTCGACCGCAAACGCCTGACCGTCGAACCGATCGCCGCGCAACGCGATGAAGAGCGCTCCATGCGACAGCGTCCGTGTGTCGGTGGAAACCGTCTCGAACGGGGTGGCGGCCTCGCCGGCGACCAGCCTGCCGCCGGCGGCGTCGGCGACGAGGCCTGCAGTCAGCACGAGCGATGTCACAGCCGTCGTCACACCCGTGATGCCGCGCGGCGCTGCCCCAGCGCCGTGCGTGCGGCCTCAACGTCGTCGAACGCCAGAGTGCGATCGCCGATGACCTGGTACTTCTCGTGACCCTTCCCGGCGATGATGACGAGGTCGCCCGGTTTGGCCGAGCGAATCGCCAACTCGATCGCCTGACGTCGATCGGGATTGGCCACGAAGGGCGTCGTGGCGCGCTTCGGCGCGCCCGGCTCCGGCGCCGGCGAGAGGCCGAGCTTGATCTCCTCGATGATGCGCTGCGGATCCTCGGAGCGCGGGTTGTCCGACGTCAGCACGACGAAGTCGCTGAGTCTGCCGGCGACGGCGCCCATGAGCGGACGCTTGGTGCGATCGCGATCGCCGCCGCATCCGAACACCGTGATCAGCCGTCCGGTGGTCAGCGGGCGCGCCGTCTCGAGCAGATTCTTCAGCGCGTCGTCGGTGTGCGCGTAGTCGACGACCACGCGGACGTCGTCGGTCGAGGCCGAGACGATCTGAAACCGTCCCGGGACGCGCTCGAGCCGGGCAATCCCTTGCTCGATGGCGGCGATCGGCAGGTCGAGCGCAATTCCCGTCGCGACGACGCCGAGGATGTTGTAGACGTTGGGGCGGCCGACGAGCGGCGATCGCATGTCAATCGCGCCGCGCGGCGTCTCCGCGATAAAGGCCAGACCCTCCAGCGACGACTGGATCGCGGTCGCCCGCACGTTGGCGGGCCGGTCGATCCCGAAGGTCACGACCCGGGGGAGCGCGCCCGCCAATTCGAGGCCGCGCGGATCGTCGACGTTGACGATGGCGGGTGCGCCCGCCGGCAGCATCTCGAACAGCCGCCGCTTGGCCGCGAAGTACTGCGTCATGTCGCCGTGAAAATCGAGGTGGTCGCGCGTCAGGTTGGTGAAAATCGCCGCGGCGAAGCGCATGTTCGCGACGCGATGCAGCACCAGCGCGTGCGACGAGACTTCCATGGCGCAGGCGCGGCTGCCGTGATCGGCCATCTCACGGAGCAGACGCTGGATTTCCGACGCCTCGGGAGTCGTATGCGACGCGTCCCGTTCGTCGGCGGCCGCCGGACCCACGCGGAACGTGACGGTCCCGATGCGCCCGCACGGCATGCCGGCCGCGTCGAACACGGCCGCGAGCAGGTACGTCGTCGTCGTCTTGCCGTTCGTGCCGGTGACGCCGACAACGGTCAGTTCTTGGCTCGGCCGGCCGTAAAAGAGCGCCGACAGTTCGGCCAGCGCCAGCCGCGCGTCGGTCGTGCGCAGCCACGGCGCGTTCATGCCGGACGGCGGCGCACTTTCAGCAACGATGGCGACGGCGCCACGCGCCAGCGCGTCGGCGACGAACTTCGTGCCGTCAGCGCGCTGGCCGCGAACGGCCACGAAGACGGTGCCGGGCGAGACGGCGCGGGAGTCGTGCGCGATGCCAGTGACCTTCGTGGATTGACCTCCAGACTGATCGACCCGGCTGCGCGCATCCGGCGCGAGCATTCGCGCTCCCGCGATGAGAGCGCCCAAGGTCATCGATCACCGCCTGCCGTCCGCGGGTCCGGCTGCGTGCGCTGCAGCTGCAGGACGCCCCATCCGCCCGTTTCGATTGGCTGACCCGGAAGCGGCGCCTGCGACGTGACGACGCCTGTGCCGGTCATCCGAACGGTGAGCCCGACCTTGCTCAGCACCCGAAGCGCGTCACGCGCCGCGAGTCCGCGCACGTCCGGCATGAGCGTTCGTCCGTCGAGCTGCCCCAGGACCTGAATCAACTCCGGACCGGGCACTCGCGGGGCCGGCGGCGCGGCATGATCCTCGGTGACGACGATCGGCGGAACGGGATTGATCGACGGCGGCACGCCGGCCTGTTGCAATGCGGCGTCGGCAATCCGTTTGAAGATCGGCGCCGCCACCGCGCCGCCATAGATGGCGCCGCGCGGCGTGTCGATCACGACGATGATCGTGAACACCGGCCGGCGGGAGGGCACGAATCCCACGAACGACGCGTTGAAATCGGTGTGGGAGTACTGCCCGTCGATGATCTTCTGAGCCGTGCCGGTCTTGCCGGCCACCTGATACCGATCCATTCGCGCGGCTTTGGCCGTTCCGCGCTCGACGACACCTTCCATGATCGTGGTCAGGATGGCCGCCGTGCGCGGCGCGATGACGCGGCGCGGCTCCCGCCGTTCAACTTCCTTGCGAATGCCGTCCCGGATCGTGGCGCGGACCACGTGCGGCTCGAGCAGCAGTCCGCCGTTCGCCACTGCGCTCGCGGCCGCCGCCATCTGGATCGGCGTCACGCCGATCTGGTAGCCCATCGACATCGACGCAAGCCCGCTGTCATCGAGCTCCGACGGCTTGTAGACGATGCCCTGACTCTCGCCGCCGAAATCGGTGGTCGCCTGTTCGCCGAACCCGTAGCGGCGCACGTAGCGTCCGAGCCGCTCCGCGCCGACGCGAAGTCCGACCTTGATCGCGCCGACGTTGCTCGACTTCACGATCACGTCTTCGAAGGAGAGCACGCCGTAGTGATGCTCGTCGTTGATCGGCTTCCGTCCGGGAAAGCTGATGAAGCCGGGCCGGGTGTCGATCATGTCCGTCGGTGACATCACGCCCTCTTCGATGGCGGCCGACGCGGTGACGATCTTGAAGGTCGATCCGGGCTCGTAGAGATCCTGCACGGCCCGATTTCGGCGGCTCTCGGGGGTCGAGCTGCCGAAGACGTTCGGATTGAACGTCGGATAGTTGGCGAGAGCCAGAATCTCGCCGGTGTGCGGATCCAGGATGATCGCGCTTCCGCCCTGGGCGCGATGCTCGAGCACCCCGGCCTTCAGCTCGCGCTCGACGATGTGCTGGAGATAGAGATCGATCGTCAGCTCGACGGTCGCGCCGGCAGTCGGCGCCTCCTCGACGCGCGTCTGCAGCCGGTGGTGGCGCGCATCCCGCTGGATCAGAATCCGACCTTTGTGGCCGCGAATCTTCGTGTCGTACGACGATTCGATCCCGCCCAGCCCCGTGTTCTCGTCGCCGACAAATCCCAGCACGTGCGCGCCCAGGTCGAGGTTGGGGTAATACCGGCTCGTCTCTCCGACGAGGATGACCCCTGGTAGATTCAGACCCGCAATCCGCGCCGTTTGTTCTGGCGACAACTCGCGGGTCTTGCGGAGCGGCCGGTACCTCGAATCGGTCGTTCGCGACAACTTGGCCGTAAACTCGGCTTTCTCCTTGGCCGTGCAATCGGCCAGCGCTTTGCAGAGCGCCGCAGCCGTGCCGGCCGGGTCTTCGACCTCGGTCGGGTCCACCGCGAGCGAGGCGGCGTCCACCGAATACGCAAGCATGCGACCGTGCCGATCGACGATGTCGCCCCGCTTCGCGGTCGGCTCGATTTCTCGAAGCTGCTGTTTCTTCGCGAGCTCTGAATAGTGGTCGTGCTGAAAGACCTGAAGCTGCACGAGTCGCGCCGCGATCGAGACGGTCCAAAACCCGGTGACGGCGAGCAGAACCACGATGCGTGCCTTGAGACCCGGCCGCCAGCCGTTCTCGACCGAGTGACCCGGAAGGTCGCCGGCCTGCAGCGGGTCCGCGGCCTGCCCTCGAGCGCGGAGGAAACGGAGAAGCGCCTTCACCGGTTTGACGCGACGATGGAACGAGACGGCGTCGAGGCGGTCGTGCGCTCGATCACGACCATGTCGGCCGAGGACGGCGGCACCATTCGCAGACGGTGCAGGGCGTAGTACTCCACTTGCTGAGGCCTGCGCAGCGTCTCGACCTCCAGACGCAGCTTGCGATTGAGCGACTCTTCCGCCGCCAGCTCAACGCGCAGCTTCTCGACCTTGTAGCCGTGGTTGACCAGCTCGAAGTGCTGCCAGGCCGAGAACAACAGCATCGTCACGATGGCGGCGGTGAGCCAGATCAGGCGGTTGAACTGGCGCTTCTGGTTGAGGTCGACTTCACGGACGACCGGATTGTTCCGGATGTCCTGTTTGATGGCGTATGCGAGATCGATGTTCATGCGGCTTTCTCCACCGTTCGAAGCCGGGCGCTGCGCGCGCGTGGATTGATCTCCAGCTCGGATTCCTGGGGACGCAGGGGTCGCTTGGTCACCAACAGCGCGGCGCCGTCGGCAGCCAGCTGACGGAACGTCTGCTTGACGACGCGATCCTCGAGCGAATGAAACGCGATGACCACCAGCCGGCCGCCGGTCTTGAGAAGTGCGACGGCGCGTCGAAGAAAGGACTCGAGACCGCTGAGCTCGTCATTCACCGCGATCCGCAGCGCCTGGAAGGTGCGCGTGGCGGGATCGATCCGCTGCCAGCGTCCTCCGCCGGCCGCACGCCGCACGACCGAGGCGAGCGCGGCCGTGTCGGACAGCCGCTCTTCATCGCGAGCGCGGATGATGGCCGCAGCGACGCGACGCGCATGACGCTCTTCGCCAAACTGATGGATCACGTCGGCAAGCTCGGCCTCGCGGACTCCCGCGAGCCAGCCGGCCAGCGTTTGACCACGCGTCTGGTCCATGCGCATGTCGAGCGGACCGGGCTGTCGAAAGCTGAAGCCGCGGGCGGGATCGTCCAGCTGCCAGGACGACACGCCGAGATCGGCAAGAATTCCGTCGACGTCCTCAATCCCGCGCGTGTGGAGAACGGCCGGAAGCTCGCGGTAATCGGCGTGGACCAGCTCGAGGTGAGCTGCATCGGTCAGCCGCTCTCGCGTGCGATTCAGTGCGCCGGCGTCCCGATCGAGTCCAATCACGCGTCCCGCTCCTGCCGCTAACAGCGCCGACGTGTGCCCGCCCAGGCCCACCGTGCAATCGACGTAGATCCCATGCGGCCGAGGCGTAAGCATCGAGAGAACCTCGGATGTGAGCACCGGGGCATGGCCGCTCTCAGATGCCAAACTCCGCCAGCGCCCGGGCGTCGTCATCGGAGAACGGCTCACGCTGGAGCTTGGAGGCGAACCGCTCGTGATTCCATACGTCCATGTAATCCACCTGGCCGATCACGTCGACGTCCCCGACCATACCCGCCGTCTCGCGCAGGCGCGCCGGGATGAGCACGCGTCCTTGCACGTCGAACTCGCCGATCTGACCGAAGTAATTGACCCGGTCGAGAAACTTCAGCCGGGCCGGGTGGGAGCTGGGCATTCGGGCGAGCCGCTGTTCGACGGCCGACCAGACCGCCATCGGGTAGATCCGGACGCAATCTCCGGTTACGCTAGTGATGTACAGGCCGGTCGTACCGTGCCGCTCTTCCACAATCGCCTTGAAGGCGTTTGGGATTTTCAGCCGCCCCTTTTCGTCGATTTTGGCGGAGTAGCTGCCCCGAAGCACTTTGCTCCACCTGACTCCAATCAGGTCCACGAATGGTAGAGGTACGGCCGAAGGCTGTCAATCGCAAAGTACAGAGAATCCACAACTTACGTCTTTGTTTCGCCACTTTTTCTCTCGGCGAAAATTGCGCGAAGTCGCTTCACTGACATGCTGCGAGCTGGCCTGGTCGGGCTCCCGGGATCGGGAAAGACCACCCTCTTCCAACTTCTCACCAGCGCGCGCGAGGCGCCGAAGGCCCACGGCAAGGCCGAGGCGCACGTCGGCATCTCGCGCGTGCCCGACGACCGTCTCGATCGGCTGACGGCGCTGTTTCAGCCGCAAAAGCGCGTGCCCGCGACGGTCGAATTCGCCGACATCGGCGCCGCGCGCGGCGACGCGAAGGCGTTGTATGACGTCGTCGCGTATCGCAACGCCGACGCGCTGCTGCACGTCGTGCGCGCGTTTCGCGACGACACCGTGCCGCATCCGTTGCAGTCGATCGATCTCGCGCGCGACGTTCGAACGATCGAGGACGAACTGATCCTCGCGGATCTCGGCGTTGTCGAGCGCCGGCTCGAGCGGCTCGCGAAGGACCTGAAGAAGAGCGCCGCGCCGGACTTGAAGCGCGAGCAGGAAATTCTTGCGCGCGCGCAGGAAGGCCTCGAGGCCGGCCGCGCGATTCGCACGATGGACATCTCCGGCGACGATGCGCGGCGATTGCGCGGCTTCCAGCTGCTTTCCGCGAAGCCGCTGCTCCTCGTGGTGAATGTCGACGAAGCCGACGTCGGTATCGCAGAAACAGCCGTGCGTTTGCCGGAGCTCGCGCCGTTTCTCGGCTCCGCCGGCGCCGGCGCCGTCGGCGTGTGCGCGAAAATCGAGCTCGAGATCGCGCAGCTCGATCCGGCTGACGCGCGCGCGTTCATGACCGATCTCGGGCTGCACCAGTCGGGACTGGATCGGGTCATTCGTGCCGCGTACGAGCTCCTCGGCTACATCTCCTTCTTTACCGTCGGCGACGACGAGTGCCGGGCGTGGTCGATTCCGCGCGAGACGCGCGCGGAGGAGGCGGCGGGCGCGATCCATTCGGACATTCAGCGCGGCTTCATCCGCGCCGAGGTCGCTCGTTGCGACGCGCTTCTCTCGCGCGGGTCGCTCGCCGCGTGCCGCGAGCACGGCGAGCTTCGCCTGGAGGGCAAGGACTACCTCGTTGCCGACGGCGACGTGATCACCTTCCGGCACGCCACCTGATAGGATTCGTGCGCCATCATGAGTCAGCGCACGGTGCTCGTGTGCGAGGCCCAGGTGCCATTCGTGCAGGGCGGCGCCGAATCTCACGTACGCGAGCTCGTCGGGCAATTGCGCGCCCATGGCCACGACGCCGAGCTCGTCAGCGTGCCGTTCAAGTGGTATCCGAAAGCGGAAATCCTGACGCACGCCGCCGCGTGGCGCCTGCTCGATCTCAGCGAGAGCAACGGGCGGCCGATCGATCTCGTCATCGCGACGAAATTCCCGACGTACTTCGCCCGTCACTCCCGCAAAGTCGCCTGGCTCATTCATCAGCATCGCGCCGCCTACGAGCTGGCCGGCACTCCCTTCAGCGACTTTTCGCACAACGAAGCGGACGTCGCGCTGCGCGAGCGGATCGTGTCGCTCGATCGGACGATGCTCGGCGAGTGCCGGCACGTCTACGCGAACTCGGCGAACACGGCGGCACGCGTGAAGCGGTTCAACGGCCTCGACGCCGATCCGCTCTATCATCCGCCCCGGCTCGCCGCCCGGCTGCATCCGGGCCACGCGGGATCCTACGTGCTGTCGATCGGCCGCCTGGAGGCGGTCAAGCGCGTCGACCTGGCGCTCCGCGCGCTCGCGCACGCGCCACGCGAGGTGACGCTGACGATCGCCGGCGCGGGCACCCAGGCGTCAGCGCTCGAAACGCTCGCCGGGTCGCTCGGGCTCGGCGATCGCGTGCGATTTCTCGGTGAGGTGCGCGACGAGGACGTCATCGAGCTGTACGCACACGCGCTCGCGGTCATCTATCCGCCCTACGACGAGGATTACGGCTACGTGACGCTCGAGGCGTTTCTCGCCCGCAAGCCGGTGATCACGACGACCGACGCCGGCGGGCCGAACGAGTTCGTCGTCGATGGGGTCAACGGATGGGTGTGTCCTCCGGATCCGGCGGCGCTTGGCGAGGCGATGGGGCGAGCCCACTCGGACCGCGCGCGTGCCGCCGCGCAGGGGGAAGCAGGATACGATCGCGCGCGCACGATCACGTGGGACGGCGTGATCGATCGCCTGATGGCGCCCGTGAACGGAGCCTGACGTGCCCAAGCTGATCATTCAGATCCCCTGTCTGAACGAAGCGGACACGCTGCCGGCCACCCTGGCGGATCTGCCGCGCGCCGTGCCGGGCATCGACATCATCGAGACGCTCGTCATCGACGACGGCTCGCGCGACGGAACGGCCGACGTCGCGCTCGCGCACGGCGTCGCGCACGTGATCCGGTTCCGTCAGCGCAAGGGACTCGCCGCGGCGTTCATGGCCGGCATCGACGCCAGTCTGCAGCGAGGCGCCGACTACATCGTGAACACCGATGCCGACAATCAGTATGCCGGACGCGACATCGCGCGGCTGCTCGAGCCGCTGCTCCGGGGCGACGCGGACATCGTTGTCGGCGACCGGAACATCCGGGACCTCGCGAACATGTCGTGGCCGCGGAAGCTGCTGCAACGCGTCGGCAGCTGGGCCGTCCGCCTCGTCTCAGCCACGAAGGTCCCGGACACGACGAGCGGCTTTCGGGCGTACACGCGCGACGCGGCACTTCGGATGACGATCGTCTCCGACTTCTCGTACACGCTCGAATCGCTCATCCAGGCGGGCAAGCAGCGGATGGCCGTGACGCACGTCGCGGTCGGGACGAATCCGCGCACGCGGCCGTCGCGGCTCTTCGGCAGCGTCCTCTCGTACATCAAGCGGTCGGTCGCGACCATCGTCCGCATCTACACGATGTACGAGCCGCTCAAAGTGTTCACCTACATCGGGTCGGCGATCTTCCTGGTCGGCTTTGCGATCTCCATCCGCTTCCTCTACTACTTCCTCTTCACGCACGACAGCGCCGGCAAGGTGCAATCGCTCATCCTGTCAGCGGTGCTCATGATCGTCGGATTTCAGGTCGTGTTGATCGGGCTCGTCGCCGACGTCATTTCGGGCATGCGCAAACTGCTCGATGACCTCTTGTATCGCGTTCGCAAAATGGAGCTGACACGGCGCGACATCGGCGATGCCATCGAAGAGCTTCGAGACGACAAGGTGGAACGGCGCTGAATGGCCGACCCGCGCACCGTCTCGGTCGTGATTCCCGCTCTCAACGAGGCCGCCGCCATCGCGGAAGTCGTCCGTCAATTGTCGGGCGCGGCGGCATGGGCCGAGATTCTCGTCGTTGACGATGGCTCGTCGGACGACACGGCGGCCCGGGCGACGGCGGCGGGCGCGAGAGTGTTGCGGCATCCGTACACGAAAGGGAACGGCGCGGCGGTCAAGACCGGGATTCGCGCGGCGTCGGGCGAATACCTGCTCATCATGGACGGCGACGGGCAGCACCCGCCGTCGGATGCAGTCCGGCTCGCGTCGCGGCTCGGCGAGTACGACCTGGTCGTCGGGGCGCGCGCGCCGGTCACGCAGGCCGGGCTGACACGGCGCGCAGGCAATGCCGTGCTCAACGGGCTCGCCAGCTTTCTCACGGAGCGTGAAATCCCCGACCTCACCTCGGGATTTCGCGCGGCTCGGCGCGAGTGCCTACTGGAGTTCCTGCACCTGCTGCCGAACGGCTTTTCGACGCCGACGACGACGACGATGGCGTTCGTTCGCGCGGGCTACAACGTCGCGTTCGAGCCCGTCGACGCGCGGCAGCGGGTCGGCGAGTCGAAGATCCGGCTGTCTCGTGACGGTCCGAAGTTTCTGCTCATCATGATGCGCGTAATGACTATCTTCAGTCCGCTCCGCATCTTTCTGCCGATCTCGGTCGTGTCGTTTCTCGCCGGCGCCGCCTACGCCCTGTACACGATCATCGAGCAAGGGAAGATTCCGAACGGCGCGGTGCTGCTGATCATGTTCGCGGTCATCGTGTTTCTCGTCGGGCTCGTCTCGGATCAAGTCGCGGCGCTGCGCTTCGATGGGCGGAAGTAGGACGGCTCTCGTCGCCGCCGCCGTACTCGGGCTCGCGCTTCGACTGGCCTTCGGACTCTTCTACTGGGTCGGGCAACCGCTCACGCGCGACGAGCGCGAATACCTCTCGCTCGCCCGCGGCGTGGCCTCCGGCCGTGGCTTCGTCTACGACGCCGAGGTCCTGTCCGGCCCGCAGGATCCATTTGGTCGCGCGCCGGGCTATCCGGTGTTCCTGGCGCTCGTGGGCGGCGGACGACACGTCACCAGCGCGGTTCCGACGTCAGTCAAGATCGCACAGTCGATCGTCGGGACTGCCGGTGTGGTGCTGGTGGGGGTGCTGGCTGGACGGCTCGCGGGGCGTCGCGCCGCGACGGTCGCGGCGTTTCTGGCCGCGGCGTATCCCCCGCTCGTCTGGGTCGCGGCGTACGCCTGGAGCGAGGCGATCGCCTGGCCAATCGGACTCCTCATCGTCTGGCTCTTCGACCGCACCGTCGAGAGAAACGACCGCTCGGCGTGGCGGCTCGCGGCCGCGACCGGCGTGACGTGCGGCATCGCGATCCTGATCCGCCCCTCGACGCTGCTGTTCGTGCCGCTCGCGCTGGCCTGGCTGGCATGGCACCGCCGTCTCGCGCTCGCGCTGGCGTTGGCCGCCGGCGCGGCGCTGGTGGTGGCGCCATGGTCCGCGCGCAACACGCGCGAGTATGGACGGTTCGTGCTGGTCGCGACCGAAGGCGGCGTGACGTTCTGGACCGGCAACCATCCGCAAGCGCGGGGCGAAGGTGATCTCGCGTCGAACCCGCACCTGAAGCTCGAGAGCCAGGCGCTGCGCCGGCAGTATCCGTCGCTCAGCGAAGAAGCCATGGAGCCGGTCTACTATCGCGAGGCGATGAGCTGGATCCGAGCGCATCCGATCGACTGGGTGCTTCTCGAATGGCGAAAAGTGTTCTATCTCATCGTGCCAATCGGACCGTCGTACACCATGCATTCCCGGCTGTACTCCGGCGCATCCGCGATGTCGTACGGACTCGCGCTGACGCTCGCGATCGCCGGCTGCATTCGACTGGGCGGCCGCCGCGGACGCGCCCCGGGACTGTGGCTGCTCGCCGGTTCTGCGATTGCCGTGTGCCTGCTTTTCTTCCCGCAGGAGCGATTCCGGATTCCGGTGATCGATCCGGTGCTCGTCATCTGCGCGGGCGCCGCGTTCGCACCGGCACGCGAGATGAGGACGCGCTCGTGACGGTGCTGGTCGTGCTCCCCACCTACAACGAGCGCCCGAACATCGAACGCGTGACCGACGGGATCCTTCGGCACGAATGGGCGCGCCTGCTGGTCGTCGACGACGCGTCCCCTGACGGGACCGGCGCCATCGCCGATTCGCTGGCGGCCGGGCGCTTCGCCGGACGGCTGGAGGTGCTGCACCGGAAGGCACCGCGTGGACTTGGCCGCGCCTACGTGGATGGCCTCAAACACGCGCTGTCGACCGACGCCGGCGCCATCGGACAGATGGATGCCGACCTGTCGCACGATCCCAAATATCTGCCGGACCTCCGCGCTGGACTGGATCAGTTCGATCTCGTGATCGGCTCCCGGTATCTCCACGGCGTCAGTGTCGTGAACTGGCCCCTTCACCGGATTGCGCTCTCGGCGTTTGCGAACCGGTACATCCGGACCATCACCGGTTTGCGCCCGCACGACTGCACCAGCGGATTTCGTCTCTGGCGCCGTGACGCGCTCGCCTCGCTCTCACTCGATCATCCAGGCGCGAGCGGCTACGCGTTCCTGACTGAAATGCTCTACCAGGCGGCCAGGCGCGGCTGCCGGATCGGAGAAGTTCCTATCGTCTTCGTCGAGCGCGAAGAGGGATACTCGAAGGTATCGTCTCCGGTGCTGATCGAATCGCTGCTCACGCCCTGGCGGCTCGTGCTGAGCGGAGGCCGGCTCGGACGCACCACGACGCAGTCCACGGAGCCTCACCGGGATTGACCCATGCGTCACGTCGTCGTCATGGTCACGACCTCCTATCCCCGGTTTCCCGGTGACGGAGTCGGAAGCTTCATCGAGCCGATCGCAAAAGGCGTCGCCGCACGCGGGCACGAAGTGCACATCGTGGCGCCGTGGCATCCGGCGCTGAACCGCCAACAGGTCGAGGACGGCGTGCACTTTCATTTCTTTCGGTACGCACCGGTCGCGCCGCTGAACGTCTTCGGCTACGCCACCGGCTTGCGCGCCGACACACAGCTGCGCCTCGCGGCGTGGATGATGGCCCCGCTGGCGATGACCAGCGGCGCCTGGAAAACGCTTCGAGTGGCGCGAAAACGTCGAGCGACGGTGCTCCACGCCCATTGGGTCGTGCCCGGCGGCGTCATCGCCGCGCTGGCCGCGCGCGGACTGCCGTTCGTCATCAGCGCCCACGGATCGGACGTCTTCGTCGCCGAGCGGAACGACGCCGCGCGCCACGCCGCACGCAGCGCGTTGCGCCGCGCCGGATGGGTCACGGCCTGCAGCGACGACCTGCGGCTCCGGACGATTAACCTGGGCGCCGATCCGGCACGAACGGAAACGGTTTTGTACGGCGTCGATGCTTCACGCTTCGCTCCGAGCGGCAGCGTGCGCGAGGAAGTACGGCGCGAGCTCGGCCTCGGGGATGCGCCCCTCGTGTTCAGTGCCGGCCGTCTCGTCCGCAAGAAAGGTTTCGAGCACCTCATCGAGGCGGCGCGAATGCTTGGCGAGACCTTTCCCGAACTTCGCGTCGTGATTGCCGGCGAAGGCGACCTGCGCGACGAACTGCAGGCCCTCACACAAACGACCGGCGGACGCGTCACGCTGATCGGATTCCGATCGCAGGACGACGTGGGACGGCTGTCGGCCGCGGCCGATGTCGTCGTCGTCCCGTCAGTGCGCGACGAGGCGGGGAACGTGGACGGCCTCCCGAACTTCGCGCTCGAGGCGCTCTCGACGGCCACGCCGGTCGTCGCGACGCGGATCGGCGGCCTGCCGCAGGCGATTGAGGATGGCAGGACCGGCCGGCTCGTCGTCGAGCGCGATCCTGCCGCGCTGGCCGACGCGATCCGCGATCTGCTCTGGCACCCGACCCGCGCGCACGATCTGGGCGTCGCCGCCCGCGCCAGCGTGATTCGCGACTTCGGCTGGCCTCGCGTCGCCGAGCGCTTCGAGGCCGCGTACGATCGCGTGCGGTTGGAGAAGCCGGGAAGCCAGGAAGGCAGGAAGCCGGGACGCGTCAGTTGAGACGCTTGGCGACGCGTGCTAGCGTGTGTGGCGCTGTGTGGCGTCATCCCTCATGAATCAGGACTATCGCGACTTCTATCGCGGCCGGCGCGGCAAAGGGATTCAGGTTAACGGCGACGTCTTCAACGTGGGCGGCAGCGAGCCGATCGCGCATCGCGATCTCGCCACGCTCCTGATCGAGCGGAGTGGCCGCGGCTCGCTGCGCTTCATCGAATGGCCCGAGGATGCCATCACACTGCGAGACGGCCTGACCCGCACGCTGGCGTACGATCGCGCCTATTGCGATAAATATCTCGACGAGCCCGACTCGCCACGACCGTCATGACGCTTCGCGTGCCCTTCATGTCGCTCGTCCCCGGACCGGATGCCGCCGCCGTCCGCGAGGCAATCGATCGCGTCGTCACGCGCGGCTGGTTCATCCTCGGGCCGGAGCTCACGGCTTTTGAGGACGAGTTCGCCAGGGCCTCGGGCACCAGCTATGCGGTCGGCGTCGGCACGGGCACGGACGCGATTGCCCTCACGCTGCGCGCGCTCGGCATCGGCCCCGGCGACGAGGTGATCACGGCGCCGATGTCCGCGGCGTTCTCGGCGTTCGCGATCATGATGACCGGGGCGACGCCCGTCTTTGCCGATCTCGATCCGGAGCGGCTGACGATGGACCCGGCGGCGACGGAGGCGGCAATCACGCCGCGCACCGCCGCGATCCTTCCCGTCCACCTGTACGGCCAGCCGGCTGACATGACGGCGTTCGCTGCGATAGCGTCACGGCACAAATTGGCGCTGGTCGAGGACGCGTGTCAGGCGCACCTGGCGACGTCGGGCGGACGCCCCGTCGGGACATTCGGCGCGGCAGGCGCCTTCAGTTTCTATCCGACGAAGAATCTCGGGGCGCTCGGCGACGGTGGGGCAATCACGACGAACGACAGCGCGCTGGCGGACAAGCTCAAGCGACTGCGCAATGGCGGCCAGACCGGCAAGTACGAGCACGTGGAGTTCGGCGTGAACAGCCGCCTCGACGAGATCCAGGCCGCGATTCTCCGCGCGCGCCTGGGGTTTCTCGGTGCATGGACGACGCGCCGCCGCGAGATCGCGCGCCTGTATCGCCGCCTGCTTGCCGGCGCGCCCGTCGCCGTGCCGCCGGAATTCGACGCGGGACACGTCTATCACCTGTTCCCGGTGCTCACGCCCGACCGCGATCGATTCCAGTCGCATTTGCAGGACGCGGGCGTGGGCACGCTCGTGCACTATCCGAAGTCGATTCCGCGACAGGATGCGCTTCGTCATCTCGTCAGCGCGCCGTGTCCGGTCGCCGACCGGGTCGCCGACGAAGTCTGCTCGATCCCGCTCAATCCAAACTTGTCGGACGCCGACGTCGAGTTCGTCGCGGCCGCGGTGCAGTCCTGGCGGGCGGCGTCGATGGTCAGGTAACAGCTGTTGCGTTTCTGGCTCGGCGTCCTGCTCGTGGCGTACCTGCCCGGGGCGTTGTTGTTCCGTCTGCCGATGGCCGATCGCGCCCGCCGCGCCAAGCTGGCGGTCGAGGAACGGCTGTTCTGGCACGTCATTCTGAGCATCGCGTGGTCTCTCGTCACGGTGCTCGTTCTTGCGGCCGCCGGTGAATATCGATTCGAGCGCCTTCTGATCGGCAACGCGCTCGCAAGCGCGATCCTCGTCGCGACGTGCCGGCTGCGGCTGCGGTATCGGGGGGTGGAGGCTCGCCCGACGGTCACGCTTCTGCTGCCAATCATGCTCGTCGTTCTTGGGGTGTGGCGGTTCTTCCCCTCGTCGGAGTACGTGATCGGCGGAAAAGATCCCGGCACGTACATGAACGAAGGGATCCAGATCGCGCAACGAGGATCGCTCATCATCCGCGATCCCGATGTGGCCGCCGTGCCGGACTCGACCCGCGACTTGTTCTTTCGTCCACAACTCGACCTCGGGAACGAAGGACTGCGCTTCATGGGTTTCTTTCTGCTCGACGCGCGTGACGGACGCGTCGTCGGGCAGTTCCCGCACGTCCTGCCGGCATCGATTGCGATCGGATACGGCTTGTTTGGACTGTCAGGCGCGCGGATGACGGTCGGCGTCTGGGCGTGCCTCGGCGTGCTCGCGTTGTACTTCGCGGGCGCACGATTCGTCGGCCGCGGCGCCGCCTTCGCCGCGGCGGCCCTGCTCGGCGTTCACGTCCTTCAAGTCTGGTTCGCGCGATATCCGAACGCAGAGGTGGTCATTCAGGTGCTGCTCTTCGCGTCGCTGCTGGCGTTTGCGCGCGCGCATCAGGACGAGGATCGATTCTTTGGCCCGATCGCGGGGACGCTCCTCGGGCTCTTGATCTTCGTCCGCATCGACTCCCTGCTCATGATGGCGGCGGTCGCCGCGGCGGCGCTGCTCGCCTGGATCGTCGATCGCCGGCCGCCGAGAATTGGGTTTCTGTTCCCGCTTCTCGTCGCGACGGCGGCGGGCTGCTTCTATTACACCGGCCCGATGCGCGGCAATTTCTGGCTGCCGCGCATTTACCTGTCGAACCTGCCTGTAGGCGCTGTCATCGCTGCGACTCTCGGGGCTGTTCTGACGTTGACGCTGCTGCTGTGGTCTCGAAATCGCTTTGCCGATCGGGCTCGAGACGCCGTTCCGGCCGCCCTGGCGATGCTCATCGCCGCCCTGGCCGCGTATGCGTGGTTTCTGCGGACGCCCGGCGGCAAGCTGGCCGACTACGATGCGTACGCGCTGCGCACGTTCACGAGCTTCTTTCTGTTCGGGCCCGGGTTGATCGCGGCTGTACTCGGGTTCGTGCTGGTGGTGCGGCGCGACTTCTGGCGCGATCCCGCGCTCACGCTCGTCGTCTCCGCTTTTTCACTGTTTCTTTTCTACAAGATCAAGGTTGTCCCGAATCATTTCTGGATGGACCGCCGTTTCCTGTCGGTGATCCTGCCGGGCGCGCTGCTGTTCGCCGCCGCGGCGGCCGTCGGACCGGGCGCGAGCCGGTTGCGAGGCTGGCACGCTCTTCGAGTCGCCGTGGGCGCCGTCTTTCTGGTGCTGCTCGGTCAGAACTATTTGAGGGCGGCGACGCCCATCGTGAATCACATCGAATACGAAGGCGTGATCAAGTCACTCGAGCCGCTGGCAGCGAGGTTCGGCGATCGCGATCTGGTGCTGATCGAATCCCGAAACGCCGAGTCGGATACGCATGTGCTTGGTTTGCCGCTGGCGTACATCTACGCCCGTCACGTGCTCGTCCTCGAGTCGGCCGTGCCGGACAAGACCAAACTCCATGCGTTCCTCGAGGACGCGCGGACGCGATACGAGCGCGTGTTCTTCGTCGGCGGCGGAGGCACGGACCTGCTCTCCCGTCGCATTCACGCGTCGGCCGCCGGCGACGGAAAGGTCCAGATCCGCGAGTACGAAGCGTCGCCCTGGGACGTCTACCCGCGCGAGGTCCGGCGCAAAGACTTCGACTACAGCATTTATCAACTGGCGACCGGCGCGGACGAGGAGCGCGGATTTGGGCTCGACGTCGGGTACCAGGACGATTTGTACGTGTTGCGATTTCACGCCAAGGAGCTCACGGAAGGGCGGACGGTACGCTGGACGCGATCGCAGTCATTCGTCGCGATCTCCGGGCTCACCGGCGCCGAGCGAACCGTCGCGCTGGTGATGCACGACGGCGGCCGGCCGGCGGCGGCGCCACCGGCGCGCGTCGAAGTGTTTTTCGGCGAGAGATCTCTCGGCAGCATCGATGTCCAGCCGGGGTTCCGGACGTACACGCTGCCGCTGCCGCCGGATGCCGTCGAACAGGCGGCGCAGCGCGACGAGCCCACCCGTTTGCGACTGCTGTCGAGCGTCTGGAATCCCCGTCAGGTTCTGGGGGCCACCGACGATCGCGACCTCGGCGTGATGATCGATCGGATCGAGGTACGCTAGACCGTTCAAGCGCTCTGCGCAGTAAGGGACTACCGCAGTTCATGTTCCGTCATTTGCAGATTTACGAGCCGCGCGAGCGGTTGCTGGTCGGGCTTGCGGACCTCGCGATCGCGCCACTCGGCTGGCTGGGCCGGCTGCGGCGCGGCGCGGCGGCTCCGGTTCGCCGCGTGCTGCTCCTGCGCCTGGAACGCATCGGCGACCTCCTGATGGTGCTCGAGGCGATCGGCGACGCGCGCGCCGCATGGCCTGACGCCGAGATTGATCTGGCCGTCGGCTCGTGGAATGTCTCGATTGCGAAGCTGATTCCTGAAATCACTCGTCTCGAAGTGGCTGACGCCCCGTGGCTCGCGCGTGCGGACCCTCAGGCCTCCCACGTCACCCTGATCACTCGCGCCCGCGCGTGGCGCCGCCGCCGGTACGACGTGGTGATCAACTTCGAGCCGGACATTCGCAGCAATCTGCTCGCCTGGATCAGCGGCGCGTCTCGACGATACGGCTACTGGACCGGCGGAGGCGGCGCATTCCTGACCGACGCCGACGCGTACGCGCCGACCTCGCACGTCAGCGCGAACGCGAGACGTCTGGTCGCGCGTGCCGCCGGACGCCAGGAATCCGTTGTGCCACACGCGTCCGGAAATCGCTTGAATCCGCCCCCGGAAGCCGACGCGGCTGCCATGCGCCTGCTCGCCGGCCGGCACGGACCATTCATCGGCGTCCATGCCAGCGGCGGACGCGAGTCGAAGCAGTGGCACCTCGATCGGTTCGCGGCCGTGGCGAAGCAGCTCGCGCAGTCGCGAAACGCCACGATCGTGTTGACGGGATCGCCCGCCGATCGTCCGCTGGTCGACGCCGTTCGCCGCGATCTCGGCGGCGTGCCCGTCGTCGACGCGAGCGGCGCGCTCGAGTTGCCGGCGTTGGGGGCACTGCTCGCGCGGCTCGATCTCTTCATCACCGGCGACACCGGACCCATGCATCTTGCGGCCGCGGTCGGCACGCCGCTCGTCGCGATCTTCGGACCGTCGAATCCGATGCGCTACGGGCCGCAGGCGCCTCGTCAACGTGTCCTGCGGATCGATCTGCCCTGCAGCCCGTGCGGCCGCGTGCGGCTGCCGCCGGAGCGGTGCCGGGGTCACGTGCCGGATTGCCTCGACGGGATCGCGGTCGACAGCGTCGTGCGCGCCGCGCTCGAGCTGCTCGACGAGACGACGGCGGTGCGCCGGCCGGTGGTGATCTAGATGGTTCCGACGATCACCTGCGTGTCGTCGCAGGGCGCGAAAGTCTCGGCCAGTCTGCCATCACTCTTGTCCCCGGACTCGCGCGATGCCGTCCCGGCGGAAGCCAACGACTGGATCAAGCGGCTTCGTCTCGTCCGGTACGAAGGCCAGACAATGCGCGAGCGGTTCACGTATCGCGGCGACTCGCTCTGGTGGTTCACGGAGTTGTATCTCCACAAGATGCGCCGACTCGATCGCGCGGTCTCGACCATCCTGGCGCTCGAAGCGGCGCGCGATCGACACGCGCCGGCGCGGGTCGAGATCGACGGCGCCGACCGCGTGGTCCGCGCCGCGGCCGCGGCGTTCGGACGCCAGCACGGCATCTCGATTGACTCCCAGGGGAACGCCGTGCGGGAGCGAGGGCAAAGCTGGGCCAGCTACCTCATCGGTCTTTCGGCCACCCTCTCACGGACTCGCGCCCGGGCCCCGCGACCGGCCTCCCGCCAAGCTCCGGTCGTGGCGTTCGTGCACACGGCGTTCTGGCGAATCGGCGCCGAGGCCGATGGTCGGCTCCAGGAAGGCTACGTCGGTCCGATTCTCGAAGCGGTCGTGAAGCGGGGCGGCGCCGATGCGCTGACCTGCGTGGGCGTCGGCCCCCGACGCAATTTCCGCGCGCGGCGATGGTGGCACCCGTTGACGTCGCCGGGCGAGTCGTTGCCGGCCCTGACGTTCGTCGAACAGCTGGCGCCGCGGGCGGCGCTCAACGGCGCGATGGCATTGTGGCGGCAACGTCAGGATCTGGCACATGCCGTGACGACTGGTGATGACATCCGCGCCGCGGCAATCTTCCGGGGCTGCGATCTGTGGGACGTCTTGCGGCCCGAGCTGACGTCCGCGGCGCTGCTGCAGTGGCCGTGGTCCGCACGCGCGATGGACGAAGCGGGTGCGGCTCTCGACGCGCTCTCGCCGGCCGTCGCCGTGACCTACGCCGAGGCCGGCGGCTGGGGCCGCGCCCTGGTCCTCGAAGCGCGACGCCGGAAGATTCCGTCGGTCGGGTTGCAGCACGGCTTCATCTACCGTCATTGGCTGAACTACCGCCATACGGCCGACGAAATGCGGCCGGGCGCGGCCGACGCGGGCTTCCCCGTCCCGGACCGCACGCTCGTGTTCGATCAGTACGCCGTCGAACACCTGATCTCGCAGGGACACTTCTCTGCCGAGTCATTGCAGATGACCGGCAGCGCGCGGCTCGATGACCTCGCGCGCCGGCTCGCGGAGCTGCGCCCGTCGCGCGAAGCGATTCGGCAGAAGCTGGGCGTCCGCGGCGAACCGCTCGCGGTCTTTGCGGCGAAGTTTGTCGAAGTGGAGCACGAGCTGCCGCCGCTCGTCTCGGCTGCAGCGGTGATGCCGGACATTCGCGTCGTCATCAAGCCGCATCCGGCGGAAACACCGGAACTCTATCGTCCGTTCCTCACCGGCGCGCCGAGCGTGTCGCTCGCGCCGCCGACAGCCGATCTGGCGACGCTCCTCGCGGCGGCCGACGCCGTCATCACGATGAACTCGACCGTGGCCATCGACGGGCTGGTGCTGGGGCTGCCGGCGCTCGTCATCGGCCTCCCGAACAATCTGCAGCCGTTTGTCGACGCGGGCGCAATGCTGGGCGCCCGCAGCGGCGAGGACCTCCAGATGCCGCTCCGGGCGCTGCTGTACGACGCGCATGCCCGCGAGGCGCTGATGCAGGCCGCGGCCCGATTCACGAGCCGCTACGGCATGCGCGCCGACGGCCAGGCCGCCGATCGCGCGGCGACCGAAATCCTGGCCCTCGCCCGCCGCTGAAAGCGAGGGCGACTCAGTGTACGCTTGCGACGCGTATGGAAAATGTCTGACTGCCGGGGCCACCTCCTGAAGACGAGGCACCGCTCGTGAAGGCGCTGCTCACCGGCGGCGCCGGATTCGTGGGATCTCATCTGGCTGAAGCGCTGCTTGCGCAGGGGCACAGCGTCCTCGTCATCGACGACCTGTCGACCGGTTCGATGGACAACATCGTCCACCTCAAGGGGCGTCCCGGCTTCGAGTACGTCATCGACACGGTGATGAACGAGCCGCTCGTCGCCGAGCTCATCGACCGCGCCGATGTCGTGTTCCACCTGGCCGCGGCCGTCGGCGTCAAGCTGATCGTCGAAGCGCCGGTGCGCACGATCGAGACGAACGTGCACGGCACCGAGGTCGTGCTGACCCACGCGAGCAAGAAGGGCCGGCTGGTCGTCGTCTTCTCGACGTCGGAGGTCTACGGCAAGAGCATCGCCGTGCCATTCCATGAAGACGCGGATCTCGTGCTGGGACCGACGCCCAAGCACCGGTGGGCCTACGCCTGCAGCAAGGCGCTTGATGAGTTCCTTGCGCTCGCCTATTACCGTGAGCGAAAGCTGCCGGTGATCGTCGCCCGTCTGTTCAACACCGTCGGTCCCCGGCAAACCGGCCGGTACGGCATGGTGATCCCGAACTTCGTGCGTCAGGCGCTGACGGCCACCCCGATCACCGTGTTCGGCAACGGCCGCCAGACGCGATCGTTCACCGACGTCGGCGACGTGGTGGGCGCCCTGATTAAGCTCGTCCAGACGCCGCGTGCGGTCGGTCAGGTCTTCAACATCGGCAACACCGAAGAGGTCTCGATTCTCGATCTCGCCGAACGGATCCGCGCGATGACGTCGAGCCGCTCGGAGATCGAGTTCGTGCCTTACGACAAAGCGTACGAAGCGGGCTTCGAGGACATGCCGCGGCGCGTCCCCGACCTCACGAAGATCGCCGAGTACATCGGGTATCGACCGACGGTCGGACTCGACGGGATCCTGAGACGGGTGGTCGAGCACACGAGGGCGACGCTCGACGAGCAACTTCGAAGTTCCAAGTTCGAACTTCGAAGTTAGCCCGCGTAGCCGTCGACGTTAGGCCGCGGGCCGCGATTGGGCGATAATCGTCCTGTCTGTGGCTTTGAAAGCACGTGTGCGATCTGCGGCCGAGCGGGTTCTGCTGGCCAATGCCCGGCCCATCCGCCGCCTGCTCGCCGCGACGGGCCGCGATCGTGCCGTCCGTCTACCCGACATCGTCCAGATCGAAAGCACGAATCTCTGCAACGCGAAGTGCGTCTTCTGTCCGCGGGACGAGATGCACCGGCGGCAGGGCGTGATGGACCTCGATCTCTACCGGAAGATCGTCGACGAGTGCGCGGCGCTCGGCATCACCCACGTGCGCGTCCACAACTACGGTGAGCCCTTCCTCGATCGCCAGCTCGTCGAAAAAGTCCGCTACGCGAAGTCGCGCGGCATCGCCGAAGTCGGCATGATCAGCAACGGATCGCTCATCACCGAGGAGCTCGCGCGCGGCATGATCGACGCGGGCCTCGACGCCATCAACATCAGCGTCGACGCCGCGGGGCGCGAGACCTTCGAGGAGACGCGCGTCAACCTGAAGTACGACGAGGTCACCGGCAACATCCGCACCCTGGCCCGGCTCCGCCGCGAGCTCGGCCGCAAGCGGCCGAAGCTGATCCTGTCATTCGTCCGGCAGCAGAATTCGGCCGAGGAGCAGGCCTTCATCCAGGAGTGGCGGCAGATCGCCGACAAGATCAACATCACCGATCTGCACAACTGGGCGGGGACTCTTCATACCGCGTCGGACGTCCGATACCCCTGTTATCGAATGTGGCTGACGTTCACCGTGCTCTGGGACGGACGCGTGTCGCTCTGCTGCGCGGATTTCGACGGCCGGCACATTCTCGGCGACCTTCGCACCTCGACGATTGCCCAGATCTGGAACTCCCGTGCCTACCGCGCCGTCCGCCGGCAGCATCTCGACAGCGGCGGGCCGGAAATCTGCCGATCGTGCGATCTCCCCAAGAAGGACTCGCCGTTGTGGGTCACGAAACTGATGTGAACGGACGGCTTCGAACGCCGTCGCAGCGTCTTATACTAGGAACTATATGCGCGCCATGATTGCCGTTGCCGCGTTCCTTGTCGGCCTGGCGGGCTTTGCGCCGTCGAGCGGGTCAGCGCAAGTCGCAGGGTCATCTCCCGTCGGAACCCAAGCCGCACCGCCGCCGGTTGCTGGAGTCGCGCAAGATCCGGCAGCGGCGCCGGCACCGGAGCCCGGACCGCCTCCGAGGAAATTGCAGTTGACCTTCGACGGTCTGGGCAACGTCACCCTCATCGCCCAGAGCGTGACGCTGCAGGAGGTCCTGAACGAATGGACCCGGCTCGGCAATTGCTACTTTCCGAACGCGGACAAGCTGAGCCGCGATTTGCTCCTGCCGATCCAGTTCGAAAACGTGCCCGAGTTGACCGTGCTCGATTCGCTGTTGCGATCGGCCGCGGGCGTCGTCGTCGCGCCACGAACGGTCCGGACCAGCGGCGCGTCGGCGTTCGAGGTCGTCCAGATTCTGCCGAAGAGCACGGCGAACGCCAACGCCAGTTACTCGCCCATCAACGCGTATCCCGCGCCCATCCAGACGCCGGGTTCGCCTGACGACGAGATTCCACCGGTGACGCCGGTTGTGAATCAGGCGCCGCCGCGCGCGAATGAACCGCAGTATCCAGGAAACCGTCCGGCCGCGCCCACCGTCGGCGTGCCCGGTTCGGGCGTGTTCGTTCCCATCCAGCCAGTGCCATCCTCTCCGACGACCGGGACGACGACCGGGACCGGACGCGGCGGCACGACACCTCCTCCCTCGACGACCGGACGCGGCGGCGGAGGAAAGTAAATACAATGCGCGCATGACGGTTTCGCGGACCGGCGAGTACGCCGAGCGCGGCGACTACCACCGTCAGCTGTCACCCGACTGGGAGTACTACCCGACCTATCTGGCGAAGATGGCGCGTGTCCGCGCGCATTTGTCCGCGCTGCCTGTGCGCGCGCGGGTCCTCGACGCGGGTTGCGGCGAAGGGATTCTCGTCGAGGAGTTCCACGACCGGCTGGCCATCGAAGGAATCGATTCCCACTACCAGTCGGATCGCGTTCGCCGCGGATCCGTCACAGCGCTGCCGTACCCGGACGGATCGTTCGACCACGCGCTCTGTCTGGACGTGCTCGAGCATCTGTCCTTCGAGGATCAGGACCGCGCGCTGGCCGAATTGTTCCGCGTGATCAGGCCCGGCGGCGGACTGCTCGTCACCGTCCCGAACCTCGCCCATCTCCAGTCGCGCGTGCACTTCGCGCTTGGCGGCCGGCTGATTCGCACCGCGAGCCCAACCAAGCACCCGGGCGATCGTCCAATTGGCGAATACCTGGACCTGGCGCGGCGCGCCGGCTTCCGGTTGATCGATCGACACGGCATCTTCCCTACTGTTCCGATTCTCACGCGCGCGATTCGAAAGTCGCCGGCGCGCCTCGAGCCGCTGCACCGGCTCCTGACGCGGCTGCTCCCGGTGCCGGGCTGGTGTTTCCTGAACGTGCTGCGGTTCTCGAAACCGTGACGCAGCCGGGCCTCGTGCCGGTCGTCAAAACCCGTCAGGTACAATGATCGAGTAATGAGGCTCGGCCAGGGACTCCGTGATGCCGTGGCGCGCCGGACCCGTGCCGTTCCGTTTTTCGCGCACGCGCTCGCGCGCTATCGCCGCCGCAAGTACGAACGGCGCATCGAAGGCTTCCTCCAGCGCAAGGACGGCCAGGCGGGCCGGCTTCCGATGGGACTCGTCTACGAAGCGACGATGCGCTGCAACCTGCATTGTGAGTTCTGCTACGTCGGCGATCTGCTGAACATCGAGGGCGAGTGGCGGCAGGAGCTGCCGATCGCCACGCTCCGCGACGCCTTCCCCGATCAGGACGGGCTGCAGGTCAGCCTCACCGGCGGCGAGATCTTCATGCGGAAAGACATCCTGGACGTGATGGACGTCTTCCGCGACAAAGGCTACGTCTGCGGCTACCTGACGACGAACGGCACGATCATCAACGACGAGCGGGCCGACGCCCTTGCCGAGCTCGCGCGCGCCGGGTTCCTGAAGCACATCAGCGTGTCGATCGACGGCCCGGGTGAACTGCACGATCGGGCGCGCGGCGTCAAAGGCACGTTCGAGCGCACGGGCGCGGGCTTGCGGCGTCTGCAGGCCGCGGCACGCCGGAAGCGCGCGCCGCTCCGGGTCAGCATCAACACGACGGTGGCGCACGAGACCCTCGACTCGCTGGATCAGATGGTCGACGTCGCCGACGAATTGGGCGTCGACGCCATCGGCCTCAATCACCTGATGTTCAGCACGCCGGAGGAAGTCGCGGAAACCGTGCATCTGACCGGCGCGGCCGACAGCTCGGCCATCTCGACATTCGTCACGAAGGACCCGGGGCTCGACTCGCGACGGGTGCGGACGCAGGTCGAGGCGCTCGCGCGCAAATGCCGCGAGCGGCGCATTCGGTTCGACGTGCGGCCGAAGGTCGGGCCGGCCATTCTCGACGACTACTACACGCCCGGCGCGCCGCTGCCCGGCCGGTGCCTGTACCCGTTTCTCTACGCGCGCGTGTCGTTCAGCGGGAAGGTCTATTTCTGCCCGTTCATCCGCGTCGAGGTCGGTGATCTCACCAAGCAGTCGCTCGAGTCGGTGTGGACCAGCGACCAGTACGTGTCACTGCGTCGCCGGCTCGTCGAGCGCGGTCTGTTTCCGGTCTGCCGCCGCTGCTGCAAGGTGGAGCTAAAATAGCGCCACATGCTTGGGGCGAGAACGCTCTTCGTCAATCCGCCGCTGGTCGGGGGCATCGCATTCACGAGACAGGGGCGCTGTCAGGAGCGCGAGGAAGTGCTCGGGACGACCAAGCCGCCATACACGCTGGCGCTCGCCGCCGCCCTCTTCCGCGAGCGCGGCTGCCAGGTCCACCTCGACGATCTCACCGCCACCGGACGATCGATCGACGATCTGATCGCGAAGCTCGACGCCGACAAGTTCCGCCCGACGCTCATCATCTTTCCCAGCACCACGCCGACGCTCGAGGCCGACGTGGCCGCGATGGCGAAGCTCAAGGCGCGCTATGGCGCGCCCGTCTTCGGGTTCGGCGCCTTCGCGTCGACCACGCCGCACGAATCGATGGAACGCGCGCCGGCGGCCGACGGGTTCTTCGTCGGCGAGCCGGAGGACGGCCTGCTCGCGCTCGGCGCGCTGGAATCGCTCGACGGACTCGACTCGATTCCCACGCTGACGTTCCGGCGGCAGGGCGTCATCGTTCCGCATCGCGCCCACGGCACGTTCACCAACTTCCTGAACGCGCCGTATCCCGCCTGGGATCTGCTCGATCTCAGCTACTACCGGCTGCCGGTCGTCAACCAGCCGTACGTGCTCGTCGAGTCCTCCCGCGGCTGTCCGTACTCGTGCGACTTCTGCGTCGCGCCGATCCATCAGGGACACAAGTTCCGCGAGAAGAGCGCCAAGGCCCTGGTCGACGAGATCGAGCGCGGTTACCGGGAGTTCGGCTTGCGCTTCTTTTATCTCTGGGCGGATACCGTCACGCTGAACGTGAAATCCTTTTCGGCCTTTTGCGAAGAGCTGATTGCGCGCAAGCTGCCCATCGAGTGGTTCGGCAACGCACGCGCCGACAATCTGGTGGATCCGCAGTTCGTCCAGAGGCTGCGGCAGGCCGGCTGTTGGATGCTCGCGCTCGGGATCGAGACCGAGTCCGAGGAAATGCGCAAGGACATGATGAAGCGTCTCGACGGCCAGAAGATCCGGACGGCACTCGCCAACATGCGCGCCGCCGGAATCCGGTCGTTCGCCTTCTTCATCTTCGGCTATCCGGGCGAGACGCCCGCGTCGCTCGAACGGACAACGCAGTATGCGATTGAGCTCGATCCGGATTTCGCGAATTTCTATCCGGCCGTGCCCTACCCCGGGACCGAGCTGCACGCGAAAGCGAAGCGCGACGGCCTCCTCGCGAGCGAGGACTGGTCGCGCATGGAGTATTCGTACTACCTGCTGCGGGGGAACGGGCTCGACGAGCCGGTCGTCATGGGTGCGATCAACCGGGCCAAGCGGCGGTTCTATCTGCGGCCGGGATACCTGCTCCGCCACACGGCCGACATCATCCGTCTTGCCGCGACAAAATGGACTGTGGTCTGGCACGTGGCGTCCCGAGTGCTCTTCGGCGCGCGCGTCAGCGACGCGGCGCCGGCCGCCGCGTCCGCCAATCAACGGGCGGCATAGCGCCGGCGCCACGCGCTGCGCAGCCGTGTCGCAGTAGCCTGACGTCGCGTGTTCCAGCGCCTCAAGCAGCTTTTCCGCAGCCTTTCAATCTACGGCCTTGGCGACGCCGCGGCGGCGGCCGTCAACCTGCTGCTGTTGCCGATCTACACGCGTTACCTGACCCCGCAGGACTACGGCATCGTCACGATGCTGCTCACGATCGAGGCGGTCGCGAAGGTCGTGTTCCGGTGGGGCGTCGACACCGCGTTCATGCGGCTCTATTACGACTGCCGGGACGAGGCGGCACGTCAGCGGCTCGCCAGCACGATCTTTTTCTTCCTGCTCGCCGTGAACGGCCTGCTCGTTGCCGGATCGCTCGCCACGGCAGGCTGGCTGAGCACCCGGCTCTTTGGATCGACCGGGCAGGCGGTGCTCGTTGCTCTGGTCATCGGGAACACATTCGTCGCCGGTTTCTACTTCCTCCCCTATCAGGTCCTGCGGATCGCTGACCGGTCGGCGCTGTTCGTCGTGCTGACCTTTCTGAGATCCGCCGGGACGATCGTGGCCAGGCTGATACTCGTCATCGCCGCCGGCTGGGGCGTCGCCGGCGTGGTCTACGCCGACGTGTTCGTCACGGCGATCTTCACGCTCGTGCTGCTTCCCTGGTTCGCGCCGCTCATCCGGCCGCTGTTTTCACGGACGCTCATCCGTGAAGCGCTGGGCTTCGGGCTTCCCAGGATTCCGCACTCGCTCGCGCATCAGGTGATGAGCCTGTCCGATCGGTACTTCCTGAACCTGTACCGGACGCTCGATGACGTCGGGCTTTACGGAATCGGGGCCAGCTTCGGTCTCGCGCTGAAGCTGTTCCTGAGCGCCTTCGAGTTCGCGTGGACGCCTTTCTTTCTCGGCGTCATGCGCGAACCGAACGCCACTCGCATCTACAGCGCGGTCTCGACCTACATCGTCGCGACGCTCGTGCTGCTCGGCATGGGTTTGTGCGCGGTCGCTCCGGATCTCGTCCGGCTGTTCACGGCGCCGGCTTTTCACGAGGCGGCCGCCGTTACGCCGTGGATCGCGCTGGGCGTGATGTTTCAGGGCATCTATCTCGTGGGCTCGATCGGGCTCGTCATCACCAAGCGGACGATGCGTTACCCCGTGGCGACCGCGCTCGCCGCGGCGGTGAGCGTCGCCGCCAACGCAGTCCTGGTGCGGCGGTATGGCGTCATGGGTGCCGCCTGGGCCAATGCGCTCTCATATGCGACGCTTGCCGTCGTCACCGTCACGTTCTCCGAGCAGGTGTATCCGATCCGCTACGAATGGGGCCGGCTGCTCCGCATCGTCGCGGCGGGCCTCGTTGGGTACGGGTTGTCGAGCTGGCTGGTGCCGGCGTCGATGCCCGCGGCGGCTGGATTGATTCTTCGCGGCACGCTGGCGGCGGCCGCCTACCTGGCGACACTCTACGTCAGCGGCTTTTTCCACGCGGGCGAGATGCGTGTGCTTCGCGACATCCGCGCGCGGGTGATGGCTCGTCCCCGCCCGGGCGCACCGATCGATCGCAGCGGCGTGGAGATGGCCGGCGACGTGCTGGCTGCAGCGCCGGAACCCGACGCGGACGCGCTGGAGCTGGAAAACGCGCCGAAGCCGGTGACGGCCGTCAGCCCAGATTCCCGAGCTCCGCGTCGCTGACCGACCAGGCGTCGTCTGAATCGAGGCAGAGCCTCCACAGTCTCCGGAGCGCCGCCGCAACCGGACGTTTTCCTGGAAACCTCGGCAGCGCGGCCTGGCGCGTCCCGGTTTCGTGCAGGCGGCGCTCGATGATCGAGCGTTCCTCCGCATCGAGCGAATCCGAGGCGTGCGCGATTTCGAGCGCGTAGTCGAAGTACCCGTACAGCAGCGCGATCGAGACGGCCTTCAGCCATTTGATCTTCCGGACAGCCGGGTCGAGCCGCGCGATTGCCGCCGTGAGCGCGGGAATGCTCTTCAGATAGAGCGCGTCCGCCCAGATGATCTGGCCGCGAGGACCGCCGATGCTTCGACCCGCCGCGCGCTTCCAATAGCACGGCCGCAAATCGAACAATAGAAAACCCAGACCACGAAGCAGGGTGTCGACGTCGGCGAAGAGCGGCTGCTCCGAGTAGATCGGGGTGAACTCGACCTCGACTTCCGCGCCGAGCACCGAGGCGTCGAGCATGGATGCGCCGCCTTGGAGCACGCAGAGCTCGCTGCCCTGCGTGTCGACTTTCACGAAGTCAACGTCCGTGATGCCGTGGGCCCCGAGATGATGGTCCAGCGTATCGGCCTGCACGTCATGCACGTCGACGGTGTCGAATCGGGCCGCGTCCGGAAACGCGTCGAGCATGCGGCGATTGGGCTCGAAGATCGACGTGAGTCCCCCGTCGCGCGCGACATGGAGTCGCAGCGGACCACTGACATTGTGCAGCGCGACGTTGAAGTAGGTCGTCGACGCGGGTCCGGACGTCTGGGGCGACGCGAGCTGGTTGAACTCGCGCGTTTCAGGCTCGAAGCCCAGCACGCGCAGGTGCGGGCGCGCCGCGGTCCAATTTCGTTTCAGCCCGCCTCGCGCGCCGGCGTCAACGAGCACGAGCGGGTGCTGCCGGAACTGCGCTTCGAAGCGCCGGTCGATGAAGATATCCATACGTTACAGCCGTTCGGCTTCCGCCCTCGTGAAGATGCGATGCTGCCGCGGAGAATGCGCCGCCGCGCGCCATTTCAACCGATAGAGGTCTTTGAGCTGCACGAAGTATTTCGCCGCCTCACGCAGGCTCATCTTGCTTTCGCCGAGCTCGCGATCGGCAAAGCGGTACGGCACTTCGACGAGGCGCGTGGGGCCTCCGCGGATCAGGAGTTCCAGACAAATCTTGAATCCGCCGGCTTGAATCGCCACACCGTGGGCACACTGGCGCTTGATGACGAAGAACCCGGACGTCGCATCGCGGATGGGCGTCAGCGGACGCGCCAGCCAGCACGCCAGCTGTGACATCCACCGCCGGGTCCACGGCCAGTCGGGCGTGGATCCGCCGGGGATGTACCGGCTCGCGACCACCACGTCCGCGTCGGTCTCGCGCAGCGCCGCGAGGAGCTTCGGCGCGAGCGCAGGTGGATGGCTGAAATCCGCGTCCATCACCCCGAAGATCGGCGCTGTCGCGACCGCAAATCCTGCCACGACGGCCGTGCCGAGCCCGAGCTTTCCTGTCCGGTGCACCACCTGCATTCGCCGCGACCGCGCCAGCTCGTCGGCGAGCCCGCCGGTCCCGTCAGGCGAGTTGTCGTCGACGATGACGAGCTCCAGCACGACGCCGGCACGGTCGCACTCTCGAAACAACGAATCGACGAGCTCGGCGAGACGATCGCGCTCGTTGTAGGTCGGGACGACGATCGTCACGTCGGCCACCGGAACCAACGTCACGCGAGCACTATAATTCAACCGGTTCCGCCCTTGACGCGTCGCGCCTTCGTCGCGGGTCTTCTGGCCGCGCTCGTCGTTGGTACTGTCCTGCGCACGTTGTGGCTGCGCGCCGATCCGCCGACCTCAGGCGTCGGCATCGTCTGGCACGACGAAGGCGCGTGGGTGCACAACGCCAGAAACCGCGCGCTCTGGCACACCTGGCGCACGGATCAGTGGAATCCGGTGTTCATCGCGCCGGTGTTCACGGCCCTGGAATACACGGCCTTCGAGGCGTTCGGTGTGGGGACGTGGCAGGCGCGCACCGTGCCGGTCCTGTCGGGTCTCTTCGCCATCGGCCTGCTCGTCGCCGGACTGCGCGCGGTCGGCGGTCGCGGCGCGGCCCTCATCGGCGGTGTGTTGCTCGCGACGAACTACATCTTCGTGATGTGGAATCGCGCGGCGCTGCTCGAATCGACGATGATCGCGTTCATTGTCGCGTCCTGGGGCTTCTACGCGATGGCTGGACGGACGCCAATCCTGGGCGCGCTCGCCGGCGCCTCCGCGGTGATGGCGTGGTTCAGCAAGGCTGCCGCCGCATTCTTCATCGCGGCACTCGTCATGGAGGCATGCTGGACCTGGTGGCAGGCGAGGCCCGGGACGCGTAGACGCGCGGATGGGGTTCCCAATCCGCGCCACCCGGCGGACTTGGAAACCAGTCCGCCCTACGTACGAGGCGCCCTCTGGACACTCGCGGGCATGGCGCTCACCGCGGCGGTCATCGCCGTGGCGTTCGTGCTTCCGCACTGGCGCGAGTATCAATTCTACAACTGGCAGATGACGGTCACCCGCAAGCCGTCGTATGCGCTCGCAGACATCGTCATGCGCGCGTCCTGGCTGCCGGTGGTCCAAGGACTCTTCAGCCGTACGTGGCTGGTCGTCGCCGGCGGATCGATCGCGATCATGTCGATCGTGCTGAGCTGGCGCGAGTCGAAACCCGCCGAACGGCTGCTGGTCTTGTGGGTGATCGTGGGGTTTCTCGAGCTCATCGCCCACGATTCCGGGAACGAGCGACGCTACGTGATGTTCATTCCGGCATTCATCGCGCTGGCGGCAATTCTGGCGGGATCCGGCCGGACGCTGTTGCCTTCCCAAGTGCCGGGCGTCCTGGCCCGGTGGGCCGCGCTTCCGATGTTTCTGCTCCTCGCCTACATCGTCAACGGAAGTTGGGTTCGTCTTCTTTACCTTGACGAGATCGCGGTGGGACATTTCAAAACCACTGTGAGATATTCCGCCGCCATTGCGGTCATCTGGGCCGTATCGCTGCTGTTCCGATGGCGGAAGATTCAGCAGATGGCGTCAGGTCAACGGCTGGCACCGGCGCTCGTGGGGGTGCTTCTCGCGATCGCCGTCGCATTCAATCTGATCGAGTACGGCCAATGGGCTGCCCAGGCGCACGACTTCAACTACCGCGCGTCGATCGAGGTCGGCGCGATCGTGCCGCCCGGGACGCTCATCCAGGGCAAACTCGCCAATGGCCTGTCGCTCGACAATCGAATCCGGCCGATCTTCATCGGCAACGGCTTCGGCAACTACGCCGATCGACTGCAGCGCGACGATGTGCGCTATATACTGACCTACACTTTGCCGCGCGTGGGCTACGAGAGCGGTCACGACGGACGGCTCATCACGGAATTGCTCGAGCGTTATCCCAACCGCCACGACGTCGCCAGCTTCGAGGTCGACGAGACGCCGGCACCCGATCGCGCCACCCTCATCGACAAGTTCCCCAGTGCGCGAGATTAGAGACGACCTGATCAAGGCGCACGCCGATCGACGGTTTCGCTCCGAATATGACTACGCGCTGTTCGAGTACTACCGGAGTGCGAAGGTCATTGCGTTTCTCGAGCGTGCCGGCGTGCGGCTTGCCGGCCCTGTGCTCGACGCCGGCTGCGGCGGCGGCGGAATGCCGCTGTCGCTGGCCGAACATGCGTCGTACGTCGTCGGCATCGATCCGCTCGACCGGTTTCGCGATGCCGGCATCACGCTCGGCCGGGAGCGGCACACGACCAACCTGCATTTCGCGCTCGCCGACGGCATGGCGCTGCCCTTCCGCGGCGGCGCGTTCGATCTGGTCCTGTCGCACGCGGTCATCGAGCACGTGTCCGACGCGCCGCTGTACCTCCGCGAATGCCGGCGGGTGTTGAAACCCGGCGGCCGCTGTTATCTTTCGACGGCGCCGTACCTCTCATTCGCGGGCGCGCATCTTCCCCGACTGCGGATTCCGGCGCCGCTGCATCTGCTGGTCGGCCGCGCGGCGGCGTTCCGGACGTTCCGGTTCCTCGCCCGTCATGCGCCGTGGACCTTGAAGGAGCCGGCGCACGAGAACTCGTTCATCCGCGACGCGCGGCGCGGCGTCGTCAAAGAAGACGACCTGCTCGAGAAAGTGCGCGTGCGGAGGCTCAGAACGCAGATCGCCGAGGCCGGCCTCAGGATCGTCCGCGAAGAGCTGCACGTCACCGGCTCGGTCCGGAAATTGCCGACGCAGCTGTCACGATGGCTGCGCGACAGCGCCCTCACGCAGGACGTCTTGATCAGTAATATCGAATACGTCTTGGAGCCCATCGATAAAGACACAGACCAGCCTCGGTTCCGAGGTTCCGAGGTTCCGGAGTTCTCAAAACCTGGGGTCCGGGGTTCTGGAACCCCGGAACTCCGGAACCCCGGAACCGACACGCCTTTGACACGAGATGCCTGACATCGATCGCTACCGGCATGAGGATCGTCGGCAGGTCGAGACGCTGTACCGGCGCGTGTTCGGGCCGGACATGGCCGACGCGAATCGGCTGCGGTGGGAGTGGCAGTATCACCGCAACCCGAACGCGCCGGCCGATGGTCCGCTCATCTGGCTCGCGCGCGAGGGGACGACGATCATCGGCCAGTACGCGACCATGCCGGTGCGGCTGGCCGTGAACGGACGGGAGATCAACGCGTCGTGGGGCATGGATGTGATGGTCGCGCCCGAACGGCAGCGCCAGGGGCTCGGTGATGCGCTCTTCCGCATGTGGGATCGTCACACCGGCGCATCACTCGGACTGGGTCTGTCGGACGCCTCGTACCGGCTGTTCCAGAAAATGCGCTGGCCCGACGTCGGTCCGGTCCCCTGTCTCGTCAAGCCGCTCAGCCGGCGCGCGCTGCGGCAGCCCAACTGGCCCCTGGCGATCAACAAGCTGGTGTCGTATCTCTCATTGCCGTGGATTCGGCTCGTCGCGCGCAACCGGCCGCTCCAGGGTGAAGTGCGGACGATTCGTCATTTCGACGATCGGTTCACGGCGTTATGGGAGCGTATCGCCGAGCGGTTCAGTTTCGCGGTCCGGCGTGACGCGGCGTATCTCAACTGGAAGTACATCCAGGCGCCGCACGTGCGCTATTCGATTGCCGTGCTCGAGCGCGATGGCGACGCCGCCGGCTACGTCGTCTATCGCCACCGGCAGGAACCGCGGGATCGGGTGACACTGCTCGTGGACTTTCTCACCGACCCGGCGGATACGCCCGGATTCCTCACGCTGCTCCGATGGGTGGATCGCGAAGCGCGGGCGGCGGATTCAGACAAGATTCGCACGTTCGCGATTCACGATGGCTTCCGGAAGCTCCTGAAAAAATCCGGATACTACACCCGCAAGTCCTCGATGGAACTGGTGGCCAAGATCAACGCGATCGAGGTGCCTGGCGGTTTCTACGAAGCGCGCGACCGATGGCACGTGACGCTCGGAGATTCGGACCAGGATCGATGAGCGGTCAGTCCCGACCCTCACTCCTCGTGGCCATCGACACCGAGGGCGACAACCAGTGGGACGCCGCGGCCCGCCGGGATCAGCGCTTCGAGAACATCTTCGCGCTCGGCCGGCTGCACGAGTTCTTCGAGCGGCACGATGTGCGGCCGACTTACGTCATCACCTATCCGGTCGCCAGCAATCCCCGGTCGGCCGAGGTGTTGCGATCGCTCGTGGATCGCGGGAACTGCGAAATCGGCGCGCACCACCACGCCTGGGAAACGCCGCCGTTCCAGTCGCAGGACATCGAACGCCATCCGTACGCGTCGTTGCTTCCGCTCGATCGCTTCGACAGGCAGCTCCTCGTGCTGACCGATGCGATTGAAGCGGCTGTCGGAAAGCGTCCGGTGTCATATCGATCGGGCCGGTTCGGATTCTCTGCCACGCACGTGTCGTCGCTCGAGCGCGAGGGCTATCTGATCGAATCCAGCGTGGCGCCGCTCTTCTACGAAGCACACAAAGGGGGGCCGGATTTCGTCGGCGCGCCGGTCACGCCCTATTTCCTCGCGTACGACGATGCGGTCCGGCCCGGCACGAGCGAGTTGCTCGAGCTGCCGATTTCCGCAGCGCTCAATCGTCGGATTCCGGCGTGGCTCGAGCGCCTGTACGGGCGAGCGCCGTCGCCGTACAACACACGCCGCGCGCTCCGGCTGCTCCGGATTGCGCACGTGCGCTGGCTGCGGCCGTCCTACAGCTCGGCTGACGACATGATGGCGCTGGCGCGCAATCTCGTGGACCGCGGCGCGCCGATGCTGAATCTCCTCTTTCACTCGAGCGAAGCCTTCGTCGGCGGCAGTCCCTACAATCGTACCGAAGCGGAATTGTCGGCGTTCTTCGATCGGTTGAGCGCGTTCTTCACGTACGCCTCGCGCGAGCTCAGAGCCGAGCCGTTGACGTTTGCCGAATTTCGTCGCGCGTACACGCGGCAATGAAGATTTGCCACGTCACGCCGCATCTGCCACCCGACCAGGCGGCAAACGCGCTGTTGCCCGCGGCGCTGGGACGCTGGTCAGCCGGGCGCGGCGACGAGGTGCAATGGCTCTCGCACGAGCCTGCGCAGGGACGGCTCGCCTCGGACGATTTGCCCGGACGGATCACGAGGCTGCCACGCCGCGCACGCGCGTCCGGCATCAGCGGCGCCCTGCGGCTGGACGCGTGGCGCTACTCGAAATCGATTGCGGCAACACTCGACGCGATCGCCAGAGACACGGATCTCCTGCATCTGCATAGCAACGGGTTGATCATCGAGACCGCGGCGGCGTGGGCACGCCATCGGTCACGGCCGTTCGTGTTGACTCTGTACGGGACTGAGATCTGGCATTACCGCCCGCGATGGCCGATCGATCCGTTCACCCGCGCCTACCGGACAGCGGGAGAAGTGATTTTCTACAGCAGGCGTCTGCTGGACCGCGCCCGGGAGCTCGGGCTGGATCGTCCGGCGATGTCGGTCATCTATCCGCCAGTCGGATCGGTCTTCCAGGCTCGAGACGACGTGACGCGGCGATCGTGGCGCGAGGCGCTCGGCATTGTCGAACCGCTCGTCATCCTGAACGTGAAGCGGCTGCACGAGCTGGCGGGTCAGCGCTTCCTGATCGACGCGTTCGCCAAAGCGACACGTGGACGGAACGACGTTCGTCTCGTCATTTGCGGCACCGGCCCGCTCAGGAACGCGCTCGAGCAGCAAGCCCGCGATGCGGGCGTCGGCTCACGCGTCACATTCACAGGTCTCATCGCGAACGACCAGGTCGCGCAGTACGCCGCCCTGTCCGACCTCTTCGTGTTGCCGTCGCTGCTCGAAGCGCTGCCGACCGTGGCCGTCGAGGCCCTGGCCTCGGGCACCCCCGTCATCTCCGCGGATCATCCTGGCGGCGTTGAGCTCAACGAGCTCTTCGGCGACGATGTGCTGGTCGTGCCGCGAGGCAACGTGGACGTACTCGCGCGGGCAATCGACGAGTTCCTCCGGCGCCCGCAACGTGCGCGCGCCGAATCCATCGCGCGGGTGCAGCAGCGCTTCGGCGCGGCGGCGGTTGAGAACGCGTATAGTGCGACATACGCAAGGGCAACGGGCAGAGGGCAGAGGGCAGAGGAGAGGGAAAAGGGTAAAGGGTAAAGGGGTCCATGCCAACACTCCTCGAGCAGGTCACCAAAGACATTGCGGACGCGATGCGTCAGAAAAACCAGGCGACGCTCGCGCCGCTCCGCATGCTCAAGGCGGCGCTCATGAATCGCGAAGTCGAAAAGGGGCGCGCGCTCGACGAGACCGAGGGCACGCAGGTCGTCGCCGCGCTCGTGAAACAGCGCCGCGACTCGATTGAGCAATTCCGTGCAGGCGGACGGCAGGATTTGGTCGATCGCGAACAGGCCGAAGTGGTGTTTCTCGAACGGTATCTTCCGCCAGCGGCCGATCCGGCGATGATCGCGCAAGCCGTTGACGCCGCCGTTACAGAAACTGGGGCGAGCGGTATGAAAGACATGGGCAAAGTTATGAAAACCGTGATGACAAAGTTGGCAGGACTGACCGTTGACGGACGGGCTGTAAGTGAGGTTGTTAAAAGCCGGTTAACGCGTTGACGGACGATTGATGCGAGCAAACTTTTTCAAAACGGCCCTCGTCTAAGACAAGTGAAAGGCACGCAAAGAGCCTCTCATCCATCCTCCGGGCAGGGGCCTCAGCCGCAGGGGTTGAGGCCCCTTCTTTTTTTCAGTACGCTCCCGCGCCGATGACCGAACGGCTGGCGCGATCCGCGGGGCTCATCGGCCTCGCGACGAGCACGAGCCGTGTGCTCGGTCTCGTGCGCGACCAGGTGACGGCAGGTTATTTCGGTACTGGTGCCGCTGCCGACGCGTTCACCGTCGGGACGCGAATCCCGACGCTGCTGCGCGATCTGTTTGCCGAAGGCGCGATGAGCGCCGCATTCGTTCCCACCATCACTCGCTATTTGAAGACGGGCGGTAAAGCCGCGGCGTGGCGATTGGGATCGCTCGTCGTCAACAGCCTGCTCGTCGTGACCGGGGTGATCGTGCTGCTGGGCATCGTGTTTGCCGGGCCGCTTGCCCACAGTTACGCGCCTGGATACATCGACACGCCGGAAAAGATTGCGCTGACCACACTCATCACTCGCGTGAACATGCCGTTCCTGCTGCTCATCGCGATCGCGGCAGCGTTCATGGGAATGCTGAACTCCCTGCGCCGGTTCTTCATTCCGGCGACGTCGCCGGCCTTGTACAACGTCGTCTTCATCCTCTGCACGATCGTGTTCGTCCCCGTTTTCACGCGTCTCGGCCTGCAACCGGTCATGGCCCTCTCGGCCGGGATGCTGCTGGGCGGCGTCGCGCAGATCGTCGTTCAGTGGCCGGTCCTGCGGCAGGAAGGCTATCGACATCAATGGATCCTGGATCCGGCCGATCGCGGGTTGCGCGAGGTGCTCATCCTGATGGGCCCCGCGACGCTCGGAGTCGCGGCCGCGCAGATCAACCTGTTCGTCAGCACATCGCTCGCGACCAGCCATGACGGCGCGGCGGCGGCGCTCTCGTACGCGTTTCGATTGATTTATGTCCCGATCGGAATCGTCGGCGTATCGGTCGCGACGGCGGCCATTCCGGATCTTGCGGGACACGCGGCGAGCGCGGCGCTGCGTGAAATGCGCGCGACGATGTCCTGGGGGCTGCGGCTGATGCTCATGCTGAGCGTGCCCGCGGTCGTCGGCCTGATGGTGCTCGCAGGGCCAATTGTCGAGTTGCTGTTTCAGCGCGGCAAATTCGGCCCGGAGTCGACCCAGCTGGTTGCCGGGGCGCTCTTCTACTATGCGCCTGGAATCCTGGGTTACTCGGCGGTCAAGCTCGCCTCGCCCGGCTTCTATTCGCTGCAGAATGCACGCACGCCGGCCACGGTCAGCGCCATCAGCATTCTCGTCAACCTGATCCTGAACATCTGGCTCAATTCGACCAGATTGCAGTTTCTCGGCCTGGCGCTCGGCACGGCAATCGCGGCCAATGTCAACGCCGGTCTACTGCTGTACCTGCTGTCGCGGCGGATCGGCGGGATGGACGGCGCGCGCGTCCTGCGCGCGTTCCTGAAGATCCTGGTGGCGTCTCTGGTCATGGGCGCAGCCGCCTACTACACGGAACTCTGGCTCCACAACCTGTGGCCCGCGCCGTGGTGGGTGCCGCGTGTCGTGCGCGTCGGTGCCGCCATCGGCGTCGCGCTGGCGGTCCTGGCGCTGGCGGCCGCGGCGCTTCGGATCGAAGAGTTCGGTCAGGCCATGCGTCGGGTGTTGCGCCGCAAGTGACCGCCGAGATCATTTTTCGAAACGCGTAAAATGACCTCGGAGGTCGTGTGAGCCGATACGGGCCGCCGCCGGGTGTGACGTATACGTTCGGTCCGGGCGCCGTCACGCCCGCGATTCGGGTGCTTCTGTTCGCGAACATCGGGATCTTCATCGTGACGATGTTCGCGCAGAACGCCAACGGCACGAACCCGATCGTCCACATCTTCGGTTTGACGCCGCAGGCCTTCCTCACGCAGGGCCGTCTCTGGCAGATCGTCACGTATCTGTTCCTCCACGGCTCGGTCACTCACATTCTCTTCAACATGCTGACGCTGTGGTTGTTCGGCGTCGATCTCGAGCGGCGCTGGGGCACGCAGGCGTTTACGCGGTACTACTTTCTCACCGGCATCGGCGCCGGAGTCACCACGATTCTCGTCTCGCTGCTGCCACTCGATTCCGTGCGCGGGATGTACTCGATTCCAACGATCGGTGCCTCGGGCGCGCTCTACGGCCTGCTCATGGCGTGGGCGATCGTGTTCCCGCATCGGATCATCTTGTTCATGATGCTCTTCCCGCTGCCGGCCCGGATCGCCGTCCTCATCATGGGCACGATTGCGTTTCTCTCGGCGATGAGCGTGAGCGGCGGCGTCGTGAATGAGTTCGCGCACCTCGGGGGCATGGCGGCGGGCTGGCTGTACCTGAAGGGTCCGACCAACTTCCGGCTCGATTTGAAGTACCGCCTCACCAAGTGGCGCATGGATCGGATGCGGCGCCGCTTCGACGTTCGCCGCGGCGGACGGAACGACGATTGGAAGAACCGCGTCCATTGATGGCCGGGCGCGCTGGCCAGCTGATCGTCGCGGGCGCACTCCTCCTTGGCGCGAGCGTTCGGCTCGCCTTGCTGCCGCTCCCGGGCTCACCCGACATGGGACCGTGGAAGTCGTGGAGCTTTGCCGCCTCGTCCGACGTCACGTCGATTTACGGGGTCGGCGGCAACCCTCCCGAGCGGCGACTGATTCATTGGCGCGGCATCCAGTCGACGACGGAGTATCCGCCGCTGGCGCTGTATCAGTTGGCCGTCGCGGGACGCGTGTACGCGGCGATCGATCCGCCGTACGACGATTCGCCCTTGCTGACCTCGCTCGTGAAAGCGCCGGGCCTCGTGGCCGAGCTGGCGCTCGTGATTGCGCTGCTCACGTCGGGACGGCGCGCGCTCGGCGAGAAGCCGGCGGTGTGGACCGCCGTCGCAATCTGGCTCAACCCGGCGGTGATTCTGAATGGCGCCGCGCTCGGCTACCTCGACGCGCAGATGGCGGTGCCAGCGGTGCTCGCCCTGCTGGCTGCCGCCATGGGACGACCGGTGATCGCCGGGGCGCTCTTGGCGGCGGCAATTCTGACAAAAGCTCAGGCGCTTTTCGTCGCGCCAGTCGTGTTGCTGGCGGCAATCGACTTCGGGCGTCGTCATATGGAATCCGATGACGCCAAACGCAACCCGAGGTCGGTTGCCAAGTTTCTCGTCGGCGCCTCAGCAACCTCCGCCGTCATCCTTCTGCCAATCGTCCTGCGCGGCGCCTGGCCGAGCATGGTTCAGGCCATCAGTCGACTCGCCGCACACGACATGCTTTCCGGCAACGCGCTGAATGCGTGGTGGCTCGTGACGTGGGTCGTGCGCGCGATGTACGCGCTCGATCTCGGATGGTTCCGCGCGTTCACGATGCCGGTGCGGATCCTGGGCCGGAGCCGGTTCATGGAGATCGGCTTCCCGGATCCGAAGCTGATTGGGACCGCGATTGTCTTGCTCCTGATCGTCTGGCGGCTCTGGCGATCGCGGACCGGTCAATCACTCGCCTCGTGGGCGGTCACTGCCGGTTGGTGTGTCTTCGCGTACTTCATGTTCGGCGCGCAGGTGCACGAGAACCATCTCTACCTGGCGGTCCCCTTCTTCGCGCTCGCGGCGGGTCTCGACCGGCGATTTCGCGGACCGTTCTACACGATCTCCGCCATCGTCGCGCTCAACATGTACGTGTTCTACGGCTTGAGCGAAGGCTGGCCGCCGCTCATCAATCGCGCCTGGACGGTCGTCGACCTGACCGTCGTCCTCAGCCTGATCAGTCTGGGAGCCTTTTTCTGGATCACGGCTGAAACTGTCGGGCCCCCGCCAGACGCTCGCAGGTGGGACGTGGAGGAGGAGCAAGACTACGCCTGATACGCCATCGCTTTCAACGCGGCGATGCGCTTGGACATCGGCGGATGGGTCGCCCACAGATTGGCCCACGTACCTTCGCGGTTGTCGATCCTCAGGCCCAAGGGATCGGCGATGCACATGTGCGCGGTGCCGCGTTTCACGCTCGGCGTCGGACCGGCGGCGCCCTCGATCTTTTCAAGCGCATTTGCGAGCGCGAGCGGATGACGCGTCAGCTCGGCGCCGGTAGCGTCGGCCAGATATTCGCGGCGGCGTGACACCGACGTGGCCAGGAGACGACCCACAATCGGCGCCAGGATGATCGCCAGGATCCAGATGACCAGGAAGACCACGCCCAACCCGCCGCCGTCGCGATCCTTGCTCCCGCGACTCGACCGCGACGAGGCCGCGCCCCAGCGCATCGCCCGGCCGGACCAGTCCGCGAGCAACAGAATCGCGCCCATGAGCGCGGCGACGACGGTCATGAGCCGGATGTCCAGGTTGCGGACGTGGCCCATCTCGTGCCCCACGACGGCCTGGAGTTCTTCGCGGTTGAGCGATCGCAACAGGCCTTCGGTGACGGCAATCGATGCGTGTTCAGGATCGCGGCCGGTCGCGAACGCGTTCGGGTCGTCGTCGGCAATGACGTACGCGCGCGGCTTCGGCACCCCGGCGGCAATCGACATCTCTTCGACGACGTTCTCGAACTGCCGGTACCGCAGCCGCTCGTCGTCGCTCGTTACCTGACCGAGCTTGTCTTCCAGCGGTACCGCCGAGCTCGATCGCAGGACCGCCCGGTCGCCGTTGTGCAGGCTCCACCAGGCCTGGCCGCTGCCGATCGCGACGGCAAGCACCGTCGCTACGGGCGCGTAGAACTGTCCCTGGCCCAGGACGAAAAAATCGAAGCCGGCGCCCAGGATGGCCAGCACGCCGATGAACGCCGCCATCACCAGCCACGTCCGGCGCCGGTTGGCCGTCTGCTGCTCGAAGATGTTCATGGGAGAAGACCTCGGGAGTCTTTTTGGCGACTCAAAAACACGGATGCATGGTGACGTGTTTTTGGGTCGTCAAAAAGACTCCCGAGGTCCTACGTCTTCTTCATCGACAAATCGACCGTCGGCACCTGTCGCTCGGCGACGTCGGTGATCTCGAAGAGCTCGGCGGGTGTGAAGCCGAGCGAGCCCGCGATGAGATTGGACGGGAACGTCTCGCGCGCGATGTTGTACTTCGTCGCGATGTCGTTGTAGAACTGCCGGGCGAATCCGACTTTGTTCTCGGTGCCGGCGAGCTCCTCCTGCAGCATCTTCACGTTCTCATTCGCGCGGAGTTGCGGATAGTTCTCGGCGACCGCGAACAGGCGGCCGAGCGCCTGCGTCAGTTCGCCTTCCTTGCGGCTCGCGTCGGCGGGACCGGTCGCGCCCATCGCTTTCGCGCGCGCGTCCATGACCGCGGTCAATGTGTCGCGCTCGAACTCCATCGCGCCGCGCACGGTGTTGACGAGATTGGGAATCAGATCGTGCCGCCGCTTCAGCTGCACGTCGATCTGGCGCCAGCCGTTCTCTTTCTGGTTCTTGAGGCCGATCAGCCGGTTGTAGGTGGCGATGCCCCACAGCACGAACAGCCCGACAATCGCGAGAAGAATCCAGATCATGGAGTTTCTCCCTTTGCCCTCTGCCCTTTGCCCTTTGACCTCAGGCGGCGCGTCTACGCCGCCTGCTACCCCCACACCATGACGAACGTGTCGTCGAGCGCCTCCGCCTGATGCGCGGCGCCCGCCGGCACCACCAGCACTTCGCCTTCGCGGACCGTCGCGACGTCGCCGGCGACCTGCACGTTCAGCGCGCCCTGCAGCACGTAAATCATCTGTTCGTTGGTGTGCGAATGCAGCGGCACGAGCGCGCCAGCTTTGAGATACGACTGCACCAAGGACTGGCGCGCGCCGACGATCGCCTTACGGGCGACCATTTCTGTCACTTTGTCGAGTGGCAGCTCGTCCCACCGATAGAGAGAGACGCCACGAGTCATCACAAAGTTCAAAGGAGTATAATCGACAGGTTGCCCGGACGCCGGAAGACCGGGCATACCCAGCGCATGAAGAGCACTGCCGTCTCGAACGCTCGAGCCGCCGAACGCGCGACAGAAACGCCACGGCCGGGCGAAGGCGAGCAGTCTCTCGAAGGGTTGTCCCGCGACGAGCTCGTGAAGATCTACCGCACGATGCTCCTCTCGCGCCGGATCGACGACAAGGAAATCCAGCTCAAGAATCAGAGCCTGATCTTTTTCCAGATCAGCGGCGCCGGCCACGAGGCCGTGCTCGCCGCCGCCGGCCTGACGCTCAAACCATCGCACGACTGGTTTTATCCGTACTATCGCGATCGTGCGCTCTGTCTCACGCTCGGCATGACGCCGTACGAAATGTTCCTGAGCGGGGTCGGCGCGAAAGACGATCCGAACAGCGGCGGCCGGCAGATGCCGTCACACTGGGGCCACAAGCGCCTGAACATCGTGTCGCAGTCGAGCCCGACCGGCACGCAGTGCCTTCAGGCCGTCGGCTGCGCCGAAGCCGGCGTGTTCTACGAGCGGGTGACGCAAATCCCCGATCGCGTCTCGAAGTTCAAGGACGACGAGATCGTGTACGTGTCGGTCGGCGACGGCACGACCAGCGAAGGCGAGTTCTGGGAATCGCTGACGACCGCGTGCGTGCGCAAGCTCCCCGTGCTGTTCCTGGTCGAGGACAACGGCTACGCGATCTCCGTGCCGGTGGAAGTGCAGACGCCGGGCGGCGACGTCTCGAAGCTCGTCGAGTCGTTCCCGGGACTGTACGTCCTGCGATGCGATGGCACCGACTTTCTCGACAGCTATCGCACCATGAAGGACGCCGTCACCTGGTGCCGCGCCCGCAAGGGTCCGGCCCTGGTGCACGCGAAATGCATCCGGCCGTACTCCCACTCGCTGTCGGACGATGAACGGCTGTACAAGACGCCGGGCGAGCGCGCCGACGAGGCCAAGCGCGATCCGCTGCCGAAGCTCGCCGCGCTGCTCAAGTCGCAGAATTTCGTCACCGACGACGAACTGGCCGAGCTCGCGAAGGACGTCGATCGCGAGGTCGGCGAGGCCGCCGACACGGCGCTCAAGGCACCGAAGCCGCCGAAAGAGTCGGCCGGTCTCTGGGTGTACTCACCGGACGTCGATCCCGGCTCGCCCGAATTCGAGACGTCGCCGGCGCCTGAAGGCAAGCCCGACACGATGGTCGCGGCCATCAACCGGACGCTCAAGGACGAGATGGCCGTCAATCCGCGCATCGTCGTCTTCGGCGAGGACGTGGCGGACGCGACGCACGAGGCCAACCTGACCGAAGTCCAGGGCAAGGGCGGCGTCTTCAAGGTCACGCACGGACTGCAGAAAGCGTTCGGCGCCGATCGCGTGTTCAATTCGCCGCTCGCCGAGGCCAACATCATCGGCCGCGCGGTCGGGATGGCGACGCGCGGCATCAAACCGGTCGCGGAGGTCCAGTTCTTCGACTACATCTGGCCCGCGATGATGCAGCTGCGCAACGAAGTCTCGATGATGCGGTACCGGTCGAGCAACAACTTCTCCTGCCCGATGGTGATCCGCGTCGCAATTGGCGGATACCTTCGTGGCGGCGCGCCGTACCACAGCCAGTCGGGCGAGAGCATCTTCGCGCATTGCCCCGGCATCCGGATCGCGTTTCCGTCCAACGCGCAGGACGCGGCCGGCCTGCTGCGGACGTCGATCCGCTGCGACGACCCGGTGATGTTCCTCGAGCACAAGCATCTCTACAGGCAGACGTACAACAAAAGCGAATATCCCGGCGCGCAGTACATGGTGCCCTTCGGCAAAGCCGCAGTCCGGCGCGAAGGCACGGACGTTGTCGTCGTGACCTGGGGCGCGCTCGTACAGCGGTCGATCCTGGCGGCCCAGCAGGCCGAGAAAGACGGCGTCAGCGTCAAGGTCATCGACCTGAGGACGATCTCACCGTTCGACTGGGACATCATCGCCGACAGCGTCAAAGCAACCAATCGCATCGTCATCGCGCACGAAGATCAGCTCACGTGCGGCTTCGGCGCGGAGCTTGCGGCGCGCGTCGCCGGCGATCTGTTCGAGTATCTCGACGCACCTGTGCGTCGTGTCGGGGCGATGGACTGCCCCGTCGCCTACTGCCCGGATCTCGAGGAAGAGATTCTCCCGAGCTCGGCGGACGTGCTCGCGGCGATTCTCGAAACCGCCAGGTACTGACGTCGCAACTCGGTGCCCGGCATCCCGACGGGTCACAAAGCCTCTCACCACGAAGGACACGAAGGGCACGAAGAATCTGCTTTAAGATCCTTCGTGTTCTTCGTGAGCTTCGTGGTGAAACGCTCTTGAGCTTCTCTCCCAGCAAGCTGCTGCGTCTGTACGGAGCTTGTATCCTGACGCTGACGTGCTTCGGCTTGTATCTCGAGGTCGAAGCATCTCAGTCACGCGTCGAGACCCTGCGTGCAGTCACGAGCGTCTCCCCGATCATCATGGGGCGCTTTCAGGAACCGATCGGCTGCGCCGAGACGACGACGCGAGAGATTCTGATCCTCGATCGGCGCGCACACACGGTCTCTCTCGTAAGCGCGGACCGCAAGAGCGTCCGGAAGATTCTGGAAATCGGCGGCGAGCAGGGGCGCGTGCTGTCGCCCGGCGTCCTCGCCCTCAGCCAAGATGACATCTTCGCGGTGGCCGACGCGCCGGCCGGGCAGGAGCGCATTCAGTACTTCAGCCTCACGGGATCACGGCTCGGCGGTTTCTGGCTCGCCAAGCGCGTCGCGCCACGTCTGGTCATCGGCCCGCTGGTCCTGAACGGCGTGGGATCGATGCATTTCACCGGCAAGACGTTCCTCGTCAACGAGCCGGATGCCGGCGGGCTCTTCTCCGAACGCGACGTGGAAGGCACGACGATCCGGCAAATCGGCGTGCTGCGGCCGACATCGCAGGAATCGGATCGCGATCTGCACCTCGCGCTCAACATCGGACTGCCGCTGGCCGATCCCGGCGGCGGTTTCTACTTCGTGTTTCAGACCGGCCGGCCGATGTTCCGCAAGTACGACGCGAACGGCACGCTGGTTTTCGAGCGCCACATCGAAGGCGTCGAACTGGACGCCTCGATTCAGGCGCTGCCGACGACGTGGCCGGCTCGCGCGACGGGCGCGTTGCCGCTCGTCTCGCCGCTCGTGCGCACGGCGGGGGTCGACGCCGACGGCCGGTTATGGATTTCGCTGATGACGCCGTTCACGTACGTCTACGACCGCAGCGGGGACAAGACTCGCACGGTGCAATTGGAGGCGGGCGGCGATCTGGTGTCGCCCGTCAGTCTTTTTTTCACCCGGCAGGGGCGCCTGCTCGTGACGCCGGGATGCCATGAATTCGCTGTCAAGTGACATGACTAGCCAGAAAGCCTGAAAGCTCGAAAGCTTGAAAGGAAACCTTTAACCTTTCAGGCTTTCCAGCTTTCGAGCTTTCCGGCTTTCGAGCTTCCAAGCTCACAGGCTATGTTTACCACCTCGTGTCCGACCTCCGTCCGTCTCTTGGCCTGTCCCACGCCACTGCGATGGTCGTCGGCACGATCATCGGCGCGTCGATCTTCGTCCAGCCATCCGAAATCACCCGGCAGATGCCGTCGGTCGGCGGCATCGTGCTGGTCTGGGTCGCAGCGGGCGTGCTGACGCTCTTCGGCGCCCTAGTGTGCGCCGAGCTCGCGTCGGCGTTCCCTCAGACCGGCGGCGTCTATCGATTCCTGCGCGAAGCGTACTCGCCGGCCATCGGCTTTCTCTGGGGCTGGGCGATGTTCTGGAGCATGCACTCCGGCATCATCGCCGCCATCGCGACGGTGTTCGCGCGATATGCGAGCGTGTTCGTCGGGCTCGATCCGCGAGCCATGGCGGTCGGCGTGATCGTGGTGCTCTCGGCGGTGAACTACGTGGGCGTCCGGCACGGCGGCCTCGTGCAGAACATCTTCACGAGCGCGAAGCTGCTTGCGATCGCCGTGATCATCGGCGCCGGCATCGTGTGGACGGGCGTCGGCGTCGATGCGCCCGCCCATGCATCGCAGGCGGCGGCAGGGGACGTCACGCTCCGCGGGTTCATTCTCGCCATCGCCGCCGGACTCTTTGCCTATGGCGGCTGGCACATGGTGACGTACACCGCGGGCGAAACCAGGGACGCGGCGCGTACGCTGCCACGCGCGCTGCTCATCGGAACGCTGATCGTGACGGCGTGCTATGCCGGCTTGAACGCGACCTACCTGCGGCTGCTGCCGCTCGAGGCGGTACGCGCGTCGACGCGGGTCGCGGCGGATGCCGCCGACGTGCTCTTCGGCGGCGGCGGCGCGCGGATGATGGCGATCCTCGTCATGGTGTCCACGTTCGGCGCGGTCAACGGCATCATCCTGATGGGCCCGCGCGTCTACTACTCGATGGCGCAGGACGGCATCCTGTTCCGGTGGGTCGGCGCCGTGCACCCGCGATTCGGCACGCCACATCGCGCCATCGTCATCCAGGGGCTGTGGTCGTCGGTACTGGCGCTCACGAACACGTACGGCGCGCTCTTTTCACGGGTCATCTACACCGAGTGGATCTTCTTCGCCGCCATGGCGGCCGGGCTGATCATCCTGCGACGCCGGCCTGACTATCGACCGGCGTATCGCGTCCGGGGCTACCCCGTCGTCCCAATCGTCTTCATCGCCTCCTCGCTCGTCATCGTCCTGATGCAGGTCATGGCCGTGCCCCGCGACAGCATCATCGGTCTTGGCATGGTGCTGTTGGGACTGCCGGTGTATGTTGTGTGGTCGCGCGCGAAAGCGTAGCGCGGATTGAACTCCAAATCCGCGGACGACGGCTTGGCAGGCGGGAAACTGGCGGACTGGGAAGTCAGTCCGCCCTACGTACACAGATGCTCATCATCGATTTTCACAACCACTATTACCCGCCGGAGTATCTCGACGCACTCGGACCGTCGGGCAGCACGCTGAAAATCACCTACGACGCCGACGGCAATCCGGTCGTCCACTATCCTGGCGACTACAACATCATGGTGCGCGGGCATCGCGACATCGCGTACCGCCAGACCGTGCTGGACGGGCACGCCGTGGACATCCAGGTCATTTCGCTCACGACCCCGGGCACACATGTCGATCCGCCTGCGGTGGCCGCCAAACTCGCGTCGATCACCAACGACGCGTTCGCACGTGTACGTGACGATCGGCCGGCCCGATTCGCGCCGCTGGCGACGCTGCCCCTCTGCGACGCGAAAGCCTCCACCTCGGAACTGCTTCGGGCGATGGACCAGCTGCACTTGCCGGGCGCGATGTTGTTCAGCAACGTCAACGGCACCGGGCTCGACGCCCAGGCGTTCTGGCCCATCTACGAAGCGGCCAACGACCGCGACGCGGTGCTGATGATTCACCCGACGTACCCCGTCGGCGTCGAGAGCATGCGCGAGTACTGGCTGATGCCGCTGAACGGGTTTCTGTTCGACACGACGCTGGCGGCCTCGAAGCTCGTCTTCAGCGGCGTGGCGAAGCGGTTCCCTCGCATCCGCTGGGTGCTGGGCCACCTCGGCGGGACGATTCCATACCTCGCCGAACGGCTCGATCGTGGCTGGCGCACGTTCAAAGACTGCCGCGTGCACATCGACGAGCCGCCGACGACCTACCTCAAGAAACAGTTCTATTACGACACCGTCAACTTCGCCGCCGGGCCGCTGAAGCTTGCAATCGAATTCGCGGGCGCCGACCACATCCTCGCCGGCAGCGACTATCCACACCAGATCGGCAGCATTCCGCTGATGCTGGAATCGATTCGCGGACTGCCGATCAGCGATGCGGACAAAGCGGCGATTCTGGGCGGGAATGCGAAGAAGCTGCTGAAGATGTGATCGGTGTCAGGCCGTAGGCCGAGGGCTGAAGGCTGAAGGCTGAAGGCTGAAGGCTGAAGAAAGGTTTGGGATAAGCGGAGTTGGATGTGCCCGTTCCGAGCCAAGAGACCATCAACGGCTTCGGAGATCGAGACTCTCCTTCAGATCGCCAAGTCCTGGGCCATTCGCCTTGGGCCTTTCTTCGGCCATTGGCCTTCGGCCTACTACTTCAGCGCACGCTTCAACACCTTCCCCGTCGCGCCCATCGGCAGGGATTCGCGGAACTCGATCGTACGCGGATACTTGTAGGCGGCCAGCTGCTCCTTGCTCCATGCGATCAGCGCATCGGCCGAGATTGACGCGCCAGGCTTGAGCACGACGAACGCCTTCACTTCCTCGCCAAGCCGTTCGTCCGGTACGCCGATCACGCCGGCCAGTGAGACGGCCGGATGCGTCATCAACACTTCTTCGATTTCGCGCGGATAAACGTTGGTGCCGCCCCGGATCAGCATGTCTTTCTTGCGATCGACGATAGTGAGATACCCGTCCGCGTCGAGCACGCCGATGTCGCCGGTGTGGAACCACCCGCCCCGCAACGCGTCGGCGGTGGCCTCGGGCTGCTTGTAATAGCCCTTCATCACGTTGTGGCCGCGAATCACGACCTCGCCGCGCTCACCGGTCGCGACGGGATGATCCTGATCGTCCATGATCGCGACCTCGCAGCCGCTGATGGGCAGTCCGACGGTGCCGGGCTTCGACGGCTTGAACACCTGATTGAAGCAGGCGACCGGCGACGTCTCCGACAGCCCGTATCCTTCGAGCACACGGACGTTGAACGTCTTCTCGAAGTCCTCGAGGACGGCGAGCGGCATCGGCGCGCCGCCGGACACGCAGCAGCGCAACGAGGCCGCGACCGTGGAGACGTCGAGCCCCTCCTTGCGCGCGTGCTGCAGCAGCGCCCAATACATCGTCGGCACGCCGACCCAGCAGTTCACCCGCTCACCCTCGAACGCACGGAGCACGGCACCGACCTCGAAACGCGGCAGCAGGACGATCGTCCATCCGCCGGCGATACCTGCATTCATCTGGGCGCTCTGCGCGGTGGAGTGGAAGAGCGGCAAAGTGATGAGGGTGACGTTGTGCGCAGCAGTACTCGCATCGAGCGTCGGCATGAGCATGTCGCGCGACGCCATCGCGTTCATCGTCATGTTGAAGTGCGTGAGCTCTGCGCCCTTCGATTGGCCGGTGGTGCCCGAGGTGTAGAGCATGACCGCCGTGTCGTCCGGCGCAGCCGGGTGGGCCGGGAAAGTCGGTGGCTGGCCGTGCATCAACTGCCCGAGCGTCAGCGCCCGCTCGACCGGACTCGGCGCCTCGCGTTCAATCGTCATCACGATCAGGTGCCGACACTCCGGAGCCCCGTGCTCGGTGAGCGCCGCGAGTGCCGTCTTCGCCAGCGGCAGCTCCGCCGTTCCTTCGAAGACGAACAGGGCGCGGGCATCGCTGTCTCTGAGATGAAACGCGATCTCCCGCGGCTTGAGGAGCACGTTGAGCGGGACGACAACGCCGCCAAGCTTCAGGATCCCGTAGTACGCGATTGGGAAATGGGGCGTGTTCGGGCACGCGACAGCGATGTGATCGCCCGGTCCGTGTCCAAGTGCGCGCAGGCCCGCCGCAACGCGGCTCGCCAGCGCGTCGAGTTGCGCGTACGAGAACGTGTACGGCCGCAGGACAATCGCCAGCCGATCAGGAGTCAGCCGCGCCTGATGCTCGAGGAGCGACGCGAGGTTCAGACAGGTCGCGGGCACCGGGCTATCGTCTCGTTCCCAACCACATCGCAATCGAGTGAATCTCTTCCGGCGTGAGCTTATCGCCGAACGCCGGCATGTCCGCATCGATCTGCACGTCGGCCGGGTTGATGATCCGCCGCTCGATAAGACCCGGATCGAGCTTCTCGCCGACATGCGTCAGGTCGGGCCCGTCCGTGCCGCCGACGCTGCCGATCACGTGGCAGGTCAGGCAGTAGCGATTCACGAGCACAATCGCTTTGCGACTCGCCTCATCGAGCGGCGGCGGATCGGCGACGCGCATCCGTCCTAGCGCCGCGCGAATCGCGTTGTTCTCCGCGTCGTTCGACGAGACCGGCACGTCGCGGACGCCGGGACCGATGACTTCCGGGTCGACGATGTGGGCCGCCAGCCAGTCCTGCGGACGGCTGACCCGGCGAGGGTCGACCGGCGCGGTCATGCCGTCAGCGCGATGGCACCTCGTGCATCGGTCGCTCGACGCGATCAGGATCGCGCCTGCCTCTTCCTGCACCGTCCAGACGTCCGGCTGCCGCCGCGGCCGATCCATTGCGCCCAGCGTGGTGAGCGTCACCACACCGGCAAGCCCGGCAGTGAAGATGCCGAGCACGATTCGGCGCGTCCTCGGATCGCGTGAACGGCTGCGATCGATCCAGGGAAGCAGGGCCAGGAACGCAGCGGCCAGCCCCGGGACGATGAGGGCGCCGACGACCTCCCAGCGGCCTGGGAAATACTTCAACAGCTGAAACAAGCCGAGGAAGTACCACTCGGGCCGCGGAACGTAGTCACTCGACGTCGGATCGGCCGGCGCGTCGAGCGCGGGCGCGCCGCGCCACGCCAGGATCGCCAGCAAGACACCCGAGCCGACCGAAACCGTCACATCGCGCGCCGCCTGGTACGGAAAGAACGATTTCGCCGGACCGAGTCGCGCGCGCACGGGACCTGAGATCCCATGCCGGCGCAGCAGGTAAAGGTGCGCGGCAACCAATCCCGCCAGCAGGACGGGCAGCACGACGACGTGGGCCGCATACCAGCGTGTCAACGTCAACGCGCCGACTTCAGTGCCGCCCTTCATCAGCCAGGCGACGGCGTCGCCCATCGCCGGCGTGAGTCGGGCGATGTTGATGGTGACGACGGTCGCCCAGTACGCGCGCTGGTCCCACGGCAGCAGATAGCCCGTCAGGCCGAACGCCAGAATGACCGCGAGCAGGGCGAGGCCGATGAGCCAGTTCATCTCTCTCGGCTTCTGATAGCTGCCGAAGAAGACGACGCGGACGAGGTGCAGCGCCGCGGCGATGACGACGAGGCTGGCGGCCCAATGATGCAGGCCGCGCAGGAACGCTCCGGCCCGCACGTCAGTTGTGACGTACCTCACGCTGTCCCACGCATGATCGGGCGTCGGCGCGTAGTACAAGGCAAGGGCAATGCCGGTCACGACCTGGATGCCGAGGCCGAAGAGAAGCAGGCTGCCGAGCGTGAACCACCAGCCGGTCCCGGCCGGCAGCGGTTCCTCGAGCAGGTGACGGCGAAGCGTCCGCCAGCCTGTGCGATCGTCCAGCCAGGCTGCTATCGACGCGAGGCGCCGGTTCACAGTTCGACCTCGATCTCCGAGGTCTGGGGGTTCACGCGCGCGGCCAGCCGCTGGAGGGGACGCGGCGGCGGACCGGCAACGACGCGTCCGTTACGATCGTACGCGCCGCCGTGGCACGGGCAGAGGTACAGCTCCGACGTCGCATCCCAGCGCACCCGGCAGCCGAGATGACTGCACGTCGCCGAGAGCGCGCGATAGCCGCTGCCCTCGCGATCGATGAACACGACCGATTGCTTACGCGTTTCGTACCACCCATCCGCCTGTCGATCAGCGATGACGGCGGCAAGGGGCCGTTCTGGAGGCAGGTCGAAGAGCGAGACCGTCCGGTGCCACCGCCGTCCCGCCGTATGGGGACGGGGTGCGGCGGCGATTCCGACCAGTGCCGCCAGACCGGCGCTCACGAGCGCGAGTCCGCCGGTCACCGCCCTGGCCAGAAACGACCGACGATCGTGTATAGCGAACCTCATCACACTCCCTTTCCGGGACCATTTGAAATTGTAGTGCAGCCTATACTGGGAAGATGTCTCGCACGCCGGCGCACACGCCGGAGATCGCCAACCCGCTGCGCCGCAACGTCGCCATCATCGCGCACGTCGATCACGGAAAGACGACGCTGGTCGACGGACTGCTGCACCAGAGCGGCATTTTTCGCGTCAACGAGCGCGTGGCCGAGCGGGTCATGGACTCGAACGAGCTCGAGCGCGAGCGCGGGATCACGATCCTGGCCAAGAACACTGCCGTCCACTACGACGGCCACCTCATCAATATCGTCGACACGCCGGGCCACGCCGACTTCGGCGGCGAAGTCGAGCGCACGCTGGCGATGGTCGACGGCGTGATGCTGCTCGTCGACGCGTCGGAGGGTCCGCTGCCGCAGACCCGCTTCGTGCTGCGGAAAGCGCTGGAGCGCCGGCTGCCGCCGCTCGTCGTGATCAACAAGATCGATCGCGCCGACGCGCGGGCGCAGGCGGTGCTGAACGAGGTCTACGATCTGTTCATCGATCTCGACGCCACCGAGGATCAGCTCGAGTTCCCGGTCATCTACACCGATGCGCGGCGCGGCACGGCGACGGCGGATCTTGGCCGGCCCGGCAGCGATCTGCGGCCGCTCTTCGAATCGGTCATTGCGCACGTCCCGGCGCCGCGCGGATCGGCCGGTGCACCGCTGCAAGCGCTGGTGGCGAACCTCGATTCGAGCGATTATCTCGGCCGGCTCGCCATCGGACGCGTGTTCAACGGGCGCGTGAAAGTCGGTGATCCGATCGCCGTCTGCAAGCTCGACGGATCGATCCAGCGGACGGAGGTGACGAAGATCTACATGTTCGAGGGGCTGAAGCGCGTCGACGTGACCGAGGTGTCGGCGGGCGACATCTTCTGCCTGGCCGGCATCGAGAACATCATGATCGGCGAGACAATCGCCGACGCCGAGCAACCGGTCGCGATTCCGCCGATCTCGGTGGACGAGCCGACGGTCTCGATGATCTTCGGCGTCAACACGTCACCTTTTGCCGGCCGTGACGGCCGGTTCGTCACGTCGCGGCAGATCAAGGATCGGCTCGATCGGGAGCTCTTGGGCAACGTGTCGATCCGGGTCGAGCCGACCGACACGCCGGAGCAGATGAAGGTCATCGGCCGCGGCGAATTGCAGCTGTCGATCCTGATCGAGATGATGCGGCGCGAAGGGTTCGAGCTCCAGGTTTCTCGGCCGGAAATCGTGACCCGCGAGATTCGCGGCACGTTGAGCGAGCCGGTCGAGGAGCTGGTGATCGACGTGGCGGAAGAGTACCAGGGCATGGTCATCGCCGAGATCGGCATCAGGCGCGGCGCCATGACCCGGATGATCAATCACGGCAGCGGAAGGATTCGCCTCGAGTTCCGCATCCCGGCGCGCGGTCTCATCGGCTTCCGGTCGCAGTTTCTGACGGAAACGAGAGGCACCGGCATCATGCACCACCTCTTTGCCGGCTGGGAGCCGTGGCACGGCCCGATCCCGTCCCGCCCGACGGGGGCGCTCGTCGCCGATCGCCCCGGCCTGGCCACCGCGTACGCCATCGCCAATCTTCAGGAGCGCGGCGAAATGTTCATCGATCCGGCCACGGAGACCTACGCAGGGATGATCGTCGGCGAAAATTCGCGGCCGAACGATCTCGACGTCAACATCACCCGCGAGAAAAAGCAGACCAACATGCGGGCTTCCACCGCCGACGAAGCCATCCGCCTGATTCCGCCGCGGCGGCTCAGCCTGGAGCAATCCATCGAGTTCATCAACGACGATGAGCTGGTGGAGGTCACGCCGCGGAATCTGCGGCTGCGTAAGAAAACACTCGCGGCCAATATGCGCCCCAAACGACTTGAGGGTTAAGGCTTAGCCCACCATATACTGAACGGCATCGTTCTCTACTCGGCTCCCTGGACGGGATCAGCGATGACCTTGCCACTTCTCCGCGTCTGGCCGCGAGGCGCCGTCGTCTTGCTCGCAGTGCTCGGCGCGTACCTGCCGGCAACGACCCGAGCCACGCCGGCCCAGGAGCACGTCTTCGTCACCGTCGTGGACGCCAAAGGACGGCCGGTCGATGGTCTCGGCGTCTCTGACTTCGTCGTCGAGGTCGACGGAAAGCCGCAGGAAATCGTGCGGGCGGAGAAAGCCCAGGTGCCGCCGTCGATCCTGCTGATGACGGATCGGCTGGGTCTCAATTCGAACTACACCGCCTTCGATCTCAGCAAGGCACTGAACGATTTCGTGAAGGCCGTGCGAACCGGCGCGCCGGACAGCAAGTTCGCGCTCACGACGTTCGACGGACCGGTCGTGCAGGTCACCAAGTTCACCAGCGCGCCGGCTGAGCTCGACAAGGCGCTGGGGCGGCTGTCGACCGTCTCGCCAACCGCGGCGCTTCTCGACGGCATGAGCTCAGCGGCGAACGACCTCGCACGGGCACCGACCGACCGGCGCATTCTTCTGGTGGTCGTGGCCTCGTACCGGCTCGACCAAAGCAGCCTGCGCACCGACATCGCCGGCGAACAGCTCCGGATGTCGAACGCGTCGCTCTGGGCCGTGGAGGTGCGCGCGGAAACCGGTAATTTCAGCAGCCAGGCGCGCGAAGAAACGCTCGACACCGGCAGCAAGATGAGCGGCGGCCTTCGCGACGTCGTCGCGTCGCGAAGCGGCCTGGGCAATTCGTGCAAGCGCTTCGCGGAGCTGATTCTGAGTCAGTACGACGTGACGTACTCGCCGGCCGGCGGAACGGGGCGCAGCCGGCTCGCCGTCGGTGTCAAAGGGTCAGGACTACGCCTCCTCGCACCGTCATGGCTCAGCAAATGACGTTTGCCGTCTTCGCCGCCCCGTTAAGGTAGCGTTCCGCCGTGCGCGATCGATTCCGACCGTTTCTCTGGCCGGCGCTCTTCGTCACGCTCGCCGCGATTCTGTTCACGACACGAATTCGGACGGAGATGGTCGACTTCGACGTCTATCGGACCGCCGGCGCCCGCGCGCTCGCCGCCGAGCCGTTGTACCGCGCCGAGGACGGACACTATCAGTTCAAGTACCTGCCGGCGTTCGCGATGGTGATGGCGCCGTTCGCGAGAATCGACCGCGAGGCGGCGCAGGCGATCTGGTTCGCGCTGTCGACGGGCCTTCTGACGGCCTTCGTGCGCTGGTCGGTACGCGGTCTCCCGGAGCGGCGTCGATCGGAGCCGGTGCTGGCGGGACTCGCAGTCTTGTTCATGGCGAAGTTCTACGCGCACGAGCTGACGCTGGGGCAGACGAACATCATGCTCGGCTGTCTGCTCGCCGGGGCGCTGCTCGCCGTGCAAATCGATCAGCCGATGGTCGCCGGCGCGCTCATCGGCGCCGCGGCATTCGTCAAGCCGTACGCGCTGATCCTCCTCCCCTGGCTGGCGTTCACGTACGGCATGTCAGCGGCCCTCTCGTGCAGCGCCGTGCTCGTGCTCGGCCTCCTGTTTCCGATCCTCCGCTACGGCTGGAACGGCAATCTAAAGCTGCTCGCCGACTGGTACCGCACGGTCACCGAATCGACGACGCCCAATCTCACCAGCGCCGACAACATCTCGCTGGCCGCGATGTGGGCGAAGTGGCTCGGCCCGGGCGGCGTGGCAGCCGGGATGACGGCCCTGTCGAGCCTGGGCGCGATTTCGCTTGTCGGCATGGTCTGGCTGCGGCGCCTGCGTGTCGGCTCGCCGGACTACCTCGAGTTCGCGCTGCTCATGATTCTCATTCCGCTGCTCTCGCCGCAGGGATGGGACTACCTGTTGCTCCTCGCGACGCCGGCGGTCGTCTGCCTGATGGACCGCTGGCCGGAGACGAGCCGCGGATGGCAAGTCGCGTCAGGTCTCGCGCTCATCCTGATGTCGTTCACGCTGTTCGATCTGATGGGACGAACACTGTACGCGCATTTCATGGCGCTGTCGATCGTCACGGTCGCGGCGATCAGCCTCGCGCTCGCGGTGGCGCAGCTTCGATGGAAGCAGCTGGCGTGATGAGGGGATGAGCCATGAGGCGATGAGGCTCGGAGGCAGCGAGCGAGCGGGGGTGGGACCCCCCGCGAGCAACTAAAAGAAAGACCGCGAAGCCCGCGACGTCAGGAGCGGCGCTGAGCGGGCGAGCGGGGGTGGGGCCCCGCGAGCAACTAAGAAAAGAAGACACAAGCGCTGAAGGATGACAATGCCCGGAGAACCGAGATGACTGCTCCTCTCAACGCGTTCGCATCATCGCTGCTCGTTCTTGGCTTTTTCTCTAGCGCGACGCTCAAGTTCGACGCGCCGCAGGGATGGGTGGCGAAGGCGCCGGGCTCCTCGATGCGCGTCGCGGAATTCACGCTGCCAAAGGTCGCGGGTGATGCGGAAGACGCCGCATTGGCGATCTTCTTCTTTGGCGGTCAGGGCGGCAGCGTCCAGGCGAATCTCGATCGCTGGATCGGTCAGATGACGCAACCGGACGGCCGGCCCTCGAAGGATCTTGCAAAAACGACGAAGATATCGCCGCGAGGTTTGCCGATCACGCTCGTCGACGTCAGCGGCACGTACGTCGCCGAAGTGAGTCCAGGTTCAACCGAGCGTTTCAACAAACCCGGGTTCCGTCTTCGCGCCGCCGTCGTTGAAACGAAGGAAGGACCCTATTTCGTGAAGTTGACGGGTCCAGAGAAAACCGTCGCGCGCTGGGACGACGCCTTCATGGGATTCCTGAAAAGCTTGCGGGTGGAATGAGCTTCACCCCGCCAGCGACCAGTCGGTGTGCGGCATCCGGTTCAACACGAGCCAGCCGTAAAGCAATCCGCGATACGTCTGCCAGCGCATCCCCTTGCGTTGATAGAACGGCAGCAGCGCGCGCTGAAGCGCCGGCAGATGGTAGTACGGCACGCCGGGAAAATAGTGATGCTCGAGGTGGTAGTTGGAATTGATGAAGACGAAATCCCAGAACCAGTTGCCACGCATCAGCGTGCCCCACTTGGCGGGGTCTGACGGATCGATGTCGTAGTGCTGGCCGAGACGGTTGAGGGTGAACGCCACCGGAAACACGAAGAAGACGGGAATCACGTGGGCGCGAAGCGCCGCGCCCGGGCCGAAGAGCCACCAGAGCACCGCGATGGCGCCGAGATGGAAGGCGATCGCCGCGCGGCGCTCCCACTGGATCGTCGCCCGCAGATCGTCGGGATAGGTCGCGGTCTCCTTGCGCGCGGCCCGGAAATAGATCGGAAACAGCGCCGGCGTTGCGTAGAGCAGCTTGTACCAGCGCGCGTTGACTTTCGGCGACAGGTGATGCCGCTTGGGATCGTCGTCGGCAGACCCCAGCTCCGCGTGATGATCGAGATGCCAGCGGGTGAACTGCGACGCGGAGATGCCGCTTGGAATCGCGTACGCGAGCGCGAGGACGCGCTCGGCCACCGGATGGCGGCTCTCGAACACGAGATGATGCAGGACCTCGTGGAGGAGAACCGTGAAGTTGAAAACCGTGAAGCCCTGGACGATGGCGAGCGGGATCCAGACCCACGGCGAATCGAAACGGACCAGCGCCCAGGTCGCGAGACCGAGAATCAGGAACTGGCGGGCGGCGACGATGAGGTGCCGGCCCGGCGATTTGGCGTGCAGCCGGCGCATGGTCTCCCGCGTGATCGCCTGCCCGAGCTCGGCCCGCAGGGCGCCCGCATGCGCGCTGTAGTAGTGCGCTTTCACGATCCCATTGTAAGGGCCCTGAAAAGGGCAGAGGGCAAAGGGCAGAGGGCCCTTCCCTTTGCCCTTTGACCTTTACCCGATGCCCTTTTCCTCATCCGCCACTCTGCTCGGGTCCGGGCTCGGGAGCCGTCATTTTCCGTCCTAACCGGCTGAGGAAGACGCCGGCAAGCACCAGTCCGGCGCCTGTCAGCTTCACAGGCGTCAGGGGCTCTTCAAGCCAGACGGCCGCAACGGCAATCGCCACGATCGGCACCAGATTCGAGTACAGCGACGTGGGCGCCGGACCGATCCGCTGCACCGCGATGTACCAGATCAGATACGACAGGCACAGCGCGAGAAGCGCCGAAAGCACCAGCGCCGTCCACGTCCAGGCGCTCACGGCGGCCCAGTTCGTGGCGATGATCTGCGGCAGCGCGAGGAGCGCATACGGCACGGCGCCGATCGCCATGGTCATGCCCGTGACGTAGAGCGGCGAATGCCGCTTGATGAGATGGGCCGCGCCCAGCGTGTACGTGGTCCAGCAGGCGACCGAGATCATCACGAGAAGGTCACCGCCGAGCGTCGCGCCGCCGAACGATGCGCCCCGGCCGACGACGAAGTAGATCCCGGTGATCGAGACGGCCGCTCCGATCCAGTGGAGGATGCCGATCGCTTCCCGCCCGAGCAGCGCCGAGACCGTCGCGATCGCGACCGGCGTCGCGCCGATGATGAGCGCCCCGTTCGACACGCTCGTTCGGGCGACGCCGCCAACAAAGAACAGCTGGTACATCCAGTGCCCCACCAGCCCCAGCCAGAACAGGTCGATCCGATCGCGCCTGGTGAGCGGGAACGGCGTGTAGAAGATCGGCGACATGCGGCCCCTCGTGGCGCGCGCGCGACGCTGCGCCAGCCGAATCGTGATCAGAAACACGCATGCCGCGAGCGCCATGCGGATCGCGTTGAACGGCTGCGGGGGAATCTCCAGGAACGCGCGCTTGATGACGCTGTAGTTCGCGCCCCAGATGACAACCATGAGGAGAAGGAGTGCATCAATCGACGACGGTGAAGTACGGGACGTCAAGAGCGGGGAAAGTACAGGTGTGAAGAGATCAAGAAGTACGGGAGTTGAAAGACCGAGAAGTACGGGCGTGAAGAGATCAAGAAGTACGAATAGCTTACAGCCGTACTTCGCGGGTCTTCAAACGTCGGTTCTGGAGCAGGATGTACTTCAGAGCGCCAGACTTTCGTACTTCATGCGCCCTTGACTCTTGTACTTCCGAAGCCTTTCACCCGCGTACTTCTCTGGCTTTTCACTCCCGTACTTCACCGACCGGGCCGTTCAGGTCGAAGGCCCGAACGGCCCTGTGGGGCTGGATTTAGGGACACTCCACCGGACAGGGGAACGGGCCAGCGGCAGAGATCGTCGCATAGGGTAGGGCCGGTTCTCGCGTGCTCGCAAAGCATGCCGAAACCGCCCAGGAGTCCGGTCCTCGATATACTGCAAGGAGGAGGATCGGCACCGACCGACATCGCGCGGGCGTCCGGCTCCGCGATCGCCTCCATCCCCGGACAGCAGGAGCGGCGCACGACCGTGTTTCGCGCGCTGATGCTTAAGATGACATTCACCCGACCAACCTGTCTCGCAGTCGGCCTCGCGGCAATTGCCGCGCTTTCCCTGGCCGCGCTCCCGATCGACGCGCAGCGCGCGACCCGTGAACAGCACATATACGTCAGCGTCGCGACGGGCGAAGATGCGCCCATCGCCGACCTCAAACCCACCGAGTTCACCGTGCGCGAAGACGGCGTGGCGCGCGAGATCCTCCGCGCGACGACGCCCGCGGCGCCGCCGACGCACCTCGCGCTTCTTGTCGACGACAGCGCCGTCGCGCAGCCGGCGATCGCCGATCTGCGAACGGGGCTCACGAGCTTCGTGAAGAAAATGATGGGGAGCGCGAACGGGCTGCAGATGTCGTTCATGACCTTCGGCGAGCGCCCGACGCGGCAGGTCGACTTCACGCCGAACAGTGAGACGCTCGACAAGGCCGTCGGGCGCGTGTTTCACCGCACGGGCGCCGGCGCGTATTTCATGGAAGCGATCCTGGACGTCTGCAAGGACTTCCGAAAGCGTGAGGCGGCGCGTCCCGTGATCGTCGCGTTCGTGATCGATCGCGGGCCCGAGTTCAGCAGCGCGATCCACCAGCAGGTCGAAGACGCGCTGAAGGCGGTCGGCGCGTCGCTCTGGACCATCGTGCTCCAGGAGGGTCCGCAATCGCTCGGGTCCACCGAAATGCGCGAACGCGCCATCGTCATCGGCGACGTCACGCGGGACAGCGGCGGCGACAACAAGACCGTGCTGAGCCGGCAGGCGATCGAGAGCGCATTCCTCAGCCGCGTGGCGCTCCTGACCTCGCGCTACGACGTCGTGTACGGCCGGCCCGAATCGCTGATTCCGCCGACGAAGCTCGAGGTCACGGTCTCGCGCAAGGACACGCGGGTGTCGGCGCCGCGCTGGCTGACGACCAAACCGGCGACCAAATGACCGGACGACGGGCGGCGGCGATCCTCGCGGGCGCGATCGCGCTCACGGCGGTGGTCTCCGCCCGTCAGGTCTTCCGCACCAGCACGGATCTCGTGCTGCTCAACGTCACGGTGGCCGACGCTGCCGGACACCTCGTCTCGGGTTTGAACAAAGAGGATTTCGAGATCTTCGAGGACGGGGTCCTGCAGGTCGTCTCGAACTTCTCGCGCGAACCGCTGCCGATTGCGCTCTCGATCGCGCTCGACACGAGCACGAGCATGGAGCGCAAGCTGCCTGTGGCGCAGGAGGCGGCGATCGGGTTCGTCCGGCGTCTCGGACCGCGCGACGTGGCGCAGATCATCGATTTCGACAGCCAGGCGCAGATCCTTCAAGCGTTCACGAACGATCAGGCCGCGCTCGAGCAGGCGATCCGGAAGACGCAGGCTGGCGGATCGACGTCGCTCTACAACGCGCTCTATACCGCGATCAGTGAGCTGAAATCCGTCAAGGGAGCGACGCCGACGGAGGTCCGGCGGCAGGCCGTGGTCGCGCTGTCGGACGGCGAGGACACGTCGAGCCTCGTGACGTTCGAGGACGTGCTGGATCTGGCCAAGCGGTCGGAAGTGGCCGTCTACACGATCGGGCTTCGCAACAAAGAAGAGCTGGCGATCAACGGCAAGTGGAACGAGGCGGATTACATTCTCAAGACGCTGGCGCAGGACACCGGCGGGCGGCCGTTCTTCGTCGCCGATGTCTCGCAGCTGCCGGCGATCTACGGCCAGATTGCCGACGAGCTGGGTAATCAGTACAGCGTCGGGTATATCTCCAAGAACACCAAGCACGACGGGGCGTGGCGGAAGATCAATGTCCGCATCACGCGACCGAACGTCGTCGCGCGCACCAAGTCCGGATATTTCGCGCCACGAGACAAGCGATGAGAACACCGGTCGGGCGGGTGTTCATCATCGGCGCAGGCCCGGGCGACCCGGGTCTGATCACCGCGCGCGGTGTCCGCGTGCTCGCCGATGCCGACGTCGTGGTGTACGACCGCGTGGTCGAAACGGTGCTGCGATGGGCCCGGCCGGAAGCGGAACGGATCGCGGTGGGCGCGCCGGCGGAGCGCGAAACCGCTCAGGATGCCATCTCCATGCTTCTCGCCGAGAAAGCCCGCGATGGACACATCGTCGCGCGGCTCAAGTGGGGCGATCCGTTCGTCTTCGACAGCGGCGCCAAAGAGGCGCTCTTTCTGCACGAGCAGGGAATTCCGTTTGAAGTCGTGCCCGGCATTCCCGCCGCGATTGGCGCGCCTGCGTATGCCGGCGTGCCGGTGACCTACCCCGGCGCGAGCGACGCGCTGGTGCTGCTCCGCGGCCACGAGGACGGCATCGATTCGACGCCGGAGGTCGACTGGAGCGCGCTCGCGCAACTCGACGCCACGCTGGTCTGCTACGCGGGCGGCCGGCAGGTCCCGACGATCCTGCAGGCGCTGCTCGACAACGGCGCCGAGCCCGACGGCACGGTGGCCTTGATCTATCGAGGCACGTCGCCGGCGCAACAGACCGTGATTGGCACGATGCAGAGCGTCCTCGAGGCGACGGCGGCCGACGGCGCCGGCGACGCGGCATTGCTCGTCGTCGGCGAGGTCACGCGCCTTCGCGATCATCTGCGATGGTTCGACGTGCGGCCGCTGTTCGGCCGCCGGATTGTCGTCACCCGATCGCCGGAGCAGGCGCGCGAGCTGGCCGAACAGCTGGAGAACCTCGGCGCGCAGGCGATCGAGGCGCCGACGTTCCGGCTGGCGCCCCCGGACGATCCCGAAGCGGTCGATCGGGCGGCGGCATCGGTCGACAACTATCAGTGGGTGCTCTTCGAATCGGCGACGGCGGTGAGCCGGTTTCTGGCGGCCCTCGGCCGCGGGCCGCGCGACATGCGCGCGTTTGGCGGCGTCTCGGTCTGCGCGATCGGGCCGTCGACGGCCGACCGGCTCGCGGCAGGCGGGATCAAGGCCGACGTCGTCATCCCGGAATTCCGCGTCGAGAGCATTGCCGACGCGGTCGCGAGCCGCGGCCCGTTGACCGGGCAACATGTCTTGATCGTCCGGCCGGATCATCAGCGTGACGTTCTGGCCGACGATCTCAATCAGCGTGGCGCGTCCGTGACCGACCTGGTCGCCTACCGCACGGCACCTGAATCGGCTGACTCGCCGTCCGCGCAGAATCTCTATCGCATGCTGCTCGACGGCCGGATCGACGCCGTCACGTTCACGAGCCCGACCGCCGTCAGCCGGTTCGCCGCGCTCATCGGCGAAGAGCAAGCGGCGGATTTGCTCAACACGACGGTCGTGGCCGCCATCGGTCCGGTCACGGCAGCGGCTGCCGTCGAGCTCGGCATCACGCCGACCGTCGTCCCGGAGACGTACACGGTCGACGGGCTCGTGCAGGCGCTGGTCGCGCACTTCCGAGAAAAGACCTCGGGAGTCGTTTTCTCCTGAATCATAGGAAAACGACACCCGAGGTCTTTTCGCTCTACCCCCCGAAATACGACGGCAGCGTCATGTCCCGCATCGTGCGGAGTCCGGCCGGAGCCTGCAGCACTTTCGGGATCGAATTGACCGTGATTGAGGCCGTGGCGATATCGCCGTGGACGCCGCCGGCCAGCTTCATCTGCAGCGGAGGGTTGCCGGCGATGCGCACGGCGTCGTACGGCTCCGGCGCGCCAAGATACGCCTCCATGTGCAGCTTGATGACCGGCTCGCCTTTGCGGTAGCCGACCCCGTCCTGCACGATGCCGCAGACGCGGCCGGCCGGAACCGACAGGAACTGGCTCGACACCGCCTGGTCCGCCATTTTCGGCTGAATCTCGTCCGTCACGCGATCGAGCTTCCAGCCGAGCGCGTCGGCGATCATCGTGATGGATTCGGCAAGTCCGACGTGACGGACGCTGGCGTCGTTCACCTTCGCCTGAAACTCCTCGCGCGTCAGCCCCGCGCCGATCTTCTTCTGGAACGGCAGACGACGGGTCCGGGCGTCCTGGATGCGATCGATCTCGACGCTCATCACGCTCTCGCAGACGCCGGTCAGCGCAATCGGCAGCGCGTCCATCACGAATCCCGGATTGACGCCCGTGCCCAGCACGGCGACGCGCGACCGCTTGGCCAGCGCGTCGAGCTTCTTCGCGACGGCGGCGTTGCTCTTCACCGGATAGGCGAGCTCTTCGGTCGTCGACACGATGGGCACCTTCAGCTTCAGCACCGCTTCGAACTCGGGGACGACCTTCTTCAGCGACGAGCTGGTGCAGAGAACCGCGACGTCCGGGCGCGACGCCTTAATCGTTGCGGCGATGTCACTGCCGACCTTGACCCGCAGCCTGCGGCCGACCTCGCACACCTCGCCGAGGTCCCGGCCGGCTTTCGCCGGGTCGATATCCACCGCTCCGACGATCGTCAGCCCCTTCCGGTTCGCGACCTGACGAACGACACCCGCGCCGATGGGCCCCAGTCCGACATGCAGCACTTTGATTGTCACGATTCACTCCTTTTGCGCCCTCGCTCGATGAGGTTGGACGGGACAAACCGCCAATTGTAGGATTTGTCCACCTCGTGATGCCACCGGCCTCACGGCCTCGCGCAACCGTGATCGGAGCCTTCGTCGAAGGCTGGCGGCGCGTCCTTCGGGCGCCCGCAATCACGGCTTCCCTGCTCACGGCCGCGCTCGCGCTCGGCCTCCCGATGGGGGTCACGCTTCGCAGCATCCTGGAGCCGCCGGACATCAACGATACGGGCGGTCCAGCGGCCGCCGAATCGGCAACCGATCTCCTCGAGCGAGTGCGTGGGCTCGTTCGCCCCTTCATGCACGAGCTCATCGGCTTTGGCGGCACGCTGACGACGTCGGCCGACTGGCTCGAGCGCGAGGCTCGCGAGCCAACGGTGGCCACGCCGGCGGTGACGTACGTGGCGCTCTGGCTGTTCCTCTCGGGCGGCATCCTGGACCGCTTCGCGCGTGCGCGTCCGATCCGAACCGCCGCATTCTTCGCCGCCTGCGGGGTGTATTTCGTGCGATTCCTCCGGCTGGCAGTCCTCGCGTCACTCGCGTACTACATCCTCTTTCTCTGGATCTACCCGCTGCTTTATGTGCACCTCTTCCCGCATTTGACGGCCTCCCTCGCAGTCAATCCGAACTTGCTCCGGGCCGTCTTCGGCGTCGTCTTCGGCCTCCCGTTGTTTCTCGTCAGCGTGGTGATCGATTTCGCCAAGGTGCGCGCCGTCGTCGAGGATCGGCACAGCATGATCGGGGCGCTCGCGGCGTCGATCCGGTTCATCCGGAGGCGGCCGCTGCGAGTTCTCGCGCTGTACGTTCTGAACGTCCTCGCGCTGCTGCTCGTGTTCCGGCTGTGGCTGCAGGCGATGCCCGGAGCAGACACGTCAGCCTGGTCCGCGCTGTTCGTCACGCTGCTCTTTCTGCTCGCCCGCATCTGGAGCAGGCTCGCATTCATGGCGTCGGAGGTCGCGTTCTTCCAGGGTGAGCTGGCGCATCGCGACTACACGGCCGCGCCGATGCCTATCTGGCCGGACGCGCCGGAGGTGGAGGCGTTGGAGAACCTCGAAGGGCAAAGGGCAGAAGGCAGAGGGCAAAGGTCAGGAATGAGCTGACGCAGCTCATCATTCCTTTTTTTTTCCCTCTGCCCTTTCCTTTGCCCTCTGCCCTCTGCCCTTTGCCCTTGTATATAGTGCAACCATGTCCGATCGCGCTGAGAGGATCGCCGGGTGGTTGCGTGGGCGCGCCGAACAGGCGGGCGCTCGTGGATTCGTCTTCGGGTTGAGCGGCGGGATCGACTCTGCCGTCGTCGCGCGATTGTGTCAGATAGCCGCGCCGCACCGCGTCCTCGGCGTGCTGCTCCCGTGCTACAGCCACCCGCAGGACGAGGAGGACGCGCGGCTCGTTGCGACGACGTTCGGGATTCCGGTCGTGCGCGTCGATCTCGGCGACACCTTCGACGCTCTGACTGGAGCGTTGCACAAGGCGATCAAGGGTCTGCCGACGCACGTCGATTCGCTCGACATCAAGCAGCAGATGCCGGAAGCGAACGTCAAGCCGCGGCTCCGGATGGCCTCGCTCTACTTCGTCGCCAACTCGCTGAACTATCTCGTCGCCGGCACCGGCAACCGCAGCGAGCTGGCGTTGGGCTACTTCACGAAGTACGGCGACGGCGGCGTCGATCTGCTCCCGATCGGCGGACTGGTCAAGAGCGAAGTCCGCGCGCTCGGCCGCGAACTGGGCGTGCCGGATCCGGTGATCGAGAAGCCGCCGACAGCCGGTCTCTGGATGGGTCAGACCGACGAGGAAGAGATGGGCTTTACCTACGACACGCTCGAGGCGTACCTCGCCAAGGGGCCGTCAGCCGTTCCGCCCAAGGTCGCCGAACGCATCGATAAACTGCGAAAGGTCTCCGAACACAAGCGGGCGATGCCGCCGGTGGGACCGACTTGAGGGAAACTTAGAACTTAGAACTTAGAACTTAGAACTCAGAACTTAGAACTTGAACTTAGAACTTGAACTTGGAACCGAGCTTCTGCAGTTCTGAGTTCTAAGTTCTAAGTTCTAAGTTGCACGATCACTTCACTGTTTCAGCGGGTGGTCCGAACGGCTCGGTCGGCGCCGTTGCCGCGTACAGCTGCCACACGGTATTGCCGCTGTTCACCGCAAACGAGCGTCCGCCGGATGTCCCGAATGTCAGAGGCACTGCCGACGCGTAGTAGTTCGTGATCGTCGCCGCGCCGTTGCAGTCATTCGGGCCGGCGATCGAGTTGGCGCCTGGGCTGATCGTGAAGGTATAGCCGGACTTCTGCGGCGTTGCCGACGTACCCAGCTCGGCGCCCACGAATGGATCGGTGCCGCCGGGCGGCGGCGTGCCGAGGATCAGATAGCTCGACGCATATCCGCCCTGGCCGCACGTCGTCGAATAGAGGACCTGCGCCGTGGCAGTCGTCCGGAGCGTGATGGCCGCTGAGGTTTCGTTGGCGGTCATCTTCGACTTCAGCAGTCCCGGCACGGCAATCGCCGCGATGATGCTGATGATTGCGACGACAATCAGCAGCTCGATGAGCGTGAATCCCGCGTCCCGACGTCCCTGGCGGATCATGTGATCTCCTGTTCTATTTCCCTGGTGCGGCCGTCGCGTGCGAACGGCGCGGTTCGGCGCCACCCTGCACGGTTGCCTTGGCGGTATTGACGACCGCGAGGGCCGCATAGCCGTATTTCACTTCGCCTTTGCGTCCGACCTTCGAAAAGCTGTGGCCTCGCGCCTCGAGGTCGGCAAGGAGCGGCCGCGGCAGCCGATCCTCGATCTGGACCCGGGAGCGGCCGCCCTCGCCGCCGCCGATGAGCAGCCGCGGCGCTTCGATCGCGCGCTGGGCCGGCATGCCGCCGTCGACCACGTGCAGGATGATGCTGTAGACGGAAGCCGGGATCCACGCGTTCCCGGCGCACCCGACCGCCAGCCGCGGCGTGTAACCGGCGACGCCCGACCGGCCCGCCTCACCCTGCGCCGGGGCGAAGACCAGCGTCGGGACGCTCGTCGTCGACGACCGCATCAGCGGCACCATCGACCCGAAGCCCGTGCCTCCGCGTCCGCCGCGGAAGTGATCGTTGTACAAGAACCCCAACCCCTTCGAGACGTAGTAGTTGCCACCCCAGGTGGACAGCGTCTGCGTGAAGGCAATCATGTTGCCGTCGGCATCCGCGACGACGAACGCGGTCGTGCCCGATTGCACTCGCCCGCCGGGGCCGGCCGGCGCCTCGGGACCGTCGCCAGGCCCTTCGGGTCCTCCTGGACCTTCAGGTCCTGCAGGTCCGCCACCTCGTCCACCGCCCTGGACCACATATACCTTTTTCGGATCAATGAGCTTGAAACGTTCGAGGGCGTGCGCCGGGTCGAGGTGATTGCCCAAATCGACCGGCCACCGCTCGGGATCCGCGATTCGGGCCCCGCCGTCCCGGACCCGCCAGGCATCAATCACGTAATGCAGATAGTCCGCGTCCGTCGTGATCGTGGCGCCCGGATTCGGCTTGTAGTTGTCCAGAATCTGGAGCGTCTCGACCAGCTGCAGACCGGTCGACACGGGGGCCGGCACCGAGTAGACGAGATGATTCCGGTACCGTCCGACGAGGGGCTTGCGCTCCATCGCGCGGTATTGCGCAAGATCCTCGGCGGTGATGATGCCGCCGTTTTCGGCCATGTCGCCGGCGATGCGGCGCGCGATCGACCCGCGGTAAAACGACTGGCCGCCTTCCTTGGCGATGGTGCGCAGCGTTTCCGCGTAGTCCTTGTTCACGAATCGATCGCCCGGCGCGAGCGGCCGTCCGCCCGGAAGGAAGATCTTCGCGGACTCCGGATACTTGGCGAACGACGCGCGACCCTCCGCGACCGTCGTCGGCAGCGCTTCGTCGAGGACGAACCCTTCGTCGGCGATCTTGATCGCCGGCGCGACCAGGTCCGCCCACTGCACTTTCCCGCTGCCGTACTTCTGATACAGGAGATCGAGTCCGGCGACGACGCCGGGAATATTGGCGACGGTCGGCCCGTCGTTGGCCGTCCGCGCGCCGGACGCCGTGAAGATTTTCGTGTTGTCCGGCGTCGCGTGGCTCGGCGACATATCTTTGTACTCGACGACGATCGGCTCGGCCATCCCTTTCAGGAACAGAATCGCCTGCCCGTCGCCGCCGACGCTCGACGCGTCCGGTTCGACGACCCCGAGCGCGAACGCGACCGCGATGCCGGCATCGACGACGTTGCCGCCTCGCTCGAGCATCGCGGCGCCGGCAGCCGACGCCAGCGGATGACCGGACGCCACGACCGCGCGCGCCGATTCGACGGCGGGCTTGATCAGCGGCTGCTCGGCGATCATGCGATCGATGATCGCTTCAGCCGAGGCGGCGTCCGGGGCTTTCGCCGCGTCCCGCCCGTATTTCTCGCGAAGCGCTTCCCACGCCGTGAGCGATTCACCGGCCGGGTAGTACATCGATCTCAGCGTCTGCCAGACCTGATCGAACGCGGAGGACCAGCGCGAGCTGTCGCCTGCCGTCACCGCGAGCGCGGTCGCGCCTTCGTCGACGGCCCGCGGTGCGGCGACGCGCCAGAGTGCGTACTGCGCTCCCGCCGACAGCGCTGCGGGCGGGTCGTCGTCGTTGCGGTTCGGATCGCCGTTGTATCCGGCGCCCTCGGTCGTAAATGTGGCGATCACGAGCGTCTGGCCATCGGGCGACCAGGCCGGCACGCCGCCATGCCGCGACGCCAGCACCGTTCCGACCGAGTCTGACGCAGCCGGGGTGCCAGGTCCCGCGCCGAAGGCGCGTCCTCCGCGACCCGCCGCACCCGCTGCGCCACGTCCGGTCTGGGCCGCCGCATCGTCGAACGACGGTACGGCTGCGACCCAGACAAAATTCTGCGCGCCGCGCGGAGCGGCAAATGCCACACGCGCGTTGTCCGGCGCCCACGCAGGGAAACTCTCGACGCCGGGCGCCCGCGTGACCCGCAGGATTCGCGCGGTCGACGTTGACGTCGCGCCGCTTTGCGACAACTCACGCACCCACAGGTCGGCGTCGTTGTTGCTGGTGTCGGGTTCGCGATCGGAGACGAAGACGACGAGCTTGCCGTCCGGCGAGACGCGTCCCTGCCATTCGGCGGCGGCGTCAGGCGTCAGCTTCACCGGACCTGCGGCGGCGTCCGGATTCGCGGCAAACAATTGCCAGCGGCCCCTGGGATCGCGATGCGAAAACACGAGACGCCCATCCCGCGTCCACGAAGGCCAGCGTTCGTCGCCGGGCATCGACGTCACGCGACGCGGCGCTCCACCTGATGCCGGCGCGATCCAGAGATCGAATTGTCCGTTGGTGCTCGCGCTGAACGCGATCGATCGTCCGTCAGGGGACCAGGCCGGGTCCCGTTCCGCGGCCCACCCTTCAGGCTTCGACACGAGCCGCTTCGGATCGCGGCCATCCGGTGTCAGCGTCCAGATCACCTCGAACCAGGTCGCCGCCAGGCGCCTGCCCTCGGGCGACCACGCCGCTTCGCGCACGCCGGTGGCGAGGCTCGTCTCGGGTTTTTCCTGCTGACTGGCAGAGGTGCTCACGCCGGGAACAAACACGCCGGCGACGAACATGCCGGCGGCAAGAACTCCGACGGCGACCCGGCGATGGCTCACATTTTCACCAGCGCCTTGACTGCGTCGACGATCGCCCTGGCAGAGATGCCGTAGTGGTCGATGAGTTCCTGCGGCGTTCCGCTCCGTGGAATTTCGCGCACGGCCAGGCGGCGGACCCGAAACGCCTGATCCCAGACCGCTTCGCTGACGGCGTCGCCCAGACCGCCATGCGCGTAGTGATCCTCGACCGTCACGATCCTGCCGCGCGTCGCCTTTCCCGCCGCGATGAGCCCGTCACGGTCGATCGGCTGGACCGAATACGCGTCGATGACGCGAATCGCGATTCCTTCAGCCGCGAGCGTCTTGTGCGCCCCGAGCGCTTCGAAGACTGTGATGCCCGCCGCGACGACGGTCGCCGCATCGTTCGCGCTCGAGCGCAATGTGGTCGATCCCGCGATCACGAACGATGCGCTCGAGTCGTAAATGACGTCGGTCTTCGGACGACTCATCCGCAGGTACACGAGGCCCGGGGTCGAGGCCGCCAACGCCATCAACCGCTCGGCGCTGACGCCGTCGCAGGGATACAGCACGGTGCAGTCGGGCACGCCGCGCATCATCGCGAGATCCTCGAGCGCCATCTGCGACGGACCGTCCTCGCCGATCGACACGCCGCAATGCGAGCCGGCGAGCTTAACGTTCGACTGCGAGATGCCGGCGACTCTGATGAAGTCGCTTGCGCGCTCGAGAAAGCAGGCGAACGTCGACGGAAACGGAATCGCGCCGCGGCTGGCCAGGCCCATCGCCGCGCCGACCATCACCTGCTCGGCGATGAACATCTGGTAGAAGCGATCGGGAAATTCTTTTTCGAACTTCTCGCTGTACGTCGAGTTGTTCACGTCGGCGTCGAGCGCGACGATCCGGCTGTCGGCGCGGCCGAGCGCGACGAGCGCGGCGCCGTAGGCTTCGCGCGTCGCCACTTGATCGCCAGCGTGATAGGCCGGCGCGGCGAGCGCCGTCTTCAAATCCGGAACCGGCGGCTCGGCCAGCCGGCGCCCGGGCTTGGGAATCACCGGCGCCGGGTCGGACGTCTTCACGTACTGTTGCTCGAGCTCGGCGATCGCGTGATCGGTTTCGGGACCCGGCTTCAGCGCCTTGCCGTGCCAGTGGTCCTTCCCCTCGAAGAGGCTGACGCCTTTTCCTTTGAGCGTTTTCGCGACGATCATCGTCGGCCGGCCGGTTGTGCGGCGAGCCTCGGCAAAGGCACCCAGAACCGCGGCCATGTCATGCCCGTCGATTGAGATCGTGTGCCAGCCAAACGCCGTCCAGCGCGACACGAACGCCGGCATGTCGTGATCCCATTGCGTGGGCCGGCTCTGACCGAGGCCGTTGACGTCCGTGATGCCGCAGAGATTGTCGAGCTTGTGGTACACGGCTGCTTGCGCCGCTTCCCAGATCGCACCTTCGGCGGTTTCGCCGTCGCCCATGAGGGCGTAGGTGCGGTAGTCGGACTTGATGCGCCGTGCGTTCAGCGCCATGCCTACCGCGGCGCAGAGTCCCTGGCCGAGCGATCCGGTGGCGACGTCGACGAACGGCAGCCTCGGCGTCGGATGGCCTTCGAGATCGGACGAAAACTTGCGAAGGTTGAGCAGCTGGTCGCGGGGAAACGCGCCGGCGGCCGCCCACGCCGCGTACAGGATCGGCGCGCCGTGGCCCTTGGACAACACGAAGCGATCGGCTTCCGGGTGATGCGGGTCCTGCGGATCGAATCGCATCTCGGCGAAGAACAACGCCGCCATGATGTCGGCGGCCGACAGACACGTGGTCGGGTGGCCCGATCCGGCCGCGCTCGTCGATCGCACCGAATCGATCCGAAGTTGGGTCGCGAGATTGTGGAGAACTGCGAGTGATGGAGCGGACATGCCGTCGCTCGGCCAGTCTACTGTACGGGAGTTCGCAGTGTCGACCGCATGAGCGGCGTCAACGTTGACGTACAATCGATTTGATGTCGGTGCTGCGCTACCTGTCGCTGCTGATCCTGGTGCTGTGGATCGGCGGACTCGCAGCGCTCGGTTTCGTCGGGGCCTCCACGATCTTCAGCGTGCTCGAAGCGCGCGATCCGGAAGGCGGACGCGCCCTGGCAGGCCTCGTCTTCGGCGCGATCTTCGCACGGTTTCATCACGTCTCATGGGTGCTGGGCGGGCTGCTGCTCGGCCTGCTCGGTGCGCGCGCGGCGCTCGGGCCGCGGCCGCGGCGTCTCGGGCTGCGGATGTGGACCGCGGCGACGATGCTCGCGATGAGCCTGATCGCCGGACTCTGGATCGCGCCGCGCATCGACGCGCTGCGGGCCGCGACGCCGGGACCGATCGCCAACCTTCCGGATGGTGACGCGTCGAAAGCCGAATTCTCCCGCCTGCACGGCACCTCGACGGCGCTCCTGATCGCGACACTCGTCGCCGGCGCCGGACTCGTCTGGATGGAGATGAAGGATGGCTAGGACAGAATCCGCACGATCCACCGTTGATGCCCGCACGCTGCTCGAGGCCATCGCCCTCGCGCCGGATGCGCGCACGTCAATGCGGGTTGCCGTCGAACAACTCAAGGCGCAGGTTCCACACTACACCTGGGTGGGCATCTACCTCCTCGAAGGCAACGAGCTCGTCCTCGGACCGTTTCTCGGCAAGCCGTCGCCGCACACGCGGATTCCATTGAACCGCGGCATCTGCGGCGCCGCCGCGAGCCAGCAACAGACGATCATCGTGGACGACGTGAACAGCGATCCGCGGTATCTCGCATGCAGCCTCGAGACGAAGTCGGAAATCGTCGTGCCGATCATGAAAGGTGGGCAGGTCTTCGGGGAAATCGACATCGACAGCGATCAGCCGGCAGCGTTCGACAGTCGCGACAAAGCGCTGCTCGAGAACGTCGCGCGCGCCCTGGCGAATCGGCTCAGCGGAGCGTAATCGCCGGATTCACGCGGGACGCGCGGCGCGCCGGGAGAACAGCTGCCAGGGCGGTCGCGACGAGCACGACGCCCACAGCCAGGAACATGGTCTCGGCATCGGCCGGATCCAAATCGAACAGAAGGGAGCGGACCTGCCGGGCGCCCAGCCACGAGGCCACCGCGCCGCAAGCGATACCAGACGCAATGACCAGCGCGCTCTGGGTAGCGATCAGGCGAAGGATTGCGAGCGGACTGGCGCCGAGCGCCATCCGGATGCCGATTTCACGCAGCCGTCCAGACGTGATGTAGCTCATGACCGCATACAGGCCGATCCACGCCAGCAGCACCGCCAGTCCCGCAAAGACTCCAGCCAACACCGCGAGCAATCGTTCCGTCAGGACCTGATCCTCGATTTGCTGGCGCATCGTCGCCGCTTCGAGCACCGGCACGTTCCGATCGATCTCGGCCACTGCCCTCTTGATGTCCGCCAGCGCCTGTTCCGGCGTGCCGGTCGAACGAACGTGCAGCGTGGCCTGAGACAAGTCCGTGAGCTGGGCCGCGGGAACGTACCAGAAGGCGGTGGGCTGTTCGCGGATCTCGGCGACCTTATTGTCACGCGTCACGCCGACAATCGTGTGCCGCGCGGCGCCGTTGGGTCCGCCCTCACCGATCCGCCGTCCCAACGCGCGAGTCGTGCCGAAATAGCGACGGGCGAACGCCTCGTTCACGATAGCGACGGGCTCGGTTCCGATCGCGTCGAGCGCGGTGAATTCACGGCCTTCGAGGAGCGGGATCCCCACCGTGCGGAAGAACCCGGGCCCGACCGCGTTGCGCAGTGGGCCGGGCGTGTCGTCGCGCTCGCCCGTGTCCAGCGTGAGGCCGCTGCCCCACCGATCGCCCGCAAGCAGCGGCATCATGGCGATAGCTGCGGACTTGACATTCGGAGACGCCGAGATGCGTCGAAGGACATCGTCGTAAAACGCCGTCTGCCTGGCCGTCGGGTATCCGGCCAGCCCGGGATTGAGGGTGACGAGCCCGAGCCGCTCCGTCTCAAACCCGAACCCGGCGTGTCGAAGATTGAAGAGCGTGCGCGCAAACAGACCAGCGCCGACGACGAGTACCAGGGACAGCGCGATTTGTCCCGCAACGAGCAGCTGCCGGCCGACCAGCCGATCGCGGGTGATTTGCGCCGTTTCCATCTTCAGCGTGGCGACCAGGCTGGCTCTTCTCGACGACCAGGCGGGCGCGAGACCACAGAGCACACCGGTGAGCACCGTCGTCAGTGTGGCGAACGTGAGCACTCGCAGATCGATCGGGATGGCGACACCGGGAGGAGACCCGGAGAGGATGGCGAGGGCCCGCGCGCCCCAGATCGACAACCACAACCCGAGCGTTCCGCCGGCGACAGCAAGCACAAGCGCTTCGACAATGAGCTGACGGAGAATCCGCAGACGGCTGGCGCCCAGGGCCAGTCGAAGCGACATCTCTCGTTGCCGCGTCGTGCCGCGCGCGAGCATGAGATTGCCGACATTTACGCAAACGAGGATGAGCACGATCGCCACGAGCCCCGTCAGCACCATGAGAGGCTTGCGGAACTGGCGCTGAAGCGTCGGCCTGCCGTGGCTGCCATCGATCAGCACCAGCTGCTGTGTTCTGTCGTACGGCGCTGGCAACTGTGCGACGAAGTGCTCGTACTCCCGGCCGAGCGCTTCCGTCGCGCGGGTGCGGGCAATCCCGGGCTTCACGCGTCCGATGATCTGGAGCCACCATTCGCGCGGGCTGTCGAGGCGGGACTGGCCTCCGTGCATCGCGGCCTGAAGCGTGATCGGCACGCGCAGGCGCGGAATGGCGCCAGGCTCGATGCCGTGAAACTCGGGAGGCGTGACGCCGATAATCGTCAACGGCTGGCGGTTGAGACGAACGCTTCGTCCGACGATCGTTCGATCGCCGCCGTACCGGCTCGACCAGTAGCCATAGTCGAGCACGATCACCGCGGCACGGGTCTGCTCGTCTGTTTCGCTGATGAGCCTTCCGAGATACGGTTGCACACCGAGGACGTCGAAGTAGTTGCCCGAGACCAGCTCGCCGGTGACCGGCTCGGCAGCGGCGTCGTCCTCGAGAGTCGGCCGCATGCTGGCGCTCGCCACCACGCTGGCCAGCGCGTCACGTGAGTCGCGCAGTTGACGGTAGAAGGGGTACGGGAAGCTCGATCCAAGCGCCTCGGCATCGGACGTGACGCCGAGCAGCACGAGCGTGCCCGGATCGGGGACGGGCAAGCGCTCGATGAGCACCGCATTCACGAGGCTGAAAATTGCGGTGTTGGCGCCAATCGCGAGCGCCATCGAGAGAATCGCCCCGGCCGCGAACGCCCCTGATCGGCGCAGCTGACGGTAGGCAAATCTCCCGTCGCTTCGAACACCGTCGAGCCACGCCAGACCGCGCGACTCGCGCGCCGCTTCCTGCCATCGCCGCGCGTCCCCGAGCTCCCGGCGCGCCCGCTCACGTGCCGCCGCCGGCGACAGACCCGACGCGATCAAATCGTCGGTCCTGGCCGTCAGATGGAACTCCAGCTCGGCGTCGACGTCGCGTTCGCTGCGAGCCCGGAGGAGCGCGGCGCGGGTGAACGAACGGAGACGCGACAGGACGCTCATTGAGGTCTCAGACGTCTCCGGGCGCGGCGTCAAGGACGAGACCCACCGCCTCCGAAAATCGCTTCCAGTACGCGAGCTCATCGTTCAACCGGCGGCGGCCGGAGGACGTGAGGCGATAGAACTTCGCCTTCCGGCGGTTTTCGGATTCGCCCCACTCCGACGCAATCAGGCCCTGATGCTCCAGACGGTAGAGCGCGGGATAGAGCGAGCCCTGCTGGATTTGCAGCTTGTCTCGAGAGACTTGCTGGATGCGGAGCAGGACGCCGTAGCCATGCAACGGACCCAGCGACACCGCCTTCAGGATCAGCAGATCGAGCGTGCCGTGCAGCAGTTCGGTCGTGGTCGGAGCCAACGCTGCTCTCTCCTAGAATGACAAGGAGAGCGTATCGATGCTCTCCTAGAATGTCAAGGGGAGCGGGTTTCGAGGCCGCGCCTACAGCGTGATGAGCCTCAGCGTGTTCCCCGACACATCGCGCAGGCATCGGCGAACGCGCGGATAGGTCACGGCCGTCGTCACAAAGGATCCTCGTCCCACGGCGCCGCTCAGGAGACCACTGGCGGCCAACTCGTCGTAGGCCATCGAGACGGTATTGCGAGAGACGGCAAGCTGCCGAGCCAGCGCTCGAGTCGAGGGCAGTCGCGCACCGCGGGGCAATCGTCCCGCGGCAATCGCGAACCGGATGCCCGTCGTGAGTTGACGCCATAGTGGAGTCCTGGCGCCTCGATCGACTCGTACCGGAAAGGACGGAAGCCTGGCCGCGCGCATCATGGGCAAAATGGCTCTTGTGTCCGCTGAGCCGCTACGTTACATGATTCGGGTTCGGAAGGAGCCCCATCATGATCATCTCTGGAGGCATGCCCACGATCTTCGTGAGCGACATCGATGCCGCAGTCCGGTTCTACACCGAAACGCTTGGATTGAGGCTGATTCAACAGTACGGCCCGCACTTCGCGTCGATCGACGCGGGACAAGGGGTAACGATTGGCCTTCATCCCGCTTCCGCGAACAATCCGGCTGGACGATCGGGATCGATCACGCTCGGCTTCATGTCCAGCGACCCCATCCGCGACAGCGTTGCCACGCTGAAGAGCCGGGGCGTCGTCTTCCTCAGCGACGTCATCGACGACGGTCAGTTGTTCCTCGCCCACTTTCAGGATGCCGACGGCAACCGTCTGTACCTTGCCGAGATGAAGCAGGCGCACCGCCGCGAGACGCGTGAGCCGGCGACAACTGCGAAGGCCTGAGTTTGCCAGGTGCCGGGGCTGAAGCCCCGGCCTACAGATCGATCGTCCTGGTATCCGGCTGCAGTTCGTGCAGCGTGATTTCCGGCCGCACGTTGAATCTCACTCGCCAGAGGTGACCGACGCCGCGGTTGATGTACATGCGACGGCCGCCTGAGAGATCGAACTCGCCAGCCGTGTATCGCGTGTTCTGAACGGGCAGCACCGGAGGCGGCAGAAACGGCGGCTTGCACTGGCCGCCATGCGTGTGGCCCGACAGAATCCATCCACGGTATCCAGACCACACTGGCTGGTCTGCGGTATCGGGATTGTGGCTCAGCACGAGCGCCGGGATTTCAGGCGACAGTCTCGCCAGCACCGATCTCGCATCGAATCGATGCGCCCACCAGTCGTCGAGCCCGGCAACGTGCAAGCCGTCAATCACCGCCGTTTCATTCCGTAATACCGTCACGCCGGCATCCGCCACAATCCGGATCACCCGATCGGCAATTTCCGGGTGCGACCAGCCGGGCCCGTAGTCGTGATTGCCGAGCACCGCGATCGTCGCGAGACGTCCGCGCGGGAAACCGCGATACAACCCAGCCGCCTGCCAATAGACGGCCCCGTGGTACGAGATGAAGTCGCCGGTAAAGGCGACAATGTCGGGCGCAAGCGCCGACGCGCGCCGGAACACGTCCCTCACATAGTCATCGTCGACCCGCGTCCCGACGTGGACGTCGCTGATCTGCATCAGCGTCTTGCCGGCGAGCGACGCGGGCAATCCTCGCACTGCCAACCGATGCGGCACGAACTCCAACCAGTGCGGCTCCCATCGCCACGCGTACAGACCGGTTCCCGCGGCGGCGGCGAACGCCGAGCCACAACCAAGGAGAAACGTTCGTCGTGTAGGCCTTGTCACTATTTGGCGAGCGGGTCGGGTCTCAGCTGGAATCTGACGACCTTGCTTGTCGTGCCTTTCCCGGTTTCCATGTGGAACGGCGCACGGGTGCTCACCGTGGACCAAAGACCACGGCCTTTCCAGCCCGCCTTCGGATCGTCAATCCGGCCGTCGAGCCACTTGGTGTAGTAGCCAGTCGGGTACGGCACGCGAAGCACGATCCACTTGCCGTCCTTGAGCACCAGCAGCCCTTCGGACGCGTTGCCCGTGTTGATGGGTACGTTGGCGCCCAGCCCGAGCGTGTCGAACTGATCGACCCACGTGTAGTAGCTGGCCTCGACGCTGCCAGAATCTGTCACGCCTTTGAACTGCGGCAGTGGCTCCGGATACAGCGTCCAGCCTTCCGGGCAATGCCGGCCCGTGGCGTTGGGACCGTTGAGCGGTCCCTTGCACTTGCGCCGGTCGAAGCTCGCCAGATGTCCGCTAGCGAGCGCGACCCACATCACGCCATTGCGATCGACGTCACCGCCCCGCGGGGAGAAACCGGAGATTTTCGCCGCCGGATCATTGAAGGGCGGCTCGAAGATTTCCGCCAGCGCGGTCTCCGGCGGATGGGATCCGGGAGACAGGCGCACGATGGCGCCCGGAAATCCCAGCACCGTTCCCCAGACGGATCCATCCGGCGCCGGCGCGACCGAATACAAACCGCCGGCGATGCGCTTGTCCTTGGCTGGATCGACCGGCTGGTTCGGCTCGACGTAGGCGTCGCGCGCGCCGTTGCCGTTGGTGTCGAGAATGAGCGCGGTCCAGCCCTGCGATCGCGCTTCGTCCTTCGTCTCGTCGAACATCTTCGTGTTCAGCCAGCCGACGACCGGACCACCGCCGCTGGTCCAGAGTGTGTCGTTCGCGTCCTCGGCGAACATGAGATGGTGCGTGCCGAAGCACGTGCTGATGTGCGTGAGCTGCTGCGTCTTCGGGTCGTAGACCGCGAGGTGCCGGGACGCGGTCTCGAGCGGGAACAGCTTTGCCGAGGGATGGTCGGAGCCCGCCTTGCAGAAGTCAGGATTCGCCGACGGCCGTACCGCCGACGTGATCCAGACGCGGCCGCGCTCATCGAACATCGGATTGTGGACGTTGTTCTTGCTGGTCCAGATCGGCTCTGTGCCCCAGTACGGCGACGGCTGAGGCATGGCCGCCGGACTGGCCGCTGGCGTCGCCGGATCGCGCACCGTCAGCTTCACCTGACGAATCGCATGCTCGACGGGATCGAGGACCGGCAGATAGTCGGCGCTCAACTCGAGCGAGCCGTAGATCAGCCCGTTGGCGTTCAGCGTCGGGTTGCGGCGATCGGTCGACACTTCATCGTGCAGGTACGCTTTGGGATCGGCCCAGTCCCATTCAGTGATCACGACGTTTCGTTCAATTCCCTGCGGGCGAGGCGGCGCCGGCGGCACTTCGCCGGCCGCGATCCGATCCGTCCAGTCCGCGAACATCGCCAGCGCGCGATCGCGTCCCCAACTGTTCAACGCGTTGATCATCTGGCTGCCGGCCTGACCGGACTGCAGCCGCCGCTCCCACGCGGCTGCGGACGTCGGAAAACTACCGAGCGCCTTGGGGATCTCCCGGGTTCCCTTCGTGCCGAGCTGGTGACACGCGGTACAGCCGCCGGACTTGAGACTTCGCAGCCACTGAGCCTGACTCGCCATGCCCGTCGCGAGGCCGTTTCCCGTGGGTCCAGTACCTGGAAACTCGTTCTTGCCCGGAATCTGCATGAGCGAGAACCAGTAGCCGGCCGGATAGATCTCCGCCGCCGCCCTCGGTGTCGGCGCGGCGATTGCCTTCAGGTTGACGTGCTGCCCAGGCTTCGCTGGAACCCTCTCCGAATCGATCAGCCCGTAGCCGCGCACCCAGAGCCGGACGTCGACTTTGGGCAGGTCGGGCAGCACATACCGCCCGCGATCGTCGGTGACGACGATTCTCGCGAACGGTGTCTGAGTCGCCGTTGTCTCGGCGATCACCCACACGCCGGCTTCGGGACCGCGCGGTCCGGTGACCACGCCGCCGATGTCGTTGTCATCGATCGGCACCACGTCGCCCTGACGCGCGCTGAGCGCAGCGAACCCAGTGAGCGACGCGACAACGAACCCGCACGCGAGAGTGGTTCTCATTGGCCTCATGATCGCGCTCCGATGACCGTTACGTTCGACAATACGCCCCGGTTCGATAGAGGGTCAACGGTCATAGACTTAGCGTTGCTACTCTGGAGACGCTGATGACGGTTCCCAAGATTCGCTACTTCATGCTCCTTGCCGCGATCGGTCTTGGTCTCGGCCTCCCGCGGCTGCTCCTGCAGGCCCAGTCGCAGGACGTCAAGGCCGATTACGATCGCGCCAGCACCCTGCGAACGCGTATGGCGGGAAAGGTGTCCGGCGTTCCCGACTCGCCGACATGGATTGACGACTCCCATCTCTGGTTTCGGAAATCCGTCAAGGGCGGAAGCGAATTCGTCCTCGTGGACGCCGCGACCGGATCGACGCAGCCGGCGTTCGATCATGCAAAGCTCGCGGCAGCGCTTGGCTCCGCTGCCGGAGCGAGCTACACCGCGGTGACGCTGCCCTTCGAGACGTTTACGTTCACGAATGGCATGCAGGCGATTGAGTTCGGCGTCGGCGCTGCGCCGGCTGGCCGCGG